>Ga0335074_10001676_pt1 | contig 29953 bp, 24 predicted proteins | sample Lox_Sample_23_FD_206715 | JGI IMG/M metagenome (GOLD analysis project Ga0335074, IMG submission 206715) | Soil microbial communities from Loxahatchee National Wildlife Refuge, Florida, United States - Lox_Sample_2.3 | ecosystem: Environmental > Terrestrial > Soil > Wetlands | place: USA... | reverse complement strand
CCATCCGGGGTCACTTACAGCTTCAGCCCTGCTTCGATTGCCGCGCCCGGCTCCGGCACCGCCCACTTCAATCTGACCGTGTCGCGCACCGCCAAAACCGGTACCTATTCCATTACGATTTCCGGAACCGGAGGCGGCGTGACCAACACGACAACCATGACGTTTGAGATCCTTCGCTAGACAACCCAGTTCTTTGACGGGCCTGCGTGGCCCTGTATCAGCAGGCCCGGACTCGAAAGAGTCCGGGCTTTTCTCTTGGGGCAGATCACCCCGGCGCCATGCCGCGTCTGTCTTGCCTCTTCTTTCGCGCTTGGCGAACCAAGGGTCAGTCGCGTAGCGTAGGGGCATTCCGGGTTTCTTGAGGAGTCACGTGGTCACCACCGAATCAGCTCCGGTGCCGGCGGTCAAACGGCTTCTTTCTCTTGACGTGCTGCGCGGCGTCACCATCGCTTTCATGATCATGGTCAACAACAACGGTGGCCCGCACGCTTGGGCGCAGATGCACCACGCAGAATGGAACGGTTTCACCGCCACCGATTTGGTCTTTCCAACATTCCTCTTCGTGGTCGGCGTCTCGATTGTTTTTGCCTTCAACGCCCGGCTGGCGCGTGGCGCCCCTCGCCGGCAACTCGCCCGCCATACCGTGATCCGCGCCGCTGTCCTCTTTCTCTTCGGCATCATTGTCAACAGCTTTCCTTACTTCCACTGGGCGCACATGCGTTTCTACGGAGTCCTGCAGCGCATCGCCATCTGTTACCTCGTTGTCGGTCTCTTCTATCTCTTCGACCAGCGCGTGAGCACCAAGATTGCAGCGCTCCTGGCGGCGCTCATCGGCTACTGGATCCTCGTGCAATGGGTTCCTGTGCCGGGCGCAGGGATGCCGGGCCGCGATTTTCCCCTGCTCGATAAGAACCAGAACATTGTCGCCTGGCTTGACAGGCAATTGATGCCCGGACACCTCTATGAGGATTGGCCGGATCACAACGCGCGCGACCCTGAGGGCCTGCTCAGTGATATTCCAGCGCTCGGCACCACGCTGCTCGGCCTGCTTGCCGGCCTTTGGCTGCGCGCGCAGCGCAGTGTGAAAGCAAAAGCCCTGGGACTTGCGGCCGGTGCCGCGGCCTGTCTGGCCCTCGGCTATTTGTGGTCGGTCTGGCTGCCCCTCAACAAGAAAATGTGGACGAGTTCTTATGTCCTGGTCGCGGCGGGTTGGTCGCTGGTGGCCTTTGCCTTCTTCTACTGGCTGATTGAATTCAAGGGCGGGTGCAGAAAGGGCTGGAGCAAAGGACTCATCTGGCCCTGGCTGGTCTTCGGTTCGAACGCCATCGCAGCATACATGATTAGTGAGTTGTTGGGGCCTGCAGCCGACATGATCCGTTTCACAGCCGGCGGCAGGATGACGAGCCCGCTTCCCTATCTTGAGATGCACTGTCTCAGCTGCATCCCTGACCTTGGCTGGCGTGCCTTTGCCTATTCGCTCTTATATACTTCTCTCTGCTTCATCCCGGTGTGGCTCCTCTACCGGAAAAAGATCTTCCTCAAGGTTTGAAGCGGCAATCTCCTCTGCAATCCGCCGCTCCAACCACGGCTGGCGAGAAGGCGCCTCGCCCGTCGCACCGGCATGGTCCCTACATCGGTTTCACAGTGACTGTACTCGAAGCCGCCAAAGCTAAGTGGCTTTTCCCTTAAGAAAAACCCACCCTGACGGAAGCCAAGACCGGCGACATCAACTGTGAAACCGGTCTAATACTTCGACTTGAAGGTGTAGGTCACGCCGGTGTTGAACTGGAATGAATTCGGCTTTGTCGGCGGGGTCGTCGCGGTTCCGATAAACGGCGCGTCGTTCAGGTACGTATCGAGGGATCCCACCGTGAATGTGAAATTCTTGTAGGCCGGAAATGCCAACGTGTCTGTTTCGGTCGCCGAATACGCCCTGGGCTGGTTATACGCTGGAATAAACGAGAGAGCCTGGGTATACGTGATCAGTTTGAGGTGCAGAACGTAGTCCGCTGCAAATGTTGAGCCGATCAGGTTCTGGTTCGCATTCCCCGTTCCAGAAACAAACTGTTGCTTCTCGTACTGCATCGTCCCCTTCACATCGAATTCCTGTTTCGCGCTCTTCACGACAGTCCATCCGATTCCGCCGCCGTAAATCTGCTGCAACTGCAGGTCCTGCGCGTAATTGTGGTCGAAGGCAGCCTCACCCAGGGCGTAGACGCGGGCCGAGAAGTATTCGTCGCGTTCCCCTCCAAAATGCGTAATTGACGCCTTCGTAACCACGGCAGGAACCGTCGTCGGCCCGGTCGTTGCCGGATACGTGTAAGCCGGCTGGGTAATCTTCCCATACGACTCGTTAAAGCCGAAGATCGTTTTATCGCGCGCGTCAAGCCATGCGACCGTCGGTATCGCGCGCACCAGATTTACGGCGCCTGAATAGGTAAATTGGTTCTCCGTTGCCGACACCAGCGTCGCCCCCGCGGTAGCCGATCCGTTCCACCCGGCCAAGAAACTCGGTTCGTGATTGATTTGTTTATCGAGCGTCGCGTCGTCCATGATGTATTGCGCGTTCTTGACCGGTATGGGCGCACTCGCCGGCGCGTTTTCAGGATGGACGGTCACCGCCTGGTCTGCGACATCGAGGGTCCCCACCGGGAATTGCAGGTGTCCCTTCTTGTGCCGGGTTGCAACGGTCTGCCCGATGACGCCAAGTTTTTCCGTTGCGTGCAGCTCTTTGATTTTGTCCCAGCCGATCGTGACATCGCCCAGTGGATCGCTATGGAAAGTGACTTTGCCGCCGGTTTCGCTTACGAATTTGCCGTGCAGCGTATCGCCGTTGCTCAGCACCATGACGTCCGGAGCGGGGTTGGGCGCTGCCGCCTTGCTTTGCGCCATCAATATCGCCGCGATCGCAAAGGTCAGTGCCAAAAGCGCGGCGCGGCGAACGCCGCGGGCAAGAGACTGGGTCTGTGTGCCAATGGGGAGGGAACTCATAACGGTAGCTGCCTTTCCTGGGGTTGGCGAAGACGCAAGCAGCGGCCGCCGGGAAGAAATCGAGTCGCCGGTCTGCGGGGCCCATGGAAAGAGAACTTGTCTGTTCTTCGGCTGATTACGCTTCGCGATCAGTTTCAAAACTATCACTTTAGGGCTCTGATCCGCGATACCCTGGCCGCCGCGCTTTCGGCCTACGGAGTCGGTCGAGGGACCAACTGGAAGGAGTCGAGAAATCGATTCGTATCGGGATAGGGCCGGTTCGATTGCAGCGCAACGAATGCCTGGTAAAGCGTCGATCCGACAAGATAGATGCGCCCATAGAGGTGCGCGCCTTCGGCAGCCGCTTCAAAGGCCACTCCGGGATAGATGCCCAGCGTCACCTTCTTCGAATCGATCAGATGCCCATGGACGTTCGATACGGCGCCGTCTTTCGCTCCTTGAAGAACGGCGTCGGGATCGCTTCCTTTGGCTGTCTCTCCGTAGTCGCATACGCCGATGTAAAGAGCGACCGCTTCGCTTGAGGCAAGGTAGGTCCGCAGTTCGAAAACGCCTGCATCTGTCGTCACCGACTGTTTTTCCTTTGATGGTTCGGTGGGGAACGAAGCGCTGAACCCCTCGGCAGGAAAGGTGTACGTCTTCCAGTTTGCAGCCTGAGCAGCCGGCGCCGAAACCGGCGCGCCCGGCGGTGCTTCCATCGGGGCCGATTGTGTCGCTTGAGGCGGAGAACCTCGATCCTGTACGCCGGCCGCTGCCGCGCTCGTCACGGCGATCATCGAGAGCAGCGCCGCACATGACATAAAGCCGCTCGCCATCAACCGGCGTCCCGCGCCATGCATGCCCGACCGTCCTTTCCCGTTTTCGCAATTGGGGAAGATGCGATCATAGCATTTTTTCTGCCCCGCTGGTTTGGCGCTTCTGCTGCGCGTTTGCCGCATGTGATTCCAATCTGTACTATGGTTTGGAACTTCGAGGGATCGGGATGCAACTCAACTCCAAGCTGATTAGAGCTACGGTCACCGGCGCTCTGGGAGGCTTGCTCTTCGGTTTTGACACCGTGGTAATATCCGGCGCCATCGACGCTTTGGTGCGCCTTTATGGATTGAACCCGCAGGAAAAGGGATTCACCGTCGCCATCGGCCTTGTGGGCACCGTGATCGGCGCGCTCGGCGCCGGGCAGGTCGGGCAACGCCTCGGTAGCCGCGAAACGCTGCGTATTACCGCCCAGCTCTATGTGGTGTCGGCGCTCGGTTGCGGCCTCGCTTGGAATTGGCCCGCATTCATGGTCTTTCGATTCATTGGAGGCCTTGGTATCGGCGCCTCGTCTGTGCTTGGCCCCGTGTACATCGCTGAACTGTCCCCCGCTAAATTGCGCGGGCGTCTCGTGGCTACGTTCCAGTTCAATGTCGTATTCGGCGTCATGTTGGCCTATATCTCGAACTATGTCGTCCGCACCATGCACCTTGGTGCCGCTGAATGGCGCTGGCAGGTGGGCGTGGCCACTGCCCCGGCTTTGCTGTTTCTCGCGCTTCTGTTCGGAATTCCACGCAGTCCTCGGTGGTCCGCGTCCCGGAACCGCATCGATGAGGCCCTCGCCGTGCTCAAGATGATGGGCGAGCCCAATCCCGAAGCGGAACTGGCTGATATCCGGGCCGCACTGGCTCAGGAGCACGCGACCGCCCATGAACGTGTCTTTCAATGGAAATACCGCTATCCTCTTTTTCTCGCCATCTCCATTGGTGCCTTCAATCAGTTGGCCGGGATCAACGCCATCCTGTATTACCTCAACAACATCTTTGCCGCCGCAGGATTCAGCCAGATTTCCAGTGACCAGCAGGCCATCGTCATCGGCGCGACCAATTTTCTTTTCACCATCGTCGGAATGTCGCTGATCGACAAGCTCGGCCGCAAAACGCTGCTGCTGATCGGCGCCGCTGGCTGCGCCACCTGCCTCTCCGGAGTGGCCTGGGTCTACTCGACCCACTCGCATCAAAACGACCTGCTTTGGCTGCTCGTCACCTTTATCGCTTTCTTCAGCATCTCGCAGGGAGCCGTGATCTGGGTCTATATCGGCGAAGTCTTCCCGACCTCGGTCCGGGCCAAAGGACAGGGCGTCGGTAGCGCGAGCCACTGGTTCATGGACACCGTGATCGCGCAGATGTTCCCCGTCGTGGTCACGCGCATGAGCACGGCGACCCCCTTTGTGTTTTTCGCCATCATGACCGCTGTCCAATTCATTGTGGTGCTCGTTGTGTACCCTGAAACCAAGGGACATACGCTCGAAGAGCTGCAGCGCAAGCTGATGCGAGCCTAGCCGGCCCCAAAAAACGCGCCGGGCCGCTGGGCCTGTTGCGTCCCGGCGCAAGTGTTTCAGATTCGAACAGCCCGCTCACACAGCTTCGATCGCGTGTATGCTCTCTTCGATTTCTTTCCGCATTGCTTCCGTATCCACTTGGAATCCATCGCGCTCGCGGGCTGGGAGTTGCTCCAGAAGATCAGCGAAGGCGGCGGGTTCGCATCCGGGAAACGCCGCGTAGCCCACGGCGCTGGCCATCGCGCAACTCACTTTGATTAATTCGCCCACATCCCATGCGCCGTCAGCGCGCCGCGCGTTGAGATGATCGGCGACAATCGCATCGAAGTTGTCCGGCAGCTTCCAGTCGGCAATCAACTGTCTGCCGGTTTCACAGTGATCCATGCCGAATAGCCTGCGCTCTGCCTCAAGAACAGAGATGGATGCGCCGCGATGCGTCTCCAGCAGCTCAGCGTATGCCTTGGGCTGAAGAACCGCCAGCGCCATGCGGCCGACGTCGTGCAGAATGCCGGATGTGTAGGCGAAATCGCGATCGATCGGCCCTGTCGCGGCAATGCGCTGGGCGATGATCGCGCACGCCAGATTGTGCCGCCAGAGATTCCGTAGCGCGGGCAGCTTCATTGATTTGCCGAGATACGCCCGCACTCCCACCGTGACGCACATTCCCTGCAGCGTGTTCGCCCCAAGGATCGCCACAGCCTGCATGATGCTCGTCGAGGGGTAGCGCGGCGCATAGAGCACCGAATTGGCAACCGTCAGTACCTCGCTGGCGAACGCCGGATCCGACGAAATCAGTTCGCAAAGCTGATGCAATTGCACATTTTCGTTGCCCGCCAGTTGAAGGACGCGAATGGCAACCTGGGGGAACGGCGGAAGCCGCAAATGCGCCCACGGGATCGTGGCCGCTTGCACGCCTTGCTTTCCCACTGCCATCTCAAGCCCCCTGCGCCGCGGGCATACCTTGCTCTTCGGCTGGGAAGTGGCTTTTCTTCAGCGCCAGATTCGTGTGAGACAACCAGTGCGTAGCCGCGCATCATTTCGCAACCCAGGTGATCCCATCCGCGCTCTCAAACACCTGATTCTTATCATTCACGATTTCAAACAATGCCATCGGCGCCGCGCTTGTGCCCCCGGCTGGCTCGACTTGAGTGGTCCGGTTCGCCCCCGCCGTCGCGGCCGGCATCGGAAACGGCTGCGCGCGGACCAAAACGGCACGGCCGGTCCATTGTGGCGCAATACGCCGCCAGTTGGCTCCGGAATTCTCAGAAAGGAAGACCGTATTCGCCTTGTCGATCGCAATTCGAAGATGGCCGGCCGACGCCATCGAAAGGATATTCAGTCCGCTGGGTAATTGGGTCGTCGCGCCGATCGCAGGCACTTTGGCGACACCCGTGCCACGCAGTCTGCTGAAACTTGCCGCTGGCGCGGCGCGCGACTCCACCGGCTGGCGATAGGCGCCTGCCGGCGTTGCCGTTCCGGCGGCCGGCGCAACGGGCGCCGGCTGGCCGTTTGCCGCCGTCAGTTGGTCCTGCGCGGTCGCGCCCTCAGATTCGAGGTTGCCCGCGACCACACCCTCCTTCAACTCGCCGCGCGATTGCTTTTTGTCAGCCGCCGGTCCGGGAGACTTGAGGAGCGCCTGCGATTGCGCTTGCACCTGCGGCTCAATCGGGGTCAACTTCGCGGTATCGACGGTCTCTGGCCCATTCCGGTCTTGCGCCACCTGAACCGTCTCCGTTGCTGTCGGCGGCGGCGCTTCCGTCGGCATGGCTGCAAACATGCGCGAACCTGCACTGTGCGATGGCGCTGGAACGCGCCGCGTCGCGGCCGGCGGCGGAGGCGCCGCAGCAATTGCGGGCTTTCGCGCTTGTCCTTGGGTCTGCTCCCGTCCCGCCGGTGTTTCGGGATGCAACGCGGTGCTTGCTCCGGCGGGCGGCGCTGCTTCCGCTTGCTCGGTCGCAGATGGCCCCGGCCCCGGACCGGCAACCGGGGGAGCGGCACGCGTCGCCACGCTCACCGTCATCTCGTTTTTATCCGCCTGCCGCAGGTAAACGGCGATCGACGTCACTGCCAGGGCGGCAACAACCGCAGTGGGAACCCAGACCAGACGCCACTTGGTCCACCACGCGCCCGCCCGGATCGGCGCAGATCGCGGCGCTCCCACACCGGCCGCAGCCGGCAATGCGGTTTCTTCCAACTCGACCTCATCCTGCTTCATCGCCTCCATGCCGGGTGCCTGCTGTGCCAACGCCACCACCTGCCGGCAACGGCCGCATGCGGCAAGATGGAGCAGCACCCGGTCACGCTCATGCCGCCCCAGCGCCCGCTCGGCAAATGCGCTCAGCAGCTCCGCGTCGGGATGAAGTGCGTCTTGTTTCGCTCCGGTCATCTCCGTCTTCTTCGCCATGCTCATGGCGCCGCCTGTTCGTTGAACGGGTCTGTCTGCGATTTTTGCAGCATTTCCCTCAGGTTCAGTTCGAGATCTCGAGGATCCGCGCCCAGCGCTTCCTCGGCTGCGCGCCTGCTCAGTCCTGCCCTCTCGAGATTCTTGAGAACTTGCCTGCGCATCTCTCGCGTTGCCCGCTCCAGCTTGCGGCTCACCGTCGCTTCGTGCACCCCGAGGGTGCGCCCAATCTCGGCCAGCGTCCGGCCGTCAAGATAATACGCCGCCATCAGGAACCGTTCTTCTGCGGCGCAACAGGCCAGCGCTTCCTCCAGGGCGCATTGCAGTCGTGCAAGCTCGCCGGGCATCGCTTCCGGCGCGGCATCCGGCATTGCGGCATCGATCTCCTCGAGTGGTTCTTCGCGGTGAGTGCGCCGGAAGTGGTCTACGTGGCGCTGCGCAAGCGTCGTCCGCAACCACCCCATCAGCGAGCCACGGCCGCGGTACGAGGCAAGCGGGCAGCGCCGCTCGCCGTCCCGGGTGGTCAGGCCGTAGAGTTCGGCGTAAAGCTGATCGGCAAGATCGCGTCCCAGTGTTTCACTGCCCGTGATGCCAATGGCGGCACGCGCCAGCGGCTCCCGGTACACGCTGATAAAGTGCTGCCATGCGTGTTCGTGCCCCCGCGCGCAGGCCCGCGCCAGAACCAGATCGGCCAGGCGCAATCCGTGAAAGAAGACGGCCTGCTGATGGGGCGTGACAGCTTCGCCCGGCTTGAGACCGTAGTGTGCGGCCGTTCCGATTTCCATCAGGATCCGCGCAAACTCGCCGGCATCCAGATCCCAGGCCGAAGCCCCACATCCGCGCCACAGCTCCACCAGCAGCGCCGGATCCATCGCAGGCGCCTGGACTTCGATACCTCCGCCGAGGGCGGGCGCGCCTGCGCTCCCTGCGCCAGCTACCGATTCGGTTGGAGCCATTCCCACGCCCTCACAATACTCCTCGACCCTGCTTATTCGACGAACCCGGCCTCAGCACGGATGTTTCTCGGTTCCTCTGGCCCAAAAAAAATTCGCAAGAAATCGCCGGGCACCCGTTCTCTGATCCAGAGCCGGTCAAGACGGAACCAATTCGGCGCGCCGATTGGTGCGCAAGCCGGCGGAGGAGAACTATGCGAAAAATGGGGTGGTTCGGTGCGGGAGCAGCGCTGCTGTGCGCGCTCGTAGGCGTAGAGCACTTGCAGGAGGTCAAAGCAGCAGGCGGCCCGGCTGAGAGTGAAGCCGGGCCCTACCGCGTGCTGGCGCCCATCGAAAGCGGAAACCTGCTGCTGTTCCCCGTGGTGCGGGCTGATGGAAAATCGCCGGGCGAGACGCCGTTCCTCACTCTCGACGAAGGTTTCAAGAGCGGCCAAGTCGAGGTGATGGAAGCAGGGCGCGCTGCGGGATTGGTGCGTCCCCGCGGCAACGGCCCACTTACCCAGTTTCGCGGTGACCAGGTGAACACGCTGGTGCTCGTCAATCACTCCACCAGGCCGCTGCTGTTGCTGGCCGGCGAGATTGTCACGGGCGGCAAGCAGGATCGCATCATTGCCAAGGATCGCATTGTGCCCGCGGATGCCGACCCCATCGATCTTTCGGTGTTCTGCATTGAGCCGGGCCGCTGGACCGGAGCGACGGCGAGCTTTGGCGCATCCGCGAAGGTCCCCGCGAACGGCTTTATGGTGCAGCCGGAGGTGCGCAAGCAGGCCATGGCCGCCCAGGATCAGCAGCAGGTTTGGAACTCGGTGCGCGGCGCCATTTCCACGATGGAAGTCGCCGCTGCCCCGCCGCCTGTCGCCGGATCACCGGCAGCGCCCCCTCGCCCGCTCGGCACCACCAGCTATGCCGGGGCAATGCAAAGCGAGGCTGTAACCGAAAAGGTGGACAAAGCGGCAGCGCCGGTGATCGCAGGGCGCGAGCAGATTATGGCTAGGCTGCGCGAAGAGCGCGCCGTGGGGGTAGTGGTGGCCGTCAATGGCGAGATCATCTGGGCCGATCTGTTTGCCTCGACTGATTTGCTCGCCAGCTACTGGACCAAGCTGGTCCGTTCGTACGCTGCCGAGAGCCTGGCCGGCGGCGAAGATCGCCCGGCGCCGGGCGTTGCCGACGCGCAGCGCTTCCTGAACGCCCCGGCCGGCGGCACTGAAACCAGCGAAGGCGATGTGGGCATCTACCGCTATCGCGACCTGAAAAGCGGCCAGACCGAAACCTTCATCCTCGAGTCGCTGCTTCCCGGAACCGGCTACGATGTGCACATCAGCAAGATGAGGCTGCGTGGCGTCGAGCGGCGCGTTACAACCCCGCTTCCCGAGCCCCCGCAGATCTACCGTTAGGGCGAAATGCTGCTCGGTTCGTGCCTCTCCTCTCGCACACGCGCCACGCGAGGCGCGGCGATGAGCGTAACGGCGAAAAGGAAGATGGAGCCGGCGCTGAAAGCAAGGTGGCCGTGGCGGATGTCCTCGGCCACCAGCTTGAGCGCAACCAGCGCCAGCGTGGCATACCCGAGACGCGTCAGCTCGATTCGGCGCCGGCGGGCTCCGCCAAAAACCAGGGCCAGTGCCGCCGAGCACAAAGTGAGTGTGCGAATGAACGCCAGGTGATGCGCGCCTGGGATCGTTTTGAGCGCCACCAGCGAAACCAGCGCTTGTACGATGAAAGCGACCAGTGCTCCAAGCGCGAGCGCGGCAACCCCGAGATGAACGCTCTGCGATTGCCACGACTCGCCGCTACGCGGGCGCGCGACACCGTAGCAAAGGATTGCGCATGCAGCAATGAGCCATCCCGCCGTGCCTGGAAGAAGATTCCGATTTGCCATGATGAAGTGCCCGATGAAGGCCAACAATCCTGACTCCGCGGCCGCGGCGGCAAGGAATAGGGCGCCGTAGAACTCGAAAGAGGCCGAGTTCTTTCGCCGGCCCAGGAACGTGGCCGCAATTGCTGCCGTGCCCAGGCAAAGAGAATCCCAAAACGGCTCGAAGCAGAGCCGGCAGCCGCCAAAAAGGAGCGCGGCGCTCCATGCGGCAAAGACGGCCGAGGTGCGCGCATCGGACAGGATTGTTATGACGGCGGCGTAACCCGCCGCGGCGAGAAGCAGGCAGAAGATTCCCAGAAGAACAAGGCCCGAAGGGGGGCCGAAGTCGGCCAGGCTGACGGCAAACAGTAAGAATGCAATGGTCGCCTGGACGGTTGCGAAGATTCCAATCTTTTGCCGGCGCACAACGGTTTCGAGGATGATGCCCGCCACGGCAATCAGGAAGACTGCGCCGCCAGGCCCAAGCAAGGCGGCTGCGCCGATTTGCGGGTAATCGGCATGCGTCGCCGGCGCACTGAAGTAAATGAAGATCAGCGTCCAGATTGCGGCATCGGCGAAAAGCGCCACCAGGGCGTGCGTCTCCGGCGCGCCACCGCGCCATGGGCTGAATTCGATGAGCGCAACGAGGGCAACAAGCAACACAGTAAAAGGCAAGAAATCGTGTGAGGCAATTGCCAGTGCCAGCGAAAGCCCCGCCGCGGCGAGGATGCCCACGCGAAAGACCGGCACAAGCTCCCGCTTCCGGGCCAATGCGAAGACAAGCAGCGCGTAGGCCCCCAGCACGCTCGCCGTGACTGGCGCCGGCATCAGCTTGAAACGCAGAGTCAGCTCCCACAGCATGGGCGCCAGAATCAACGCCGAAGTGCAGACGTAGACCGCCGATGCCAATCCTGACCCATGGCGCGTTCGTGCCGCCCACACCAGCCACAGGAATGCATAGAGAATCCCGGTCCATGCGGCCACCGAGCGCGGCAGTGGACCGGTTTCAGCCAAGGCGCGTAACAGGTATGCGCCGGCAACGCCCAGCATGGCCCGGCCCAGGAGCGGAAAGATGCCGCCGGTCGGCGCGAGATTGGAGGCCGGCGGATTGGCTGAAGGAGTTTCCTCGCTCTCCGCCGCGGGATGCGGCCAGCGCGCTGCAAGCGGATGTTCCAGCGCGTCCACTCGGCGCTCCAGCGTGCCGATCTGCTGTTCCAGCTTGCTCAGGCGCTTGCTGAGCCCATCGATCGTGTCGGGCTGATCGCTCATCGCCTTCCACTCACCCTCAGAAAGCTTTCGTCGTCAGTCTCCCGTGGCAGCCTCGTGCAAGTTCTTCTCAGGCCACGGCGGCAGCAGCTTTACCAGCACCCAAAGAAAAAGCAGCGGCAGAATCGTCAGGGCAATGGCAACCAGCAAGCCTTCGCGAGTCACCAGTCCCATCTTGTATGTCGTGTAGCCGAGGAAACTTTTTGAGAAGAGCTGACCGCCGATCACCACGTTCCAGCGCATGGCGAAGACTCCGATCAGCGCAAGACTTCCGGAGATGACGTACATCCGCTTGCGCACAACCTCGTTGAGGTGGATGACCTGAGTGAGAAACAGCAGAATGAGCGGCGCAATGGTGCCGAGGCAGATCTGGATGACGATGTGCGGCAAATAAAGTCTCGTGTGCACCATGAAATTCAAGCTGCGGAACGATTCGTCGGCTTCATAGATGCGATGGACCAGGTCGAGCATCTCCAGGCTGAAGTCGATGATGAAGATATAGAACATGTACATGGCGATGGTGTCGACACAGCGAATGTCGATCGACTGATGGCGCAGCTTGGTCACCGCCATGTAGAGCAACATGACCGCGGCGATTCCCGAAACCATGGCCGAGAAGATGAAGACAACTGGCATGAGCGGCGACGACCACCAGGGATTGGCCTTGATGGAGCCGAAGATGAAGCCGACGTATCCGTGCAGCAGAAACGCCGATGGAATGCCGACCAGAGTGACAATCCAGCCAACCTTGTCGTCTATGTGAAGCGAACGCTCGCTGATATTGCTCGAGCCAAGCGTCATCATCGTGTAAATCACGCGCTTCAGGCCGTGCGACTCCTGCGACCACAGCACGATGTCGCGGCGGTAGTCGAGCCAGATTTCGAAGGCCAGCACGGCCATCAGGTACCAGAGGTAAACGTAGCCGAACATCGCCATCGCCGATGTGCCGTGCGGCGTAAAGTACATCTCGGGCGAGCGCTCGGGATGGCCCAGATGCAACTGGAGCGGCAATGGCGCGTCGAGCAGAAACGCCAGCGCGGTGAGCAGCGCCAGCCGGTAGGTCGGCTTCACCGCCTGCACCAGAAAGACGCGCTGCAACGACGCCAGAATGAATGCGCCCGCCACCAGTCCCGTGATGAACGGGTACAGAACGATCAGAATGCTCCACTGAAGCTCGTACTCGTTGGGATACATGAAGCCTTCAACGCCGCTCATAAATAAAGCTCCTGGCTCTCAGCCTTCAGCTTTCAGTTCATCGTGCTCGTCTCCGCAGTTTCAGCTTCCCCAGAGTTTTTGCTGAAAGCTGAGCGCTGACGGCTAAAAGCTGCCTTTCTCACCGCACTGATCCGTCGAGGTCGTCGTAGTAGACTTTTGCGCCGGTGGCCATCCACGGCTTCAGTACCTGCACGCTGTGGGTCCTCAGGAACTCGTGAATCGGATCGTTGGGGTTCTTCAAATCGGCCAGTTGGCGCGCGCCGGTGGGGCAGGCTTCGCAACAGGCGGTCGTCAATCCCTTGGTGATTCGGTGGTAACAGAGCGTGCACTTGTCGGCCACATGCTTCTTGGGATGCAGGTAACGGCAGCCGTATGGGCAGGCCTGCACGCAATAGGCGCAGCCAAGGCAGTATGTCTGGTCTACCAGCACAACGCCATCGGGGCTCACGAAAGTGGCGCCCACCGGGCACACCTGGGTGCATGGCGAGTCCGCACAATGGTTGCAGAGCTTGGGAACAAAGAAGTACTTGCCCTCGTCTTCCTTCGCAACCGGAAATCCTTCTTTGCCGCCGTCCGGCGAGATGACCTCGGGGTTGGTCATATTCGTGTCCGTTACGTGATAGCGCTCAACCCACGTCCTGAAGAAGCCGTCCGGCACGTCGTTCTCCGTTTGGCAGGCGCGCACGCAGTTGCCGCAGCCGATGCATTTCGGTATGTCGATCAGCATGCCCCACCAGTGTTCGCTCATCTGATAGTTGGGTGAGGCTTCAGGCGTTCCCGCCGCAACGTACTTCCACGCCACGGCCGCTGCGGGCAGCAAGACTAGAAGCCGACGTCGGCTGATGTTCATTTCGCGCCTCCCGCGGCAGGCGCCGCTGCGGAACTCGAATCGAATCCAGGGCTGTGCGGATTGTGACAGGACTGGCAGGGTGCGCCGCCCGAGTGATCGGCCGGATCAACCTGTGGAAACGCCTTGGGCTTGGCCGCACTGGCTGTGTGGCAGCGCGCGCACAACACGGCCGTGTCGGGCTTTACCGGCGTTACTGAAGTTGGATCGTCCGCATGGGCCGCCAGCGCTCCGTGGCATGCCTCGCAGTTCACGTGCGCGTGTTTGCCTTTTGACTTGGTGTCGGCGATGTCGGTGTGGCAGCCTTCGCACTCCTGGTGGCCCGCGAATCTCACCGGCCGCGAGGCGATTTCACCGATCGCCCCTCCGCGATAGTGCCCGTACTGACCGAAGCTTTTCGGGACCACGTAGCCTCGCACCAGCAGAAACACCAGAAACGCGACGACAAAGAGGCCGGCAAACCGGAAGAGGTGTCCCGCATCCTTCATAAAGCGAGGTCTCCGTAGTGCAAGTGCCGTGAGGGCCGAATGTGATCACCTGTGTGATTTAACGCACTCTCGACGCCTCTAAAGGTAGGGATCAAAATCCGAACTGTATGTGAGAGGGCTCACATATCGATGTGATACAGCACACGGATGAGCCTCCGCCGCGCCCCAGGACGGTACCATGAACCTGGGAGAGATCGATGCCCAAGGTTCTCGATGGCGCGGCCATTGCGGCAGCTATCAAGCGCGAGGTCGCTGAAGAGGTCAAAACGCTGGCCGCTGAGGGGATCCGGCCCGGTCTGGCTGCCGTGTTGGTCGGCCATGTGCCCGCGTCGGAGATTTACGTGCGCAGCAAGGTGCAGGCCTGTGCCGAGCTCGGCATCTACAGCGACCTGATCACGCCGCCCGACACCGTCACCACCGCGGAGATGCTTCAACTGGTCGCCCAACTCAACGGCCGCGACGACATCGACGGCATCCTCATCCAGCTGCCCCTCCCTGCTCAGGTCGACGCCAAGGCTCTTCTCGATGCCGTCGATCCGGCCAAAGACGTTGACGGATTTCATCCCGTCAACGCGGGCCGTTTGCAGGCCGGCAGGCCGGCGCTCGCGCCGTGTACTCCGGCGGGCGTCATTGAGATCCTCACGCGCAGCGGGATTCCCATAGCCGGTCAACATGCGGTTGTCGTCGGCCGCAGCGATATTGTCGGCAAGCCCGTTGCCATGCTGCTGCTCCACCAGAATGCAACCGTGACCATCTGCCACTCGAAGACGCGCGACTTGCCCGGCATCACCCGCCAGGCCGGCATTCTGGTTGCCGCAATCGGGCGCCCCGGATTCATCACCCCGGAGATGGTCCAGCCCGGTGCCACCCTCATTGACGTCGGCATCAATCGGTTGAACACTCGCGAGGAGTTTGACCGCTTCTTCAAGGGCAATGAGAAACGCGAGGCGGCTTTTTTGAAGCGCGGATCGACAATCGTAGGCGACATCGATCCCAAGGCCTTCGAGATCTCCGGCGCCTACACGCCCGTCCCCGGCGGCGTCGGCTTGCTAACCATCGCCATGCTCATGGCAAACACCGTCCGCGCCGCCATCATGAGACGAGCACCGTCCGGCGGAGGCCGTTAACCCATGTTGCGCGTCGGCCTCACCGGCGGCCTGGGCAGCGGCAAATCGACCGTTGCCGGAATGTTGCGCTCGCTCGGCGCCGAAGTCACCGAGTCCGATGCGCTGGGCCGCGACATGATGCAGCCGGGACACGCCGTCTACCACGAAATCGTCCGCCACTTCGGGCCTGAAATCGTCAATCCCGACGGGCAGCTCAATCGCGCGCGGCTGGCCGATCTCGCGTTTCGCCAGGGCAAACTCCATGAGCTGAACGCCATCGTCCACCCCCCCGTCATCGCCGCGCAGAAGCGCTGGATGGAAGAAGTTTCTACTCGTGATCCGAACGCCATCGCCGTCGTCGAATCGGCCCTCATCTTTGAAGTCGTTCGTGACGCCCTTGCCCGTGGCGAGACCAACCATCCCCTTGCCGGAGCCTCCAGCGACAGGTCTTCGTCGCCGGGGTTGCTGGCCGACTGGCGCAAGCGCATCGACCGCGTGATCGTCGTCGCCGCGCCCGACCGCCTCAAAGTGGCCCGCTATGCCGCGCGCATCGACCCATCGGGAACGAACCGCGCCGCCATCGAGGCCGACGCTATGCAGCGGCTCTCCTATCAGGTACCGGATGCAGAAAAAGCCGCGCAAGCTGACTATGTGCTTGATAACTCGGGCGATATTGACGCCCTGCGCACTCAGGTATTAGCCCTCTGGCCGCGTCTGCAGGCCGAGAGCAACAAAATTCGTTAATCCTTGTCTTTAAAATAAGGGAAGGCGCTTTCGGCTCCGCGAGGGGAACCTTGCGCCGCCGTTCCCGTAATTCATTTTAGGTTTCTCGCGGCCCGTTTGACCGCGCTTATCGAAAGGCTTTTGGGGTGCTAGAGCAATGAAATTGAGCCGGATTCTCTTGATCACTTTGCTCCTGGTGGGCGGGTTCTGGTTCGTCACCACGCATTTCCCTCCCGGTTCGCTCGCCGGCGGTCCGTCGTTCGACGCCACGGGCAGTCGCATCGCCGGCCTCGACCTGAAGGAGGCGCACGCGGCTCCTGCGTACGACGCTGAAGAGCAAAACAACATCGCCATCTACAAACGCGTGCTGCCTTCGGTCGTGAACATTACGTCAACGAGCCTGGTGTTCGATTTCTTTTATGGCACGGTGCCGCAGCAGGGGCAGGGCTCCGGTTTCATCCTCGATAAGGCCGGACACATTCTCACCAACTACCACGTGGTCGCAGGCGCCAACCGCGGCGTCGAAGTACAGCTCTATAACAAGCGCCGTTACGCAGCCACGGTGGTAGGCACTGATAAGACCCACGACCTCGCCCTGTTGCAGATCGATGCGCCCGATCTTCAGCCTGTGACCCTTGCTGACTCGTCGCAGCTCAACGTGGGCCAGAAAGTCTTCGCGATTGGCAACCCCTTCGGCCTCAGCGGCACCATGACGCGCGGCATTATCAGCGCCATCCGGCCCATCCGCAGCGAAAGCGGCGCGCCGATTGAAGACGCCATCCAGACCGACGCGGCCATCAACCCCGGCAATTCCGGCGGTCCGCTGCTTAACTCGAACGGCGAAGTCATCGGCATCAACACCATGATCGCGTCCAATGGCGCTGATCAAAGTTCGGGCATCGGCTTTGCCATTCCCATCAACACCGCCAAGGCTGTGCTCCCTGACCTCACCCGCTACGGCCATCCCAATCGGCCGGAGCTGGGCATCAGCTCTTACCCCATCGGCCCCGATCTGGCGGCGCAGATGGGGCTGAACGCCGATTATGGTCTGCTGATCCAGAAGGTGGTTCCCGGCAGCCCGGCGGAGCGCGCCGGGCTGCGCGGCGGTAATGAGCAGGCGTACGTGGGCAACCAGCCGATTTTGCTGGGCGGCGACCTGATTGTCGCCATTGATGGGCAGGAAGTCGAAAACCCCCAGGACATCAGCGCCGTCATGGACAAGCACCAGGCGGGCGACACCATTAGCGTCACCATCCTGCGCGGCCGCCGCCAGATGACCCTCAAGCTGAAGCTGGGAGAAATGCACGACAAGAACGTATAAGCCCAAGAGCAACCAGGCCCGTCCCTATTCCATCGGAGCAGCTGCTCTAGGCCGATAGCGCGGCTTCTTCATCAGGTAGCCGATCGGGATGAGGCAGACGGTGAGGATGACCAGCGCGTGGATCGTGTCGATGTACGCCAGCATGTTCGCCTGTTGCACCATCAGACCGTAGGTTTGCCCCATGGCATGGCGCGTGGCTCCGGCCATCGAGTAGCCCTGCCGGTACAGCATGCCGCTCAGGCCCTGATCCATCATCCGGTAATTGGCTGAACCCGGATAAACATGCCCTGCCAGGTAGTTCTGGTTAACCTGTGCGCGGCGCACCAGCATGGTGCTGATGAACGAAATTCCCACGCTGCCGCCGATGTTGCGCGCCAGCGCCGTCAATCCTGAAACTTCGTTGTTCTTTTCCTGCGCCACGCCTACATACGACATCACGCTGATGGGCACGAAGAGAAACGGCATGCCCAGCACCATGACGACGCGCCAACTGGCGGCGTCCCAGAAGCTGATGCTCAGGTCCAGGCTCGAGATGCGCCAGATGCCGAAACTTACCCATGCGAATCCGAAACAGATCATGAGGCGCGGATCGACTTTCTGCCCGATGAATCCCACAATGGGCAGAAGAACGATCAGCACCAGGCCCCCCAGCGACAGCACCATTCCGGCTTCAGTGGCCGTGTAGCCCATGATCTCCTGCAGGAATTGCGGGATCATCACGGTCGTTGAATAGAGCGCCGCGCCGATCACCAGCATCACGATCTGCGTCATGGTGAAGTTGCGGCTGCGATAAAGCGAGAGATCGATGATCGGATGCGGCGTTGAAAACTCGCGCCACAAAAATGCCACGAAGCCTATACCTGCCAGCACCGCGCAGGTAACGATCAGGTGCGAGCCGAACCAGTCTTTCTCCTGCCCCTTGTCGAGCATGATCTGCAGGGCGCCGATGGTGACCGCAAGCAGGCCCAGTCCGATGCCGTCAATGCTGCCGAGCTTCTTGCGCACGCGCTTCAGGTAGGGCGGATCCTCGACAATGCGGCTGGTCAGAAAGATCGATAACACGCCGACGGGAATATTAAGGAAGAAGATCCAGCGCCACGTGTAGTTGTCGGTGATCCAGCCGCCGATAGTGGGCCCGATCGCCGGCGCCACCACCACGGCCATGCCGTAGAGCGCAAAGGCCACGCTTCGTTTTTCGGGAGCAAAGGTATCGGCAAGAATGGCGCGCTCACTGGGTTGCAGGCCTCCGCCGGCCGCGCCTTGAAAAATACGAAACAGAACCAGCAGGGCCAGAGAGTTCGCCAGGCCGCAGCAGAAAGAGAAAAATGTGAAGGCGACCACGCAGCTCATATAAAAACGCTTGCGCCCGATGCGGTTGGCGATCCAGCCGCTGATGGGCAGAATGATGGCGTTCGATACCAGATACGAGGTGAGGATCCAGGTGGCCTCGTCATAGCTTGCCCCCAGCGAGCCGGCGATGTGCGGCAGAGCTACGTTGGCAATGGAGGAATCGAGCGCCTCCATAAACGTGGCCAGCGTAACGGTGAAGGCAATGACCCACGGATTGAACCGCGGCTTCCAGGTCTCATCAAAATGAAATTCGCTGTCGGCGTCCCGCGGTTTCGCAGAAGAGGCCGCGGCTGACTGCGCCATGCGCGCTCCATCGAGGGGTTTTTCTTGCTACGAGAATCAGATGCCGGAGTTGTCAGGAACAGATGCCGTAAAGCCGGCTCCTCGGCTCAGCATCGGGGAAAGACTCCAGGGACACAGAAGCACACGTGCGGTCCTGATCTCAGGATAAAGCACGCCGCTGAGTTCGCCCGCTCGGCCGTCGGCGATGCTCAGCCTGCGCTAATTAACGGTGAGCGTCACTGTGCCGCTGGATGTAGTTGCCACTGAGGTGCCGGTCACCGTAATGGTGTAGATGCCCGCCGTAGTAGGTGCGGTGATGGCATCGCAGTTCGATTTTGTAGAGCCCGATCCGCACGCCGTGACGCCGCCTGCCATGCCGGCCAGCAGCAGCGTGAGCGCGAAATATCGGTGAAAGCGCTTTCGCCCTGGCACGGTGATGAGCAGAAGAGCGGCAAGTGCCGCGATAAAGATTGGAGGGATGCTCACCCGCTCGCGCCCTCCACCACCTCAAAAGGCCGCATCATCTCGTTGTCTTCGTGCTCCAGTATGTGGCAGTGCCAGACATACCGGCCCGGATAGCCCTCAAAGCGGGCGATAATCCGCGTCACCATCTGCGGATGCGCGCGCACCGTGTCCTTCCAGCCGCGCTCCCCAGGATCCGGAGGCATTGCCGGCCCGATGAACTTCAGCTCGCCCTTCACAAAATAATGAAGCTTGTCGAATGTGCGCCGGTCGAGAATCTGGAAACGCACCAGGTGCAGGTGGATGGGATGAACGTCCTCGGTGAGGTTGATCAGGCTCCAGATTTCGACCGTATTGAGAATTGGACTCTCGGTCACCGGAGCGTTCCAGTGTGCCCCGCCCAGCAGCATGGTCATCGAGTCGCCCTTCGGGCTCTTGTATTCATTCAGCGTCAACAGCCGCGTGCGCACCGCCGCTGACTCGGCGATGGGAACAACCTCGCGCAGCTTCTCGGGCATCGGAACTTTTTTCGCGGCGCCCCGGCCCACTCGGAACTGCATGATCTCTTCGACGGGCCCGATTCTGAGCGTCAATTCCTCTCCCGCTGACCCGCTGAAATCAATTGCGAGGTCCGCGCGCTCGCCCGGCGCAAGCAACACAGCCTTGGCCGCGATTGGCGCCGGAAGCAGTCCCTGATCCGTCCCGATCTGCGCGATGAGCTGGCCGTTCGACAGCGAAAGATTGTAGAACTGAGAGTTCGAGCCGTTCAGCACGCGGAAGCGATAGAGCGCCGGTTGCACGTCTAGGTATGGAAACAGCTTTCCGTTGGCTAAAACCGCGTTGCCATAAAACTCCGGAACCCACGGCGCGGCCGGATCCGGCGAGACACCGTACTCGAGCTGCCCGTCGACCGTGAATTTGCGGTCGAAAAGCACCAGCGGTATTTCGTATGCGCCACCCGGCAACCCAAGCGCGTCCTCAGCGCCGTCGCGGATGATGTAAAGCCCCAGCAAGCCCGCGTAGATATTCAGCCGGTTAATGCCCATGGCGTGATCGTGATACCAGAGCAAGCACGCGTCCTGCTGGTTGGGATAATGGCAAATCGACGATTTGCCGCCCACAAACCACGATTCCGGATAGCCGTCACTCTCCGGCGGCGCCTTGGCGCCATGAAGATGCACCACGCTGCGCACGTCGGGCTTGTCGCTCTCGGCTCCCATCAGGTTGTGATCAATCGTGAAAAGATGGCGCTGGGGCAGTTGATTTGCCCACTCCACCAGAACGCCTTTGCCGCTCCGCACCTCCATGACCGGCCCGGGCGAAAGGTTGTTGAACCCCCACATCCGCGTTGGCGCCAGATCGCGATGCACGCGAGCCGCAAACTCGCCCAGCACCATGCGATAGAAAGGAAGCGCGGCCGAAGGGTCTGCCGGGTCGGGCCGCATGCCGTCTGGCCTCGCGCTCTCCGCGACAGGCAGAGCATCGACATACCGTGGCAATTTACCCGGATCGAGCGTCGCCGCCACGGCCTTTGCGCCCTGGGGAAAAGCCGGCAAAGCGCTCGCCATCCTCCCCAGGGACCCGCCGGGCACTGCGCATACCCCGGCCCATATGCCGGCCCTGCGTACAAATACGCGGCGCGACAGCTCAACTGCGTCTTTTTCCTTCAACCATTTCTCCGGGAACGCGGACAGCTTGATCTATCTATCAAACCACAAACGCTGGCGCGGCTCAGAGCATGAGCCGCGCCTGACAAACATTCGATTGATCCGATTACCGCGTCAAGGCTCAGCCCCCGCTAGCGGAGGGGGAAACCCAGTGGAAGTCCCGGGAACCCGCCCACCGGCTCGCCGCTCGAAGGATCAAGGAAGAGCCGATCCTCGCGCCAGTCGCGCTGGTTGAAGTCGAACATGTCGCTAATTGAACCGGCGATGGCATCAAACGAGCCGCCGCCCAGCCGCTGCCCGTCCAGCCAGTTGTCCTCAATGAACCTGACCACAGAAGACTGATCGATGACCTTGTGCGACACGTAGTTGCTCTTCGCCCATGGTGAAATCACCATGAAGACCAGCCGCGGCCCATAGCCACAGCGGCCCTGCGCATTCGGCGTCGTCGCAGCGTCGATTCCCGACAGCCCCGGAGTGGCCGTTCCACAAACTCCCGCGCCGTTCAGAACGTCGGCTGGAGTCTGCGATTGATTCACGATGGGGCTCATCTGGTGGTCGTACCAGCCATCCGAGTCATCGTAAGAGATGATCACTGCCGTGCTCGACCACTCCGGTTGCTGCTCGAGAAAGTTGATCGTGTTGACGATGAAGTTCTGCTCGTCCAGCGGATCGCTGTACCCCGCGTGACCATCTTCGTACCCGGGAGCTTTCAGGTACACCACCGACGGAAAGTTGCCTGCCTTCACAGCGTCGAAGAAGTCATGGATGTCGTACTGATTGTGGGCCGCCGGGTCATTGGCCTCGCCGATCGATGCCACTGATGAGGGCCGCGTGTGCGCCAGGTTCTGTGTCGATGCGTAGTACTGGAACGGCTGGTGATGCGGTATATAGTCGGTTTCGCTTTCTCCGGTCACGCTCGATTTCGTCGAGCGGCTGCAGCCGCTGGTGCCGTTTGAGTTCGTTATTGTCAGGTCGAATCCGCCCTCGAAGAACCCCCACGACACGCCCGCGCTATTCAGCAGATCGCCGATGTTCGTGCCGTTCATGTACACGTTCTTGCTCTTCGATGCGCACATGTCCCCGGCCGGATCGGCATCGCTGATCAGCGTCTCTGATCCGCCGCCGCCGGCGACGATCGTGCTGTCATTGATGCTCACGGTCGAAGAACCAACGCCGTTCGTCTGCCCGGAAATGACCTCGAGCGCTCCTGGCGTCGACGGTCCAAATGTCGTGCCGTACATGTTGTCGCTCATCGCGAAATGCTGCGCATAGTTCCACATCGCCGTCACTGTGTTGCCGTCAAAATAGCCCATCGTGATGGCCGTGGTGGTCGCGGCTGCCGGAGGCGCGCTGGGTGGAGGGCCCTGGTCGCCAGCCGAAAGTGGGAAAAGATCCATCAGACCGCCGTCAAAAGCCATCTGTTCCGGCGTGTAGTCGTGATCTTGGTCCGATGTCGCCGCTTGCGTGCGGTCCAGCCGGAACGGGTTTGCCGCGATGCTCACTCCGCCGCTCGCCATGGAGTTGTTGTTCGCCGTGTTCAGCAGGTTCGGGTTGTGGCTGCGCAGTTCCGCGGTCAATCCGTTCACCGATGGAGTTCCCGGTAACGCGTGGAATGGCGGTTCGCCCGCCGGGTTGGTCGCGTACGGGTAGGTTGCAAAATAGTGATCGAACGACACGTTCTCCTGGTAGATCACCACCAGGTGCTTGATCGGTGTTGCAGTCTGTGCGTCGTTGCGGCTTTGACCGAACGCCGGAGTGGGGATGGGGCCGACGGCCATAAGCGCCATCAGCACAAACGCAGCAAGCTTTCGCATAATTGACCTCCATGTGCGCTCGGGGAATTGAGCGTCCTGTGTGGTTGTAGGAGATCAAGATGAGAACGAGGTCAATTGCCCGTGAATCAAGATGAGAATGCCGTGAATCGTCGATGAAATTCCTGTTCCGCTTCGGTGTTCGCGCTTAGATGCGCCTGCCCCGGTCCCGGTCGCCCATTCGCCGCCGTAACCGGAGCAGTGCATCGCGCCATCATCGCTGGTTAGAATCCTGCGCTGATTTGCTCCTGTCGGGCCTGCGCGACCTGCGCGCGTGCCATCTGCACCGGTTCGGCATAGTGCGCCGCAACGATCTCGGCAGACAGCGACGGGTTAAGCAACGGCTCCACTTCAGCCAGCTTGATCGGGGACCGAGCGGCCATGCGCGCCAGCTCGACCTTGCCCGAGATGGACTGCACCAGCGCCAGAATCGCGCTCACAATTGTGCCGACGCCTTGAATCGCCGCAAGCGCATGCTGCTGGCTCGCCGGATTCACGATTCTCGCCGCTTGCAGAACCGCGGCATCCACCTGCTGTTGAAACGCCACAATCTGCGTCTGCAGTTGAGCCAGCAGGCCGGCCGAGGGATTGGCGAGATACGCCTTGGCCTGCGCAACCAGAAGGTTCGACGCCGCGTCAAACCCCACCGTGGCCGCGGCGAAAATCGGCGCGTCCCCCGGTGCCAGAATCGCCGCCGTCGAATCCACCGTTGCCACAGCGCTCTGCAACGACGGCGTCCAGTTCACAATGTCCTGCGCGACTGTCGTCGCCGAGCAGCCTTGCATCCACGGAAGCGGAATGAGCAGCATGATCAGCGCCCACGCTCCCAGCTTTGCCGTGCTCCCTTGCCCGCTTGACCCATTGCTCCCCGTTTCTGGATCTTGGGCCAGCAAACCCAGCAGCGCCGTCGCCAGCGCGGCCACCAGCGAGACCACCGTGCCCGTTCCCGCTTTGCCTAGGGTTACTCCTTGCTGCGACATCACCCCCGTAAGGCTGACCACTGCGATCAGTAGACCCGTCGCCGATGTTTTTGGATGATTCCAGATATTCGAAAACAGATTCATAAAAAGACTCCTTTGTGCTGCGTCGAGCGCAACAGATTCTTCCCGTTCATCTCTTCGGTTTGCCTGTCGCCCACTTTGCCTGGCCAACCGTCTTGCCGGGCCATGCCGGCGCAACGGACGGCGCCGGCCCTCAGAATGGTCCCGGGCGAACTCGTGGCCCCGATGTCTCCGTGGTTGCTGAAAACATCTGCATGAGATTCGCCTGTCCGAGACAAAGGCGGTCCCGCGCCCTGGAACTCTCCGTATCGTGGGGCCGGCCGGCACACGTCTCAGCGGCTCTCCTGAGAGTTGTCAGAAGGGCACAAGGGCCGGACAGCCGGGAGCGTGGCTTCATTCTCCAGGCGCTGCACATCCGCAAATTGTCTGGATAATTACGAGGATAGAGAATTCGCCAAAATGATCTGCACTTTCAGCGTGCCCGCACGTGCTTCAAAATAAGCAACTTCCAACAAATTTCTGGAAAAACCTCTTGACAAGCCTCAGACGCCTGTCCCGAAATGCACTAATTTCGGTGCAACGACTGCAGCGACGCGCCATCTAGCCCCCTCGCTGCCCCGCTCCCTTGCTCCCCGCCCTTACATACCTTCGCCCGCGCAGCTCGTACTCCCCGCTCACCACCCGCGCGATCGCTTCAGTGTAGGCAATGTGCTCCTCGGCGAGGATGCGCGCCGCAAGCGACTGCGCATCGTCTGTCTCCAGCACCGGAATCGCGCGCTGCAGGACGATCGCGCCGTGGTCGAGTTCGGTATCCACAAAGTGCACCGTGCAGCCCGTCACCTTCGCGCCGTATTCGAATGCCTGCGTCTGCGCATCGAGGCCCGGAAAGGCCGGAAGCAGCGAAGGATGAATATTGAGAATGCGATTCGGGAAAGCGGCAACGAACCTGGGCGAGAGCAGCCGCATGTAGCCGGCGAGACAAACCAGGTCGACGCGATGCGCGCGCAGGCACGCGATCACATCGGCATCGTGCTCCTCGCGCTTGCGGCCTTTCGACGCCAGGGCCGCCGTCGGCAGGCACATCTGCTGCGCTGCGGCGAGGCCGGGCGCATCCGCCACGTTCGAAATCACCACACCAATCTCGACGTTTTTCAGGCGCCCCGTGCGAATCGATTCAGCGATCGCAATAAAATTCGATCCCCGGCCGGAAAGAAGGATACCCAGATGCGCGGTCGTTGGCTGATTCCCTGAGGATGGATCGAGCGAGTTCAAGGCTGACCTCAGGTTAATTCCTTTGCGCGATCTGATGGATGCACCCGCGCTGCCCCTCGATTCGCGATCTTGCCCCGCCTACGTGTACTGCACCCGCCGCTCGCCCTTTACCACGCGCCCGATCACGTAGAACTTCTCTTCGCCGCGGTCCAGCAGGTTCTTGGCCCGGGCAAACTTGGCCGCCGGAATCGCCGCGATCAGGCCGATGCCCATGTTGAAGGTGCGCATCATCTCCTCCTGCGGCACGTTGCCCAGCTCCCGCAGATGCTCGAAGATCGGCAGCACCGGCCACGAACCAATCTCCACCTGCGCCGTAACGCCTTTGGGCAGAATCCGGGGCAGATTCTCCGTGATGCCCCCGCCCGTGATATGCGCCAGACCCTCGGTCAATCCCCCGGTCACGAGCTTTTGGATCACGTGCAGATAGCTGCGGTGCGTCTTCATCAGCGCTGCGCCCGCCTTCTCTTTGATCGCCGTCACATACTGCGTGGGCTTGTACCGGCCCACCTCAAACAACAGCTTGCGCGCCAGCGAGTAGCCATTGGTATGCAGTCCTGTGGAGGGAAGCCCGATCAGCACGTCTCCGGCCCTGATGCCCGCGCCGTTCACCATCTTTTCCCGGTCAACCGCGCCCACGATAAATCCCGCTAGGTCGTACTCCCCATCTTTGTAGAAACCCGGCATCTGTGCCGTTTCGCCGCCGATCAGCGCGCAGCCGTTGGCCCGGCAGGCGTCAGCCACGCCGCTTACCACGCTCTCCACCACGTCCGCATCCAGCTTCCCCGTTGCCAGGTAGTCCAGGAAGAAAAGCGGCGTAGCCCCCTGAACGGCTATGTCGTTCACGCAGTGGTTCACCAGATCGGCGCCGACCGTTTGGTGCAGTCCAAGCTCGAACGCCACTTTCAGCTTCGTTCCCACCCCGTCGGCCGAGCTCACCAGGATCGGGTTCTTCCACCGCTGCAAGTCCAGCCGGAACATCGCGCCGAAGCTGCCAATCCCACCTAAAACATTGCGATTAAAGGTCTTCTGCGCAAGGTATTTGATCCGCTCCTTGGCATGGTCGCCGCCTTTGATATCGACGCCCGCATCGGCGTAGGTCACGGTTTGAGGCGTGGTCTCTTGAGGCACGGCTGTGGCTTTCTTTCTGAGCAGGCTGCTTCGGTGCGGCGTTCCGGAAAGCAGAATTCTAGCAGCATTTGCGCCGCCCATTTCCCACAAGATGTCCGGCACTGAACGCCGGCTCCGGCGCCAGCGGGCGCAGCAGCGGTGCCCGCCCTTCTGCTGACCATCAAACCGGGCGCCGGCACAAACCATCTGCTGCAGATTTTTTCGCGACGGCGGCCTTTGCCATCCTCTGCGCCCTCCCCGGCCGGAGTCAGGGAACCCCATCCGGAGAACCGGGCAGCGATTGCGGCAAATTCTCCTTCTTCCCCTCCCGGATTTCTCCGCCGCCGCAGTTCGTCAATCGGGCAATCGCTGTCAACCTCGTGACGCGCGTACCCGCGGCGCTCACAGCCGGCACTCCACCGCACCCGCCCAGGCGGCAGTTTCCGCCTTAGCGGCTCATGTATGCCTTGCGAATTTGTATTAGACGCGATGGATGTACTAAAAGTTGACCCCCTTTTCCCAGTAAATACATTTTTTAATGCACTTTCTTCCGACGACGGTTATATTTCTCGAATGCGCACCCCCAATGTTCGGTCTGGGTCCAAGAAGGAGTCCGCGAAGACTACCGGGCTCCGGTGCGCAATGGATCGCGGGAAAGACTGACAACGCCCGTCAGTTTGCACGAGGGTAAGAGAAAGTGATCGCTTTCATACCGGGTCTCTTGATTCTTGTTGGCGTCGTCGCAGTTTTTGAAAGAGCCACCGCACACAGGGGAGCAAAGCTGGCCCGGCTGATCAGCCGGTACAACAGCGCAGAAACTGCGGCTCGGCTGTTCCGCGGGGATATCTGGCAGGGCCAGACCGCAAAGCAGTTGCTCGATTCGCGCGGGGAACCTGCAGCCAGGCTGCGTTCGGCCGCGCCCCAAACTGAAGTTTGGATCTACAGCCGGCGAGCGTTGAATTGCGGCTTTCTGCAAGTGACTTTGGCAGACGGCATCGTGGTCGCCTGGCTCACCGGCAGCCGCGATCCCTCGCGCAAAATCGTGCGCCGCCCCCCGAGAAAACCAACACTGCGCTGCATCGGCTTGTCCCGGGACGGGTGAACGATGGTGCCGACAACCCGCATGACGCAAATTAACCACAGGCTCTGGCGTGCCATGCGCAAGTCAGGCCTTCGCCGCAAACAGCAGCCTGGCACGAGGTATCAAGAACGTGATCGCCATCGCATCGAGTCTTTTCAATGCTCTCATTGGAACCGCTGGAGCCCAGGAACGAGCCGCAAACCGGCGAGACAAGCTGCATCACTTGATTGGCAAGTACCACGATCGCGGCCTCGCCGAGATGATCTTTCGCGGGGAAGTCTGGGAAGGGCAAACCGAAAGTCAATTGCTCGACTCGATGGGTGCGCCCTCGTGCGTAAATCACGGCTTGCCTGTCTCCACTGCCAGCGAGGTATGGAACTATGGACCGCGAAGATCGAATCGCTATCGACTTCGCGTCAAGCTCGAGGACGGGTTGGTAATCGACTGGGAGCAGTAGTCGTCATCGCCGTCCGTCGCCTTAGCAGAACTTGCCCTTTTCGCGGCAACCCGGTCGGCGTCCGCAAAAAGATGAGGCGGTCCCCACTGCCATCTTTCAACGTTGAGCGGTGCGGAATGGCGATGCCGGCAGCCCTGCCTTGTTGAACAGGCTGCTGGGCGGATTATCGGACCACGCATAGCGCGCCTCCACCGGATCGGGCACGTCCGCATTCCAAAGCTCCACCGCCGCTCCGTCGATCGCCGCCGTCGCCGGAAGAAACTTCCCGTCTGCGCCGGCAATTTCAAATCCCTGAAGGTTCTCCGCTCGGGCCACCAGCCCGTCCTCGGCGTGATCGAAATACAGGCGCAGTCTCTGGCCGTCGCGGCTCATGCTGCGGTAGATCGGCCCCGAATACTCGACTTGTTCCTTATATGCAATGGCGCGGGCGGCCAGCGCCAGTCGCAGGCCGACGTCCTGCTTGTCCTTGGGATGAATGTTGTCTGCGTCGCCAATATCGATCGTCACCGCCATCGCCGTATTCACCAGCGAGAGCGTCTCCAACTGCGCTTCCCTGACCGCCGGCCACCCATCGCCCGGGCCGCTGCGGTAGTTCGCGATCTGGACATACAGAAACGGAAAATCCCCTTCCCCCCATGCCGATCGCCAATCCTGAATCAGCGTACGAAACAGCCGCGCGTAAAGCGGGTAGCGCAGCGCATCTGTGTTCGACTCGCCCTGGTACCAGATCACTCCGCGGATCGGGAAATGAGTGAGCGGCGCAATCATCGCGTTATACAATTCGCCCGGTGCCCAGGAGTCGAAGACCGGATGCCATGGCAAGCGCAGGCTTTCGTTTGTGCCCATCGCCTTGGCTGCGTCGGCCTCTTTGCGCTCTTTCTCTTCGCCCCGCGCGGTCGTAGCCTGCGCATCGGCCATGGCTGCCCAGGCGGAAAACACCGGCATCAGCGAGGCGTCCCGGCTCAGCGCATCCATGCTCGTCCATGCCTCGGCCGGCGTCCCGCCCCACGCGTCGTCCACGATGCCCACCGCCACCTTTTCGCGCCGCGCAATCTCGCGTGCAAAAAAATATGCCACTGCGGAAAAGTTCGCCGCCGTGGCCGGCGTGCATACCGTCCACGGCATGGACAGCGGCAAGTCCTCCTGCGGAAAGTCGGCGAAGCGCTGATTGACGATCAGGAGGCGTACCTGCGGCATATTGGCGGCGGCAATTTCCTGCCCGGCGTTTTGCGCCTCGCTCAGTGCAAAGCCCATATTCGACTGGCCCGACGCAACCCACACGTCGCCCACCAGTACATCCTCAATGTTGATCCTGTTGCTTGCGTCGACGGCCAGAGAAAACGGCCCGCCGGCGTCTCCGCCAGGCAATTCGACCGACCAGCGGCCAAGCGGATCGGCAACGGCCGTGCGCCGGTTGCCGCGAAATTCCACCGTGATCGATTCGCCGGCCTCGGCATCTCCCCACACGTGCACCGGCTCGCCTCTCTGGATCACCATGTGGTCTGAGAAAACGGATGGCAGGCGAACCGCCGCATGAAGCGATACGCCTGCCGATACACACAAAAGCACGAGCCAATTCCGCATGAAAGTCATATTCGCCTGCCTCAAGCTGCCTTCCGCGATGCCCTGACGGGCCAGTGTACCAAGCCCCGGCGCGCCCTCTGCCGGGAACTCCGCAGCCTGCCTCAGAGCCCGGCTGCCAACCGCCGGCAGCCATCGGTTCCCTGGCGCTCGCTCACGGCAATCAGCCACTCAAAGCATTTAGTATTGCCATGGCAGGCTCGGCCACGGTATCACTTGATGCAAGCCGTCCGGCTTCCGTTCGCGCACTCGCCATCGCCCGCGCTGCGGAGCCTGCCGTGACTTCTACCTTGGCCGGCCGATGCCATTGATCGCTCACCGTGCCGGCCCATGGAGGCATATGCCGATTCGCAATCCTTTCTTGCAGCTTTTGGTTGCAGTGGTTTTGCTCACCGCGTTCTTTTCCTT
>Ga0335074_10001675_pt1 | contig 29959 bp, 24 predicted proteins | sample Lox_Sample_23_FD_206715 | JGI IMG/M metagenome (GOLD analysis project Ga0335074, IMG submission 206715) | Soil microbial communities from Loxahatchee National Wildlife Refuge, Florida, United States - Lox_Sample_2.3 | ecosystem: Environmental > Terrestrial > Soil > Wetlands | place: USA... | reverse complement strand
CCACGCCCAGGTCACCCTCAGCCGCGCCGCGCTCGCCTCAGGGAATGAACGCCTGGCCATCCGGCAAGGAGCACTGGCCCGCTCCTCGGTCCAGGTCATGGGATACGGCCTGCTATGCGTGATGTACTCCGAAGACGTCTTCGACCTCGGCGAGCGCATCAACGGCGCCCTGACCGCCTACGCGTGCGGTGACGCACTCGGCATCCCCTGGGAGAGCGCGCCCGGCGCCAAAGCCGACGCCACTGCCAGCCAGATCGAGCAGCTGCCCGCCCGCCAGGGGTGGCCCCGCGGCGCAACCTCGGACGACACCGCGCTGACCCTGCTGGTCGCCCGTCACCTGGCCGATCGAGACGGCGACGGCGATCCGGGCGCGTTCCTGGCGGACCTGGCCGGCCAAGCCCCGGCCATCAGAGGACTCGGCCCGACCACGACGGCAGCGATCGAGCGCTTCCGCCGCACCGGCGAGCCCGCCGTTCCGGCTAAGGCCACCAACGGCGCGGCGATGCGCGCCCTGCCCATCGGCTGGGTCCTGCCCCACGACCAGGCCGAACGGCGCCGGCAAATGACAATCACGATGTCCCGGGCCACCCACGCCGACCCGACCGCGCTGGTCGCGGCCTGCGTGATCGCGGCATGCGCGTCGTGGGCACTGGAGAGCGCCAGCCCGTCCCTGCTGCTGGCCGTCGCCGCCGATGAAGCCCGCGAAGCGGCCCAGGCGCTCGGCACCGAGGCGCGGCTGGCCGAGATCCTGACCCAGCTGTCCGCAGGAACGTGGGACCCACCCGCCAACGGCATCAGCCTGGACCCATACGAGACAGTGACAGCGGCCCTGTGGTGCGCGACCCGGGCCACCTCACTGCGCAACGGCCTGGTCAGCGCGGTCCAGCTCGGCGGCGACACCGACACCGTCGCCGCCCTGGCAGGCGGGCTGATGGGAAGCAAGCTGACCGCCGGCCAAGTACGCGCCGAGCTGCCGTGGCACAGCCTGGTCGTCCTGCCTGAACCGGAAAGCGCTATAGCAGAGACCGCCGCCGCGCTGGCCATCGCCCGAGCAATCCAGTCCGGGTGACGCATGGTGGCCAGAAAGGCTTATCGAAATGCTTCGGTTCGTTACGTTTCTTGCCATGCCAGTAGAGAAGGTATTCGAAACAGAAACAGAATTTGCGGAGAGCGATGACGCGCAAGCCCGTTACTCAGCGTTCCGTAAGACACTTTCCCCGTGAGGCCACTGCGCATACCGAACGCCGATTATTTTCGCAGGGTGCCACGAGCACTGCCACATGACAACTGCGCACAGACACTCCAGATATGTGCTCTGACAGATCTGAGAGGACTCGGCCGGGTCATCTCGCCCACAGCTACCGGGCAAACGTGAGCATCCTCGAGTTGTGACCTATGGATCCGAGCGCTTCTCGACCGCGGATTATGCAATAATGTCCGCTCTGATGGAAAAGAAGGGTGGATCAACCACCGCGTTCGTGCTGCTCTGTCTGCCATACCTCAAGATTATTTTTTATATTTCCGGATCACGGAAGTCCGGTCGTGACCACTTGCAGCTTTCAGAAAATGCCTGCGGTCGGGTCCGGGCAGTCTCCGGTTTTGCAGGTTTGCTGGAACGCGAACTGTGAGAGACCAGGAGCGCCGCGAGCGTGCGTCCGTGCAGGCGCGAGGTGGCATGCCCTGACTGCGGCCGGGTCGTCGCGTTTTAAGTAGCCGCATGGAGTTACCCGGCACGTGGCTGCTACCGGGCTGGTAAAGGCGCCAGGTCTCAGTTCGACAAACTTAGGGTCAACATTGCCTTATCCCTTTCATGACCTAGGTAACATGCCGTCTGCAGACCACAGGATGGGGGGACAGTGAAACACAGGCTGATCTTGGTGTGTGCGGTATCGCTGTGCGTTGCAGCTTGCGGCGGTTCGTCGTCCAATTCGCCGACCGCCTCTAGCTCGTCTAGCAGCAGCGTAGCGCAGCCCCAACCCAGCACCAGCTCTATCGCCGCGACCGCAGCTCCGCAGTCAACACTTCTTGCAGGCAATGCTCACCCGAAGTACCCGCGTGGAGCACCAGGTCAAGTCAGTGTTGTGTACCAGGCGCCGATTCAACCGCAGTCCACCGGTACGTCGGTCCCTATCGTGTTTCGCAACAACACCAGTGCGGCAATCGCTCACGTTGACATATCCGCCACTGCCAAAGACCCGACAGGAAAGATCGTCGCATCAGGTGCAAGCCAAGGAACCGACCCGTCCACGGTCCAGCCCGGACAGTGGGCCTTCGCTTTCATCTTCTTCGAGTCAGGCACCGACCTTGCCCCTAACGACACTTTGTCGTTCTCATTCCAAACCACGCCTGCTTCAACGGAGTCATTCAATACAGCGGCAATACAAGTCACTCAGGCAAACCTCTCGGGCTCGTCAATTGCCGGTGGTGTGCAGAACAGGACGGGACATCCTGTAGAAGGCCCAATCTCAGTACATGCGTATTGTCTGAATTCCGCAGGTGACCCTACGAGCGTTGTCACTGGATTTACCTCGAGTTCGCTTGGCAATCTCGTGCCAGATGCTACAGACAGTTTTCAGCTTGATCTGTACGATCAAAGCTGCCCGTCATTCTTGGTCGGAGCGTCAGGTTATTACAGCTAAGCCTGCCCTTCCATCAGGAAATGACGTAATTCTGAGTACCAGCGTTCCAAGAGCTGCTGAGCCGAGGATGGTCGGCGCTTAGTCGAAATCGGCGATGAACTGGTGCTGTAGCTGACAGATCGTCCCCATCTGAGCAGGTGTGAGCACACGCGGTCTAGGACAAGCACGTACCCCGAGCGGCGGCAGTGTGTGCCGCTCCATTCGAGGACTGATTACGCAACGCAACGAGCAGGTCCTGCTTCGGAAACCGAACGCCGATTATTTCCGCGTGGCATGAGGAGTACTGTCACGTGACAGCTGCGCACAGACACTCCAGTTCTGTGCGCGACTCCTGGCCGTACGACGTGCTTATTAAGGGGGATGCAGATATTCCATTGAATTGACGCTTGATGTACGCTTGCCACCTGGCGAGGACGCCCGAATATCAGAGAATTGCCCGCATTTGTTACTCGCCCGTAGTATCCCACGGCGTGCCAGCCCAGCGCTTGTAAACAGCAAACAAGAAGGCTTTAACTAGAGCGTCCTTACGGCTGCCTGCGGGGAACTTACTACTCATACCATTGTTATCTCGCAGTTCAACCTCGTAGCCATTAGGGCCAGTGGGACCTTCGTGCTGATGCTGGGGTAGCTTAACAATCCGGCTATACAGCTCGGCCTCGGAGAGGTTCTCGGCTGCGACGGCGTATCCTTCATGTTCCCTAAGCCAGTTACTGAAGGCCTCATGGTCCGTCATGCCTCTCCTCTGTCGATCTGTAAATTACTAATTAGTACGCCAGGCGCTCGATCGTCGATTCTTGCTTTTAAGTTACCACTCACCTGACGACCCGCGCAAAACCACGATATTGTCGCCGCGGTAATCAGTCCGGCTACGAAGAACTCGGGTGCGCATCGCTGCAGAACGGCCTCAGGCTGCGGCATCTATCAGGCGCTGAACTATCGGACGTGCGACTTCTGCCGCACCAAGATCCAGGGCAGCGGGTGACGCTGCCTCGTCTGGCTCGACATGCACGAACTCCAACTGTCCGTGTCCGGCAAAGGTAGCCGATCCACGAGAGGCTATCTCCGAAACCTTGCCAACGGTCGTGAGCGACGCCGGGTCGATACCTGCTGCGACGGCAATACGGTTCGTGCCCAGGATCTGGAGTCGGCCGCTGAGTCGCAATGCCTCGGTGATGTGGCCGGCCAGATTGTCTGGATCTAGCACGGCCAGAGCCAGCCTTCCGCCTCTGGGCAAGGTATACCACAGCGAGATCTGCTTGGAGCTAGACACGCGGATGCCGCATAGCTTTCCCATGTCCACCTCGTCGAACCTTCTGCGCGTCTCCGGCAACCGGATCATTGCAGCTCCAGACGGCTCTCGGATAAGTTCCAACCCGACTTGCAGGGGGACTCCTCCGCTAGCGCGAAGAGATGCTAGAAGCCCACTGCTCAACTCGTTCATCGCCCGCGCCGACAACCTCTCAGGTGTCGGGACAGGCAGAACGTGCACCTCCAGGCATGCAGTCAGCCCGAGTCCAGAGGCCATCGACGGCCAGTCCCGCCGCCATTCAGTCGTCACTGGCCGAGGGAGGGGGGTAAAGGTCAGTGGCGTCGGCTGGGCCTGGACCCGCTTGATCGCTCGGACCACCTTCGCCTGGATGTCCGTTGCATCAGTGAAGGTGTCCCAGAAGACACCAGTGCCATAATCGCCGACGAGCTTGATGAAATCCTCTTGCTGTGGATCGAACTGCACGCCCGTCTTCTGTAGGACAATCCGTGGTATCCCCTTTTCTTGCGCAGCGACGAACTCATCATGAGTGGCCGACTGGCCAGTTTCGGGGAAAACGTGGCCATAGTGAGGGCCGAGGATGAGGAGATAGACGTCCGATTCTTGCACCGCACGCATGCATGCTTCGCGGCTCGGTTGAGGCAGCGCGCTGAAGTCCTCGAAGCGGACGGGGGCATGCCCCAGCGCCATGATCAGACCCGCCAGGGCATCCCGTTCTGCTTCCAGCCCTCTCCGGACTGAGCTGATCATCACCTTCACGGCTCCAGCATGCCAGAGGCCAGAGGAGGACGTGCCCGACCGAGTTGAACTGGTGCGATGGGCCTGCAGCCGCTCCGGGTATGTTCTGGGAACCATGACACCGAGCCGCATCGAGCGCCGTTCGGCAGAACATTCGTTCTAGCATCCGTCAATATATCGAAAAAAGGTTCGTAGAATCGTGTATAACGGCGGCTCGGTGTGCGCGAAGTGTTATGTCTCGGTGGTCGTTTCGGGTTCGGCGGCGTGTGCGCGGGCGTCTGTGATCCAGTGGTCGATGAGTGCGAGGAGCCGGTCGAGGCGGCCGGCGGTCAGCTCGCTGAGCGGGATTTCTGGCCGCATGCCGGACAGGTCCGTTTCACGGTCGAGCCGCGGGATGCCAAGGGCGTGCAGTCCCGCGGTCAGCTGGCTGCGGTACTGCTGGCGGTTATACGGGGGTGTCCGGCACATTGTCTTGACGCGGACCTCGAGAGCGGGTGGTCCGCTGTGCGGGCTGGCGTACAGGGCCAGCACGCCGCGCCAGCGGGAACCTCCGGTGCGCCCGGTATCAGCCTCGGCAGTGAATGACGGGTAACTCGGGCCGGTGCCGCCGGCCAGCCGCAGATGCGGTCCCGCGGCCCAGCCGGTCACGGTCCGGGCGATCGCGGCGGCGTCATCGCCGCACGACGCGACCGCCTCGATCACGTCGTCCGCGGTCCACCGTGCCGCGCCCGGGGGCCGCTGCTCCCGGGAGGCGTCATGACCAGGGCCGGCCGGGACAGGCCGGCGGAGCGGAGGCCGCAGGTCCGGGCCGCCGAAACGCGGCCCGATGGCCACCAGCCGCCGTCCTGAAGCCTGGCCCGCGGTAGCCCCGAGCCGGCCGGCCGACATCTGGCGCGGGGAGGGCCCGGCGACCTCGACGATCATGAAATCCTCTAGCCGGCGGAAGCGCAGCGCGATCTCCACGAACCTGAGCTGAGTTGGCTTCATCCGGTCCGGCCCGACCTTGCCCTCGAAAAAGGCGGCCCGGCCGGGCTCCCGCCAGGCGAACACGTCGAAGAAGCCGCTCAGCGTCCCGCCATTCGAGGCACGCAGGCAGTCGAAGATCTCCACGGCCCACCCAGGCGCGCCGACCTCAGCGAGCCGCCGGGCAGCCGGGGCGGGGAACCACTGCGTGCGCAACTCGCCGCGGAAGGCATTGACCCAGACCCCGTCCCAGCCGCCGGCACGCAGGTGATGCACGATCGCCAGCTCCGCGCACGAGCGGCTCCCGTTCACCGAGAACTTGGGTTTGCGGCCTCAGGTCACTGACAGGCCAGGCGGGTCTTCTCCGTCCCACCGTTCAAGTGCCCATTCCTGAGTCCGGATATGAACCAGCTCGCCTGCCGCAGGCAGGACCAGCGGCGTCGGCGGAAGCTCGGTAATCTCCATGGCACGGCCATATTGACCTTGAATGTCAACCGACGCAACCAGGCACCCATCGGCCGCGAACTGGAGGCCCCGGGCGATCCGCCCGCCAGCGCGTGCCCAACGGCCACTCAGTACGGGGACACCTGCAGCCAAAAGACCGTAGCGGAACGTGCCGACTTTTCTTCCGCGCGAGCGACCTGATCGCCGAATCAGTTCGTGCCTAACATCGTGCCGATGCAGCATACGCCGCGCACCGAATGCTCGGTGCTGTGTCTTAGCTGTCCCCACGGTGCTGGGAACCTCTTATGCTTTCCAGAGCAAGCGGTCGACAGCGGGCTGTCCCAGGGTGGATGAAGATACCTCCGGGGATGATCTGACTCAGGTGCCAGGACCCTTGAACCAGGGCCTCCCTGCGCGCCAATCCCCTTAGCATGAGCCCGGCCATTCCTGGGCTGCTTTCACCTGATTGTTACCCGATCGGCTGCCCGGTGCTTCGGTTGGCCGATGAGTTCCCGTCACTCGCGGCGAACGTCAACCCGGCGGTAATCCAGTTTGCGGCCAGTCGCGTCTTAGTAAGGATTGATCCGCCCCGCTAACTTAGAGGCGACAGATCGGTACAAAACTGATTTTGGGGGGAAAATGAGGCATGCCGCACGTCGGTCTGATGGGCTTTTCAGGCGGCGCAGCGTATCGCGCGGGTGGTGGCGTCGCGGCCGCTTCCGGCTGACGGTTGCGGTGCTCTGTGGCCTGGCGGCGGCATCTCTGGCTGTTCCGGCCACATCTGTCACCGGTCGGCTCCTGGCAGGTGCCAGATCCGTCACGGGCCGGACACCAGCCGTTCCAGGCTTGGCCAACTTGACCGGGAGGTCTCCTTCTCCGGCCACATCGACGGCTGCCAATGCAGTTGGATCATGCTCGGAGCTGTACTTCGTCAGCGCCCGCGGTTCCGGTGAGACCAGCACCGGCACGAGCGACGAGTCCGCATCAGCAGAAACCGAGGCTGCATATAAAGACATTAAGCATCAGCTGAAAGCCCAGGGCGCCAACCCAAGCACGACATTTTATCAGCTGCCATATAGTGCTCCGTCTACTAAGGTTCTCACTTCGGGCCTAGAAAAGCCGACCTCGGTCTCGACACTTGGTGTGACCGTGATGTCCGACTGGATTCAGCTCATGGATGTTAACCTTCCGAAGTACATTGCGGGGGAGGAGCAAGGCGAATCAGAACTGTACGCTTACCTGGCCCAGATTTATCACACCTGCAACTCGGCAGGAAAACAGCCCATGGTGGTGCTCGCTGGCTTCTCGCAGGGATCGATGGTCGTCCACAATGTCCTCAACACCATCGCCGCTAATAATCAGACTAACCTCATGGCCATGATTAAAGGGGCAGTGCTAATAGCTGACCCTGAGCGCATGCCTAACTCTGACGTGGCAAATTTCGGTACAGCGTTGCCAAGTGACTACGGTATCTGCCACGCGCTGGACATACTGCCTATCGATCACTCTCATGTAAGCGCATCCTGCGTGCCGCCGGGAAATACCACGGACGTGGCGAGCTATTTCTCTTCGGTTGCGTATCAAGTCTGCGACACCAATGATCTTGTCTGTGATACCAGTGGCCTTTTCAAACTCAAGCGTGACGTACCGTCGTTCACCAATGTGTTCGCGTTCATGACCGATGTACATCTTGGCACCCAGACTCATACGCTCAGCTACACCAGCGGCGAAATGAGGACAGCTGGCCGGAGAGTTGCCCGGAGCCTCGTACTCGATGGCTTGGGTAGCCAGCCCTCTCCGAGCCCGTCGCCATCGACATCCGCCCCGTCGGGCAGCGGATCGTGGACGGCGGCAGAGCTTCCGCTTCCGGGAGATGCCGTATCCGGCAATGCGCTGCTGAATCTGTCCGACGTTGTATGTGAATCGGCTAACTTTTGCGTTGCCGTCGGCAATTACTATGGCGCCGAAATGGGTGGAGACGCGCTGATCGAGCGGTTCAACGGCCAGCAATGGGGCGCGAGCGCAGCGCCGCTCCCATCGCAACTAGCCAGTGTTGGTATGGATAGCACAAGCCTGGGTTCCGTTGCATGTACCTCTGCTACCTCATGTGTGGCCGTCGGCTCGTGGGAAGATGCCAAGCAGAACGGCGGGGTGCTGATCGAGACTCTCGGTGCGAACGGTTGGACCGCGGCCGAGGGGCCGATGCCAGACGGTGGCAGCGGTGGCGGACTTGGCTCGATCTCGTGTGCCTCAACCAGCTTCTGCGTTGCCGTCGGACAATACAACGCTGGTAGCAGTAGCGAGAATGCAGGCTTGATCGAAACACTGGACAATGGCATCTGGACCGCAAGTGAAGCACCCGCCCCCGCTGGTGGCAGCAGCGTTCCGCTCCTGTCGGTGTCCTGCGGAGCGGTCGGCTTTTGTGCCTCAGTAAATGAGTTCAACACAACGATTGATACGCTGACTAATGGGACTTGGACCGCTACGAACGCGCCGCTGCCCGCCAATGCGGGTGGCCAGGGCGAGGGTCTCTATTCTATCGCGTGCCCGTCAGCCGATTCCTGCGCCGCGGTCGGTAACTATCGGATTGGCGAGCAAAGCCAAGGTTTGCTCGAAGACCTCTCCGACGGGACATGGACCGCGATCCAGGCGCCACTGCCCACTGACGCCGTTACTACTGATAGCGCCTCATTCAACTCGGTTTCGTGTAGCAGCGCACAGTCCTGCCACGCGGCCGGTATCTATAACGAGCCACTTGACCCGGACTGGGGCGAGGCTGTGATCGATACACTGTCAAACGGCAATTGGGCACCGGCATCGAGTGACAATGATGCCGGCCTCGAGGCAGCATCATGTACGGCCAAGATGTGTACCGCTGCCGGTTATTACGGGGCGGAATCATCCGGTCTGATAGCTACCAACTCCACGGGGACATGGACCATGACGGATGTGCCGCTGCCAACGAACGCCAGCACGACGAGTTCGCCCGAAGCGAACCTGGCCTCGGTGTCCTGCACGACCGCTGGGTTCTGTGCTGCCATCGGTTGGTACAAGGACAGCACCGGAAATAGTCAGGGATTGGTTATCACTAACTAACTTAGGCCATAAGCACACTCCAAGCCAGATATGGCCCGCTAATCCTATCGCTGTCGACGACCGTACAAGATGGCCGTACCCGATAGCCGCCGAGATTAGGCAGCGCAAAAGCACGCACATAAATGTCAGATCAGTACGGTAATCAGCCATGACCGAACCAACTCAGTTGGCATACCGAACGGCGGAACTGGCGCGCTTCAGGCCATTGCGTTCGGTGACACGTTTGGTGGCTTCCGATGCCCGGCGGCTTACTACGGGTTGGCGGCCAGGTACGCCATCGATCCCGAGGCCCTGACCAGTTCGATCGGACGTACGAGCCCGGATGCCGGCAGCCCCAAGACAGCAGGCGCGGCGCTAGGACGGAAACGAACGCCGATGCACCTACCTATCCCTCGCCGCTCAGCCCCCGCATCAGCGTTCGGCGAGGAACGCGGCGATCGCGGCGGTGAGCTCGGGCGCGGCGAAGGCGCTGCCATGATCGCCCGGCACGCGGACGAACCGGGCATTGCGCAAGAGCGCGGCCAGCTCGTCGGCATCAGAGCGCTCATCCTTCTCGCCGATCGCGACGAGCGTCGGAATCGCGATCTGGCGCAGCGCGTCCTCAGGCGTGGGAACAAGCGAGTTCAGCACATGCAGCAGCGCCACGGGATCGGCGCCTAGCTCTGAGATCCAGTGCGCGATCTGCGCGTCGGGCGAGCCGGGCTCGATCGCGACCCCGCCGGCGAGCGCGGTCAGCACGCGGTGGTTCACCCCGCCGCCCTGCGGGCCGCTGACCTTCGCCAGTCCCTGCCCGGCCACGATCGCGCGGCCCGGCCTGGCGCCTCGCGCGAGCATGCGCACCACGACCCGCCCGCCGAGCGAGTAGCCGCCAAGGTCGTAATCCCCATCGCCGAGCCCGAGATTCTCGACGAGCGCGAGTCCGTCGTCAGCCAGCACATCCGGCGGATAGGCGGCGGGATCGTGCGGCTTCGCGCTGTCCCCGTGGCCGCGGAAGTCCGGCACTATGAGCCGGTACCCCTGCTCGGCGAGTCCGCCGACCCGGCTATAGCTGAGCATGTGCGGGCCCGCGCCCATGAAACCGTGCAGCAGCACCAGCGGACGCCCGGACCCTGTCTCACGGCAAGCCAGCTGCACGCCGTCGCGGCCGGCGAATCGATAAGCGCCCATACCGTGTTCGATCGTAGGCCACCTGGGTCAGACCCTCGCCGCCACACCCGAGATCCCATCCGGCTTCCAGCCGGACACGCGGCGATCAGAATCTAGTGCAGGCGGCGATTCGCGACCGCAGTCCTGATCGCGATCGGTCACGCACCCCGGGTGCCTAGGTCAGGCCGCTGTAATCGGCCAGGAACCGGCTGCGCCAGCCGCTCAGCGCTGGTGAACATCGGCGTAACCGAGATGAGGGCAGCAGAGGGGTCGTGGTGGTCATCGGGCACCTCCAGGATCGAGCTGAAACCCGGGAAGCTGGGCCAGCCGAGGCCCGCGACAGCGACTCACCTCACCGTCGATTCGCTAAGGTGATCACGCAACGTCACATGGAGCCGTCCAGCCGGAGTAGTCATCTCTCCCACAACTACGCCGGATCGCCGATTATTTCCGGCTGACGACAGGAGCGCCACAGTGCAGCAGTATGCGCAGACACTCCAGTTCTGTACGACCTTTTCGCCCGAATGACCTTTTTCATCGCAAAAGCTGACGTTCACGACCGGACACGGGCAATCCAGAAACATGCGATCCTATTGACAGTCGTCGGCTCATAGCCCTGACCGCTATGCTACGGATAAAGCAATGAGCTACTGATAACCGTACACCGACACGCCAATATGCGCCGCGCTTTCTACGTGGCAGAGTTATGCGCACGTCACAAAGACCGGCCTTATAAGAGGCAGCCTACACGTAACGGTATGGCGCTTATCGTGCAGCGGGTGAATAGATGCGTGGCTCGTCGAAAGTGCAGATTGCCAGTGTATCATCATCTAGGATGTTTGGCTCATCAAGCCGAATTGTTTTACCAGGCGATTATTTTGTCTCATATACCAATAACAGACCTGATGGAAATTGCCTACACTGGCCAGGTACGCTGCGTGCAGCAAGCCATTTGCCATCTCGACCATCGTCTTGTTTTGCTCTCGGTCGGAGCGTGAGAACGGGTCGGGATTTTTGCTAGCAGCCGACCCCATTGTGATAGCACGCCCACGGAGGAACTTAGTAACGCTGGATTCACCGTCGCGGGCTTCCTCAAGTATTCTGCAAGCGTCAAAACAGTCGTATGCGCGCTGCGCATACCTCGTTACGATCTTCGCCCTAGCCTCCGGGATATCAAAACTTTCGTTGGTAGCGTTGTAGTTACGAGTCATGGACTCCGCGCGCGCCAAGTATAGTTGGCCGAAACTACGCAACAGATCGACGCTAGTAAAGTCGGACAAGAGCAGCTCAGCAATATCCATCGGCCTGCTTTGATCTGGCTCAGACGAAGAGCCGTTACCACCCGCCTGCTCACGACCGCCTTCCGTCCCTGGGGACTGTGCCGCTGTTACTGGCAAGCGAATCCCGAATTGCTCCCGCAACTGCTGCTGTGCGGCAGAGACAGGTTTCTTGCTCAGGGAGATGGACGCGTGAGCGCTGAGCCCGGGCTCGACCATCCTTTCGCCGTAGTAGCGCTGATTGAGGAAGCGTCCCACCGTACCCGTGTAATTCTCGCCGACGATCGACTCGAACGCTTCATCGATTCGGTCCCATTCGACATTCTTCCCCAGTTCCAGAGCGACCTGATTGGACAAGACAGCGGTCAGCTGCGAGTACCGCCCGTGACCGATTAGGCCAGTAAGATGGCCTTGGGCACTCTGGAGCAGTTTTTGCCTTCGGTCTGGTTCCACGTACTGATGTAGCACCTGGGCTAGCAAGGCCTCTGCGGCCATGACCTTGGCTCGCCGCCATGTCTCGCCGTCCGAAGCTGTCCGGGCTAGGCGCTCGTATGCGGTGACAGCGGCAGCGTCATTCCAGATGTACCTGCAGAATTCAGCTTCGGCCTCTTGGATTCGATTGTTGCTCGGCCAGAGCGTAGCAGCCCGTTCGAATATAGCAAATACTGGCTTGTTGTCGACCTGAGGGTAACTGATCGGCATAGACTTACCTTTGCGCTTTGGGATGGCGAAATTCGTAATTGCCTTCCACCGCTGATACTCGCGCTCTAGATTCGTCTCCATAATACAAAGCTCTGTGGAGTCCCCGTAGCGACGCCGATGAGTCTTCAATCGTCCGTTTCGCTGTGAGTAGATACCTTCTATCAGACGAGCCTTCTTCTCCGGAGGATAGAAAGCGAAATCCTCACCGGGTTCACTGCACGCTCGCCGCAGGCTGCCCTGCTCAGCCCAATCCGAAGTCAGGCAGCGCAAGTCAAGCGCTGCGTGCCAATAGGTCAGTTCGGTCTGATCCGCAAGCCAGTCGCGCACAGCACGAATGCAGCCTCGGCGTCGGTCGTCGCTTTTCTTTCTTGCGTCGGGTTGGACGCGGGACGTAGCCCGGTGCAGGTCTAGCACTTGGCGCAACCACACGCTGTAGGTGGCTGTGCTGGGGGCAACCCGCACCGCTTCGTGAGCGTGCTGCTCTGCTTTGGCGAGGCTGGAACGGGCCTCGCCAAAGCGCCCGTCACCCCGCAGGGCGTTCGCCTGGAAGGCCTCGGCCTGCGCCAGGTTGACCAGCACGCGGGCTATGTCCATGTCAGCGAGGACGTTCGACTGGCCGTAGTTGGGCACAGTCATGTCGTTCGCCGAGGGCAGCAACGGAGCTATCAGCGCCACGGCACGCCTGGCGCCCTGGAGCTTCGCGTCTGTCCGGCCAAGCCGCGCATGCGCGCTACGTAGGAACCGGCATGCTGTCAAACGGACATTTATCGGCCACCCGGCCTGGTCACCCCAGGCTTCCGACAACGCTGCATCAGCCATACCGATCGCCTCCATCACTTGCTCATCCGTCATGCTCTGTTTGACGAGGCGCAGTGCGGAGTCGAGCACTCGACGCAACCAAACTGACTGCAGCTCCTGTCCGTCATTCGCGGCGGCCACGTGTAGTCCGGTGACCGCGTATTCCACTGCGACGCGCAGTTCTTCCCATCGCTGTTCGGGCCTGCTCAGGCAGCGAGCGGTCATCTGGGAAACGCGGCAGCGAAGCTGGATATGAGCCTGCCTGTTGGCTGATGAACCGGGAAGACTATCCAATAGGGATCGCGCCCGATTTACGAGATCGTGTGCGTCCTCCTCGGCTCCGGCGTCGAGCAGCGCGTCCGCCGTGTTGAGCAACCAGGAGATTGCGAGGCTGATGCGTCCTACCCTCCCTGGCTGAGGGCTCTCTGCGCCAGGGAGCAGTTTCGGCAGAGCGTCGCGGCGGATGTCCAGCAGGTGGCGCGTGACGCCTAGCCGACGCCCGGTTAGCGCCAACGAAACGTCTGCCGATCGCATTAGGGATGGCGGAAGGGCTTCGGGTGCGCATGCGTTAAGCGCAGCAGAGAACTCTCTGGCCGCCGCCAGGAACCCGCCAGTGACCTGCTCAAGGGTCCCGGTGGCACGCGCCGCCAACGTTAGCTGGGCAACCGCCTGGCACAGCCAGTGCAGCGAACCCACTGTGTTGTGTTGCGTTGTAGCCAGGGTATTTCGATTCCCAGGTTGCTGATCCGGCATAATCGGCTCAGACGTCACCGCGGGCGCAAGAGGTGCCCAGGAAGCGGTCTCCGCAGGGTTCACTGGGAGGAACAGCTCATCCCCCGCATGCCCTAGCAGCAGGTACTGAAGGACTTTGTGCAGCTGCGGCAGTCGGCTGCCACCTTCGTCCTCGATCCAGCCGAGTGCCCACTGCATGGCACGCAGGGCTTGTCTAACGACCTCGTCGTCACTCCGGGGGGCACCGACAGCGCCGAGCAGAAGCTCGAAAGCCGCAGCTGAAAGCATGTCATCCAGAGTGCACACGTCCACCGAAGGGCCGAATAGCTCGTCCAGCTCGCGGTCGAGGGGTAGGGGGGCGAATGGATCGTCGACCACCTTGTCGCGGAAGAGCACGGCGAGCAACAGCGATCGCAGCGCCTGTTTGCTTACCTGGCCGATCTCAAGCAGGCCATCGGCGGTGCGGAACAACACCCGAGCGTCCTCGAGAATCTGCCACATCCGCCGTGAAATGCCGGTCTGAGTGCCCTCGAGCAGGCTTTCCGGCAGCGGCAGTTCGTCGGCTAGCGCCCACGCAATAAGCGCAGGTAGTGCCTGCCTTCGGCCGGGCGTCGCCGTGGACGATGTGAGCCGACAGCCTGCCTCCAGTAGAGAGTTCGCAACGCCTCGGACGGACCGCTGAAGAAGCGCCTCAATCGCATCCTGCGGCGGCAGCTCTGACATCCCAGGGGACAAGCGTCCGAGCAGCCCAGGGGCACTGCGGCTCAAAATACCTGGCAGACGCAGCCGTGCATCTTTAACACGCGCCATGACTGCGTCACCGTCGACAGTCACATGCTCTCGGGCGGCAAGCGCAGTCAGCAACTGGGCGGCATCGTCGTCGGCGAGTTCCTCGAGCTTGACGGCCGGTTCTGCGATCAGTTGATCCAAACCAGAAACGTCCGGATCAACCCGCGAGATGACAACGCTTAGCGAGTCCCGGAAGTACGGGTCACCCAGCAAACGATCAAGTTCGCTGGTCACCGTCCGTGCGTTGTATCCCAGCCGTTCGCAGTCGATTTCAAGGAGCAGCGTGTGGCCACGGGTAAGTTCATCCAAGCGGTCGACGACCACGAGCCGGCGGGTGTCCTCGCCCGCGTCGCTCTCTTGGTCCACGTCCTGCAGTCGGATCTCTAGGGCTTTGGCCATCGCCTCCAGCACAGGTGACTCGGCGCTGGCGTTGGAGATCACGGCGTTGAAGCGCAGCCACGGTCGCCCGAGCGGTCCCGACTCCTGCACCTCCTGAGAAGAGAGCAACTGCCGGACGAAGGCGTTCTTGCCCGCATAGCGTGGGCCGAATACGGGGAGCACCGTCCCTGGCCGGAGCCGGTCCCGCGCCCGTTCGAGTTCCTCCGCTCGTCCAATGTAGAGCGGATCGGGGGCTGGCCACCCGAATCCCCGAGGCCTGAATATCAGCGACTGGCTCTCCTGCGTAGGAAACGCGTGCGGTTCGCGGGCCTTCTCTACGAAGAGCTTGTTGCGAATCCATGGCAGATCGCTCCACGAGGCCGAGCTCTGCTGCGCTTGCTGCGCTTTACCTATAAGCGCACTGGCGGACTCAAATACCCACCTAGGAGACAGGCTGCGGGGTCCTTCCGCGCTGCCTTGTAGGGCCTGTAGGATCGCACTGGTGAAAAGGCTCGCCGAGTGCTCGAAGTCGGCTATGGCCTCAGCCAACTTCGAGGTAGCTGCCATGATATACCAGCCCTCGCCGGCGCCTTCTTCCCAGCTCCCATTGATCGGCGCGCCTGGCGCCTCCCGGATTGCCTGGCCGGCGTAACAGCAGTCCAGAATGAGAATCTTGCGCCGAACAGCGACGCGTTGATTGTCGTCTACGGCCGCGAAGACTTTCTCGATGGGGACCATAGAGTCTTCGGGCCGACTGCGATCCGCATCGCTCGGGACCAAGTGCAAGTTCTTCCCGTGCCGCTCGGCATGACCGCAGAAGTAGAGGACGAATATCCCATCTTCGTCAGCGAGCATGGCGTGTCGGCTCGCGCGCCTGAGCAAATCGGCGCCTGTAACGTCCATGCGCTGAAGTACCTGATCTTCCTCAAGCCCCCAGAGATCAGGATCTCTAAACGCGTTATACAGCCCGACCAGGTTTCCTTCAACGGCAGGCACGGCCGGGAAATCGGACTGCGGGTACTCCCGGCATCCAATAATCAAGGCAGCTGAAGCGAGAGGATCAATCTTTTGGATTCCGGCATTCATCCCAGTTCCTTGCAGACCGCCTCAACTACTTCGTCAGCCGGACCCTCTATCGCGAGCTCGGTACGGTGTACTCCACCCGGCAGGTCCGTGCGCGCTAGGGCAATGCGGAGGCGTGAGGCGGAAGGCGTACGGCGCCGTCTGGTCAGGTAGTCGTAAAGAGCATGTACCATCAGGGGAACAGCCACGTCTTGGCCGATGAAAAGAAGGACCTGCTCGACGCCGAGTGCCCCATCCTTGATGCTTCCTCTAACAAGGGAGATCCTCGCCTTTGCGATGTCCTGTCCCTGAAGGGCATCCCGTACACGCTCGAGTTCGTTATCCTGCCCGCCCGAGACCTCAATTGCAATTTCCATCCGCACCCCTGGAACCTGTCACTCTTCGACAACGCTCTGAGCGACCACCCCGCCCAGAATCCGAGTTGCCTACTGCCTGAGCGGACCCGCCCATCGCCACGGCTTGGAGCACCTGCGCCTCCTGCTTGACCGTTGCGTCCCGCCGGACTTTACCGAACTCTCATCAGGAAATCCTGATCTTTTGCATATAACGGCTCACTACGGAACGATGCCGACACTGGGGACCAGGCGTGTCTTGCCGTCGGGGAACCCGCGATCCGGCAGGTATTTGCGGTTATTCGAACGTTAGCACTGCTAATGAGCCTACCGGCGGTCAACACGGGGCTAACGTGGTCGGGCACATGGACCCCTCAGACCAAGTTCAGCCACAATCATTACGGGCGAGCGGCACAGGGAGGACGTCTGTCCGCTGTCGGGCGATTAACTGGCACCTGCATGACATGCTCCAGCGAGTTCCGGCACTCCCGGAAGGAGTCCAAGCCGCTTCGCAGCGTCGCGCGGACCGTGGAATCCTGGCGGTGGATGCCTGGCGCAGACCCCGGCCCGCACAACTGCCCGAGGGCAGGTCCGTCGGCCTGCCCTGGGCCTGCATCATCGTCCAGTGGTGACTGAATGAGTGACGGGCGGGGGCAGCGCCGACAGCAGGACCGGGTACGGCGAGGTGAGGTGATGAGCCTTGCTGTCTTGCGGTCGGTCATCACGACGTGATCGGCGGCCACGATGGTGACATTCTTGTCTGCGCGTCGGTCGGGCCGGCCGACGACGCGGTGGCGATGTGGACGGCACCGGAAGGCCTGGGAGCTGTGACCTCAGCGACTGTCTCGGCTGCCGGGGGTGTTTCCGGATTCGGCCGCGGCCCGGCTGGTGGAGGCGCGGATCACGGTGCACGCGCCGGAACTGGCAGCGATCACACGGATCGCGGGTCTGACGCTTGCGCATATCATCGCCGGGTGGGATGCGACCGGCGCTTCCAGATCGATCAGGTGAACTCCAGAACGACTTAATCTGAGCGCCCGAGTCGACGTGCAGCATTGACCAAATGCCCATGCAGATCGGCGGGTTTGCGTGCGGGTCCGGCGTACCTGCTGACCGCACAGCGTGATTGGGGCATCAGCCCTGATTCGCAGGCACTCAACAGCAAGCGACGGACCCGCCCCGACCATAGGTGCCAGCGAATGCTTCGCTGGGTTGAGACCTGTCACCTCGATAAGCCGCCGCATCACTATCGGAACGGGCCGGCGATTTCCTCCCACGGCACTGGAATCGACCGCAATTGGGTCACTGTCGCCGCACCCCACGCAGCGCCGACTTGCAGCGCTGTGACCATGTCGTCCCCTTCCAGCATCCCGTGCAGCAGGCCGACGGTAAACGCATCACCGGCCCCTGTCGCGTCTACCTGCTCGGCTGCAACGGCGTCAACGTGCACTGCGTCGGACGAAGCGTACGCATCCGCACCCTGCCTCCCGCGTGTCACCACCACCCACTCAAGGCGCTTACCTGATACTGAGCGCACAGCCTCAAACGTCCCCATCGAGGTGGTATGGGCGTATTGCGTCTCTGACCCGACCACCACGTTCGCAGGCCACGTTGTCGCGCCGGGGACCGGAGGAGATGTCACCACAAGAGCCGCCTTCGCCGCGGCCGCCGTGCCGGGGGGGTACCTGGTGTAACCCTCAATGTAGACGCAATCAGCTGACCTGAGATCTGGCCCGCGCACCGGCAGGAACGAGGACGGCCCGGCCCCGCTGTCCACCGCGATGATGGTGCGCTCGCCCGTCCCGTCGAGCAGGATGAGGGTCCGTGGGGACGCGGCACTGGCACGGAATGAGTACTCGATATCAACGCCGTACTGTTCGAGCTCGGCCAAGAGCTGGTCTCCCATCGAGTCGTCGCCGACCGGGCCGACGAGGCGGACGTGGTGCCCAGCCGCGCTGAGCCCGCATGCCACGTTGGCTGAACTTCCCCCGATACGCCATCCCAGCGCCTCCGCATTGACCTGGTCGCCGGGGACGGGGATGCGCGGAACACGCAGGACGACGTCCGCTGCAACGACGCCGAACACAACGACCTCAGCCATGTACACGAGCCCTATCTGTCGCTAGCCAGGACCCGCAGCCAGCGACTGTGCAGAAGAATTACTCCCGCAGTCCTTCTTGCCCGCTGCCCGTAACCTGACACAAACCGCGCACAGCGGCTATGTACCCATGCACGCGCAGACTCGGGTTGCTCCATCACCGGCTGCTCGTTAGGTGTCTATCCTCGGGGGTCGGCCAGGCCCAAGAGTTCACGGCGGGCGACAGCCCAGGGACATGGCCAAGGCCACCCCGCGCCGACGGCATTCGACCCTGTCTGCGGCAAATGAGTGCGTCCTGTCTAGCTTAGATAGTCGGGTAGCCCGGGGGGAATCTCACCCCCGGGCCACCCGACTATCGGAGGAGTACGGCGCCCGGCTGATTTGCGTGGAGTGACAAGGTGCTACAGTCGCAGAACCCCGTTGTCGACATTAGCTGCATCGGCCAAACGACCAGCAGATCTGCGCATCATGATCAGACGTTAAGATGCGTTTTGGCGCTCGCCGAGCAGGTAGCCCACGACGGTGGCGAGGAGCGGAAGAACAGATCCGAAGATGAGGTATTGCCCGAGCTGGGTAACCTGATTTACCCATTGAGCCTGCATGTCATCCCAGTCCTTTAGAGCATCTGTTCCGGAAGTCCCGGAGCCGAGCACAGAATGCACGTCTCCTGCCGTTGGGTATGTACGAATTGCAAAAACGGCGAGCGCAATTAGCATCACTGCTATAAGGCAGAGGATTGCAGCGAATATCCTTTGTCCCAGCCTCCGGTAGGAGATTTCGGTGACGTCTGCTGAGGAGCCGTGTCGGGAGACGAAAGTTCTTGCGGTCCGATCGGCAGCTGCCTCGATCTCGGCTTCCGTCACCCTGGTTGTCTGGTGACTACCGTTCGAGGCCGCAACCTCCTGGCTTGGCTGAAGCTTGGTGGACGATCCGGTCACTGGATGCTCGACTCAAGGACAAGCTGGCGTTCCTGACCCGTCGCACGGTCCCGGAGCACTAGGTCCTGTCCGGCCGCGGCAGCAGTGTCCAGGTAACGCATCAGCAGTACGGCACGGCGCAGTACCTGTGTCTTGGGCAGCCCGCGGGCCTCTGCGAGCTCCTCGATGACCTCATCCATCTCATCGGTGAACTGGACAGTGAGCTTCGACATACGGCTTCCCTCCAGGTGCGCCGGCGTGTCGGCACATGACCGGCAAGTAGATACGGTACCTTAACGGCATGGTGAAGTCAATGATACGGCACATCACCGGCCGGTGCTATGACGGACTCTTGACGGCACAGTGCCGTCTCTGTACCATCAGGTCTTAACCGAACTGCATAGATGTAATTCGGTGGGGGCCCTCGGAGAGGAGGGCACGGATCAGCCACCACCAAGCGAACGTGCCGGAGATCTCACTGTGCGAGCTCCGTCACCGCATAGTGATGCCTTGCATTTGGGGATGATCCGTTCCGTCTCTGCTAGCGAATGACGCGCCGGAAGCCATTTAGGCTTGCTATGATCTTCCCTCCCGGCGGGACTCCAAAGGCGGTGTTCCAGTGGCTGAACGTCATGTGCTCGATACCCAGGAGCTCATGAAGGCATTCAGCGGTGCTGTCGCGGTGAACTGCGGTGTCCAGGAACCGACATTCTCCGGATTTGCTGATAGGACGGCCATCATCAGCATAGGCGAAGTATCCGGCGCAGAATACGTGATTGATCCTCGGGAATTCGAGACTCTTGCTGCCAAGCTCGCTACCGAAACCGCTTCCAATTTGTCAACTGATCCTGAGTTCTTTGTGGAACTCCTCGCAGACGTCGCGCTCGCCACGAGTCGCATTGGACTTAATATAGGAAAGGGCGCGTCCTCGAATCAGCGCGTACGCACCGTGGCCCGGAATATTCTAACTGACTTCGCGATTAACAGCGTCATCAGCGTGGCCAGGTCATTGAGACACTACATTCCGCGCTCACAGCTTTCCAGCGCGGAGTTGAGCCCAGTACTGCAGAAGCAAGACCGGCCACTTCTCATTAACCTACTTCGCAGGTCTCTCGGTCTCGGCCCGCTTGGCCAGATTTCCGAGGAAAGTTCATGGCAGCCGGTTGCAAGAGCCTTCGTGGCAACTCCTCTAACACATCTTGACGACACCAGCCACGACAGTGTCATGAGCCTGGCCGCTGATATCAGGCGACTCCTCAATCGGATAGGCATGGTTGCTATCTGCCCGGATGGTAACCTTAAGCCCAGTACAACAACGGCCAATCAGCCGGACGAGTTGTCGCGGGCTGAGCAGCTCCTCATTGCCGGATCGGACCTGCTCGTGGCCGTTGGGGTTGAATATGAATCATGGGGGGTTAGCCGTTCAGTTTCGTGGGCCGAAGCAGAGTGCACGATCGCAGTGCTCACTTCGATGTCGCCTAGCTTCGTTTCGCGCGTGTTGAACAATACTCCGAACCGTGTATACCGGGTGGACCAGGAGGAAGATCAGAGACGTTTGGTAAAACGTCTCGAGGGGCTAATTCGCAGAGTAATGCCGCTTGTCGAACATCATGCGCAGGATCGGATTTCCGTATGCGTCCAAACCTACGAGCTCCTCGCTGAGGCACACAAAAGGCTCGACGGCCTGGATCGAGCGGTATATGAGGCGTCTGGCCTAACGCAGGAACGGGCCACGCAGATGCTCTATCACCCGGTCATGATGAATAGTGCCTCGTTTGCCGAAGGGCGCGCCCTCCGGAATCTCCTTGGCGAGCAGATGGATCCCCTGCTCGACATGCTGCTAGGCCGCCAAACCGATGGGAACCAAGCTGGGCAACCGCCGCGACTAGATCGTGGACTGTCGTTGAAGAGCTTTGCAAATCTGGAGTCCGTCGCGCAGATCGATGACTGGACCGACGCCGAGATAAGGCAACTCATTGCCTTTCACCTGGATCCGGCTATCCCGCGTCAGCATCTTCACTACAGTACGACCGTTTCGGGTAGAGAATGGCGAGCAATATATCGACGATTGTTTGGCACATCGAACTTACTTAGTCGGATGGTTTGGCGATGCGAATCGAATCAGAGATCCTGCTAATTGTCCTAGGCAAGGCACCGAGGCCCCCTGTGGATCTGTACCAAGTAGCACTGGATCTGGGTGTGCAGGCTGTCCGGCCCACGCATGGAGCCGTCGGCTTCACCGATTTTAGCACTTCCCAGCCAACTGTTTATCTCGGCCCGGCTCACCGGCGGGAACGTGTGAGATTCGTCTTCGCTCATGAACTAGCCCATATAATGTTGCGTGATCCTCACGCAATCCGGCTCCTAAATGACAGGAATAAAGCTCACCTGCTATCCAACGAAGAAACGCTGGCCCAAAAAATTGCAGCTACACTCCTTATTCCTGACGAATGGGTAGAGGGTATGCGATCCGCTCGAATAACACTCGCGAGCTTGCGGGACGCTGCTCGGTTGGCCCAGGTTTCTCGTGCCATGATTGTCACGCGCCTCGCGGACGCGGGTGAGGATATTGCTTTGCTCCAGTGGCAGCGCGGACCTTCGTCATGGCACGTGATCGACCGCTTGGGAGTTCCTAGGCGCCTACACGGGAAAATCGAGCCATCTCTCCGTGGCCGGATGACACTTGACGAGCTTGACGAGCAGGACCACCAGGTTGTTATCGATGCGAGTATAAGCCGAAGGAGATTGAGGATCCGGGGAGATGTGCGCCGCAAAGACGAGTATGTCGCTCAGCTGATACGTCCTTCACGTGATATCTGGCTCGCCAGCCGACCCGGCTTTTGACCGCGGTTGCCATCCGCTCATCGGCAGATGCGGATCGGGTGGCAGGCCGGCTGGGCGCGTAACGGCATCCAGATCACTGATACGGGCACAGCATCAGGCGCCCGCCCTGGCGGCGAGGCATCTGTGATCGTGATGCTCCAGCCTGTGGCCGATATCCGGAACCCTTCCTGCCCCAGCAGTGGGAAGCGGGTGGGGTAGCTGGTGCAGCCACGGCATAGTCAAGACGAACTGAACTTGCGTAGGCCAATGGTGCTATTAATGTTACCAATCTCTTATCACTCTCTCGAACTGTGGCATAACGATGTGTGATGACAATGCGGCAGCACCGCTGACGGCCCCGAATGGACGTCAGCCGACTCGGCCCGGGCTAGGTCCGGCAAGGCCGGGAGCGGTCGTGGATCGGGAGAAGCGCCGCGACCTGCCGGGCACCTTGACTGGAGCGCCGCGTCTTCCTGCCATCGGATAGGAGCACAACCGCCGTGCCTCACCTCGAAATGAATCTGGCTCCCACCGCCGAGGACATGCCGGACATGGCTCTGGCGCTGATCCGCGCGATCATCGCAGCAGCCGACCAGGACCAGGATGAGACCACCGTGCTGCTCATCTACGGGCAACCCGCTGCGGTGATCGCGCCTTACGGGCACGAAAGGCGCCCCGGCGCCGCCGCCGGGATCAGCTTTGACCAGACGGCGCCGCCCGAGGCGCGCCTTGTACTCACTGACACGTGGGGCGGAAGCATTCGCATGAGCGCCGACGAGTTCCGGCAACTCGCCCGGGAAGGCGTCTCAAACCGCTTCGAGGCGATGGCGGCGATCGCGGAATCCTGGCCGTAAATGCCTGGCGCATATCCGGAGCCGCCACAGCGGCCGGTGACAGGTCCGCCGGCCTGCCCTCGGCCAGCACTCGCCGTCCGGAGAGTGCCTAAATGAATGACTGGCGGGAACAGCAGCGGAACCGGGACCGGGACCGGGAACGGCGCGAGGAAGTAATGAGCCTTCCCGTCCTGCGGGTCCGTCACCATGGCGTGATCGACGGCCGCGACGGTGACGTCCTGGTCTGCGCATCGGTGGGGCCGGCCGGCGAAGCGGTGGCGGTATGGACGACACCGGACGGCCTGGAGGCGGTGACCTCAGCGACCGTCTCACCGGCAGGGGCCCGTTTCCCGGATCCGGCCGCGGCCCGCCCGGTCGCCGCGCGCATCACGGTGCACACGCCGGAACTGGCAGCAGTCACGCCGATCGCGGACCTGACGCTCGCGCATATCTCCGTGCAGCCGATGCCCGGCGGCAGGTTCCTGCTAGCTGGGGCCAGATGCCGCTGGCGCCGCGACGGCCCGGATCGCAACGGAGTGCTCTACGACGCGGACGGGCAAGTCCTCTGCGAGAGCGTGCTCGGCGACGGTATCAGCCATGTCCTGGCCACTAGCAGCGGGCAGGTCTGGATCGGCTACTTCGATGAGGGAATCTACGGCAACTACGGCTGGGGCCAGGCCGGCACCGCGCAGCCAGTCGGCGCATACGGGATCGTCCGGTTCTCTCCCGAATTGGCGCCCGTCTGGCACTATCCGCGATACACCGAGGTCGGCCCATGGGATGCGATCAGTGACTGCTACGCCCTCAACGTGGACGGCACGTGCGTCTGGACCTGCTATTACGCTGATTTCCCCATCGTGTGCATCCGCGATGGCGCGGTGACTGGCTGGCACAACGACATCACCGGCGTCAGCGCCCTGGCAGCGGCGGGGTCCCGCGTCGCGCTGTTCGGCGGCTACGGGCCTGATCATGACCGCCTTGCGCTGACGGAGCTCGGCGCCGATCGTGCCCAGCCTGCCGGTCAGTACCGCGTCGTGCTTCCGGGCGGGGAGCCGCTCCCGGCAGGCACCCAGGTCCTCGGCCGCGGAAGCCGCCTGCATTTCCTCGCCGGGACCAGCTGGTACCAGCTCGACATGGACGATATCCCGGCATGATCGCGTCGAACCCGAGCGCCGGATCTCGCTCATCCATACGACAGGCCGGCCGGATCTCGGTTAGCCCGCAGTGGCCGCTTTGAATTTGACGACGAGTTCGGCGGGGATCCGGCCGCGGTCTTTACCTCGATGCCCTGCATCTTGGCCCACTCGCGGACCTCGGTCGTGTTCACCTCGCCCGCTGGTCCCCGCCGCCGGCCACGGCCGGGCCGGCGAGAACCGCCCGCCGTCCGCCGTGCCGCCCGCACGTAGGCCGCCAGCGCGTCCCGCAGCTGCTGGGCATGCTCGGCGTTCAGGTCGATTTCGTACTCGGTGCCGTCGAGCGCGAAGCGGACCGTGCCCTGCGCGGCGCTGCCGTCCAGGTCATCGACGATCAGGGTCTGCACCTTCTGGGCCATGGTCGCTCCGTTTCTGCCTCTGGTCTGGCGCATCATCCTAGGCGCCGCAGGCGGCGCAAGCGCGCCGCCTCACTGCAACGCTGGCCCGCCACTGGAGGCAAGAGTCCCTGGCGGGCTCGGGTCAGTCGCCGAGGACCAGCCGGGTGGTGTCTCCGGGCCACACGGTCCGGGTGAAGTCGACGGGGTTTCCGCGTCGGTCCTGGTAGATGTCCTCGCGGACCAGCACCGCGGCGTCTGAGGGCAGTGCCAGTGCGGCTGCTTCTTCGTGGCTGGGGTGGCGGGCGGTGACCTGGCTGCTGGCCAGGCGGACCTGCGTGCCGAGGTAGACGCCCAGCGCAGCAGGCCAGGCATTGTCGATCGCCGTAGGCTGCGCGATCGGGGTGCCCTCGGCCAGCTCGGCCGGGATGTAGCTGACGCGGAACTGGACCGGAGTGTTGTCCGGGGCTCCCGCAAGCCGGCGCCGCACGATCACCTGCCGCGATGGGTCAGTGATACCCAGGGCCACAGCCGCATCGGCGGGCGGCCGTTCCGCACGGACATCAAGCGCGGCTAGGCCGTCATCCTCATCCGGCCCGACGCTCCCGTGAGCCGGGAGCGTGTGAGCAGGCCAGACCGTCAGCCGGCCAGGGACCGCGGCTGGCGGCGGCGCCTTGCGCGCGGATTCCCCCGCGACCGGCGCTGGGGCGGCCGCATGGCCGCCGGTGGAGATGTGGCCGCGGGTCCCCTCCTTGCGGGCGTACCCGGCGGCGGCGAGTTCGTCGAGGGCTTTGCGGGCGGTGGTGGTGGAGACCTCCCACCGTTCCATGATCTCGCGGATGGACGGCAGCAGCGCGCCGGCCGGGTAGGTGCCTGCGGTGATCTCGCTGGCGAGCTGGTCGCGGATGCTGGCGTACATGCGGGTCGTCGTGGTCTGGGTCGTGTCAACCATTCCACTACCTTCCTCAAAGGATTGCGCCTACAACCTACCGCGCAAAGCTTTACGTGTAAAGCTCGCTCTCCCAACCGCACGGATCATCGATCGCGGACTCCGCGCCTCCAGAACCCCGGGGATGCTCGATGTCCTGAGGCGATTCTAGCAGCCAGTACCGGCATCACCGGGTTCCCGTCGCCCTGGCCAGGGCAAACACTCTGCACGCACAACTATGCGCGTAAAGATTTGCGCTCTCAGGTTTCGTGACGCATACTCGTGCGCATAAAGCTATACACGCAAAGCTATGCGCCACGGTGCGGGCGGTCCCGCCCGCCGAAGGGAGTGAGACCCGTTGCCCGGCACCACCAGCACCACAGACCCGAACACCCGGACGGCATCCGCCGCGCGCCAGGGCCACCTGCCGCGTCACCGCCGTCCCCGGACCCGGCAGCACCGCCGCGGGCAGCACCAGGAAGCCGTGAGGCCATGACCACCGCCGTCGTGATCGTGGCCATCGCCGCCCTGACCGGGCTGGGCGTCCTGACCCTGCTGGTCCTCGTGCTGGTTGCCGTCCACGACGAGGACCGGCACATGAGCCTGACCAGCACCCCTCGCACCCGCACCGAAGCGGTCACCCGCCGCCTGCTCGGAGTCGGCATCCGCACCCCCGGCAACAACCGGACTCCCTCCGGGAGCGACCTGCCATGACCATCTCGAACCCGCCCGTCGCCTTCCCCGGCACCCGGCCCGGCCGGGACATGACCGGCCGTCCCCTGACCGCAGGCCTGGTCCTGATCATGTCCCGGCCGGCCCCCCCGCCCTCCGGTCACAGCGGCCAGCCCGCCCCGCCCCGGTGGTCCAGGGACCGTTCGGGCCAGTGGCTGCGCAACGCCGCCGCCGGGCTGTGCCTCCTCGCCGCAGCCGCAGCCGCGGTCAGCTTCACCGCCCAGTACCGGATGGCCGACGCCGCCCGCCACCTCCCCGCCATCGCCGCCCTGGAAGCCGCCATCCCCGACGCCGCCGCCCTGGTCTTCGCCTGCCTCGGCATCGCGCTCGCGCTGCATGGCCGCCGCGCTCTCCGCGCCCGGGCTCTGAACCTGGTCTCAGTCGGCGCCAGCGTGTTCATGAACGCGATCGCGGCCGCGCCGGGCTGGCGGAACCTGGCTATCTGGGCCATGCCGCCCGTCGCCTATGCCCTGGCTAGTGACACTTTGATCGGCGTCGTCCGGGCCTGGGCGCTGGCCCGCCACCAGCGGCTGACCGCCGTGCTGGCCGGCGAGGAGGCCACCCCGCTGGCGGTGCTCGGCGGCCTGCTGTTGTGGCTGCTGCGGCTGGCCCTGGCCCCCGCCTCGACCCTGGCCGGGTTCCGCGCCTGGGTTCTCGAGGAGTGCCCGGTCGCCCCCGGCCGCCGCGCCGCCCGCCCCGCCCCGCCGCCTGACCAGGACCGCCCGGGCCAGGGCAGGGGGACAGTGCCGAGGAAGGCGACCAAGACCGCCCGGTTCCTTTCCTTGGTCACCGAACGGCACGGCCCTCTCGCCTCCATCCCCCTCGATCGCGTCGCCGCGATCAGCGCCGCCCAGGCCCCAGCAGCCGGCCTGAACACCGGCGCCGCCCGCGCCGCCCTGCGCAAAGCCGTCCTGTCCGCCCGCAACGGAGACCCCTCATGATCGCCAAGTACGCCATCGCCCTGATCGTCATAATTCTGCTCGCCGCCGCGTTCGCCTGGGCGTTCCTGCCCGCCCGCTACCTGCCCGGCAACCGCGCCCGCCACCTGCGCATCCGGCTGCACCTGCGGCTGCACCCCGGCAAGGGCTTCGCCCACGTCTTCAGCCTGCACCTGCGGTGGGGCCGCCTCGCGGTCCTGCGCCGCTCCGCCCGGATCCGCGCCGCGCTCCCGCTGTGGTACCGGACCGCCGAACCGCACCAGCACTCGGTGTTCCTGGGCCGGGCCCACTACCGGCACGGCCTGCGGGTCCCGCTCGAAGAGCATCTCCTCGTCATGGCCCCACCGAGGACCTACAAGACGGCGTTCCTGGCCGACGTCATCCTCCGCTACCCCGGCCCGGTCATCGCCACCACCACCAAAGCCGACATCTACGGCCTGACCGCCGCGGTCCGCGCCCAGCACGGCCGGGTGCACGTGTTCAATCCCCAGCACATCGGCGCCGTCGCCTCCACCTTCTGCTGGGACCCGGTGGCGGGCTGCGAGGACCCGGCCACCGCGATCCGCCGCGCCGACGCGTTCGCGTTCGCCGTGTCCCAGAAGGGCGTGGAGGACGCCACGTTCTGGTCCGCCAAAGCCTCGGACTACCTGCGCGGCTACTTCTGCGCCGCCGCCCTGGCCCGCTACGACCTGCGCTCGGTGGCGGCGTGGGTGGCCGGTGCCGAACCGGACGTGCCCGAGCGGATCCTGCTCGCCGCCGGCGCCCGCCAGTGGGCCCACACCCTGGCCGAACTGCGCTCCGAAGCCCACAAGACCGCCGCCACCGTCCGGATGGTGATGTCCCGGGCCCTGTCCTTCATGGCCGACCCCGCCCTGGCCGCCAGCGTCCTGCCCGGCCCCGGCGACGGGTTCGACATCCCCGCCTTCCTCGACGGCGCCGGCACGGTGTACCTGATCGCCGAAGCCGTCTCCGAAGAAGCCCCCGTCGCCCCGCTGTTCGCCGCCATGGCCACCGAGATCCACTACGTCGCGGCTCAGATCGGGCAGGCATCCTCGTCGGGCCGGCTAGACCCGCCGCTGCTGATGGGCCTGGATGAGGTCACGCAGATCTGCCCGGTCCCGCTGCCGTTCTGGCTGTCGGACTCCGGTGGCAAGGGCATCCAGGTGGCCGCCGTGGTGCACGGCGAGGCCCAGCTCGCCGAACGCTGGGGAAACTACGGCCGTCAGATCGTGCTCGACACCTCCTCGGTCAAGGTGTTCCTGCCCGGCATCACCGACACCACCACCTTGCAGGCCGCCAGCACCCTGTGCGGGCAGGCCTCATGGAAGGTCCGCGGCCAGGACCACGCCACCCGCCACGACGTCGCCACCCCGGACATGATCCGCCAGCTGCCCGCCGGGTTCGCCCTGGTCATCCGCGGCGGCTGCGCCCCCGTCATCGCCCGGCTGCCCCGCGCCTGGCGCAACCCCGCCTACCGCCGCGCCCGCCGCCTCGGCCAGGCCCCCTGGCACGCCATCGCCGAGTTCCCCGAGGAGGAGCCCGGGCCCGGCATCCCCGATTACGTGCCCGCCGACTGGGTCCCCGGCCACGGCGGCACCTCCTACCCGTGGAGCTGACCATGCCCGGCACCGACCCCATCACCGCCATCGTGGACCAGCTCGCCGCCCACGCCGAACAGCTCACCCGGCTCGACACCCGAGAAGCCGACCACCACGCCGAGGCCAGCAGCCGGCTGGCCGAGTTCGCCGGGCAGACCGCCAGCCTCGGCCGCATCGTTCAGGAGCACGCTGCCGCCCTCGGCCACCTCACCGCACCCAGCCCGACCGACCGCGACACCGACGGTTACCACCCGGACCCGGCACCGGCCTGGTGGAAACTGACCGCCGGCGACCGGCAGGAACCACTCACCCGTCTGCGCGCCTGGGTCGAGCAGGTCTACCGGCCCGGCTACGGGCACCTGGCCGCCGGCCTGCGTCCCTGCTGGCCATCTCACGACCTGTGCCTGTACGGGCTGGACGTCCTGGCCGAGCTGTGGTCGGTGCTGTACCTGCAGCCCGCCCGCACCCCCGGACTGGTCTCCGCTCAGGCCGAATACCAGGCCCGCATCCTGCCCGCCCTGGCCGGCCAGCTCCGCGCCGAGACCAGCACCTGCGGCCACCCGCGCAATCCCGCACCCGCCGACGGCCAGCCCTGGAGCAGGCCATGACCAACCAGACGCTCCGCCAGGCCCTGGCCTACGCTTCCCGCGGCTGGCCCGTGTTCCCCTGCATGCACGGCAGGAAGGTCCCGCTCACCCGGCACGGGTTCCGCGACGCCACCACCGACGAGCGGCGGATCACCGCCTGGTTCGGCCACCGCCCGGACTGGAACCTGGCCATCGCCACCGGCGCGCCCGGACCCGACGTCCTGGACGTCGACCAGCACGGCCCGGCCGGCAACGGGTACGCCGCCTTCGCCACGCTCCGCCAGGCCGGCCTGATTGACGGCGCGGCCGCGTACGTCCGCACCCCCAGCGGCGGGCTGCACGCCTACTACCGCGGCTCCGATCAACGCAACGGCCACCTGCCCGCCCGCCACCTGGACTTCCGGTCCCGCGGCGGCTACGTCCTGGCCCCCCCATCCCAGATCGGCGGCCAGCCCTACCAGCTCATCCGCACCGCGGACGCCGACGGCGCCCTGGACTGGGCGACGGTCACCGCCCTGCTGGAACCCCAGCGGCAGGCCGGCCGGGCCCAGCCGAACCGCGAACCGGGCCGGGACCTGAGCCGCCTGGCCCGG
>Ga0335074_10001674_pt1 | contig 29978 bp, 26 predicted proteins | sample Lox_Sample_23_FD_206715 | JGI IMG/M metagenome (GOLD analysis project Ga0335074, IMG submission 206715) | Soil microbial communities from Loxahatchee National Wildlife Refuge, Florida, United States - Lox_Sample_2.3 | ecosystem: Environmental > Terrestrial > Soil > Wetlands | place: USA... | reverse complement strand
GGCGATCGTGAATCCCAAGCCTGACCATCGCCGGCCGGTGGAGGTTTTCCGGTACTTCCCGGGCGGCGCGCAGGTGCCCGAGTCTGCCGCGGCAAACGTTCGGAATCGATCCCATGTGATGATCGTGGACGTCAGCCTTCCCGCCGCCGGGGCCACGGACGGAGTACTCCTGGCCCTGGGATCGGCGCTGGGCGGATGGTCGCTGCACATCCTTGACGCCAAGATCCGGTACGTGCACAACCTCTACGGCGCCGAAAGACACGTGATCGAGTCAGACACGCCGGTCGGGCCGGGGGAGCACCGCATCGAGTTCGCTTTCACCAAGGATGAAGGCCTTGGCGGCGCAGGCGTGCTGCGCTGTGACGGGCGCGAGGTGGGCCGCGGGACCGTGCCGCGGTTCACGCCATCGGCGTTCAACGGTGTCGGCGCTGGGCTCACCTGCGGCTATGAGTGGGGACCCGCGATCGGCACCGGCTACACGGCCCCGTTTCCTTTTTCCGGAACGATACGGCGTGCGCTGATCAAGGCCACAGGGCCGATCGCGGCGGACCCGCTGGCCGAGCTGGAAGCGATCCTGTCCGAGCAGTAATGTCCGGCGGGGCGGCCGACCCGCCGGGGCGGCCGTCGCACCCCCGGCGTGTGTTTCGACGCGGGAGCTGTCATAGTCCGGAGCCGGCATGCGCTGACCCGGCACGGTCGGTGCGCTCTGAACGGGCGGCACATAGGGCTCGGCCGGGCCCTGTGCCACCTCACTGCTGCCGGTCTGCTGCGGTGGGTGTCGTCCTCTCCAGTAGGGATGGCGGTCGGCGTGGAACACCAGCCCAATCCAGAACGCCAGCAAAACGAAAGCGACGATAGGGATGACCACGGCAGCGGCAGTCGATCCAGTCATGACGACCCCTCCCCCCGGGACCGCGCCCCCGATCACCTGATTCCCGTTGCCAAGGACAAGCTGGGTTAAACATCACTAGGCTGGTCAAGGGGCCGGTTAGAAGGTTCCTCCGGCCGTGATGCGCCGGCCGGGCGGTGCGCTAGCGCCCCTCATGCCCTTTCTTGCGCGCCGACCAGGGACGGAGGTTCGTGAGCTGCACGGCGAATTCGTGAAGCGCGATACCAACCCCGCCATGTCGGGAATGCCAGGAAAAATCTCTGACTTCCGGCTCGACGGCTACATAGGCCGTGGCCGCTTGGGCGATGTGTACCGGGCGCTCGACGAGCGCGTCGGCCGCCCGGTCGCGGTCAAGATCCTCGCCCCGGCTCTGGCCGAGGACACAGTTTTCCGGACCCGGTTCCTGCGTGAATCAGAGGCCACCGGCGAGGTCCGTCACCCGAACATCCTTCCGATCTACGAAGTCGGTGACATCGGCGGGATCCTGTATCTGGCCATGCTGCACGTGCCAGGCGGCGATGTCGGCGCGCTTGTCAGCCGGGCTGGCCCGCTGCCTGCAGACCGGGCGTGGAGCGTCATCGCCCAGGCGGCATCGGCGCTGGATGCCGCGCATGCCCGCGTGATCCACCGCGACATCAAGCCCTCCAATGTGCTGATGGGCGTCAGCCAGGGACAGCCCGGCGCGGCCCCCGGCGGCCCAGCCGACCACGTGTACCTGTCCGACTTCGGCATGGGCAGCCCGAGCGTGCCGCCAGGAGGCAGCCCAGAGTCCGGCCAGCCGGGGGGAGCGCCCGACTTCGACTACGTGGCGCCAGAGCAGATCGCCGGGCAGGACCTCGACGGGCGCGCGGATCTTTACTCCCTGGCTTGCGTTTGCTACTACCTGCTCTGCGGGACTCCGCCCTTCGGGCAGCAGCAGGGCATGGCGGCGATGCGCGCACACCTGCACGCACGGCCGCCCACGGCCACCGCTCTGCGCCCGGACCTGCCCGCGGCGGTCGACCTCGTGCTGACTACAGCGCTGGCGAAGAACCCGGGAGACCGCTACCCGACATGTTCGGAGTTCGCAGCGGCGCTGAAGAACGCGTTGTGGCTAGGCGCCAGCGAGCCGGCTGAGGCCCCACTGCTTCCCTCGCACGGCGGGCCGCCCGAGGACATCTGGCCGGCCTTCGGCGCGGTGGGAGCGGCCGCCGCTGCCGGGCAGGCCACTCGCGGGCCGAAGCCGACGCAGGCTCTCGGGCCGATGCTCGTCGGCCCGGACGCCCCGCAATCGCCGGCGGGGCCGTCCGTACCCGGCCAACCCGGCGCGGAGCGGGGGAGTGGGCCAGGTGCCCGGCCCCCCGGTCCGGGTGGGCCGGCCGGGCCGACCGCTGCGTTCCCCAATTCCGGCGGTCCGGGTGGGCCCGGCGGCCAGTACCCGGGTCCAGGCGGTCAGTTTGGGGGTCCGGGTGGTCCGGGCGGGCCTGGCGGTCCGCGCTCTGGGCCAGGAGGTCCGGCACCGGGTCCGGGCGGCGCATCCGCCGAGGCGGACGATACATTCGCCGGCCTGTTCCGCCAGCCGAGGCCACGCTATCCAGGGCCGGGCGGCCAGTTCCCTGGGGCGGATGGGCCCCCTCCCGAGCCTCCTGACCTGTACCGGGAGGCAAGGAGAAACCACGCGGGCGCCGACGATTCGTTTTCTGAGACTCTCGGGCTGTACCGCGAGCCCAGCGGACCGTACCCGGGCCACGGCGACGCGCACACCATGGTCGGTGGTCCGTACGGGATGCCCGACGATCCGTACCACGGACCTGGCGGGCGGAATCCGCAGCGACCGGAGCGCGGCAGATTGCTCCTGATCGGCGGCGGCGTTCTCGCGGTCATCATCGTCATTGTCGTGGTGGGCATCTCCCTGTCCGGTGGGTCAGCGCCGCAGTCGTCGTCGCCCTCTTCGAACACCTCGACAGCATCGTCGCCACCGTCCACGTCGGTCGCCAGCGCGTCGGCACAGGCGACCGCTGTGAACAACGTGCTGTCGGCTAGTGGCGCGACGCGAGCTTCATTGCCAGGCCCGGTCGGCCAGGTCCGTAAATGCACGAACCTGTCTGGTGCTGTGAGCCAAATGCAGACTGTCGTGTCCCAGCGCAACACCGAGGTCAAGCAGGCGTCGGCTCTGTCGACAGCCGCGCTCCCCAACGGCGCTCAGGTGAAGTCCGACCTGCTCACGGCTTTGCAGGCCTCTCTCACCGCCGACTCGGACTATCTGGCCTGGGCGCAGCAGGAGCGTTCCGGGTGCAAGCCGGGGGGCACGACGAGCTCGTACAACGCTGCGATCAGCAGTGACTCACAGGCAGCAACGGCCAAGCAGACGTTCGCCGGAGTCTGGAACCCGATCGCGGCTACCTACGGCTTGCCGAAGCAGACAGACGACACCTTCTGACCGGCTCCTTCGGTAGCGGCACCTGCCCGCCGCGGGTAGCGGGGGTGCCCCGCCGCGCGACATGCGATGTTACGCTGCGCCGCCCCGCGGCTGGATGTCGTGCTGGCGGAGCAGCCCGCGAAGCCGCTCCACCTCGTCGGTCAGCCGCTGCAGCCCTTCGGCCATCGACGGAAGATCGGGCTGCCCGCTCGTCCATTCCTCCTGGCGGGTGGCCTTCTCGCTGAGCAACCGCCGCTCGGAGTCGCGCAGCGCCGCCGCGATCTCGTAGTCCTCGGAGCTGATCGCGGCTTCCTTACCGCGCCGGGCCCGGGCGATCTGCCGGTCAAGGTCGTCCATGTCCGGCCCGGTGCCAACGCGCCGCTCGACTGCCGACAGGCGAGCGTCAATTGACTCCACCAGGGTGAGGATCGCGGGGATCAGCGAGTGCTCGGCACCGAGATCCGGGCTGAAGCCCGGTCCGGCATGTCCGGCGTCCGGTTCCTGCGCGGGCTCGCCGTTGTCCCCGAGCATCTCGGTCACCTGGGCCCGAACCTGGTTCAGGTCCACGCCGAAGTCAAGCAGCAAAAGCGCGGCAGTAGTCTCCGCCCCGCGGATCAGGCCGAGCAGGATGTGCTCGGCGCCGATGTGGTGATGCCCGAGCTGCAAGGCTTCCCGTCGCGACAGGTCCAGCGCCTTCTTGGCCTCACGCTCAAACGGCAGGTACCCCAGCGGGGGTCGGCCAGGACTGGCGGGTTCCGGGGAGAGCTGGCTGCGGACGACCTCCAGGCCGACGCCCTGCGACTCCAGCGACTCTGTCGCCACGCTGTCACCCGCGAGGTAAAGGCCGAGCAGCAGGTGCTCGCTGCCGACACGACCGCAGCCGTGCATCCTTGCCTCTTCCTGAGCATGCACCACAACCCGCCGTGCCTGGTCAGTAAACCTGTCGAACATGCCTCCGCCTCCCAGCCTTGCCCCTTGGCCGGACCACGCGCCCCGTCTGCTGGCCTCCGGCGTCCGCTGGCCCGCGGCCTTCATGCCGCCGACCCCGCGGCCGCCGTCGCTCACCAGTGCCCGCAATCGTTAAGATACATCGCGTCAGCCCAAAGCAAAGATATATCGCGTTATTTGGCGGATCTCACAGGGTGCGCCAGCGCCACCACCCGTGGCAATCAGCACAGCGCGGCAGGTAAGAGTGCCAGTACCACAACGATAAAAGGTGATGAGGGCACCGGCTTGTGCCCGTGAGCACTCAGGACAGGTCGAACTCGCCCGACTTCACGTCAGCGAGGAACACCCGCCACTCATCTGGCAGGAGCATCAGCTTCGGGCCATCGGGATTCTTCGAGTCGCGGACTGCGACCGCTGGGCCGCCGGTGCCGACCTCGACGCATCCTCCGCCGTTGCTGTTGCTGTAACTTGACTTCCGCCAGGTCACGTTGCTGAGGTCCATGACTTCGCAGCTTCCTCCAGTAGGGCCAGCGACGCGCCCCGTGGCAGCGCTTCACCCCTGAGCGTATCCCACATGAGCTCGAGCGCCGCCACGTCTTTTTCGCTCTCCACCGGCTGGCCGTGCAACGCGGTCTCCAGGTAGCCCACGCTCGGCTGATCCTCAAAAGACGCGATTGCGAACGCGCCCGCCAGGCCCTCGTGTGCGCCGGTGGCCGCAGGGATCACCTGAATCATGATGCCCGGCCGCCGCGCGGCCTCCACCAGTCGCCGGACCTGCTCGGCCATCACATGCGGGCCACCCACCGGGCGGTGCAGCACCGCCTCATCCAGGATCACCCAGAACCCCGGCGGCTGCTCCCGCTCCAGGACTTCCTGCCGCTTCATCCGGGCCGCTACGAGCTCGTCGATCTCCTCGCTGGTCGCCCTGAACCGCGTGCCGAAGATCGCTCGCGCGTAGTCCTCCGTCTGCAGCAGGCCTGGCACCACGTGCAGCTCATACCAGCGCAAGTCCCGCGCTGTGGCCTCCTTGCCGGGCCAGTCCGCGAACCACGAGGGGAATATCAGGTACCCGAGACCGTCCTTCATCTCCTCCCGCAGCTTCGCCAGCGCCCCGCCCGCATCCAGCGCCACCTCAAGATCGCCAGTTACGTCCGGTGTGGCCGCGCGGCGGCCTAACTCGATCGCCTCTACCAGCGCCCCTGACTTGCAGATCCGCCGCCCAACCTCCGTCCGGCTCAGCCCCGCCTTCTCCCGGTAAAAACGAACCATTGCCCCGAATACCTGACGCGGATTACGCCCGCCATTCTCCGACACTCGAATGCCCTCCTCGTACATCGCGCGGACACTATCGTCACCAGCCCGGCAGCCACCGGCGGCAATCCGAACGCCCAGCTGAAAGACCACAGGTAGCCATTCCCACGCTATTCCAATAGCGCCACTCTGGGACATGCGATCCCAGAAACCACAGAAAGGCGCAGACAAACATCATGGACACCAGCCACCAGGCCACCCTCGCCACGCTGCAAGAGGAGTTTCCCGCCTACCACATCTGGCAGGAGACCACGCTCACCGGTCCCCGCCCCTGGAGATCAGCCCGGCGGGCACTGCTTTTCCCCTTTGGCAGAACGCGCCACAGCGCGACCACAGCCGCAACGATCATGAAACCTGGGCCGTCAAGGCTCAGACGCCGACGACTCCGTCGATTCCCTCACGGAGCAGGTCGGCGTGTCCGTTGTGCCGGGCGTACTCGTGAATAAGGTGCAGCATTACCAGCCGCAGCGACACATCCTCGCCCCAGCCAGCGTTGTAGCCGGTCACGTCAAGGGAGGCAGCCTTTTTCTCTATCTGGCGTGACTGGTCAACCTCTGCCTGCCAGGCAGCGAATGCTTCCTCCCGCGTCGCCATACTGGCGTCGTACGCCACCTGGAAGTCACCATCGGCCGACCACACGAGCGGGATGTCCTCCCCGTTGATCACTCGCCGGAACCACTGGCGCTCCACCTCGGCCATGTGCCGCACCAGGCCCAGCAGGCATAGCGTCGATGGCGGCATTGACTGCCGCCGCAGATCATCATCGGAGAGTCCCTCGCACTTCATGACAAGCGTCCCACGGTGAAAGTCGAGGAAGTCCCGCAGCATCTCACGTTCCCCCGCGATCGAGGGCGGCTCGACTCTGTCCGTCCGCATGGTTCCTCTCCGCATCGCCCCGAGGCTGGCCGCCCCAGCGGCTTCCTGCGCCGGGTCGGCTAGCTCAGTGACGAAGCCGTGTCGCCCGCGATGCCGAAGACCTCTTGAAGGCTGTGGGCAACCGCCGCCTTGCGGCCCCAAGATTCGAGCACATCGGTGTCGGCGCAGGCCAGTACCCGGTTACGGACCTCGTCCGGCACCGCGATGCGCCGTGATTCCAAGATCTGAAGGATCATCAGCGCCTCACCGCGTGCTCGGCCTTCTGCTTCGCCGCGTGCTCTGGCTTCTCCTTCGAGCTTGTCAAGGAAGTCGTTCTTGAACACGGTGGCCATGAGCATCTCCAGGGCTCGTCGGGATGACTCGTCCGGTGCGGCAATGAGGACGATACGAGTGTAGGTGGCCAGCCTTTCGGCATCGAGCCCGGCGATCGCCGACAGCGTCGCTGCCTGGACTGCCGGCTCGCTCAGGTCGGCCTGGCCAGTCCAAGCGGCCATCATCGCCAGCTCGGCGGCCGCGTCAGCATCACTGGCCCGGCCAGAACCGGGCAGGGTTCCAGGGCCGATCACGATCGGTACCAGGATGAAGCGCGGGTGATCGGTGGCGATCGGCTTGGCACAGGCGCGGGTGGTGGCGCGATCCCGGCAGAAGACCATGAGCACGGCCGGGCAGTCATGCTGCACCCGAGCTTGTGTGAGGTAGGCAGGCCATACCCGGCGCTTGGCCTTGATCCCGTTCGCAGACAGCTGGGACTCGGCGACGACAGCCAGCTTGCCTGTCTTGCCGCGTACCAGGACGACGGCATCGGCGCGCAGTTCTACGGGCAGCCCCGCGGTGACGTCGCCCGGCGCCATGGCGGCGGTGCCGTCCTTGGGGATATCCAGGCCGGGCGTTCCTGCCAGCAGGGCCACCGCTAACTTCGGGTTCCGGCGCAGCAGTTCCAGCGGCGCCTCGTGCAGCATCGACGGCATGGCCCAACCCTTGCAGCAGCCACCGACAGTTCAGCTCAGGAAGGCTTCCAACAGGGCGGTGATCCGCTCGCTTGCTTTCCCGTCGCCGTATGGGCACGGGATTGCCGACAGCCGCTCGCTGAGCCCGTCGTCACCGATGAGCTGCCTGCCCAGCTCGCCAATCGCCGGCCCGGGCTGCACCAGGTGGGCGAACCCGGCCTCGATCGACTCCGGGCGCTCGGTGGAGTTCCTGACCACAATGAGTGGCCGCTTGAGTATCGTGCACTCCTCCTGAACGCCACCTGAGTCGGAGACGAGCAGGCGCGCGTGCCTGGCCAGAGCGAGGAACGTCCGGTGATCCACCGGGGGTACCAGGCGCAGCCGGTCGAGCGCTGCGGTGAGTCCATGCCGGGCGGCTGCGGCCCGGGTGCGGGGGTGCAGCGGCAGCAGCACGGGAAGCCCCAGCTTGCTGAGCTCGTCGAGTATCGCCCGCAGCCGGTCCGGGTCATCGGTGTTCTCCGGCCGGTGAATCGTGGCCAGGACGTACCGACCGGGCTCGGCGTTGAAGGCGAGTGCGATCTTGCGGGCGTCCGCGTCGCTGGGCAGCATGCCGAGCGTTGCCTCCACGATGGTGTTCCCCGTCAGCGCGATTTTGGCGGCTGGCACGCCTTCGGCCGTGAGGTTGGCGACGGCCGCCGGGGTTGGGGCGCAGTGCAGGTCGGCGAGCACCCCTGCCACGCACCGGTTGATCTCCTCCGGCATCGCGCGGTCGTAGGAGCGCAAGCCCGCCTCGACATGGACGACGGGCACCTGGGCATAGTTGGCGGCCTGGGCCGCAGCCGCGGCGGTATTTGTGTCTCCCTGGACCACGACCGCTGCTGGCGGCTCGGTGCAGAACGTGCTCCCGAGTTGCTCGACCATCCGCCCGACCTGGACGTAACGTGGCTCGCCGCAGATTCCGGCCAGGGCGCCAGATAAGCGGAGCCCTGCGGCTTCGAGGAACACGCCGGAGAGCTCGGGGTCCTGGTGCTGACCAGTGTGCAGCACCCGCCCGGCGGGCCCGAGCAGCCGGACAATCGCCGCCAACTTTACTATTTCCGGGCGTGTTCCAACAACAACTGCAATATGCCTTTCAGGCTGCATTCCTAGCCCCCGTAGCCCCAGATACTCATCACGGCTGCTGCTGATGCTAGGGGATTTCGCCACGCCGGAACCTATGCTTCTTCCTATGATCTCGGATGCCAGAAACGTCGTCAGGTATGTTTGGACACATCCAGCTAACGAAAGCAGGAGAATTCGCGCCCTGCTGCGCGCGGCACGATTCCAGTTGACAGGCAGGTTATGGGGCAGACCGACGCTCGCCACGCTCGGCGATAATTCTCGTATATGGGCTTACCTGCACCGGACGGCAGCGTCCAAGGTCGTATACGCCAATCCTCCCGACTACCCGGAGATGGTCGTGTGGCGGGAGGTTCTGCATCCAGGGGACCTATTCATCGACGTCGGAGCCAATATCGGGAGCTATGCGATCTTGGCTGCTGAGTCGGGTGCGGAGGTCATCGCCCTGGAGCCTGCCCCGGATACCTACGCCCTGCTCCTGGAGAACATTGCGCTCAACGGGTACCCGGTCCGCGCGATCCTGGCGGCCGCCGGGGCACAAGCCGGGGTCGCGAGGTTCACCAGCGGCCAGGACAGCGTGAACCGCTTTGACTCACAGGGCAGCGCCTCCACTAACGTCGTGACCATCGACTCGCTGATCGGGGACCGTGTGGTGACCGGGATGAAGGTCGATGTCGAGGGCTTCGAGATCGAAGTGCTCCAAGGGTGCGAGCGAGCGCTCTCCGAGCACCGGATCCGACTGCTGCAGCTCGAGTGGAACACAGGGTCTTTGGCGGCGGTCGGCAGCGATCGCTCCCCGGTCGCCAATCACCTCGCGAAGTACGGGTATTCGCTTTATCGTCCCGACTCCCGTGGTGTGCTGGTGCCAGTCAGTGACGCAAGCTTCGGCCCCGACGTGTTTGCGTTTGCCGGGACGCTGCCCGCTTCGCTCCAATGCTCAGCGCCGCCTGTTCATAACCGTGTGCCGTCTGGCGGACCGAGTAGCGCTCGATCCTGAGCGCAACCTCGGCACGCCGGGACTCGGCGTCACGCGCTGCCTTTACCAAGGCGCTAGCCAGCGCGCCGACGTCCCCGACGCCGAAAGTCTCGCCGATGCCATCCACCAGGTCGGGTGCGCACCCGACGACGTCGCTCACCACCGGAATCAAGCCGCAGGCCATTCCCTCGTTGACTGCGAGCCCCCATTGCTCCTTCTCGCTCGGCAGCACTAGCAGGTTGCCGCTGGCATACCAGGCAGGCAGTTCAGCCTGGTTGACGAAGCCTAGGCACCGGATCGGCAATGAGGCCTCAAACTGGCGGACCTCGGGCAGCAGCGGGCCGTCTCCGACCACGAGAAGATTCAGCCGGCCGCCGCATCGCTCGATCGCCCGGATCGCGTCCAGCGGGCGTTTTCGAGCGGTGAGCTTCCCGGAAAAGATCGCTGTCGGGCGACCCGGGTCAAGGCCCAGTGATGCCAGCCGCTTAGCCCGCGCGGGGCGGGCGGCCGCCGCAGCAGCGGCGAAGCGGTCGTTGTCGACGCTGTATGGCGCACGGAAAAGCGGGATGCTGCCGTAGCGTTCATAAAAACGGGCATTGCGCTGGCCGATCGGTAGTGCGCCGGCTGCACCTGTCACTGTCAGCCAGGCCAGTAGGTGGCGCGCGCCGCGCTGCCAGCCGACCGCTGCTGTCTGCGGGTGAGACTCGCCGCGCAGCAGATACGGGATTCCCAGTGCCCGGCAGGCTGCAGCCGCACACAGCATGGCCGGGTGCGTATGCCCGTGGATGACTACAACATCTTGCCTCCGCAGCCACTGCTGCAACGCTACTGGCCAGCCTGCCCGGTCGCGCCATGACTGAACTTCCAGCGACGTGGACGTATAACCGTCCAGCAGGTCGATATCCCAGGTGACTGTCACGCCAAAACCAGGATCCCGGTAAGGACGTACTCCCCGTAGACTAAGAAAGGCGACATCAACGTCAATCAGGTCGCCACTGGAAAGTTCCCGGTAAAGTGGTGCCTGATACTGAATGGCATGAGTTGCCAGGATGCCCATTCGCGGACGGATGCGTTCCAGCACAGCGAAGAATGGTACCGTCAGACGCCCGTAGTGGCGGCACTGCTACTACAATAAGTTCGCCGCGGCGTTGGCGGCGGGGCACCGAGCCAATGCAGATTGTCCAACTATACGTGTTCGGGGGCGATTAAAGATTATCGCGAAGACCAGAAATGTGGTCCAGCAGGTATGGCGGCATCCTTCTAATAAGGGTCGGCGGGGGCGCGCGTTAGCACGGGCGGCTGGCTACCAGGCGCGCGCCAGGCTGCTGGGGCAGCGCGCCCAGGTTCGCCTGGGGGAACGGTCGAGGCTGTGGGTCGAGCCTCACCGGGCGGCCGCGGTCAAGGCTGTCTATGGCAATCCGCCTGACTTCGCGGAGATGATGGTCTGGCGCCAGGTGCTGCGCCCTGGTGACGTCTTCCTTGATGTGGGCGCGAACGTCGGCGGGTACTCGGTCTGGGCTGGTGAGCTTGGCGCCGAGGTCATCGCGCTGGAGCCGGCCGAGGATACCTACCGGCTGTTAGCCGACAACGTTGCACTAAATGGCTTTCCGATCAGGGCCATTCGGGCAGCGGCGGGCGCGGCTTGCGGCACGGCGCGGTTCACTCGCGGCAACGACGCCCTGAACCGACTGGATCCCGACGGCAGCGCCGAGGTCGCTGTCGTCACGATTGACTCACTGATCGGCGAGCGAGTGGCGGCCGGGATGAAGATCGACGTGGAGGGTTTCGAGATCGAGGTTCTCCGCGGATGTGAGCGGGCACTGCGTGAGCAGCGCATCCGGCTGATCCAGATGGAGTGGAACCACGAAAGCCTGCCGTCAGTCGGAACCGACCGAAGGCCGGTGGCGGAACTGCTGACATCCTGTGGTTACCGCTTGTACCGACCGGCCACCGACGGGCGCCTCGAGCCGCTCGCCGATCTGGGTTTCGGGCCCGACGTCTTCGCACAGGCAACATCTCCGGAAGCCCTTGATTACTTCTAGTAGTCGGATACTATCTCTGGGTGATCAGGGGACCAGGCGTGCGGGACCGGCTGTACGAGGCCTACGCGTCCCAGCACGCGGGCACCGGTGACGCGGGGGCAGCGGCTCTCGTCTACCGCCGCGATATCCGCCCGCTGCTGCCGGCGCCCTCGGCTGGGCCCGTCCTCGACATCGGCTGCGGACAGGGAGACCTCATCCGGCTGCTACTGCGCGACGGATACGACGCCCACGGAGTCGACGTCAGCCCGGAGCAGGTTGCTCTGGCTCAGGATGGGGGCCTGCCGCAGGTTCGTCAGGGTGATTACCGCGACGTGCTGGCCCAGCAGTCAGGCTTACTCGCGGCGGTCACCGCCATCGACGTGCTCGAGCACCTGAGCAAGCCCGAGGTGCTAGACACCTTCGACCAGATCATGAGTGCGCTGATCCCGGGCGGGGTCTTCGTCGCGCGAGTGCCGAACGCGGCGAGCCCCTTCGGGGGTCACTACCAGTATGGGGACTTTACTCATGAGTCCTGGTTCACCGCGCGCAGCGTACGGCAGCTCGCTGCAGCTGCTGGGTTCGCGTCACTGCGTGCACTGCCGTGCCCGCCGGTCGCACACGGCCCGGTCAGCGCGGCACGAGCAGTCCTGTGGCGGCCAATCAGCGTCCTGTACTGCGTTGCTCTCGCCGCAGAGACGGGTGTGCTCCGCGGGCATGTCGTCACGCAGAACCTGACGTTTGCCGCGCGCAAGGCCGGATGAGGGCAGCGAACTCTAGTGAGCGCACATACTGTCGCGGGCCGCATGCATGTGGTTACCACCCGGCTTCGCCGGCCCGGCACGGCCAGGACGGTCGCGCGCACGGCAGGCTTCAACATGGCCTCGACCGTGGCCGCAGGCCTCGGCGGTGTGATCGTAGCCCGGGCGTTCGGGCCGACGGTGCGGGGCGAGTATGCGGCCATCACCGCGTGGTTTGGTCTTGTGCTGATGGTCGGCGGTATGGGGCAGCCGGCCGCGCTGTGCTTCTACGTCGCCAACGATCCGGACCGGGCGCGCCGTTATGTGGCCACCTCGCGGGCCATGATGCTCGCCACTGGCACCGTGGCTATGGCAGCCGGGTTCGTGGCGGCCCCGGTGTTGGCCCGGGGAGGCGCGGGTGTGGCGGCCGGATACCGGATAGCATTCGGCGCTTCGGTCCTCGCCTTTGTGGGAGCCAGCTATACGTTCTCCCTCCAAGCACGTGATCTGCACCAGTGGAACCTGGTCCGGATAAGCCAGCCCGTAGCCAGCGTGGTCGTTATAGGTGTGCTGTGGCGGCTGAGGCTGCTGACGCTGCAGACCGCGCTGCTGACGCTGCCCGCAACCATGCTGCTGCAGTTGGCCTGGTCGTACGCCGCCTGCCGCCGGGCTGGTCTTGCCCCCGGGCGCGCCAACCCGGCGTTGGCCGGGCCGCTAAGCGTCTACGGGGCAGCGCAGATCGCCGCGCTTGCGCCGGCCACCCTTAACGCTCAGCTCGATCAGCTCGTGCTCTCACAGACCGTACCCCCAGCGGAACTGGGCCGGTATGCGATCGCAGTGTCGCTCACGCTGCTGCCCGTCCCGCTGGTCACGGCCATTGGCAACGTGGCGTTCCCGCGGTTGGCGGCCCAGCGCGCTGTGACCACGGCCACCCGTAGGATCCAGCGGATGGCGGTACTAGCTAGCGCCGGGATTACCGCGGCACTGCTGCTGCCGCTCGCGGCGGGAGCATACTGGCTGGTCCCCCTGGTCTTTGGGCCCGCCTACCGCGGCGCGGTGCCGCTGGTATGGATCCTCGCCCCCGGAACCGTATTCCTGGCGTGCAGTCAGGTTGTCGGCGACCTGCTGCGCGGTAGGAACCATCCGATGGTGGTCGCCTGGGCACAAGGCCTGGCAGCGGTATTCACCGTTGTGCTACTGATCGTGCTGCTGCCGGCGGTCGGCGTGGCTGGTGCGGCGATCGCGTCGACGGTTGCCTACGGCATCGCCCTGTCTGCGATGCTGCGCGCGCTGTGGCACCTGCCGCGGCACGCCCGCGGCAGCGCCCGCATCATACCGAAGGGAACCTGATGCCAGCGCTCTGCCGGGCAGCGGCTATCGCCACCGACCTCGCATGCGGCATCACCGGCCGCCGCTACGTGGTGCGGGCTTCCCGGTTTGTGCTACTGCGCGCTCGGCGAGACGTGCGCAACGACCCGACCGTCAATGGTGAGGGGCTGTTGCAGCAGTGGGTGGTCGGCCTGACGCCGCGTCTCGGCAGGATCTGCGTTGTTGACGTGGGAGCAAATGTCGGCTTGTGGTCGGAAGCCATGCTCTCCGCCGCGCGACAGGCAGGACGGCTGGCCGACCTCGACCTGCATGCGTTCGAGCCCTCGGCTTTTACCTTCGCGCTGCTATCGGCAACGCTCCGCGAGAAGGGTGTCACTCTCGTCCGGATGGCCATGAGTGACCAGACGGGCTGGGCGGTGCTGCACGTAGTCGCGCCTGGTGCGGGGACGAACTCGCTACACTCGCCCGCCTACGCCGACAGCGACATGGCGACCGAGAAGGTGCCGGTCACGACGCTGGAGGCGTACGCCGACCGCACCGGACTTGATCACATCACCCTGCTTAAGGTAGACGCCGAAGGGCACGACCTCGCGGTCTTACGCGGCGCCCTGTTGCTGTTCGGAAAGCAGCGGATCTCGGTCGTGCAGTTCGAGTACAACCACCGATGGATCAATGCGCGCTGCTTCCTGCGCGACGCCTTCGACCTGCTCCAACCGCTTGGCTACCGCATCGGCAAGCTGACGTCCGCAGGAGTGGAGTTCTACCCGCGCTGGGACGCCGATCTCGAGACGTTTACAGAAGGCAACTATGTCGCCTGCCTACCCGAGATTTCGCACCACCTGCCAGCAGTGACGTGGTGGAAGGCAGGCCTGACCGGAGAGGACTCACCATGACCGTTAAGGATCTTCTACGCCCACTGCCTGGCGCGCGGCAAGTCTCGCTGCTGCGCCAGCGGATCGCTTACCCAGGCTCGGCGTCGTTCTGGGAACAGAATTACCGCGCTGGCGGCACCAGCGGAGACGGCTCCTACGGCCATCTGGCGGGGGGCAAGGCAGATTTCCTCAATGCCTTCGTCCGCGATCACGCCATTGATTCGGTCATCGAGTTCGGCTGTGGTGACGGACACCAGCTTTCCCTGGGCTGCTACCCACGCTACACCGGGCTCGATGTCTCTACGTCCGCGATCGCGTTGTGCCAACGCAGGTTTGCCGGGGACCGCACGAAGAACTTCTTCCTGTACGACGGCTCCTGCTTCACTGACCACGCCGGGATCTTTAGCGCCGACCTGGCACTCTCCCTGGACGTGCTCTACCACTTGACCGAGGATGCTGTCTTCGAGACGTACCTGAGCCATCTGTTCGCTGCTGGCCTCCGCTATGTCGTCGTCTACAGCACGAACACAGTCATGGCGGAAACCGCTCCGCACGTGCGGCACCGGCTGTTCTGTTCCTGGGTTGAGCGCAACTGCCCGCAATGGCGGCTGATTCAGGTGACGGAGGGTCCGAACACCGGGCCGGGCCGCGCGGATTTCTTCGTCTACGAGCGCGGTGCTTCGGCCGCGAAGTAATCCCGGGAGATCAGGATGCAGGTAGGAGTTATCGGCCCGGCGGGTCCGGACCGGTTCGCGGATAACGTCGCAGACGCGCTGCAGCGCGCGGGTCATAGCGTTGTCCAATGCGGGCCGGCGCATGCCCGGCACCGCAGCAGGCACGTCCAGCGTGCCGCGTCGCTCGCCCGGCAGGCTCTGCCTGGCTACGATGAGCGGGCTCAGCGCCGCATTGTTGGCACCGCGCTCGACGCCAGTTGCGAGGTTGTTATCAACGTCGACGCGCGTCTGGCCCCAGCCTCGGTGTCACTCCTGCGGCAGGGCGGGGCCCGGGTGGCATTTTGGTTTCCTGACCACGTTTCGCAACTCGGTCGGCAGCTCATGCTGCTCGCCCCGTACCACGCTGTCTTCTTCAAGGAACCCCATTTGGTCGAGCGGCTACGTTGTAGCCTCGATGCCCCGGTGTATTACCTGCCCCAGGCATGCAATCCGCGGTGGCACCGCCCGCTGGAGGCCGCGGGAACCGAGCCTAGCCTCGCTGTCGTAGGCAATATGTACCCTGCCCGGGCGCGCCTGCTAGAGCGCCTCGCTGCAGCAGGGATTCCGCTGACCCTCTACGGGCCGCCGATACCCGGCTGGATCGGCGACACCCCGCTTCGGGCGATGCACACGGGCCGCAGTGTCTACCGCGAGGACAAGGCCAGAGTCTTCCGCTCAGCTGCGGCCGTGCTCAACAGCATGCATCCCGCAGAGGTGGCAGGGGTCAACGCCCGGCTGCTCGAGGCCGCGGGCTGCGGCGCCGCGGTGCTCACCGAGTTCCGGCCCACGTTGCCGGATCTGTTTGATATAGGCGACGAGGTGCTGGCCTTCCGCGACTTCGATGAGCTCGTCGGCCAGGCCAGGCGCCTGCTCAGTGAGCCGGGGCTGACAGCGCACATCGGCGACGCGGCGGCGCGGCGCGCTCACAGCGAGCACACTTATGACCGGCGCGTTGTCACGATCCTGGAGGCCGTGTCGTGACGGTCACGGCCACCCGTATAAGACGCCGCTTCCCTTCGGTGCATACCACGGCAGAGAACTCTCCGCAATGTTACGCTCGCTGAGCGTAGTCGGAAGTGCGACGGCTGGCGATGGCGGGGGAACGGGATGCGGATAGGCGTCGTTGGTCCTACTGGTCGGGAAGAGTTCGCGGAGAACACCGCTGATGCCCTCCAGCGTATGGGACACCTGGTCACCCGGCTGGGCCCGGCGCAGCCCAGCCATCGCAGCCGGGCTGCACACAATGTCGCAGGCCTAGCGTGGCAGGCCCTGCCCCGGTGGGACGAGCGCGCGCAGCGCCGGATTGCCCGCTGCGCCCGGGACGCAGCGTGCGAAGTCGTGATCAACATTGACCTGCGGCTGATTCCTGCCACGGTGGCCCGGCTCAAGTGTGACGGCGCCAAAGTGGCCTTCTGGTATCCCGACCCTGTCTCGCATTTGGCTAGGCAGCTCATGGTGCTTGCTCCCTATGACGCGCTCTTCTTCAAGGAGCCGCATATCGTGAGGATCTTCCGGAAGAATCTCGGCCTGCCGGCCCACTACCTGCCCGAGGCGTGCAATCCGCAGTGGCACCGCCCGGCGGGCTCGGCCGGCACGGAGCCTTGCCTCGTGGTCGCTGGAACCATGTACCCGGTGCGGCTGCGACTTCTGGAACGGCTGCTGGCCAAGGGCATCCCGCTGAGGGTCTATGGTGTCGGCATTCCGCGGTGGGTCGGCGACAGCCCGGTGCGCACCGCGCTGGCAGGTCGCTACATCAGCCGGGAGGAGAAGGCTCGCGTCTTCCGTTCAGCCGCAGGTGTGCTCAACACCATGCATCTAGGCGAGGTCGACGGTGTCAATGGGCGGCTGTTCCAGGCTGCAGGCTGCGGCGCGGCAGTGCTCACTGAGTTCCGCCCCGCCCTGCCCGAGTTGTTCGACATTGGCAGTGAGGTGCTGGCCTACCGGGATTTCGACGACCTAGTCGACCAGGCGAGCCGCCTGCTGGGCGAGCCCGGCCTGACGGCGAGGCTTGGGGACGCCGCGGCGCAGCGGGCACTCCGGGACCACACCTACGATGCACGCTTGGCTACGATCCTGGAGACGGTCGCGTGACCGCGGTACCCGAGGTGACCCAGCCCGCCTTGCGCCGCGTCTCCTGGCGGATAATCGGGGGCCTGACCTGCACGGCTGCTGCGTTGTGCCTGCTCGGTGCTGCTCTCAACTCGTCCGCCGAGCCCACGCATGCAGTGATCTGGGGCTCGCTGGCCCTGACGGCTCAGGCCGCCGGCCTGCTGTGCCTGGTGAACGTGGCTACGTCTGAACAGCCCGGCCTGGGGCTCGCGAACTGGAAGCTAGGGCCGTGGACGCTGGTCTGGTACGGCGTGGCTTTCGGGTTCGCCAGCGTGACCTGGAGCCAACCGCAGACCGGGACCGCCGCCGAGATAATCATCTCGAGCGTGCTTCGGGCCTTGTGGCTGGTTGCAATCGGCATGACCGCATGGGCGCTCGGCTATCTCACGGGCTGTGGCCGGGTGGTGCAGCAGTGCGCGGCGCGGGCCGTCAGTGCTTTAAGCCATCGTTTCGCCACCGAGGTACGCGGCCCGTCCGCGCCATGGATTCTGTACGCCATCGGTTTGGCCGCGCGTGGCGTCGCCGCTGTTACGACCGGGCTGGTTGGCTATGTCGGCGACCCGTCATTGGCAGTGAGCACGGCCACTGGATACGGGCAGATCTTCAACCTGCTTAGCCTGCTTTGTCCGCTCGCGCTGTGCGGCGCTGCCCTGCAGGTGTACCGGGAGCGCCTGCCCCGCGCACGGGTGACGTTGGCAGTCCTCCTGGCGGCTGAGTTTGCCTACGGCGCGGCGGCGGGCGGCAAGGAAGACTTCGTCATCGCGGTGCTCGCTGTGGTCATCCCAATCAGCGCCGCGCGGCGTCGGCTTCCAAAGTTGGCGGTGATCACTGGAATCCTGATCTTCCTGGTAGTCGTCATCCCGTTCAACCAGGCGTATCGCAGTGCCGCGCGCGGATCGCAGCATCTGTCCACGTCACAGACCATCCACCAGGCACCGGACATCCTCCGGCAGACGGTCACCGGCCGCAACATGGTCACCGCGATCCCAGGTTCGGTGACGTATCTGATGCAGCGCATCCGAGAAATCGACAGTCCGGCGATCATTATGCAGCGGGCTGGCGGGCAGATTCCATTCAGCAGCCCCGCGCTGCTGGTTGAGGCCCCTGTGGTCGACATCATTCCGCGCGCCGTCTGGCCCAGCAAACCCATCCTGGCGACCGGGTATCAGTTCAGTCAGCAGTACTACGACCTCCCCAGCACCGTGTACACGTCCTCGGCCATCACGCCGGTCGGTGACTTGTATCGGCACGGGGGATGGATCCCCGTCATCATCGGCATGGCGATCCTCGGCTGCGTGGTCCGGCTCCTCGATGGCGTCCTGGACGTCCGCACGAACCCGCATGCCATCCTGCTGGTGCTGCTCCTGTTTCCCGCCCTGGTCAAGGGCGAGGATGACTGGGTAACGCTGCTGGCCAGCATTCCCGGCACCGTGCTCCTCTGGCTGTTTGCAGTCGCGGTCCTGTTCCGCCCGCTCCATCTGCGACGGCCAGTGTGACCGGTCGCGCGCTCGTGCTGTCACCATCCGGCGGGCTGGGTGGCGGCATCGAGCGCTATGTGGAGACCATCGAGTGGGCTTTCGCGGCGCGGGGAATTGGGCACGCGAGGGTCAACCTGCATGATGGGATCCGGCGCTCGCGCGCTGCGGCCCATGCCACGATGCTGGCCCGGTGCCGCCGTCACCTGCGGGCGAACGAGGCGCCCACGCGCCTCGTGGTCGCGCACCGGGCTCTGCTGCCAGTGGCGTCCGTGCTCGCCCGGGAACACTCCGTCCGCGGAATCTCAGTCATCTGCCACGGCACGGACGCGTGGAGCAGGCGTCCTCTGCTGCGCGAGGGAATCGAGCGCCATCTCATGCGCGGGAGTTCCGTCCGCGTTGTCGCAGTGAGTAGCTTCACCGCCGGGGCACTGTCACGTGGCCGCCCCGTAACGATCCTGCCGCCAGGGTTGTCACGCGACTGGTTCGGGACGCTCGTCAGGGCCTCCGAGGACGCTCGTCACCAGGGCACCGGGATCTCGCTGGTGACCGCCTTCCGGCTGGAGGACTGGGAGGGTAAGGGCCTTCCGCAGATGCTGCGCGCCGTCACGAAACTCGGCCGGACCGATGTACGGGTTACCGTCTGCGGTAGCGGCGAGCCGTCCGCGCAGTTGCAGGCGCTCGTGCGTGCGCATCCGTTCTGCAGCTTGGAGCCTGGCCTGGGCGACCGCGACCTCGCCCGCACGCTTGCCGAGGCGGACCTGTTCGTGCTGGCGACACGAACCAGGCCTGGGCGGAGCCCGTCAGGTGAGGGCTTCGGGATGGTCCTGCTGGAGGCACAGGTCGCCGGAACGCCAGTCGTTGCCCCAGCGAGCGGCGGCTGCCGCGAAGCGTACCTAGACCAGGTCACTGGTGCCGCGCCGGCTGAGGAGGGCGCGCAGGCACTAACGCAGACCCTGGGCGGGCTGCTGGCCGATCCGATCCGGCTCTCGTGGATGGGCCGTCGCGCTGCGGAATGGGCGCGCGAGGCATTCTCACCGGACCGGTACGCATCACTTGCCGTCAACCGCCTCCTGTGACCGTGGATGTGGGCCTGCTGCTGTCCGAGGCTCCGAGCATCCAATCGAAATATGCGGCCGGGTCGAACGCCGCAGGGTCGGGCTCGAAGTTCCTTGTGACTGCGCTCTCGGTCGCGGCCAGCAACGATCCGGCATCGCCGACGCGGAACCCGCACAAGGCTGGCCCGGCTATCTCCCGATTTTGCGCCGTGTCCCTTGCGATGACCGGCAGGCCCGATGCGCGTGCCTCGGCCAGCGGAAAACCGAACGACTCCAGGCCAGTCGGGAAGTAGACAGCACGGCTTCGTGCCCACAGCCGTGCGAGCTTCGCCTGATCGAGCCGTCCCACCAGAGCCAGGCGCGGGCTGCGTGCTAGCGGCGCGGGAACCTCGGAAGCGCCCGCTGTCACGATCATCCGGACCGACGGATCGATCCGCCCGCTGGTGGCAGCGAGCCACTCGGCAAGCCGCTCAGGCATGTGCTTATATGCCTCGAAAATGATTGGGCACAGGATAAGCGGGTCGGTTCTGAGGCCTGGCCGCAGCGACACGGACGAGACAGGGTGCATCCGCACCGCCAGCCGGCCAGCGACAGTCGGCATGATGTGCGCAATGCGCTCCGCCATAGCCGAACAGGGTGCAATGAGCACGTCCGATCTCCGGGCAGCCATCCGCACTACGGTCGCCTGCCGCCCGGCAACCGGCCGGAGCGATGGGTCAAGGACCGCGATCTCACGGTCGGTCAGGAAGTGCAGCGCATTGCCCAGAAGGGTCCACCGTTCTCCGCCTGGGACCATGAAACCCACGTTGTTGAGCGCGACCCGACGGGACCGGCTGCGACAGGCAACCTCTCGGCGGACCAGCCAGGCTGGGTCGAGCCGGCGTGCTGCGCCGATGATCCCGACGTCCATGCGCCCGGTGTGTTCTAGGTATCTCACCAGCTCTCGCCGGAAGCGGGCCGCGCCCCCGATCTGTCCGCCAGCCACGTCCACGATCACCGAGGCGTCCATGAGTCCTCTCTCGTCGAGTCAGGCCGCTCCAACGCGAGCAGGCGCAGTGGCGTGCGTCTGGTAGCGTCTCCACCGCTTGCCACGGCGCGCAGCCCCACGTGGGCGGCAACTGCAGACCACCACCGGGCGCGGTGACGGTGTCGGGAAACCTGCAGGTAGGTGAGGTAGTCGCTGAGCCGATGCCCTTGCCGGGCCATGGTGGTCACTGGCGGCCGGGCGGCAATGGCAAGCAGCCACTCCAGCCAGCGCGTCGGATGAGACGGGTCCGGCACTGTGCATAGGACAGTGCCGCCAGGGCGCAGCACCCGGCGACATTCGCGCAGCACGGTCGCTGGCTCGGCAACGTATTCCAGCACACTCGCTGCGACCACCGCGTTGAAGCTCCCGGCCCCGAAGGGGAGGATCTGCCAGCCGGGGTCGAGCCGCACCCAGCTCATGGCGCCGTCTGCTACACCAGTAGCAGATGCTGCCGCGCGATCGAGCATCTGCGGCGAGATGTCGCAGCCAACCACACATATCCCGGCGGCGGCGAGGGACGCTACGAGTTCGCCGGTGCCACAGCCGAGGTCGAGCACCCTGCCACCAGGGGGCACGTGCCGGGTGACAGCCTCCGTCAACTGGGCCAGTCGCCCGGAGAGCCGCCCGCCCGGCGCGTACTTCGACGGCCAGGCCGCGGCCTTGTCGTCGAAGAGCTGCTGCACGGCGAGGTCAGTCAATGTGGCCCCCCGCGGCGGCCTGCACTGTGGCGCGCATCGTGGCGAGCATGGCTTTGGTAGGCAAAGCCGTGCCGCCATCGACCGCGCGCCGGAACGCTTCCGCGCAGGCGCGGTGGCCCTTGTCCCTGCGGCCCCGCCACAGCGATCTGCCGTCCAGCTTGACCGAGCGGAAGTCGCTGATGACCAGGCGCCGCGATCCGGCTGTCAGCTCGATCCACTCCTTGCCCGCAGAGGGCGGCGGCGAGCTGCCATAGCAGATCGTGGCCAGCGAACCGTCGGTGAAGCGCAGCGACACGGCGGCGTCGTCGCCGGGCAGGGTCCCGCGCTCGCCGAGCACAGAGGCGACTTCGGCGATGTCGGCGCCGATCAGCGCCTGGGCGGTGTCGACGAAGTGACACACCTCGCCGAGCAGCCGGCCACCCTGGCGCCGGTCGGCATACCAGTGACCGGCCGGAACCGGCCCGGCAGCTACCCGGTACACCAGGAACCGCGGCGAGCCGGCATCGGCGAGCGAGCGCTTGGCCGCGAGCACCGCGGGCGACCAGCGCCGGTTGAATCCGATCATGAGCTGCCGCCCGGAGGCTTCCCAGGCGGCCTGTACGTCGTCAAGCTCCGCCATGCTCAGCGCCAGCGGCTTCTCGCACCACACGTGCCGGCCGTCTTTCAGCGCCAGCGCTGCCAGCTCGGCGTGGCTGTCATGCGGCGTCGCGACCACCACGACGCTGACGTCTGGGTCGTCGATGACCGTGAAGGCCCCGGAGACCGCCTTCTCGAAACCGTGCCGCTCCGCCGCCCGCCGGGCCGAGATCCCGCTGGCTGATGTCACGGCGACCAGCCGGCTGAAGCCCGCGCGGCGGAACGCCGGCAGCAGCGTCCGGTTCGAGAACGAGCCAGCGCCGATCCAGCCGATCCCGGGGGATGCTGTGGCGGCGGTGCGCTGCCTGATGACCACCGGAGCGTCCGCGGCCGGCGCGGACGGGTAGCTCAGCCGGATCGCCAGGTACGGCTCGGCCTGCTTTTCGATGAGCTCGTAGGCCGCCGGCGCGCTGGCTATCTCGAACCTGTGCGTGACCAGGTCGTCAACTGCGAGCCTGCCCGCCGCCAGCAGGTCGAGCACCGCCTCGAAGTTCCGGCCCTCGCTCCAGCGGACCTGGCCGGCCGGGTAGTCGACACCCCACGCCTCGTAGGACGGGTCGTAGCGGCCGGGGCCGTACGAGCGGGCGAACCGCAGCGACAGCTCGCGCTGGTAGAACGGCGTCCGGTCAAGCATCAGGCCAACGTCGCCGACGATCACCACGGCGGCTCGGTCGCGGCACAGTTCCGGCGCCCGCCGTATCGGCCCTGATGACGGCGTGGCCGCACACACAAGAACCGCGTCCGCGCCCCGGCCGCGTGACCAGTCGAGCACCTGGCTGGTGGTGGCCTCACCCAGTTCGTCCAGCGCCAGCACGCCCGACCGGGCCGCGGCTACCCGGGTGTGCGGCGCGGGGTCGATGCCGGCCACGTCGCAGCCGGCCGCGATAGCCAGCCGGGCGGCCAGCTGCCCGACCAGGCCGAGACCGATGACGACCACCTTGGAACCCGGGCCGGCGTCGGCCAGCCGCAGCCCGTGCAGGGCGATGGCCGACACTGTCGTGAACGCCGCGTCCCCGGCAGTCACCCCGTCGGGCACCGCGGCGCAGAGCAGGCTGGGCACCGCCTGGTACTCGGCGTGGTTGGCCTTCCCGGCTCCGCCCGTCGCCACGAGCAGCCCGGGCGCCAGGCCAGCGACGGCCGTGCCGACGTCGACGACCTCACCGGCGGCGGAGTAGCCCAGCGGCAGGTCCTCGGCGAGGCGGTCGCGCACCGCGAGCGCGGTTGCTCCGAGCCCGTCGGCCATGGCCCGGCGGGCCACCTGGCGCACCAGGTCCGGCCGGGCGCGCGCTTTGGCCAGCAGGCTGGACCGCGCCAGCGCGGTGACAGCGCGCTCGGTTCCGGGCGAGATCACCGAGGCCATCGTGCGCACAAGGACCTCGGTCGGGCCGGGTACCGGACGGGGCACATCGAGCACGGCGACCGGGCCGCCGTTCACGGGCTGGATGACGTTTTTCACAGTTCCTCCCAGGGACGCCGGGGTGTCCGGCGCCAGCAGGTGCTGATCCGCGCGGGCAGGGCCGACTCGACCCGGCACGTCAGCACCGGGGCAGCGGTCGTGCGCCCGTAGCCGGCTGCGACCGCCGCGTTCTGAAATACGAGACTGAACGGACGTGAGGCCGTTACCGTGGCCGCGAATCCGGCCCCCGATGGCGTGATGATGGTTGCGCCGCCCCCGGTCAGCCGCTGCACGGCCGAGCCGGGTGCCAGATGCCAGCGGACCGTCACCTGATGCCGCCCGGTGCCGGTGACCTCGTCGTCCACCCGCAAGCCGGCGCTGGTGAGCGCCCAGCGCCGGCGGTGTACTGGGCTGCCGGGCAGCCAGCGGTAGCCGTCGTGCGCGGCCTGCACGGTGACCGGGCCGTCGGCAGCCGCCTGAGCCCCGCGCACGCGCGCCCGCCGCCCGGCGCGGAAGCTGCCCCACACCTCGGTCGAGTCGCCACCGTCGACCTCCGCCGTGTTGTGCGCGGCCGTGGACCGCTCGTAATCGCGCACCGGGCCGGCCGCGTACGTAGAAGTGCCCGTGTCCACCAGCAGTGGCTCGCCATCGGCGTGCAGCAGGCAGCTGAGCGTGTCGGCATGCGCGTGCGCTGGCAGGTCGGCTGGACAGGGCGGGCCGACGTCAGCGATCAGGTGCCAGCTGCCGGCGGCCGCCCGGATCAGGCCGGTCTCGGGCAGCACCAGCAACGGGATGTCGGGCGCCGGGTCCGGTGCTAGCGCCGCGACAAGGGCGCCGGGCACCGGGAAGCCGTCGTTGAGCAGCGGCACCGTGCTATCCGGAAATACCGTGCTATCCGGAAATACCGTGCTTTCCGGAAATACTGTGCTGCCGGAAGACACTGGGCTTGCCGAAAAGACAGTGGCTGCCGGGAACACACTGGGCACTCGCACCGCGCCCAGCCAGCGGCGCATCCGCGCGATCACGCTCCCAAGCTCCCCGGGCTCCCGGCCGGCGGCGGCAAGCAGGCCGGCCACGTCGATGAGGTCAGCGAGCACCTGGCAGTGGTAAGCGGGAGCACGTTCGTAGTGGCCGCCGTCAGGCAGGATCTGGACGGCGAGCTGAGCCTCAAGGCGCCGCAGCGCCCCGGCGAGCAGATGCTCGTCGCCGAGGAACACACCGAGCCCGGCCAGCGCCTTGAGCCCCTTGATCAGGTGATTGCCACCGACGTCGTACTCGAGGTGCCGCCGCAGGAACCCGGCGTGCGCCCAGATCTCGCGCTGGAAGTCATGCTGCAGGTCGCTGCCAGCCACCAGGTGGCGGTACTGCCCGCACCAGGACCAGGCGCGCAGAGCCGCGGGATACGGCAGCCAGGCGTCGCCGCGGCCGAACGGGCAGTCCTGGCGCCAGGACCGCCACAGCCGGGCGAAGATCGTCCGGGCCGCGGCTTGGTCCTGTGCTGCGGCCAGGCCCCAGGCCCAGTCCCAGTAATGCAGGTGGAAGCGCCAGAGCTGGGGTGCATCCGTGTGCTGCCAGTCGCTGAGATCCCCGGTCGTGCCGAGCAAGGTGACCTGCCCGGATGCGAGCTCGGCCAGGCTGGGCCACAGCTGCGTCAGGGAAGCATCGAGGGGGGCGAATCCGGCTGGCCAGCCCCCCCGGCTGCTGAACGCTGCTGGGCCGCGCCCGGCCGGGTTCGCTGTCAGCAGGCGTTTCCCCAGGTCCGGCCAGCGGGTTAATGCCGCACGCTGGGTGCGCAGCCGGGCGCGGTGGGCGACCTGGGCCGGGCGCAGGTGCGCTGCCGTCCGCATGAGGAGGCCCAGTTCGGCCTGTTTGGGGGCCAGTTCGGGGATCACGCCAGACCCAGGGCGCGAGCTTCGGACTGGATGCCTTCGTGGAACGGGCGGGGGGAGTAGCCGAGGTCACGGGCGGCGTCGTCGATGGCGAACCACTTGTCCTCGGCCAGACGCAGCACCTGCTCGGTCCGGATCCTGGGATTCTTGCTCAGCAGTTCGTAGCAGCGGGCCGCCGCGACCGCGGAGGCGAGGGGGACCGGGACGAACCTGGTCCGGCTGGCCACCGCGCTGGCCGCCGTCCGCAGCATGTAGGTAAAGGTGAGCGGCTCGGGACCGGCGACGTCGTAGCTGCGCTTTGACGTACTAGGGTTCTCGGCGGCGGCGAGAACAGCGTCGGCCAGGTCGGCTACATGGACTGGCTGCTGCAGATGCTGTCCTCCGGGGACGGGCAGGACGGGGGCCCGGTGCAGCAGCGCCAGCAGCCTCGACAAGTTCCGGTCGCCCGGGCCGCCATAGATCATGGTCGGCCGCAGGATCGTCCAGTCAAGACGGGAGCTGCGGATCCGCTGCTCGGCGGCGAGCCGCACCTGCCGGGAGGCCGCGGGCAGCCTCGTGGCGACGGCGGTGGTCGAAACGAACACGGCCCGCCCGATGCCGGCCCGCTCGGCAGCGGTCACGATGCCAGGCGCGTGCCCGAAGCCGAGCGAGGCCAGGTTGACGAGCACGTCGCAGCGTGCGGTCGCGAACGCGTCGGCCAGCGAGAACCTGTCGCCCAGATCTCCGGTGACCGGCACCGCGCCGAGCTCAGCGACCCTAGCGGCCGCGGCATCGCTGCGGGCCAGGGCAACCGTCCGGTGCCCGCGCCTGGCCGCCTCGCGCAGGACGTACCCGCCGAGGAACCCGCTGCCCCCAGTGACCAGGAATTTCACTGGGACCTCCCGCCGGGCGCGCCGATGATCTTGCGATACTCCGCGGCTAGCTGGGTCCGGTCGAAGAACCGCTCGACGTAAGCTCGTCCGCGCCGTCCCATCGCCGCGCGGCGGGCCGGGTCGGCCGCCAGCACCCTGATCGCGTCGGCGAGCGCCTCGGTGTCCTCGGGCGGGACGACGACCGCGCCCGCCTCACGCAGCAACTGCGCGGCCTCGCCGGTGACCGCGCCGATGACCGGCCTGGCCGCGGCCAGGTACTCGAACATCTTTGACGGGATGAACGAGGCAAACAGCGGTACGTCGCGCAAGGTCACCAGGCAGACATCGGCCGCGGCCAGCAGCCGCGGCACCTGGTCGGCCCGCACCGGGTCGGTCAGCGTGACGTTGGTCAGGCCAAGCTCGCTGACGCGGCGCCGCAGCCGCGGCTTGTCGGAGCCCTCACCGACGAACGCGACGTGTACCGGCTCGCCGGCCAGGTGGGCCGCGGCGTCAGCGACAGCAGGCAGCGCGTGCGAGATCCCGTGCGTGCCTGCGTACAGGACCAGGCACTCGCCGGGCCGGGCACCGAGGCGGGCGCGGTCAGCCGGATCAGCGGGAGCGTCCGGGCGGAACCGGCCGGGGTCGACACCGTTCCTTATCGTGTGCACCTTGGCGGCGGGCACGCCCCGCTCGATGAGGTTGCCGCGGAACCCGTCGCTCACCACGACGACCTCGTCCGCGGCGGCGTAGGCGGCGAGCTCCAGCCGCTCAAGCAGCCCGATCAGGCGGCGGCTTGTCAGCACGCCGAGCTCGACGAAGATGGCCGGCCACAGGTCGCGCACCTCGACGACGAGCCGGGCTCGCTTCAGCCGGGCGAGCAGCCACGCCGAGCCGATGGAAAAGAACGTAGGCGAGGAGACGACCACGGTGTCCGCGCGGCCGCTGGCAAGGCCGCCGAGCAGCACACTGCTGACCATGAAGCTCAGATGTGACAGGGTCTTGCGCGCAACGCCCTCGTTAGGCGTGGCGTACAGCCAGGTGCGCACCACCCGGTAACCGTCCCGCCATTCCTTCCGCCGGATCGCGCCCCGGTAGGCCTGAGGCAGCACCCCTGTCGGGTGGTTCGGCATCCCGGTCAGCACCGTGACCCGGTCGCCGCCTGCGGCCCAGGCCCGGGCCAGCGCGGACAGCCGGGCCTGCGGCGCGCCGGTCTCCGGCGGGAAATAGTGGGTGACGATCAGGATGGTGTGTGGGCGCGCGGTCTTCATGTCAGGCCGTCCTTTGGGCTGCCATGCTGGTCCGTCCCAGCAGCACGGGCAGGCGCAGGTAGGCAGCGAGAAGGCCGGCTGCGGTCAGGTCGGCTGCAGCCCGCAGCGCTGGGTTGCCGGTCAAGCTGGCCGCCCCGAGCAGGCAGAGGGCCGCAGTGACGGTCGCTGTGGCCGTCGTCACCCGCTGGTGTGACCAGCCAATGTCGCACAGTTGCTGGTAGGTGTGCGTTCTGTGAGCCTGAAGGATGGGGGCGCCGGACAGGATCCGGCGCAGCATCGTCCACCCGGTATCCGCGAGGTACAAGGCGAGCGGCGCCAGCGCAGCTTCAATGGGGATGCCGCGGGCGGCGACGCAGTACGCCGCGAGCACCGCGAGCGCAGCGCCCAGCCCGTAGCTTCCGACGTCGCCAAGGAAGACCCGGGCGCGTCCCGCGTTCCACGGCAGGAACGCGAGCGCGCCCGCGGCGACGGCCGCACCGGCCACCGCCAGGAACGGGTCAGACAGCCACCAGCCAATACCGGCGTACGCGGCACCGCCGATGAGGGCGTGAGCGGCCGAGATACCGTTCACGCCATCCATGAAGTTGAACGCGTTCACGAAGCCGACCAGCCAGAGCGCGATGACGGCCGTGACGGCCACAGTGAGGGCGGGCGGCAGCCCGGCGCGGACCGCCAGCACGCCTCCAATCGCCAGGCTTGCCAGCCCCTGCAGCACCAGCCGCCACCCGGCCGGCAGCTCGGTCAGGTCGTCGGCGAAGCCAATGGCGGCGAAGACTGCGACCGCGGCGGCGAACCCGACAGCGACTGGTCTTTGCACCACGACGCCCTGGACCACCAGGCCCTGGACCAGCAGCACGGCCGCCGCGACGCCGACGGCTATCGGCAGGCCGCCGCCCCTCGGGGTGGGCACGCTGTGCGATGACCTCGTGTTGGGCACGTCGATAGCAGCGGCACGGCGCAGTAACGGAATGATGAAAGGCTCCGCTAGAGCAACGAATCCGCCGCATGCCACTGCCGCCATTACCGCTGTCATGTCCCCCCGCACGCCGCCGATGCTAGCAGCGGAGAACACTCTCCGTAGTGATTTACATACGCTGAGTTGCTCGACGCCGCGCGTCAGAACCCTGGCATGGCGGTCGAGATGTCGTAACCCGGTCCCCAGTACCACTGGGTGGCCTGGGCTCCGGGCAGCATGTGCGGGACACCCGTCGGGTCAGCTATCCACCAGCGGATCCTGGACTGCATCCAGGCCGGCAGCGTGGCCACGGCAGCCTGCACTTCGGGCCACTCCGCCTGGAAGGTGTAAATGACGGCGAGCTGGTTGGGGTAACGGCTTAGCCGACCATAGGCCCAGGTCGCAGCCTGAGCGGGCCCCACGTTGCCGGGCTCGACGTCGAGGGCTGAGGCGGCGTAGTCCGTCCCGGTGACGTCGATCCACATCACCTGCCGCCCGGCCACGTCGGCCGCGGACGTGGGGTCGTTGCCGGTCGCATAGGTGGCGATCATGGGGCCGGGCGGGATCGCTCCGGGCGTGACCGAGTCGTAGATCAGGTACGGCTGGGCCGCCGGTGCTGGCTGAGCCGGCTGAGCCTGCTGGGCCGGAGCGGCCGCCTGTGCTGGGCGGGCCGCCGGTGCCGGCTGCTGGCCGGCGGTTTGCTGTCCGGATACGGCGCGCGGGGCCGTCTGCGCGGCCTGACCTTCGGCGGCGGCAGCCGATGCATTGATGGCGGCGTTGCCGCCCGAGTCGGCGGGGGAGGCCGTACCCCCGAACGCCAGGGCAGCAACGAGCGCAGCCACGGTGATCACCATGGTCGCCGCCGCGGCCACCAGCATCAGCTGGCGCCGGGTGATGGCCGTCACGGCAGTCGCTATCGTCACCGCTGCTTCCACGAGGGTCAGCCGCGATGGCCGCCAGCGAGTCATCGCCGTCACATCGGCCGCCATGGTCCCCGCTGCCGCCGCGAGCGTCAGCCGCACAGGCCGTCCGCTGGGGTTGCGGACGGTGTGGTTGCGGACTGTGTGGTTCCGGACAGTGTGGTTGCGGACTGTGTGGTTCCGGAGAGTGTCCCGCAGGGCGTGCAGCGCCCTGGTGCCGGGAAACGGGGGCAGGGGGGAGCGGAAACCGTACACGCTATGGCCTTCCGTCGGGCGCGGGGGAGCGCTCGGCTGTCACCCGGGGGGCGCGGCGCCGGCGGCGATGCCGGCGCAGCGGGCGCGGACGTATGGCGGGGCAGGGCGAGTGTGCTGCCGGGGGGGCAGCCGTCACGCGCGCGGGTGATCGGGGTCTTCCGACCAACGGCGAAAACGATGATCAACCATGCCCGGGCCGGCGAGATTGGGCTGTGATCATCGTCATACCTACCTGAGGAAATAACGTTCTGTAGTCATGACACTGCGATATGTTGCAGCACGTGGAATCTCAGCATGCGGGCGCC
>Ga0335074_10001673_pt1 | contig 29986 bp, 20 predicted proteins | sample Lox_Sample_23_FD_206715 | JGI IMG/M metagenome (GOLD analysis project Ga0335074, IMG submission 206715) | Soil microbial communities from Loxahatchee National Wildlife Refuge, Florida, United States - Lox_Sample_2.3 | ecosystem: Environmental > Terrestrial > Soil > Wetlands | place: USA... | reverse complement strand
CACCTCGCGGCCGGGCGGGACTGACGGTTCACGGCCGGACGAGACTGGCGCCTCGCGGCCGCCCCTGGACCAGCGCGACTCGACCTCGTCGAAGATGGGCGGCCCCTGCATCCTGGCCTGAGTCTCGGAATGGGGCACGACCACGTCGGCGTCCCCGCCGGGACCGTCGGTCAGCCCGACGCCGGAGAGCCGGGCGGCCACGGGCGGCTCGGCCGGGACCGTGGCCTGCGGGCTGCGGGCCGACCAGGCCGGCTCGGGCCGGGGGGCGGCGAGCATGTCCGGCGTGACGATCCGCGCCGGCGCGAACGCGGCCCGGCCGGCCGCGGTTCCCCGCGGCCCGGCAGAGGCCTGGCCCGGGTCGGCAGCGGCGCTGTGGTGGGTGAGGATTTCATCGGGGAACCAGACCAGGGCCGTGAGACCGCCAAGCTCCGCCTGGTTCAGCCGGACCCTGACCCCGTGCCGGGCGGCCAGCCGGGCGACCACCAGCAGGCCCATCCACTTAGGGACATCGGTATCCACCGCGGGCGGATTATCCAGCTGCTGGTTCGCATGGGCCATCTCTTCCGCGGACATTCCGATGCCTCGATCGGTGATGTCGACCAGAGCGCCACCGCTGGTCAGAATGCGGCCTTTGATATGGACCGGCATTTCTGCCGCCGAGAACGACGTCGCGTTCTCCATCAACTCGACCAGCAGGTGCACCAGGTCGTTGACGGCAGGCCCGCGCACCGCGATGTCGGGCTGTACCTCGAACGAGATGCGCTGGTAGTCCTCGACCTCGGCCAGCGCGGCCTCGATCAGGTGAGCGAGGGTCACCGGTTGGTTCCAGCCAGGGGATACCTGCTGGCCGGCTATGACCAGCAGGTTCTGCGAGATGCGGTGCATGCGCATGGCGATGCGATTCAGCTTGGCCAGACTGGTCAGGCGCTGCGCATCCTGCTCCCCGTGCTCGAGATCCTCGATCAGGCGGAGCTGGCGTTCCACCAAGGACTGGCTGCGGTGAGACAGGTTCACGAAGATGGTGTTGAACTTGTCGCGGTACTCGGCCTCACTGGCTGCCGATCGCGACATTTCCCGGTGCATCTGATCGAAGCCGCGCGTCGCCTCGGCCTCCCGCGCCTCCCGCGCAGGCGGGCCCGCCGCGGGAGCGGGCGCAGCAGGCATGGCCCTGGGCGGCTCCGGGGAAAACGTTCTGGCTCCCGAGCCGAGGAAGGGAGCGGCCGTCGCTCGCTCGGGGAGGAAGGGAGCCGCCGTCGCTCGCTCGGGAGCGTAGGCCGGCCTCTCGGCGTGCCCGTGGGGGCTCTCGCCCGGTGTCCTGGCCAGATCCACCACCATGAGGATGGCCACCACCAGCACCAAGAGCACCAAAAGGATTTCGCCCAGCATGCCGCTCACACCTTGTTCATGGCCGGAGGCATGCGCCTGGTGCCGTCCGTGGTCTGATACGGGTACGCCGAGGTTCGGTGCGGATCGAGGCGCCCGGCCCTGCGGAGCGGCGGGAACCGACCCGGCGGTGCATTCAGCACGGCACCCTCCCTAGCGGCCAATTCTGCGCACCGACGGTATAGTCGACGCCACTCTAACTGCTAACCGGGCAGCGTATGCCTGATATGGAGGGAAAGTTCCGTATGGTATGACGCTGGCCGTCAAAGCTTGCGACGTACCAAGCTTAACTTGTCACGCTGGGCCGTGCCTCAAATGTCCGTTTTTGCCCGGGCCGCGCCTGGCCGGATATCACCGGCGGGAATGACTCCCCGCCGGCCCGTCAGGGCGCGCACATCAGCGGTTCGTGACGAGACTTTGCCATGGATGAATGGTGCTCAGGCGGCCAGAACGCTACAGTCGCACAGTACGCCCAAGAGCCGCAGAGCATCGACGATGCCGCAATGCGCACTAGCTAGGCGGAGGATCCGTTGGAACAGGAAACGGCCGGCCAAGCCACATTCCACGTGGTGGACACCGCGATGGCGACCGAGGAGCGGACGAAACTCCGGCGCAGCGTAGGACGCTACGACACGGCGTTCCTGATGCTCGCCGCGATCATCGTGCTGGACACCCTCGGCGCGGTGTCGAGCTACGGGGCCCAAGCGTTCACCTGGCTGATCGTCATGGTGGTCTTCTTCCTGGTCCCCTACGGCCTGGTCACCGCCGAACTGGGCACCGCCTTCCCCGAGGAAGGCGGTCCCTACGTCTGGGTCAAGCACGCCTTCGGCCGGCCCGCGGCGGCAGTGGTGGCCGTCATGTACTGGGTGGACAACCCCATCTGGCTGGCCGGGACGCTGGCCATCACGGCGATGGCCGCCTTCAGCACGTTCTTCGTCAACCTGTCGCTGACCTGGGAGTACATCTTCGGCCTGCTGTTCGTCTGGGCCGGCATCGCATCGGTGATCATGGCGCTGAAGTTCGGCAAGTGGGTGGCGAACATCGGCGCGATCATCCGCGTGGCGCTGATAGCGTTCTTCACCCTCACCGTCTTCATCTACGCCGGCGAGCACGGCCTGCACGGCTTCGGGGGCGGCGCGTTCAAGCCGACGTGGCTGATCTTCCTGGCCGCGACGCCCATCCTGATCTTCAACCTCGAGGGCTTCGAGCTGCCCAGCGCCGCGTCCGAGGAACTGGTCAACCCGCGCCGGGACGTTCCCTTCGCCATCCTGCGCTCGGGGATCGGCACCGTGCTGTTCTACGGCGTGCCCATCCTGGCCATCCTGCTCGTGCTTCCGCCCGCCAGGCTGTCCAACGTGTCCGGATTCCTCGACGCGCTGCAGCAGGTCTTCGTGGTCTACGGCGGCCACCTGACCAGCTCCGGCGCGGTGCTCACCGGTGCCGGGAAGGTTCTGGCCGACATCGCGGCGGTCGGGGTGATCCTCGGCCTGCTCTCCTCGGGCGTGGTCTGGCTGATCGGGTCCGACCGTGCTCAGGCGGTCGCCGGGTTCGACGGGGCCGCGCCGAGGCCACTGGGGTACTTCTCGAGGCGCCTCGGCACGCCGATCGTGGTAAACCTGCTCTCCGGCGTGGTGGCGACCATCGTGCTGATCCTGGCCCTGCAGCTGACCAGCGGAAACGCGGCGAAGTACTTCAGCGCCACACTGGGGCTGGTCATCTCCATGGTGACCTTCACCTACATACTGATCTTCCCGTCGGTGATCAGGCTCAGGCACAGCCGCCCCGAGATTCCGCGCCCGTACCGGATACCGGGAGGAACGGCCGGGCTGTGGATATGCGGGATCCTGACCACGGCCTGGGCGGCGTTCACCACCGTGGCGATCATTTACCCGGGCATCGGCACGTCGGATCCTGACGCCTCGCTGCCGAGCGGGTTTGCCGGGGAGCGCCTCCAGTACACGCTGTCCCAGGTGGTACCGCTTGCCGCGATGATTCTCATCGGCCTGCTGTTCTACGCTCTGGGAGCGCCCACCCGCCGGCAGACCTCTGCCGCGGCGGTGCAGACGGAGGGCTCGCCAGAGGAGGGCGGGTCGGAGGAGGCCGGATCGGCAGAGGAGCCGCAGACGTCGGCCTGAGGGGTCAGGCGTCCCAGATGACGGGCAGCCGCTTGGCCGCCCGCACGGCCCAGCCGTGGATGGTCACCTCCCGGTCGGGATCCGGGCGCAGGTTCGGCAGCCGGGCGAACATCTCCTCGAGCATGACCCGTTCCAGCTCGCGGGCGACGTAGTGCCCGAGGCAGAAATGCAATCCGTACCCGAAGGACGCGTGGGCCTGCCTCGGACGGTCCAGGTCGAACACGTCCGGGTCGGCGTACCGGGCCTCGTCGCGGTTGGCCGACCCGAGCACCAGGGCCACCTCGGTTCCGGCGGATAGGCGGACGCCCCCCAGGGAGACGTCGGTGGTGGTGAGCTTTTCGGTCATGCCGAAGGGGGCCAGCCACCTAAGGCCCTCCTCCACGGCCGCCGCAGACCAGGCCTGCGGGCCGGCGCGGAGCCGGGCGGCCTGATCGGGGCGGGTGAACAGCCCGTGCAGGGAGTTAGCGGCACCGTGGGCGGGTTCCTGGAATCCGCCCACGATCATGACGCCGACATCGCCGATGATCTCGTCCAAGCCGCGGACGGTTCCTTCCGGCATACCGTCATGGAGCAGGTGGGACAGGGTGGAGCCGTCCGGATGCGCGGCGAGCAGGTCAAGGCGCGCCCGCAGGTAGGCGGCGAGTTCTGCCTTGATGGCCCGGCCGTGCTCGGCGACTTCGCTGCTCCGGCCGAAATCGACCAGGTAGGCGGCGAAGCCGTGGAACCAGCGGATCAGGACGTCATCGTCGACGTCATGGCATCCGAGCACGTCGCCGACGGCGCGCATGCTTATCCGCTCCAGGATCTCGGCGCTCGCGTCGGCCGCGCCGCGGTCGCGGATGGCGTCGATGTACCGGGCGGCGGTGGCGCGCAGCTGCCCGCGGTATCCGTTGACCGCACGGGGACGGAAACAGGAGTTCAGCGCGGCGCGATGGGCCAGGTGCTCGGTTCCGCTGAGGCTCATCACGTTCGGATTGCCGTAGACGGCGTGGAATACGTCTTTGGTCGGGCCGAAGACCTCATCGTTGCGGCCGGCCTGGTCGCATAGCTCCCAGGTGGTGATCCAGACCCGCCCGGTTTCCGGGACGTAGGCGATCGGGACATGGCGACGCATCCAGGCGTAGGTGGGATACGGATCGTCCTCCAGGATGCCCAGTGCGACGTCGTGGACGGCTATCACTGAGCCGCCAGGGCCGTGTATTCGCGCCGGTAGGCCCGGTCACGTGACGGTGGGCCCGGGCGGTCCAGCTCTTCGGCGTAGCGGCGGCCGGCCCAGACGGCGCCGGCGATGGTGGTCGGCGCCCAGGCGTCCCCGACGCACGTCACCGACCGGACGCCCTGCTCCGGCCACTCGGCCTGCCGCTTTTCGATGGCCAGGAACAGGTCGTCGCGGGGAATCCGGGCGGTGACCAGCAGCACGGCATCGGCGGGCACCGTGGTTTCCGCACCGGTGAAGGCGCATGCGGTCCGCGCTTCGCCCGGCCCGATGGCGGTGAGGACCCGGCTCGTGTCAACGATGATGCCCGCCTCGAGGACCCGCCGCTGGATGTCACCGACCTCCAGCGTGTGCGTCGTCCACGAGGACACCAGCGGGGCGGGGGTGACCAGCCGCACCTCATGCCCGAGCCGGGCGAGCAACTCGGCCAGGACGCCGCCCAGGTAGTAGTGGTCGTCGTCGAACACCAGCACCTTCCGCGGTGCGGGCCCGGGGCGGACGAGCGGGTGGGCGCCGGTCAGCAGGTCGTCAGGCGTCAGGACGCTGGCCTGCCCGGCGACCGGGATCGCGGCGGTGTGCCAGCGCCCGACGCCGTCGTTCCGCCACCGCGCGCCGGTGGCGACCAGGATGTCAGTGAAACCGGAGCCGAGGGCGTCGTCCGGGGTGATCTCGCTGTCCAAGGCGATTTCCACCACGTCGCGGTAATGCCGGGCCAGCTGCCCGGTCCGGTACTCGGCCACGCGGCGCCAGGCGGCCAGCCCGGGGAGGCTTGCCTCGCGGGGCACTCGTCCGCCGAGCTCACGACGGGCCTCAGCCAGCATCACGGGGTAGCCGCGCTGACCCAGAGCGCGGGCGGCCTCCAGGCCGGCCGGCCCGGCCCCGACGATCAGGACGCGGGCCTCGGATTCCCTCGGCCTGATCCGCTCCGGATGCCATCCCCGGCGCCATTCCTCGCCCATGGCCGGGTTCTGCGTACAGCGGATGGGAGACATGGTCATGTCGCCGGAGATACAGATGTTGCAGCCGATGCACTCGCGGATGTCGTCGAGGCGTCCCGCCTCGATCTTGGCCGGCAGGAACGGATCGGCAATCGATGGCCGGGCCGCGCCGATCATGTCCAGGATGCCGGCCCGTACCTGGTGCACCATGGTGTCCGGCGAGGTGAAACGGCCAACGCCCACCACCGGCTTGGCCGACAGTTGCTTGAGGCCGGCGATCAGCGGCTCACGCTCGGCCTCGGCCGCGAAGCGCGAGGTGGCCGAGTCCAGTTCCCAGGTGCCGAGGACCAGGTCCCAGACATCGGGCAGATGATCCAGCAGCGAGATGACCTCCGCCGCATCGGCCGGCGTGATTCCGGCCTCGCCGGCTCCCTCGTCGACGGTCAGGCGGCACGCCACCGCGGCGCGGCCCGCGCATTCCTCGCGCGTGTCTTCCAGGACCTCGGCCAGCAGCCGGGCCCGGTTGGCCACCGAGCCGCCGTAGGAATCGGTGCGCTGGTTGTACCGCGGGGACAGGAAGTGATGCAGCATGCTCAGGTTGTGGCCGCTGTAGACGTAGATGACGTCGTAGCCGACGGCCAGAGCCCGCCGGACGGCCAGGCGATGCCAGCGCCGCAGGTCGGCGATGTCCGACGCGGACATCATGCGAGCTTGAACCGGGTCGTTCGTCCAGGTCACGACGGGCAGATGGGCCGGTCCCAGGGGAGGTTCCCGGCTCGACAAGTTCGGCGCGTTCATCCCGTTGTGCGCGAGCTCGATCCCGGCCAGGGCTCCGCCGGCATGAATCGCGTCGGCGATCCTGGCCAGCGCGGGCAGGTCGCCATCGTCCCACAGGCGGAGCTCGATGTAGGGCGTGATGTCCGAGCTGGGGTGTATCTCCACCTGCTCGGTGCAGACGACGGCCCAGCCGCCCTCGGCCTTGATGCCGCGCATGGCCGCCTGAGCGGTCGGATCCCGGTATCCCATGCCATTGCAGTGCGGTACCTGGAAGAACCGGTTCCTGGCCCGGACCGGCCCCAGCTGCACCGGCTCGAACAGGACGTCATAACGGCTATCGCGCGCGGGGATACCGCCCGCGGGGGTCGTGTCGGTCACGCGTGCGCCTCGCCGGTCCCGGGCTACCGGACCCGGCCTTCGGTCTCCCGCCGGAGGTGGAAGAACTGCGGCCGGAGCACCACGCGCGCGACGAGCATGAGGACGAACCCGACGCCGACGATCCCGACCAGCGACCAGATCTGCGCCGACGGGGCGGCCATGATCGACTTGACCAGGATCCAGCCGAGGAACGCGGCCGCGGCCAGCGGCAGCACGCCGAGAATCACCCCGTCCAGGACATTGCTGAAGACGCGGCGCCAGTAATACGTGATGGCGGCGAGCGCGGTGAGGATGTAGAAGGCGGCGTAGAGCAGGCTGGTCACGTCGATCAGGTCGTTGAACGCGTTGGCCAGCGAGGTGGCGAGCAGGTAGGCCCAGGTGAGCCCGAGCAGGATCAGGCCGACCAGGAGGCTCGCGGCGACCGGGGTGGAAAACCGGCGATTGACGTTGCCGAGGAACGGCGGCAGCACCCGGTGGCTGGCCATGCCGTAGATGACCCGGGCGCCGAGCACGATGCCGACGCCGGTCGTGGCGATCACCGACAGCGCGAGGGAGAACGCCATGACCTTGGCCCAGCCGCCGCCGCCCAGCGCCTGAGCCACGTAGACCAGAGCGGAGGCGGAGTTGGCCTGGAGCTTGGCGGGCGACACCGCGCCCTGCAGGCCCACCTGGGTCAGGGTGTAGACGACGGCCAGGAAGACGACCGCCATCATGGCCGCCTTGCCCGGGTTGACCCGGCGGTGCCTGACTTCCTCGTTGACGTAGACGGTGCCGTCCCAGCCGGTATACGCGAACAGCGCGACCAGGAAGCCCGCGGAGAGGCTGCCGCGACCGCCGATCCCGCTGAGGCTGAACCATCCCCTGGAAATGGGGAAGGTGCCATGCCGGTGACCGATGACCGCCACCAGGCCGACGATGGCGAAGCCGAGGAGGATCGTGTACTCCACCAGCGCCATGCCGACCTGGGTCCGCGCGGTGATACGGATGCCGACGATCGCGATCACGAGCATGACGAGGATCACGGCCGTGTCGATGCCCAGGTTGGGCGGGACGGCGGACGAGGAGGAGCCGAAGACCGCGAGCACCGACGGCCCGAGGACCACCGTGGTGCTGACCGTCCCGATGATGCCGCCCATGATCATCAGCCAGCCGACCAGGAAGCCGATGTACGGGTTGATCACGCGGCCGACCCACTCGAAGGCCGCGCCGCAGTTGGCGTTCCACAGATTCAGGCGCCGGTAGCAGTTGGCGATCACGATCATCGGCAGCGCCATGAGGATGAGCGCCGGCCCGCTGGCGTAGGCGGTCGCGGCGGCGAGCCCGGCCAGGATGAGCCCGGACGACGCGGCAGGAGCGGCAGTGGCCATGCCGATGACGGTGTCCTGGGCCACCCCGATCGCGTTGGGCTCGAGTCTGGCCTCGGGGACGGATCCGGCTCGAATGGAAGGAGCTTGGGATTCGACCGTCATCTGGGTCTCCTATCGTGCTGCCGACACGCGAGTCACAACGGGCAGCGGAAAGCCTGGTTCAGCGCCCCGGGAGGCGCAGATGGCCACGTGCGAGATAGTAGCGGCCGATTCCGACAGATGGGGACAAGAGGCGGAAATATTCCAGAGCCACGGGCCGCGCCGGACCGCCGACATCAGGCCTCCCCCATGTTCAGCAGGCCCTGCCGGACGGCCTGCGTCAGCGGATGCCGGTACGGCAGGACCCGCTCGCAGCGCCCCGCGACATCGTGAAGCAGCCTGACCGCGTCCCCGACCCGCCCCACGGCGTAGTACAGGTAAGCCAGGCTGGCCAGGCGGGCCAGGGTGTCCGCGTGGTCCGGGCCGAGGACACGCTCGGAATCTGCGCAGCACCGCTCGGCGAACTGCATGGCGGCCGGCATCCGTCCGGCCGCTTGATAGGCGGCGGACAGGCTGGCGGCGGTCGCGATCGTGTCCGGATGAGCGCGTCCCAGCACCTTCTCGCGATCGGACAGCACTCGCTTGTACTGCGAGATGGCGTCCTTTACCTTGCCTTCGGCCAGGCAGACAGCGGCGAGCCGATCCCGGGTGGCCATGGTCAGGGCATCGCGCGGCCCCTGCAGCCGCTCGCGGTCGGCCAGGCTGCGCGCCAGCAGGCGGCCCGCCGCCGCATAGTCACCCGCAGCCTGGTAGGCGCTGGCTAGCTCGTCCCGGGCGCTGAGGGTTTCCGGGTGCCCGTCACCCTGGGACTGCTCGTACTCGTCGACGGCGTGGAGCATCACGGTCACCGCGTCCGCGGGCTCGCGGGCCATGATGAGAGCCTGGGCCAAGCTGACGCGAGCGGCCACGATGGCGGGATGCCCGGGCGCGAGCTCACGGGTCCGATCGGCCAGCACGCGCTGGTACCACTGAATGGCCTCGTCCGCGTTCCCCGCCGTCAGGTACGCGGCCGCCAGCCGAGCCGCCACCTCAAGCGCGTCCGGGTGGCCGGGCGTCAGCTTGGCGTCGCAGCGCGCGGCGAGATCCTGCCAGAAATCCACGGCTGGCCCGGTCAGGCGGGCTTCGTCCAGGCTCCGGCCCACCCGTAGCAGCAGCGGGTGGCACCCCTCGTCCCACAGCGCATCGATGGCCGAGTCCAGCAGGCTGGCCGCGTTCGCCCGCAGGCTGGCCGCCGCCCACGGCACCGGCTCGTCGGCAGGCCACACCTCAAGCAGTGCGCGAGCGGCCGCCCGGGCGGCTGGCTCCTGGATTTCGGCAGGCGCAGCTAGCCTGATCGCCGTCTGGAGGGCGGAGTTCATCAGGACGGTCGGCGGCGTGACGTCCCGGTTGATGTCGATCAGGCCGGAACGCTCGATGGCGAGCAGCACGTCCCAGACTTGCCGGGGGTCCGCAGCGGCCGGGTACGGGGTGGCGACGTCGCCCAGGTATGCGATCAGGGCCCGTGTGCCGAAGACGGCTCCCGGGACGCCGTGACCATCGAGAAGGGCCAGGAAGACCAGCGTCAGCCGGATTGACGGGCTCGGCAGCAGCGATTCGGCCCGCTCCAGGCAGAGGACCCAGGTCACCATGGCCGACGAGGGGATCTCGTCGGCGCTCGCCCAGATCTCGTCGCGCCGCTGGATGAACAGGTCCCGGTAATCCCGGCAGGTCAAGTTCGAACTCGCGACCGCCGCCGAGGCCTGGCCGAGCGCCAGCGGCTCGCGGCCGAGCGTCTCGACGAGATCGATGGCCCCTTGGCGCTGGACCGGGTTCACGCTGAGCCGCTCGTGCAGGCCGTTCAGGGCCTCCCGGGCGCTGAAGAACCCGATCGGGATGACGCGCGTCCCGGGGCGGCCGACGGCGGGAACGGGCCGCGGGCTGGTGATCAGCAGCCGCCCCGCTGGCCCTTCTGGCCACAGTCCGCTCAGGTCGACGGCCTCGGCGAGGTCATCGAGGACCACCAGCCACGGTTGCCTGGTTTCGGCCAGCCAGCTGGCGAAGCGGATCGCGACCGAGTCGGCCGTACCGGTGGGCTCGAGGCCGGTGGCCGCCACCGACGCCTGCACGAAACCGGACATGACCGCGGCCCGGTTGGTCGCCGAGATCCAGATCAGGCCGTCGATGCCGTTTGATCGCCACAACGACTCCGCGATCAGCGCGGCGATCTGGGTCTTGCCGCAGGCCCGGGGCCAGTTCGGCAGGCTCTCGGCCGTCGCCGGGTTCGGCACGAGCGCTACGGCAGACCCGGGGACCAGGACGTCCGCGAGACCACCGGCCGTATCGGGACGGTCGGTGAACCCCTCGGCGAGCGGAGGCACGTCACCGATCCGGAATCGCCGTGCTGGCTCAGGTATTCCCACCGGGCATCACCGCCCCCCACCCCATTGACGCTGCCGTCGCGCGAACCTCCTCCGAATACGTACATAACACGTAAAGGTCAAGGCTCGGAGAGCTTTGCAAATATCAGGACCTTTCTGACATTGACTGGCTCCACCCGCGCGCTCCCGATCAGGTATCGCCCGCGATGCTGGCCAGGCTCTGGTGGATGGCCTCGGTCAGCGGGTCGCCGTAGGGCAGGACCCGCTCGCAGCGGGCGACCGTATCCCGGAGCAGCGCCCGAGCGTCGCCGACCCGGCCCACGGCGTAGTACAGGTGCGCCAGCTGGGCCCGCCGGGCCAGCGTGTCCGCGTGATCGGCGCCCAGGACCCGCTCCGAATCGGCGCAGGTCTGCTCGGACAGCTGCACCGCCGACGGCATCCGGCCCGAGGTGTGATAGGCGCTGGCCAGGCTGGCCCTGGTCGCGATGGTATCGGGATGGTCGCGCCCGAGTACCGCCTCGCGGTCGGCCAGGACCCGCTTGTAGGCGGAGATGGCCTGCTTGATCTGGCCGTCAGCCACCTGGGCCGCGGCGAGCCGGCCGCGGGTGGTCATGGTGTGCACGTCGCGCGGACCCTGGAACCGCTCGCGCTCGGCCAGGGTCTGCGTCAGCAGCCGGATGGCCGCCCCGGTGTCGCCGGCGGCCTCGTGCGCGCGGGCCAGTTCGTCCCGGACCGCGAGGGTGTCCAGGTGACCCGGGCCGCGGAACTGCTCGGATTCGGCCACCGCCCGGCGCAGGACGGAGACCGCGTCCGCGGGCTCGCCCGCGGCGATCAGGGCGCCGGCCAGGTTGACGCGGGCCCCGATGACGGCCGGATGGCCCGGCGCGAGATCGAGGCTGCGTTCGGCCAGGACCCGCTGGTACCAGGTGGCGGCCTCGGCCCCGTAGCCGGCCGCCAGGTACGCGCCGGCCAGCTGGCCGGCCACGACCAGCGCGTCGGGGTGATCCGGCGGCAGCTTGTTGTCGCAGTGGACGGACATCTCGCGCCAGTACTCGACGGCCGGCCCGGCCAGGCGGGCCGTGTCGAGGCTCCGCCCGGCGCGCAGCAGCAGCGGATGGCATCCATCGGCCCACAAGATGTCCTTGGCCGCATTCTGCAGGCCGGCCGCGTTGGTGCGCAGCACGTCGGCGGTCCACGGATACGGCTCGTCGGCCGGCCATACTTCCAGCAGCGCGCTCGCCGCCGTCCGGGCCGCCCGGTCGCGGAACGCCGAGGGGGCCGCGAGCCTGATGGCCGCCTGGACCACCGGGCTCATCAGGACCGTCGGCGGCGTCTCGCTCCGGTCGATGCTGATCAGGCCGGCCCGCTCGATGATGAGCAAGGCATCCCATGCGGGCTGGGAGTCGACGGGCGTGCCGAATCCGACCGCGGAACCGCCCAGGTAGACGCTCACCGACTGGGTGTCGAAGACCTCACCGGGGATCCCGTGGCCGTCGAGCAGGGCGGTGAGAACCAGCATCTGCCGGACCGACTGGCCGGGCAGCAGCTGTTCGGCCTGACCCAGGCACAGGGTCCAGGTGACCGAGGCGGCGGACGGGACCTCGCCTGCCGCCACCCCGATCTGCTGCCGCCTGCGGGCGAAGTAGTCCCGGTAGTCCCGGCAGGCCAGCGCCGAGTTGGCGATCACCGCGGCGGCCTGGGCCAGGGCCAGCGGCTCGCGGCCGAGGGTCTCGATGAGGTCGATGGCGCCCTGGCGCTGAGCCGGGTTCACGCTGAGCCGCTCGGTCAGGCAGCCGAGGGCCTCACGGACGCTGAAGAACCCGATCGGGAAGACCCGCGTCCCGCGCTGGCTGGCCGCGACGGTCGACTGGGTGCTGGTGATGAGGAGCCGGCCCGCAGGCCCTTCCGGCCAGAGCCCGTCGAGTTCGTCCACGCTGGACAGGTCGTCCAGGACCACCAGCCACGGCCGGGAGGTCTCGGCGAGCCAGCTGGCGAAGCGGGCCGCAAGCGACTCGGCCGTACCGGTCGGCTCGATGCCGGTCGCCGCCACCCACGCCTCGACGTATCCCGACAGCACCGCCGACCGGCTGGTGGCGGAGATCCAGACCACCACGTCGACGGCGCCCGATCGCCACAGCGTCTCGGTGAGCATGGCCGCGATCTGCGTCTTGCCCGACGCACCCAGCCAGTTCTGCTTGCCCTCGGCGAACTCCGAGCCAGGCACGAGCGTGATGGTCGAACCCGGGACGAGGGCGTCCAGGATGCCCCGGGCGGTATCGGGCCGGTCGCTGAATCCCTCGGCCAGCGGAGGCACGTGACCCACCCGGAACCGCACTGATTGCTCAGCCGGTGCTCCTCCTGAGGGCACAGCCCGCAACTCCCATCCAGTCCGTTGTGCCGATCCTCCTCGGAACGCTCAATCGGTAACACGGGGAGGTTCAGGCACGGGGAGCCTTCTCCGCATCGGGATCTCGCTGACTCCACTATTATGCACGTGCAAGCCGGTCGGGGGCATGTGCATCGTGCGGGTTACTTCCGCGGGTTGCGCGCTGAGCGTGCGGCGGGCACGCGGCACGGCCCGTTCTGCCTAAAAACCGTCCATCGCCCAGGGTCAGCGGCCTGCGGCGCTGCTGGGGTCGGCGACCGAGGCCAGCAGCGCGGCCCGGGCCTGGTCGACGGCGGCCAGCATCGCGCCGCGCAGCACCGGCTCGCCGGGCACGCCGGTCGGGACGACCCGCGGGTGGGACGGCCAGATGGCGGCCACGGCGGCCGCCACCCGGGAGGCCAGGGCGGTGCCGCCCGCCCGGCCCACCTCGCCGCCGAGCACCACCAGGCCCGGATCGAGCACGACGCAGACCGAGGCGACCCCGACCGCGACCCGCTGCGCGAGGTCGTCGAGGAACGCGGCGGCCTGCGCCGTTACCGCGGCCTGGACCGCCTCGGCGGCGGTCGGGGCCGGGAACCCGTAGCGGGCCGCCAGCTCGCGCACGGCCAGGCCGCCGGCCAGGGACTGGAAGCCGCCGCTGGCCGGGTGCCTGATGTCGGTGTGCAGCGGGGCGCCGTGCACCGGCAGGTAGCCGATCTCGCCCGCCGCCCCGGCCGTACCCCGGTGCAGCTGGCCGCCGAGCATGGTGGCCAGGCCCAGCCCGCCGCCCAGCCAGACCAGGACGAAGTCGTCGGCGCCGGTGGCGGCACCCGCGGCCCGTTCGGCCATCGCGGCCAGGTTCACGTCGTTCTCGATCACGACCGGCTTGTGCAGGACGCCGCGCAGCGCGTCCAGCGCGCCCTCGTGCCAGGCGGGCAGGTTCACCGCCAGCCGCGGGTCGCCGGTCTGCGGGTCGACCACGCCGGGACTGCCGATGACCAGCGTGCTGAGCCGGGCGAGGTCCACCCCGGCGCTGGCGCAGGCCCGCTCGATGACCCCGCGGACCAGTTCCACCGGGTCGTCGGCGCCGTTCGGATCGACGCTCAGCTCGGCCACCCGGCGGCCGGTGACGTCGGCCACCGCGGCGCTGACCATGTCGTAGTCCATGTACAGGCCCGCGACGTAGGCACTGGAGGGGACAACCGAGTACAGCGCGGCGTTCGGCCCGCGGTTGCCGGCCTGTTCCCCCACGACGCTCACCAGGCCGCGTTCCTCCAGCCGGGCCAGCATCTGGGACACCGTAACCTTGGACACGCCGGTGTATTCACTGATCTGGGACCGGGTCAGCATCCCGCCGCGCAGCAGCAGGTCAAGGGCGGCCCGGTCGTTCAGCTCACGCAGCAGGCTCGGCGTGCCGGGCCGGGCGCGCGGTTCGGCCGCCGGCCGTGACTGGAGTGGATGCTGCATCGCGATCCCTTCGGTGGTAGCCCCCGTCTATCACGTCACGGCAGCTTTCGTCTCGATCTGGCCACGGGGACTATCTTATAGGAAAGTTTCCTGTTAGTTTCGCTCTACGGTTAGTCATAGTCCTGACACCGAGTTCACCACCCCGGAAGGAGTGCCAGCAGTGGGACTCAGGAAAACGCCGGCCGCGCTGGTCGCGTTCGGCACCGCGGCTGCGCTCGCGATCGCGGGCTGCAGCTCGAGCAGCAGCAGCTCGTCGGCCGGCGGGTCGTCATCCACATCGTCGGCGCCGGCGCAGCTGACGGTGTGGCGAATGGGCGGGTCGGTCCCGTCTGAGGTCACCTGGATGAACAACGTGGTGACCCAGTTCCACAAGGACTTCCCGCAGTACGCCAAGACCAAGGTCAACGTCGTGTGGGTCCCGTGGACCAGCCGCACCACCGACTGGAACGACGCGCTGGCCAGCGGCAAGAACGCGCCGGACATCACCGAGCTGGGCAACACCGACACGCCCACCGAGGCGTCGCTCGGCGTGCTGGCCAACGTGTCCAGCTACGTGGACTCGTGGTCGAACAAGTCCGGTCTGGTCACCGGCATGCTCGCCAACGACACGCAGAACGGGGACGTCTACGCGGTCCCGTGGTTCGGCGGGGTGCGCGGAGTCTGGTACCGCACCGACCAGTTCAAGGCCGCGGGCATCACCAGCACGCCGACCACCTGGGCGCAGCTGGTCACCGACGCGCAGAAGCTGATGGCGAAGTACCCGGGCACGTACGGGATCGACGCGATCACCGACGACACCAACGCCTTCGCCAGCTTCATCTGGGGCGCCGGCGGCCAGATCGCGACCGAGAGTAACGGGACCTGGACCGCGGACCTGACCTCTCCGGCCGACGAGGCCGCGATCAAGTTCTACGTCTCGCTGTACAGCACGTACCACCTGTCGCCGTCGAAGTACATCGGCCAGACCGAGCTGGGCAACACCGGCTCGACCTCGGGCGGCGCGAACACGGACTTCGGCCTGGGCAAGCTTGACATGTACATCGACGGGCCGTGGGCCACGGCCACCATGCCGGCCAACTCCACGGACAAGTCCGACTGGGCCTCGTTCCCGATCCCGAGCGAGAACGGCCCGAACCCGGCGCCGGTCTTCGCGGGCGGCTCGGACCTGGGCATCTTCAAGACCAGCAAGTACCCGCAGGCGGACTGGGATCTGATCTCGGTCATGGACAACACGGCGAACTCGACCTCGTTCGCCAACCTGCAGGGGTTCTTCCCGCCGTACACCGCCGAGCTGACCGGCGGTCCGTACAAGACGCAGAAGTTCATGTCCGGCTTCGCGACGGCCGCCGCCAACAGCCAGGTCTCGCCGCTGAACGCCAAGAACTGGCCGACGGCCGACACCGGCAAGTACTTCATCATCCCCGACATGCTGAAGTCGCTGATGAACGGCGCGCCGTTCCAGTCGACCGTGGCCCAGGCCAACTCCCAGCTGCAGACCGTGCTGAACACGGGCACCGAGAGCTAGGCCCCGAGGTTTAACCTCCGCATGGTGAGAACCGTTACGGGCCGGCCGGGGAACATTGATTCTCCGGCCGGCCCTCCCTCCGAGGCGCCGCCTGGCTTCCGCCGGCGTTGGACGAGGTTCGTCAGGCGGCATCGCCTCGTCCCGTACCTGCTGCTACTGCCGTCCGCGGCGGTGATCGCGGCGCTGGTGATCTGGCCCACCATCCAGGTCGCGGAGTTCTCGTTCCAGAACTACGGGCTGCCGCAGCTGGTCGGGTCCGCGCCCACGCAGTGGGTGGGCTTCGCCAACTACACGCAGGTCCTGCACGACCCGGAGTTCTGGCTGTCGCTGCGGCTGAGCGTGCTGTCGGCGGCGGCCATGGTCCCGTTGACGCTGGTGGTCGGCACCCTGGTCGGCCTGCTGCTGAGCCGCCTGGGCCGCAAGATGGCGGCGTTCGTCTCCTCGGTGTCGATCCTGGCCTGGGCCACGCCCGCGGTATCGGCCAGCGTGATCTTCGTCTGGCTCGCCACCCCGGACGGCGGGGTGGTGGACTGGTTCCTTTCGAAGCTGCCTTCCTGGCTGGGCGGCGGCGCGCACTGGGTCGGGTTTTCCTGGACCAACGCCGCGCTGCCGGCCTACACGCTGGCCACCGCCGTGGTGGTCTGGCTGGGCTTCCCGTTCATCGCGGTCAGCGTGCTGGCCGGCCTGCGGACCATACCGGCGGAGCTGTTCGAGTCCGCCCGGGTCGACGGCGGCGGGCCGTGGACGATCTTCTGGCGGGTCACCTACCCGCTGCTGCGGCCGATCTTCCAGGTGCTGTTCCTGCTGTCGGTCATCTGGGACTTCGGCGTGTTCACGCAGGTGTTCATCATCATCGGGGAACTCGGCCAGCGGGATGAGTACAACCTGGGCATCTACGAGTACGCCACGGCGTTCCAGCTGCCGCCGGCGTACGGCCTGGCCTCCGCGCTGGCCTTCATCCTCACCATCATCCTGCTGATCATCACCATCGGCTACGTGCGGGCATCGGTCCGGGAGGGGGCCCTGAGATGAGCGTGGGTGTTGCGCGGTCTTCGCCCTTGTCGTCCTGGCGGCGGCGGTTGCTGACCAGGCGGGCGCGCCGGGCCGGGCTGAACCTGCTCGGGCTGCTGGTCGCGCTGATCGCGCTGTTCCCCATCTTCTGGATGGTGTCGACAGCGTTCAAGCCGGCCACCGAGTGGTACACGCTGACCCCGCATCCGCTGCCCTCGCATCCCACCCTGGGCAACTTCCGGGCGGTGATCGACGGCAGCGTCGTCGGGCTGCCGTACTGGAACTTCCTGAAGAACAGCCTGTTCGTGACCGTGGTGTCGGTGCTCGCGTCCTCGCTGATCGCGCTGCTGGCGGCGATCGCGCTGGCCAGGTTCCGGTTCCGGTTCCGGGCCGTCTACCTGATCATGCTGCTGATCGTGCAGATGCTGCCGCAGCAGGCGCTGGTGATCGCGCTGTTCATCGACTTCCGGTCGCTGAACCTGCTGGACAGCCTGGTCGGGCTGATCCTGGTGTACACGGCGTTCGCGCTGCCGGTCACGATCTGGATGCTGCGCAACTTCGTGGCGGCCGTGCCGCGTGAGCTGGAGGAAGCGGCCGCGATCGACGGCGCCGGGCCGATGAAGGCCTTCTGGCGGATCCTGCTGCCCCTGGTCGCACCGGGACTGGTGGCGACCAGCGTGTTCGCGTTCGTCTTCGCCTACAACGAGTTCATTTTCGCCCTGACCTTCCTGGGCACCGACACGGCGAAGTTCACGCTGCCCATCTACGTCCAGTACTTCTACGGCAGGAACGGGGCGGACTGGGGCGCGATCATGGCCGCCTCGACGCTGTTCACGATCCCGGTCCTGGTCTTTTTCCTGCTGGTCCAGCGGCGCCTGCGGGCCGGCCTGATCGCCGGGGCGGTGAAGGGATGACCGCGCTGGAGACGGGTGCGGACCCGACCCTGGCCCGGCTGGCGGACGCGATCCTCATCCCGCCGTTCCCCGGGGTCCGCGCGCCGGCCTGGATCCTTTCCGCGCTGGATCGCGGGCTGGCCGGGGTCACGCTGTTCGGCCCGAACGTCGCCGCGCCGGAGCAGGCGAGCGCGCTGACCGCGCAGCTGCGGTCGGCTTCGGGGGCCTCGGCGTCTTCCGATCCGGTGATCGCGATCGACGAGGAGGGCGGCGACGTGACCCGGGTCGCGTACGCTGACGGCAGCCCGTACCCGGGCAACGCGGCGCTCGGCGCGGTCGACGACGTATCGCTCACCCGGGCCGTCTACCAGGCCATCGGCCTTGACCTGGCGGCCCTGGGGATCAACTTCAACCTCGCGCCGTGTGCCGATGTGCTCGGCGCGGCGGACAGCCCGGCCGTCGGCACCCGCTCGTTCGGCGCGGATACCGACCTGGTGGCGCGGCACACGGCCGCCGCGGTGGCCGGCCTGCAGAGCGCGGCCGTGGCCGCCTGCGCCAAGCACTTTCCCGGCCACGGCAGCACCGGCACGGATAGCCATCTCGGCGTCGCGACCATCGAAGGCAGCCTGGCCGAGCTGCGCCGGCGCGACCTGCCGCCCTTCGCGGCCGCGATCAGGGCGGGCACCATCGCCATCATGCCCAGCCATCTGCGCGTGCCCGAGCTCACCGGCGACCTGCCCGCCACCGTGTCCGGCGCCGCCCTGAGCGGCCTGCTGCGCGGTGAGCTCGGGTTCACCGGCGTGATCGTCTCCGACGCGCTGGAGATGCGGGCGACCAGGGACATGTTCGGCGTGCCGCGGGCCGCGGTCCTGGCCGTGGCGGCGGGCACCGACCTGCTGTGCCTGGGCCGCGACAGTGACGAGGAGGAGTACCTCGCGGTCCGTTCAGCGCTGGTCGACGCGGTCCAGGACGGCACGATCACGGGGGCGCGGCTGGAGGAAGCCGCGGACCGGGTCGCGCGCCTGCGCGGGGGCCTGGCGCGCACCCGGTCGCTCCGGTCCGCGGGGGCTCCTGTGGTGTCTGTTGCGCCCGTTTCGGCCCCCGACGACGTGGGCCTGGCCGCGGCGCGGCGCGCGGTGCGCAGGTCGGGGCCGCGGCCCGCGCTCAGCCGGCCGCTGATCATCGAGGTCGAGCCGCGGGAGAACATCGCGGCGGGGCAGTTCGGGTGGGGGCTGGGCCCGTGGGCGCCGGCGGGCAGCGTCCGCCGCGTCAACGCCGCTGCCGGACCGGACGACGGCGCCGGGCCTGACTCGGCGGTCCTGGACGCCGCGGGCATCCTCGACGCCGCCGCGGGGCGGTCGCTGGTCGCCGTGGTCCGCGACGCGCACCGGGACGCCAATACGCGGTCCCTGGTCAGCACGCTGCTCGCGGCCCGGCCCGATACCGTCCTGGTCGAGATGGGGCTGCCGCTCTGGCAACCGCCGGCAGGCACGTCGTACCTGGCCACGTACGGCGCGTCCCGGGCCAGCGCCCAGGCCGCGGCGGAGTTGCTCGGGCTGGCCTAGCGCGCCGCGGGCCCGGGTCCGTGCCGCTGCCGGGTGCTAGTGGCGGGGCGAGGCTGAGGCTGAGGCTGAGGGGCTCGGGGACGGGGTCGCGGGCGCGCCGGTGGTCGGGGGCGGCGGAGGCAGCACCGGGACGAGGTCGGTGAGCAGGTTCTTGTTGAAGACCATGATCGTGTACCGGCTGAAGGTGTAGATGTGCACCGGCTTCCCGAACGAGACCCGTACCTCCCAGAGCGCGATCGGGTCGATCGGGATGGGCGGGTTGATCAGGATGACGAAGTTCGCGTAGTGCAGGGTGGGGTCGTACCAGGACTTGTCGAACTCATACGGCCCGCCCGCCACCTCGTTGCCTTCCCAGCTCACCGGGCGCACGTTGACGGTCTCGCCGCTGGCCAGGGTGGTGGTGTTGGCTATCCCGTAGCTGCTCAGGCCGTAGGTCAGGTGGTTCGCGGCCAGCCAGTCCGCGAGGTTCTGGGTGACCGCCGGGATGCCCGGCGTCGTGGCCGTGTAGCCGAGCGCGGCCAGGTAGCAGGCCAGGGCCACGGTCAGGGCCGGCACCAGCCGGGCCTTCATGAGCCGGGCGCCCAGCATCCGGCCGGCCAGCACGGCGCCCATCGGCAGCACGGGCGCCACCTCGCGCGCGCTCCAGTAGGTGGTGGGCGTGGTGCTCAGCATGTAGGCGACCAGGTTGACCAGGATGCCGACGGTCAGCAGCTGGGCGATGCGGTCCTCGCAGCTGAAGAACCGGCGGATGACCAGCCACAAGCCGGCCGCGGCCAGCCCCAGGCCGACCAGGTGCAGCAGCGCGATGGCTCCGTTCAGCCCGATCGAGGTCATGCCGAACAGGTCGGCGCCGTAGATGCCGCAGATGCTCTGCACCAGCAGCCACAGGTGCGCGGACATGTCGGTGACCGGGGCCACGCCGCCCTGGACGGGTAGCACGGTGAAGCCGCCGTGCGCGGAGATCTCCTTGACCACGATCCGGGAGATCTCCACCGCCGCGGCCGCAGCCACCAGAAGGGATACGTCGAACCACCCGCTGCGCCACCCCTCGCGGCGCTGGACCAGGATCTGATAGGCCCGGATGGCGGAGACCGCGGCCAGCGGGGCCACGGCGATGAGCAGGATCAGCTGGTCGCCGATCGCACCCCAGGCCAGCATCAAGGCGATGACGGGCGGCACGTACCACTTGCGCGGGGCGCGGTCCAGGACCAGCCAGGTCAGCATCAGCGGCACCGAGGTACCGGTGTGATCGGGCTGGAAGACCAGGATGAACACGCCCGGGCCGAGCTGCGGCGCGACCACGATCCCGGCGGCGATGAGCATGCGGACGATGCCCTCGCGGCCCTTGGCCTGGCCCCGCCCCAGCAGCCCGGCGGTCAGCACCACCAGCGTGTAGGTGATCGCGGCCGAGGCGTGCAGGACGTCGGCGTTCAGCCCGCGGACCCACTCCACGATCATGTACTCGGGCAGCTCGGTGGTGTAGAACGACACATCGGTGACCGTCCAGCCGCGCAGCAGCGGGTTGCCGTGCAGCATGGCCCAGGCCTGCAGCGCGTTGGAGGCGCCGTCGGAGGTGACTTCCTCGGTCCGCGATATGGCCAGGTAGCACAGGTACAGCGCGACGCCCGCGGCGGCCAGGCCGACCGGCCAGGCGACCAGGATCACCCGCCTGAGCCAGGGCCCGCTGAGCCGGGGGACCTTGAACCACGGTACGCGGACCCGCTTCGGCGGGCGGGGATGCCCGTTAGCCCCGTTGGCGCCGTTGGCGCCGTTGGTGTCGTTGGTGTCGGCACCCTCGACGCGGTCGGCGGATACGCCGGCCAGCGGGCTCATAGCCTGAGCGCGAGCCCGGGCGATGGCGAGCGGCATCGTCCCTGGCTCGTCGGCGGATGGCGTGTTCATACTCTCCCAGGCCGGTTAGTCGCGTTCCCGAGTGAGCCTAGTACGGAGCCGGGACCCGGCGGGGCCCCGGCCGTGACGCCAATGCGAGAAAATCAGTGGGGAACGTGCATAATGGCGGTCATGCGACTGTCAGCCCGGGCCGACTACGCACTGCGCGCCGTTATCGAACTCGCCGCAGCCGGTCCCGGCCATGTCACCGCCGATCAGCTGGCCCGCGCGCAGCAGATCCCGGGCAAGTTCCTGGAGACGATCCTGACCCAGCTCCGGCGGGCTGGGCTCATCCGCAGCCAGCGCGGGCCCGATGGCGGCTTCTGGCTGGCCCGGCCGGCGTCGGAGATCTCGCTGGCCGACATCATCCGGGTCATCGACGGCCAGTTGCTGGGCGTGCGGGGCGAGCGGCCGGAGAACATCACCTATCCGGGCGTGGCCGAACCCCTGCAGCAAGTCTGGATCGCGCTGCGGGCCAACGAGCGCGCCGTTCTCGAACAGGTCACGCTGGCCGACATCGTGTCGGGGAACCTGCCCGATATGGTGCGCCACCTGACCGAGAACCCGCGCGCCTGGGTCTGAGGCACTCCAGGCCTAGGCCTGGGCGCTGAGGCGGGCCCAGCCGGTCAGACCGGCACCATGTCCGTGACGTCGTGCACGTGCCCGGAGGCGCTGCCGAAGCCCGGCTCGGAGTCTGCGAATTCCAGCGCTTCGGAGTCCGGGTCGATGGCGCTGATCGAGACGAAATCCGGCGCCCCCGGCAGGCCCGGACCCGCTTCGGCCGGCACCCGCAGGCCAGGCTCCCTGGGCATTCCCAGCACGGGCTCGTGCTGGAGTTCCGCGAGGGCGAAGTTGTCCGAGACCTCGCGGAAGACCTGAGAGAGCGGAGTCCCCAGAGCGCCGCAGATCGCGGCGAGCAGTTCGGATGAGGCCTCTTTCTGGCCGCGCTCAACCTCGGACAGATAGCCGAGGGAAACACGCGCCGAGGCGGAGACCTCGCGCAGCGTACGACCCTGCCGCAGGCGCAGCCGGCGCAGCACGTCACCTAGCAGCTGACGGAGCAGAACCATAGTCGCACTCCCTTCCAAGGCCGAAACCGCCGACACTTTCCACCGTACCTGGCAGTACGGTTAGTTTGCGAGATCCGGCCACCCCGTGTTCGCTGCCAACGTAACGCTGTAATCAGTCCGTATCTTCCCGAAGCCTGCCGAGCAGCAAGCCAAGGGCATGCTCCACTGTCAGTCTACGGATGACGTGCCGGTCTCCGGTCAGGACGATGGTGCGCACCACCGTGTCGTCCGCGGCGCTGACAGCGATGTGGGCCGTGCCGACCGGCTGCCCGTCGGCTGGTTCGGGGCCTGCCACCCCGGTGGTCGCCACCCCGTAGGTCGCGCCGAGCCGGGTCCTGACGCCAGCCGCCATGGCCGCGGCCACCGGCGCGTACACCGCTCCGTGCCGGGCCAGCATGTCCCGGTCCACGCCGAGCAGGGACGCCTTGAGCTCGGTGGCGTAGGTGACGACCCCGCCCCGGAACGACGCCGAGGCGCCCGGGATGTCGGTGAGCGCCGCAGCGACCAGGCCGCCGGTCAGCGACTCGGCGACGGCCACGGTGTGGCCGCCCGCCTCCAGCCGGGCCAGGATCTGCCCGGCCAGCTCGTACGCGTCCGCACCCGCCGATGCCGCCGGGCTGGCCGGCTCCCCCGCCTGCGATGACCCCGACCCCGGAACCCCCAAGGACCCCACGACCACGATCCTGCCCTTCCAATCTCCGGCCAACCTCCGGTGCCGACCGGCTTACCCGCCCGGGGCCGACTCGGAACGGCGCAGTCGCATCGCTTGCTGAACATAGTCGACACCGGTCAGCACGGTGACGACAACCGCCGCGCCCATGACCAGCCCGCGCACGATTCCCGGCGGGCTCAGCGTCTCCGGCAGTATGTACAGGCAGATCGCGATGACCTGGAGGAGGGTCTTCAGCTTGCCGCCGCGGCCGGCCGCGATCACGCCGCGGCGGATCACCCAGAACCTCAGCGCGGTCACGCCGAGCTCACGGAACATGATCACCCCGGTGACCCACCAGGGCAGCTCGCCGAGCGCGGACAGGCAGATCAGGGCCGCCCCGGTCAGCGCCTTGTCGGCCACCGGATCGGCGATCTTGCCGAAGTCGGTGACCAGCCCGCGGCGGCGGGCCAGCCGCCCGTCGAGCAGGTCGGTCAGCGACGCGACGCAGAACACCACCAGCGCGGCCAGCCGCCAGGCCGTCCCGCCCGCGAGCAGGCAGGCGACGAATACCGGAACCAGGAGGATCCGCACCATCGTGAGCACGTTGGCGACGTTGACCAGCCCTGGCTCGGAGGTCACCGCCGACCCGGCTGGACCGCGCCGGCGGGCACGATCGCGCCGGCGATCAGGTCCACTCCGTCCGACCCGGTCACCACCGCGCGGACCATGGCCCCGGGAGCGAGCGGCACCGGAGACCGGACGGTGGTCACCCCGTCGACTTCGGGCGCTTGATGGGCGGCGCGGCCGGTGAAGGTCTCGGGCTCTGCAGCGGTCTCGTCGATCAGCACGTCGAGGGTCTCCCCCAGCCGGTCGGCGGCCCGCTGCGCCATCAGTTCGTCGGCCAGGTCGGCGAACTCCTCCACCCGGCGGGCGATTTCCCCGTCGTCCAGCTGGCCCGGCCGGGAGGCGGCTTCGGTGCCGTCCTCGTCGGAGTAGCCGAAGATCCCGATGGCGTCCAGGCCGGCCTGACCGAGGAACAGCTCGAGCTCGGTCAGGTCGGCCGCGGTCTCGCCGGGGAAGCCGACGATGAAGTTGGACCGGACCCCGGCGCCCGGGCTGATCTCCCGGATCTGGCCGAGCAGGGTCAGGAACCGCTCGCGGTCACCGAACCGCCGCATGGCCCGCAGCACCGGCCCGCTCGCGTGCTGGAAGGACAGGTCGAAGTAGTCGGCCACGCCGGGCGTGGACGCGATGACCTCGATCAGGCCCGGGCGCAGTTCGGCGGGCTGCAGGTAGCTGATCCTGACCCGCTCGATGCCCTCGGTGGCGGCCAGGTCCGGCAGGACCTCCTCGAGCAGCCGCAGGTTGCCCAGGTCCTTGCCGTAGGAGGTGGAATTCTCGCTCACCAGGACCAGCTCGCGCACGCCCTGGCTGGCCAGCCAGCGGGCCTCGGCCAGGATCTCCGGCGGGCGCCGGGACACGAACGCGCCGCGGAAGGAGGGGATGGCGCAGAACGAGCAGCGCCGGTCGCAGCCGGACGCGATCTTCAGCGGGGCCACCACCCCGGCGGACAGCCGGCGCCGGAACACGCTCCCGCCCGGACCGGTCCACGGCGCGGCAGGGTCGGCGGCGGACGGTGCGGTGGGGGTGGGGGGTGCGGCGGGGGTGGGGGGTGTCGGCCGGGGCTGGCGGTTGGCGGGGGTAATGGGCAGGAGGGCGCGGCGGTCACGGGGGGTGTGGGCGGGGCGGCGGCGGCCGGCCAGGACGTCGTCCAGGCGGGCGCCGATGTCCCCGTAGTCGTCGAAGCCGAGGATCTGGGCCTCGGGCAGTTCGTCGGCCAGGTCGGCGCCGTAGCGTTCGGCCAGGCAGCCGACGGCGGCCACCTTGGCGCCGGAGCCGGCCGCGGACAGCAGCTCGTCAATGGACTCCTGCTTGGCCGCCTGGATGAAGCCGCAGGTGTTCACGAGCACCACGCTGGCCTCGTCGGCCTCGGTCAGGTCCCAGCCGGCCGCGGTCAGCCGCGCGGCCAGTTCCTCGGAGTCAACCTCGTTGCGGGCACAGCCCAGGGTGACCAGGCTGACCGTGCGCGCGGCAGGCCCGGCCGGGCGAGGAGATCCAGAACGTGAAGACACAGCGAGAGCCTATGCGGTGAGCGGAGGGTCCCAGGCCGGCTAGCCCGACTGGGTGCCGGACGAGGAACCGGGCTGGGCGGCCGGGGTGGCACCGCCCTGGGGGGTGTAGCTCAGCGTCACCGGCAGGACGGTGTTGAGGGACTGGCGCTGCCCGTCCACGGTGAGCGTGATCCCGCCGGGGTTGCCCAGCCGGATGCTGACCGCTTGCTTCTCTTTCCATGTCATCGAGGTGCCCGCCGGGACCACGCCCATGTAGATCTGCGAGCCGTCGCTGGTCCGGGTGAGCAGGACCCAGCACTCCTCCGCCGCGTTGACGTTGATCACCACGTCGGAGGAGGTGATGGACGGCGTGGACGACGGCGTGGCCGAATGCGTCGGCTGCACGCTGGGCCTGGTGCTGGCGCTGGTGCCGGTACTGGTACTGAGCGCGGCGGGATGGCCGCCCTTGTTGTGCGAGGAGACCAGGCGATAGGAGGCGTAGCCGATCAGGGCGAGCAGGACCACGGCCACGATCATGGTCATGCTGGGCGAGCGCCGCTCGCGGATCTTGATCGGCTTGGAGTGCTCGAACACCTCGGCCGCCCGCAGCGGGTGCAGCGGTCCGTGGTCGGTGTCGTACTCGCTGATCAGCGGGGCCGGGTCGGCGCCGACGGCCCCGGCGATGCTGCGGATGTGGCCGCGCGCGTAGAAGTCGCCGCCGCACGCGGTGAAGTCGTCCTGCTCGATATCCCGGATGATCGACTCCCTGATCCGGGTCTGCTGGCTGACCTGAGAAATGGTGAGCCCGGCCCGACGGCGCGCGTCGGCCAGGTCTTCGCCGATGCTCACGCTGCGCCTCCACGTGCCTTTGGTCGCGATTTTTACTCCCCGAGTACGGGGGCCATCACCAAGTGTAGACAGGAAAGACTGCCAGATCGTTGCGGCCTGTGCAGCCTTATCCGCCGCGCAGGGAGTCGAGCGTGTCGTCCAGGTCGTCCGGCCGGACCAGCACGTCGCGGGCCTTGGAGCCCTCGCTCGGCCCCACGATGTTCCGGCTTTCCAGCAGGTCCATCAGCCGGCCGGCCTTGGCGAAGCCGACCCGCAGCTTGCGCTGCAGCATCGACGTCGACCCGAACTGGGTGGTGATGATCAGCTCCGCGGCCTGGATGAGCAGGTCGAGGTCATCGCCGATGTCCGCGTCGATCTCGCGGCGTTCGGGTGCGGCAGCGACGTCCTCCCGGTAGGTCGGCTCGCCCTGCTTCTTGCAGTGCGCGACGATCTCGCGGATCTCCTTCTCGTCCACGTACGCGTTCTGCAGCCGGATCGGCTTGGACGCGCCCATCGGCAGGAACAGTGCGTCGCCCTGACCGACCAGCTTCTCCGCTCCCGGCTGGTCCAGGATGACCCGGGAGTCGGCCAGGGACGAGGTCGAGAAGGCCAGCCGGGACGGGACGTTCGCCTTGATCAGGCCGGTCACCACGTCCACGCTGGGCCGCTGGGTGGCCAGCACCAGGTGGATGCCCGCGGCCCGGGCCAGCTGGGTGATCCGGACCACCGCGTCCTCGACGTCACGCGGCGCGACCATCATCAGGTCCGAGAGCTCGTCCACGATGACCAGCAGATACGGATAGGGCAGGTAGACCCGCTCGCTGCCGGGAGGGGGCTTGAGCCGGCCGGCCCGCACCGCCTTGTTGAAGTCGTCCACGTGCCGGAACCCGGCGGCGGCCAGGTCGTCGTAACGGCGCTCCATCTCGCCGACCACCCAGTCCAGCGCCTCGGCCGCCTTCTTCGGGCTGGTGATGATCGGCGTGATCAGGTGCGGGATGCCGTCGTAGATGCTCAGCTCGACCCGCTTGGGGTCGATCAGGATCATCCGCACCTCGTCCGGCGTGGACCGGGTCAGGACCGAGGTGATCAGGCTGTTCAGGCAGACCGACTTGCCGGAGCCGGTGGCGCCCGCGATCAGGATGTGCGGCATCTTGGCCAGGTTGGCGACCAGCACCCGGCCCTCGACATCCTTGCCCAGGCCGACCACCATCGGATGGTGGTTGCTGATCGCCGTCTGCGACTTGAGCACGTCGCCGAGGGTGACGATCTCCTTGTCCGCGTTGGGTATCTCCACCCCGATCGCGGACTTGCCCGGGATCGGGGAGATGATCCGCACGTCCGCGCTCTTGACCGCGTAGGCGATGTTCTTGGACAGGGCGGTGACCCGCTCCACCTTGACCGCGGGCGCCAGCTCGATCTCGTACCGGGTCACGGTGGGCCCGCGGCTGAACCCGGTGACCTGGGCGTCCACCTGGAACTGCTCGAGGACGTCGGATAGGGCCTCGACCACGATGTCGTTGGCCCGGGTCCGCTGCTTGGGTGCCGAGCCGGGCCGCAGCAGGGCCATGGGCGGCAGGGTGTAGGCGGTCGCGTCGCCGGTCAGCGTGAGCTGCTCGGGGCTGCGCAGCGGCGCCGAGGGCTTGAGCTCCACGGGTTCCCCGGCCGTCTCGGGCGCGTGGCCGGCCGGGGTCGCCGGGGTGGCGGGGTCCTCGTGGGTGCCGAAGCCGAGCGCTTCGATCAGCCCGGCCTCGCCGTCCGGACGGGCGCCGCCGATCGCTTTGCCCGGGTCGGCGCCCTTCTTGCCCAAGCCGACCAGCGGCGTGTCGTACGGCTTGACCCGGTCGCCGCCCTCCAGGGCCGGGCGCAGCCGGACGTTCTTGGCAACCTGGCCACGCGGTCCGCGGGCCCGGGCTCCGGTGCCCGCCTCGTAGTCCCCGTCGATCTCCAAGCCGTCCTCGTCGTCCTGCCCCGGCACGGTGTACCCGAAGACCTGGCGCAGGCCCGAGAGGCGTTCGGGGATCCGGTGCAGCGGGGTGCCGGTGATGAGCAGGAGGCCGAAGAGGGCCAGCAGGGTGAGCAGCGCGGCCGCCACCCAGGCGGTCAGGACGCCGCCCAGCGGCCCGCCCATCCCGTACCCCACGAAACCGCCCGCCTTGCGGATCACGCCCGCGCCGTCGGACGGGCGCGGCGAGCCCTTGGCGATCTCGAGCAGGCCGCACAGGCCGAGGATCAGGGCAGCCCAGCCGATCGCCGCGCGCCGGGTCGCCTGGTTGCGGTCCGGATGCCGCAGGAACCGCCAGGCCAGCAGCGCGACCAGCACCGGGGCCAGGAAGGCCAGCGACCCGACCGCGGAGGTGACCGCCTGGTAGATGTCGCGCCCGGCGGCGTTGTCCATCCGCAGCCACAGTCCGCCCGCGAGCACGATGGCCACCCCGAGGGTGAGCAGGCCGACGCCGTCCCGGCGGTGATGCGGCTCAACGTCGCGCGCGCCGCGGCCGATCGACCGGGCCACCCACCCGACGGCCCCGGCCAGCGCCATCCAGGCGCCCTGCAGCACCCGGCCGATCCACCCGATCAGGATCACGACCGGGTCGCGGGGACGAGCGGGGGGGCGAGACGAGTTGCGGCGAGGCGAGTTGCGGGGCGGCTGGCGGGGGCGGTTGCGAGCCTGGGCAGGCTTCTTCTTCTTGGGCCGCGGCGAACCGCCGGAATAGCTTGCTGACGTGCCGCGACCGGGCGCGCCGGTCCGGGCCGCCGGGGCGCCGGGCTGACGGGCTGGTTGGTTCCGGACACGGGTCGCCATGCTTACAAACGTAGCGAGAATGCCGGCCTGGACGAAGCATCCCGACGCGCGTGTCGCGCAGAGCGTAACGGCGTGACCAGGAGCTCGCGCCACGGCCCGTTCTGGATAAGGATTTTAAGACGATACGGGGGTGAGCCGGGCGGCGGGGACCGATAGGGTCGGCGCATGCGGGTCGCGATCCTCGATGATTATCAGCAGGTTGCGCTGGCCAGCGCGGACTGGTCCGCGGTACGGGAACTGGCCGAGATCTACGTCTTCGCCCAGCACATCGGACGGACGGAAGCGCTGGTCAGCGCGCTGGAGCCGTTCGACGTCATTGTGGCCATGCGGGAACGGACGCCGTTTGACGCCGAACGGCTGAGCCAGCTGCCGCAGTTGCGGCTGCTGGTCACCACCGGCATGTCGAACGCGTCCATCGACCTGGAGGCGGCCGCCGCGGGCGGGATCACGGTGTGCGGCACCGGTGGGGTCGGCTCCTCGACGGCCGAGCTGACCTGGGGGCTGATCCTGGCCCTGGTCCGGCACATTCCCGCCGAGGACCGGCGGATGAGGACGGCCGGCGGGGCCGGCGGGGCGGCGCTCGGCGTGGGCGGCGGCTGGCAGCAGACGGTCGGCACCGGCCTGGACGGCAAGCGGCTGGGCGTCGTCGGGCTGGGCCACCAGGGCCGGCGGGTGGCGGATATCGGCCGGGCGTTCGGCATGCACGTGGTGGCCTGGAGCCAGAACCTGGATCCCGATCATGCCCGCAAGGCGCACGTCAAGGCGGTCGGCAAGGAGGAGCTGTTCGCGTCCTGCGACGTGGTCACCGTGCACTACAAGCTCAGCCCGCGCAGCATGGGGCTGGTCGGCGAGGCCGAACTGGCGCTGATGAAACCGTCCGCCTACCTGGTGAACACCTCGCGCGGGCCGCTGGTGGACAGCGCGGCGCTGCTGGCCGCGCTGCGGTCCGGCGCCATCGCGGGCGCGGCCCTTGACGTGTACGACGTCGAGCCGCTGCCGCTGTCCTCGCCGCTGCGGACCGCGCCCAACGTGGTGCTCACGCCGCACCTCGGGTACGTCACCGAGGAGGCCTACCGGGTCTTCTACGGCGAGGCGGCCGAGGACATCGTGGCGTTCGCGGCCGGCTCGCCGGTCCGGGTGCTGTCCGCGTCGTTATCCGGCTGTGTTGCTGGGATCGCGGCCGGATAGGCTCAGGGAGCGGTCGAAGGCCGGCCTA
>Ga0335074_10001672_pt1 | contig 29993 bp, 24 predicted proteins | sample Lox_Sample_23_FD_206715 | JGI IMG/M metagenome (GOLD analysis project Ga0335074, IMG submission 206715) | Soil microbial communities from Loxahatchee National Wildlife Refuge, Florida, United States - Lox_Sample_2.3 | ecosystem: Environmental > Terrestrial > Soil > Wetlands | place: USA... | reverse complement strand
ATCAGTTTTTCACGGCCATAGCCAACGGCGTAGATCCGATGGCCCAGATGGCCAAGAATCCAACCGATCCAAACGCCAAGGCGATGATGGCGATCTTCTCCCATGAATATCCGTGGCATGCATCGGCGTGCGGCGACATCGATTTGACCGGCTACAGGAAGCCTCAGGCCTATTACCGCGACATTCTCTGGAACGGCGGCGATCGGGTTTATACGACGGTTCGGCTGCCTGAACCGGAGGGCAAGAAGATCATTGCCGTGGGATGGGCGACCTATCCTACGCTGCCGTCATGGACCTGGCCAGGAGAGGAGGGGAAGGAACTTCAGGTTGAGGTTTATTCGGGAGCGGAGAAGGTGCAGTTGTTCCTGAATGGCAAGCTCATCGGTGAGAAACCGACCGGGCGGGAGCAGGAGTTTAAAGCGACATTTGGGGTGCCTTATGCGCCGGGAACGCTGAAGGCGGTAGGGCTGCGCGGCGATCGCGCCGTGGCGGAAAGCACTTTGACCACTACGGGAAAGGCGGCAGCTTTGCGGCTTACGGCGGATCGGACCGTTCTCGACGCCGATGGAGAAGATCTCTCTTTTATAACCGTGGAGGCGGTGGACGCACAGGGAAGGCCTGACCTCGGCGCGGACCAGGAAGTAGAGTTCTCGATCAGTGGTCCGGGAACGATCGCGGCGGTGGGCAACGGGAACCAACAGGATCCGGACTCTTACCAAGGCAATCGGCGCAAGCTGTACGAGGGCCGCGCGCTGGTAGTGATTCGCACTTCGAGGCGGGCAGGCACAATCAAGCTGAAAGCAAAAACAACTGGCCTGAAGGAAGGCGCGGTTTCTATGAGTGCCGAACGCGTGCCGACAGGCCGGGAATTGAAGTGATTTGCCGGTTCGCGTCTCTTCTCGCAACGAACGCGGCTTTCCGACGCCTTGTAGCGGATCAGGAAAGGGTGTGTGAGAGAGGGATTGAATCGACGTGAACAAATCCCGGGGTTCGGAAGCGGAGGCGGGCGACCTGGTCCGGTTGGAATGGGAGCTTAAGGGAGCGGTGACTTTGCCCGAGATTACGGGGACACAGGATTTGCTAATCCGCTATGAGCAATTGAAGGCAGGGTTTTGATTTGCAGAGACATTGGGGAATGTCTATGCCTATTTCTTCTCTGCCCAGGCCTTCACCGCATCGAGTTCGCTGGCGGCAATCTCGCGCGGCAGGGGTGCGTAGCCGAGCGAGGCACACTGTTTTTGGCCCGCAGTCAAAGCCCAGGTGAGCAGATCGGCCATCGCCGAACGCTTTTGCGGGCTCGCACCTTCGACCGGCACAATCAGCCAGGTGAACGTGCTGATGGGGTATGCATCGCGAGCCGGCTGGTTGAGGATCCCGAATCCCCCATCTTGGCTGCGCCCGACCTTGGCGGCGCTGGCCGCCGCGGTAATGGTGGCCAGATCGGCCTTGATGAACTCGCCGGCGGGGTTCTTCACCGTTCCGTAATTCAGCTCGTGCTGGATGGCGTAAATGAGTTCCACGTAGCCGATCGAGTTCGGCGTCTTATTTACCTGCTCGGCCACGCCGTCGTTGCCCGGGGCGCTGTTGCCCACCGGCCAGTTGACGCGCGCACCGGCTCCCACTGTGTGCTTCCACTCGGGCGAAACCAACGAGAGATAGCTGGTCCACACATACGAAGTGCCGCTGCCGTCGCTGCGATGAACCACTTGAATCCCGGCATCGGGCAGATGGGCGCCGTGATTTGCTTCTGCAATGCGGGGGTCGTTCCACTTGCGGATGGTTCCGAGGTAGATGCCGGCCAGAACCTGCGGAGTGAAGTTGAGTGTGCGATCGATGGAGGGCAGGTTGTATATGGGCACCACGCCGCCCAGCACCGTCGGAATCTGGATGACATTCCTGGCTGCCAGCGGACCCTCGTCCGTCACTCGCATGTCAGAGGCAGCCAGGTCAACCTTGCCCGCGGTCAGGGCCTCAATTCCCGCCTCAGAGCCTACCGCGTCATAGCTCACTTCGATGCCCGAGGCCTCAAACCACTTGCGGTAGAGCGGCGCGGCCAGCGTGCTGCCGGCCGCATGGAGCGCGACGTGCGAGGCGCTTGCTGTCTCATTGGTATTCCTTGACTCAGTCGAACCACGGGTGATCGCTTCAAGCATCCGCGACACCATCTGATCGGCCAGGTCGTCGGTGATGCTCGCCGTCCGGAAGCGGCTCGGCGTAACCAGGTACGACCACAGCGTCTGCCCTGCACCTCCGACCAGTTCCGCCGACAGGTAGCCCTGGTAAATCGTCACAATTGCGCTCTTCGAGCGCGGGCTGAGGGTGATTGTTCCGGTCGCCCAGATGTTCGATTCGCCGCGCAGAGTCACGTCGGCGCCGGTTGCGCTCTCGACCACTTTGAGCCCGCCGCTCCTCTCAAGCCGGTCGATGATTCTAAGCCGCAGCGCGTCGGCGCCGGTTCCGCTTCCCATCGATTCCACGCAGATGGTGCGAATTCCGGCCAGCCTCGCATGGGTTTGCGCTTCGGCAAAGATCGCAATTACCGCCGACATCAGCGTGGCCAAAACAGCCGCTCGAATCAGCCTTAATCTGGTTCGTGATCGCCGCAGACCGGCGCCGCGGTCCGGCTCTGTTCGTTCGAGTCGCATTCCTGGGAAAACCTCATCAATCAGTCTGCAACATCGGGCCTAAGTGTTTGATGAAAATGTGAGAGCCAACCCCCGGGCGATTGGCACGGACCTAAGGTCAATGCCTCAGTGCCCTGACACATTTTTCCCCGTGGGCAGCGGAGGTTTTTGACAGGCCCATCAAAAGTCGATGTGCAACCGCACCGTGGGCACGTATACCGGCCCGCGAGCCGCGTTATACCCCGGGTGCCAGATCTGCGTTCCGCCAGTCGTGCCGAAGAGCCCGCGCCACATGTGGGCGTTGTAGTACCACTCGATAATGTCCTCGCGCGCGTAGGTCAGCCCGCTATCGCCCAGCAGGAACCCCAGGCCGCCGTAGTGCAGATAGTTCTGATGGTCGCGCTTGATGGCGTTCGAAACATACGCCACGCCCAGCTTGTCGTTGAGCCGATGCCAGTCGTGGCCGGCATAATCGCCGCCAAACAGCACCGTCTGGCCCACCTCGGTGTATGCGAACGACTCGTGCTGGTCCTCATTCCAGCCGAAGCGCCCGAAGAGCCGGAGACTGTCAGTCACTTCCTGCTCGGTATTCAGGCCGAATCCGTATTTCACGGTCCCGAACTTTTCAGTCGCAGTGATCTCCGGTGTCGACGTGATCCCATCCAGATACTCGTTGACCGATTGGCGGTAGTCGCCCATGTGCGCGTGATTCACATAGCTCAGCACGCGGATGGCGCCCACGCGTTTCGCCTTCTGCCACGGCGAGAGCAATCCCTTCCTGAGTTCCCACTCCCAGTTCTGGCCGTTGGCGCGGTTGAAGGCCCAATCGAGATCGATGCCGTTAGCGATCACCGGCATGGCAAAGATGCCGTAGCGCGCCGACCATACGCGGTCGTCGTACTCCAACATGCCGCCCACCGTATAGCCGCGCGTGTCGGCCGCGTAGTCCCACGCGCCGTTGTTGTCGATCGTCCAGTTGGTGAACTGCAGATGGCTGTCCGATCCCACCGAGTTGATGTCAAAAGTATCGGGTACGCTCATCTTGCCGATGCGAATTTCGAATCGGCGAACGGGAACCTTAGCGGCCAGCGAGAATTGATCGCGGTCCTGGTCGGTCATCTCGTTGGTAAGCCCGATGATCTGGTGAATCTCGCCGCGCGATAGATACGGCGAGGTGCTCAGGTTAGGATTGCGCACCACGTCGAGGTTGGTTTCTCCAGCCAGCCCCAGCGCCTGAGAGATGCCGCGCCCGCCGGCGTTCTCAAAGTCAACAATCAAGTCGGTATTGAATCGAGTATTGGGCTTGAGCTGGTAGCCGAGGTATAGCGTGGCAACCTCAGACGCCTTGTATTCAAAGATGTCGCGCAGGCTGTTGGCGCCCTCGTAAGGCGAGTGGAAGTGCCCGTGCATCTGAAAGATGCTATTGGCCTGCCCAGAAACCCAGTAGCGCCCGTTTTCAGAGTGCGGCGCCATCGACAGGACCGGCGGGTTGACAGACTCAGACGGGTCTGCACTGGGATCAGAGACGCCGCCGGTTGCCGGCACACTGTCCTGCAAGGGCACGAAGGGTGGGCGCAGGGCAATCTGCCAGGCTAACTGAAAACGCAGGTCAGATTGCGACCAGGATGCCTGCTCAGCCGGCGTCCGCGGCGCTTGCGGAACGGTTTCTGCCGCCTGGGCAGGTGCGCGCATCCCGCTGGTGAACACAACCAGTGCGGCCAGGGCGATTGGGAACGGATTGGCGAGGCGTGCGGGCATACAATGAAAGGGAAGGGATTCTATACTCCCACTGGGTAAATACTATACCCCGGGTAGGTATTGTCAAGCAGGAGATAGCTGAGATGACCCATGTCGATCGCGAGAAAGTGAAACTCCTTCAGCGGCTCAGAAAGGTCCGCGGACAGCTCGATGCCGTGGAGCGCTCGCTGAACGCCGACGAGGACTGCGGCGGCCAGCTGATGCTGCTTGCAGCCGTGCGGGGCGGCGTGAACGGCCTGATGGGGGAGGTCCTCGAGACCCACATCCGCTTCCACCTGGTGGACGGGGTGAAGGAGCAGATTGCTCCCGAACTCGCCGAGGATCTGATTGACCTGGTTCATGCTTACCTTAAGTAACGTTGTGCCGCGCCGGTGACTGATGCGCCGGCCACAGGGGTTCCTTGACATGTTGCCGCAGCCTTGGCAAAAAGAGAACTCGAGCTCATCCTACCCGCCATCTCCTCCTGGATTGTTAAGGTTCGGTTGAATCGCGGCCTGGATGGGCACCGTGCCCTGATATAAGATCCCATTCGGCGGACTTGGGCAACAAACTCGAAAGTCGTGGCGCGACACGTGGTTGGCTATTTTGGAGTTCTTCCGCAAGCCGTAGAGCCGTGCTCTTACAAAGTCTCAACTTGATGTGAGCTCCGTTAAACTGCTCTGGCTCAACCTTTTGATTGAGGCGGGGTAACCGTTTCCGAGGATACACTGAGCTTTCCCCGGATCGGAGTGCGCGGGGTGCGCGAAAGCTGGCAAGATCGGTTTGCCGACACCCCCGACGTTCTCAGGAGCGCAAGGCGCGAACAGACTATCGTGCCGGTGCTCGACTTTGAGATCGGCGGGAGCGAGTTCATCACCATGGCTGGGCCCTGCTCGGTGGAGACCGAGGCTCAGCTGCTGGCCACCGCCCATCGTGTTCGCCGCGCAGGCGCCCGCATTCTTCGCGGAGGCGCCTTTAAGCCACGCACTTCTCCGTATTCATTTCAGGGTCTCGGCCTCGCGGGCCTCAAACTGCTAGCGCGCGCACGCGAGGAGACGGGCCTGGCCGTGGTAACCGAAGTGATGTGTGAGACCGACGTGGACATGGTTGCCGAATACGCCGACATTCTGCAGATCGGCTCGCGCAACATGGAAAACGACTCGCTGATTGTTGCAGCGGCGCGCTCGGGACGGCCGATGTTGTTGAAGCGCGGGCTGGTGGCCACGGTTGCCGATCTGTTTCGTGCGGCCCAGATAGCAATTGAGAACGGCAATCCTGATGTGATTCTCTGCGAGCGAGGCATCCGCACCTTTGAAACGGCGATGCGCAACACGCTTGATGCGGCATCCATCGCGCTCATGAAGCAGGTTTCGCATCTGCCGGTTATCGCCGACCCCAGCCACGCGACCGGCTGCCGCGCCCTGGTGCCGGCCGCGGCGCGCATCGGCATTGCGGCGGGCGCCGACGGGATCATTGTTGAAGTTCACCCCGATCCCGATACGGCGTGGAGCGATGGCGATCAATCGCTTGATTTTGCCGAATTTGACAAGATGATGGTCTCGCTGGCGCCGTGGATCGCACTGCGCGAGGACGAGATGGGATTGCGTGGGGAAGGTCACCTCGAGGCCGCGGAGGTTGCGGGATGAGGTTGACCCCCGGCGCGGTTGCGATTGCGGCTTTGGTTGGCGCGCTGAGTGGTAGGTGTGGGCTCTCCGCAGAATTGTCACACCCGGAGCTGCCTGACATCATTGCGACCGCGGCGCCCAGCTACCGGCCGCTGGCGGCTCTTTACGGCGAGGAGCGCTTCAGCAAAGGCGCGCAATTGCTGCTGGTGCACGGCGGCAGCGCGGAGCCGCTGGCACCGCAACTTTGGGCCTCGGCCGAAGCGAATGTGTCGTTTGACGGCCAGCGCGTACTGTTTGCGGGCAAACAGCACCAGGCGGACCATTGGCAGATATGGGAGATGACGCTGCGCGGCCGCTCGCTACGCCTCCTTTTCGCCGGTTACGACGATGCGATCCGGCCCATGTATCTTCCTTCAGGGCAATTTGTGTTTGCCCGGCGCACCGAATCGGGATTCCAGATTGTGGTTGCCGGAACGCAATCGACTGAACCTTTCGCGCCTATCGACGGCAAGGCAGGAACGAAGCTGCTGCCGATTACCTATCTTACGGCGAGCGCGATTCCCGACGATGTATTGGCCGATGGGCGCATTCTGTTTGAGTCGTATTTTCCACTGGGATCGGGATCGACGCCCGAAGAGTTTCTGGTATACGCCGATGGCTCGGGAGTTGAATCGTATCGCTGCGACCACGGGCGTGCGCGCTGGGGCGGCCATCAGATTGCCTCGGGCGACGTGATCTTTACTCATGGCTCGTCGCTGGCGAGGTTTACGTCGCCGCTGGCGCACGAGGCGCCGGTGGCCGCGCCGCACGCCGATTATGCCGGCGCGATTGCGGAGACGCCGTCGGGCGAGTGGCTGGTGAGTTCGCGTGCCGGGGCGAATGCTCACTATGTGCTGCGGCTGATTGCGCCCGGCGTCGCGCCAGCACAGACTTTACTCTCGCGCAACGAGGTTGACCTGGTGGAGCCGGTGCTGGTTGCGCCGCGCACGCGTCCTCATCGTCATCCTTCAGGGCTGCACCCGTGGAACTACGCCAACATGCTGGCGCTCGATTCGCGGCTCTCGCGCGAAGGCGATCTGAAGGCCGCGCCTGCGTCGGTACGGCTCGAGACGCTCGACGCGCAGGGACGCGTGGTATCCAACGGCACAGCGCCGGTTGAAACAGATGGGTCGTTCTTTGTGCAGGTGCCGGGCGACCGGCCCATTCGTTTTGTGCTGCTGGACCAGCACGGTACGGTGGTGCGGCGGGAGCGTGGGTGGTTCTGGATTCGCGGCGGCGAGCAACGCTATTGCGTCGGCTGCCACACGGGACCGGAACGTGCGGCTGAGAACCGCGTTCCCGCTGTCCTGATGCGCACCACCACGCCATTCGACCTGACCGGCGCAAAGACCGCTACGCCAGCGCCGGCGAGCAAGGGCAACTAGTATGAAGCACTTTTCTCTCTTGTTGATCGGTATTTTGTGGATGGGCGAGTATGCAGTGGCGCAAACTGCAATTGGGGCAGCGTCGGTCACACCTGCAACAGCGCAAAACTCTGCTGGCGCACAAGCATCAGCCGCCGCACCGCAGGTGTCTGGCAACGACGCGCAGGCGCATGCCGCCGTGACTCCTGCACGGCAAATACTGCAGTCGACTATCAAGTTTGAAGACGCCACTGCCAGCGCGGGCATCGATTTCACCGAGAGTTTTGGCTCGGCGCAACTGGGTTCGCTGCTTGAGGGCACGGGCGCCGGCTGCGTCTGGTTCGATTACAACAATTCGGGACTGCCTTCACTTTATGTCGAGAGCGGACGGCCGCTCGACGACTCGATGCATCCCTTTCCGCTCAAAGTGAAGCCGAATCCTCCGCCGCATAACCATCTTTACCGCAACGATGGGAACGGCCACTTTACCGATGTAACAGAGCAGTCGGGTCTCAATCCCGATCTGTATTCGGTGGCCGTGACCGCGGGGGACTACGACAACGACGGCAACGAGGACCTGCTGGTGACGGGCTACGGCAGGGTGATTCTTTATCACAACGACGGCAACGGCCACTTTACCGATGTGACCGAAAAGGCCGGCATCAAGGTAGAAGGTTTTGCCATCAGTTCCACGTGGGTGGATTACGACCGGGATGGCTGCTTAGACCTTTTTGTTGGACGCTACATCAAGTTCGATCCCAAGTACCGCAACTATTACGCAGCCGACAATTATCCCGGCCCGCTCGATTACGCGGGCCAGTCGAATCTGCTTTTCCATAACAACTGCGACGGGACATTCACCGATGTGACAGAGAAGTCGGGGATCGGCAACTACATAGGGCGCACCATGGGCGTTACGGCGGCCGACTTCGACAACGATGGCTGGGACGACATTTACGTCTCCAACGACCAGACCGAGAACTTTCTCTTCCACAACAAGCACGACGGAACCTTTGACGAGATTGCCAACGATACCGGCTCGGCATTTGGTCAGAACGGCGAAGCCACATCGTCGATGGGCCCGGTGGCTGCGGACTTCGAAGGCCGTGGAATGCTCGACCTGTGGGTTACGGACGCGAATTATAACCGTTTTCTGCGCAACCAGGGTTCGCAGGGTTTTGAAGACGTGGGCGCAACCAACGGCATCTCGCAGCCTGAGGCGCAGTACGTGAGTTGGGGCACGGGGGTCTACGACTTCGATAACGATGGCCTGCTCGACATCCTGGTCTTTCACGGCGGCCTCATTCACCTGATTGTGCAGGAACACACGCTGTTCCGGGGAATGGGTGACGGGAAGTTCAAAGATGTTTCGCGCGATGCCGGACCTGTGCTGAGCAATCGCACCGTGGCGCGGGGCGCGTGCTTTGCCGATTACGAGAATAACGGCAAGGTCGGCGCCTTCGTGGTGAATCTCGGCGCAAAAGGAACGCTGCTGAAGAACGTCTCAACCGGCACGGGGCACTGGATCGAGATCAAGCTCGCGGGCGGCATGCGTCCCGGGGATCGCGGGGGCGCGCCCGGCCCAGTGGCGAAGAGCAACCGCGACGGCATCGGCGCACGGGTTGAAATCGTCGCCGCGGGCAAGCGCCAGACCGCCGAGCGGGTGACCTCGAGCGGCTATCTCTCTGAGAACGATGGGCGGCTACATTTCGGGCTTGGCGACGCAGCGACTGTCGATCAGATCACCGTGCGCTGGCCGAGCGGGCGCGTGCAAACGCTCACCAACCAGGCCGTGGACCGCGTCATCACTGTTGAGGAGCCCAAATGAGCGGGTCATGGACCAATGCGGGCAGGTCGATGAGCCGCACTGCCGCTGCAATTGTCACCGCGTGTGTCTGCGGGCTGTTTTTCGTAACCTTGTCTGCTTTCGCGCCTGCGACGCGCGCTGCGCAGAATGAAAACGGGCTTGAGAGCTACGCGTCGCCGCTCGAAATTGCGGTCTCGCCGGACGGGGCCAGGCTCTATGTGCTCTGCCAGGACAGCCGTGAAGTTCGCGTGCTGGACGCGGTAAAACACACGCTCATCAAGGCGATTCCAGTTGGGCGCACGCCGCGCGGTATGGGGCTTTCGCATGGCGGCGACCGGCTCTACGTGACCAATTCCTGGGACGACACGCTCTCGGTCATCGATACGCATCAACTAGCGGTGATCGCGACCTGGCCCGTTGGCGGCGAACCTTCGGGCGTAGTCGCCGATCCAGCGGGGAAACACGTTTTTGTCGCTAATCGCATCACGAACGACGTGGCCGTGCTCGACGCGCAGACCGGCGCCGAGGAGAAGCGTCTGATGGCAGGGCGCGGCGCAAGCTATCTCACGTTGTCGCCCGATGGTAGCCGCATCTACGCGACGCATATTTATCCCAATCTTCCGCCGGTTCGCACCGGGCTCGAAAACCGGACCGCGCCTGAATCCGAGATCACGGTGATCGACGCAGCGCGAGCCACGGTGGTCGATCGCATTCAGCTTAAGTCGATTACCGGCGTCTTTCACACCGCATTTTCCGGCGACGGCCGCCTGGGTGCAGTTGCCGAGTACCATCCCAAGAACATGATTCCTCTCGCGCACCTCGAGCACGGAGGCGCGTTTGCCTACACGTTGACGCTCTTCGGCGCCGATGTGGGTGAACCCATCGAGATCCCTCTCGACGAACTCGACCGCTACGCGTCGCAGCCGTTTGGAGTTGCGTTCACGCCCGACAAGCGCACTCTCTACGTTTCGCTCGGCGGCTCTGAAGCCGTTCTCGCCATCGATGTTCAGCGTCTGCTGCACTTCGTTCGCTCGCATCCGCGCCCGGCGAACAACTCGTTCGCTGCGGATCTTGCGGCCAGCGGCAACTATGTAGTCGCGCGCATTTCGGTCGGCGCCAATCCTCGCGGGCTGGCAATGAGTGTAGATGGGTATTCGCTGTTCGTGGCCAATCGGCTCGACGACACGATCAGCGTGATTGACACGCGCACGAACCGTGTGGCTTCGACGATCGCGCTGGGCGACAGCAAGCATATTTCCGCACTTCGTCATGGCGAACAGACTTTTTACACCGCGCGCTACTCCTTCCAAGGCGAAATTGGCTGCTCAAGCTGCCACATCGATTCCACTTTCGACGGCATTACATGGCAGTTGGAGCCGAGCGGCTTTGGCCGCGACATTGTGGACAACCGGCTGATTGAAGATCTGCGCGGCACTGAGCCGTTCAAGTGGAATGGCGGCAACCCGAGCATTCCGGTTGAATGCGGCCCGCGCACCGAGAAGTACTTCTGGCGCTCGGAGCAATACGACGACCGGACGCTCGCCGATCTCTCGATGTACATCCTATCGTTGCCATCGCGCCCCAACCGCTGGCACTCGCCCGACGAGGAACTCACTCCCGCACAAGCGCGCGGCCTGGCGCTGTTCAACCGCTCAGTCGATAAATTCGGGAAGCCGATTCCGCCGGCGAATCGTTGCTTGTACTGCCACAGCGGACCGAAAGGGACAAGCCAGAAATCATTCGACGTGGGTACGCGCAAGCCGACTGACAATTCCGGCCTCTTAGATACGCCGCAGTTGTCGAACATTGCGCTCACTGCGCCTTACCTGCACGACGGATCGGCGCGAACGCTGGAAGAGATCTGGACCATCTACAACCCTGAAGACAAGCATGGCCGCACCAACGACCTGACCAAAGACGAACTGAACGACCTGATCGAGTACTTGAGGACGCGATGAAGAGAAAAATCTTGAACAATCCGTCCATCTGTCTGACCGCGCTGCTGGCCGCATTATTGGCTGGGGGGACGGTCGCGGCACAGCAAAGGAATCATGCTGCGCAACCTGCGGTTGCGGCTCGCGCGCAGCGTGTTTCGCGAACATCTGCGCCGCCTAGGATGCCGCAATACCGTTTTGAGAATTTCACCACCGCGAACGGCCTGCCGGCCGACCACGTGTACGCGGTGCTTGTGGATGGGGATCGCATCTGGGCCGGAACCGACAACGGCCTGGGACTCTACGAGAACGGCAAATGGAAGACCTACACCACGGCCAACGGACTGGCGCATCGGGCGGTGCTTTCGCTGGCTCTCGACAAGCGCACCGGGGACGTGTGGGCGGGAACCATGGGCGGACTGAGCCGCATCTCCGCAGGCCGCATTGATACCTATACGCAACTCAACTCCGGCTTGAGCAACAACGTGGTCTACGGCGTTTCAGTGGAGGGCGAAAACGTGTGGGTGGCGACGGCTTCGGGCGCTTGCCGCCTTAATCTCGACACTGGCCAGTGGTCGCTCTACAACGAGCGGAACACACCCATGGAAGAGATCTGGATCTATGGCGTTTCAGCCGCGGCGGACAAAGTTTATTTTGCCGTGTGGGGCAGCGGGTTGCTTGAACTCACGCAGGCAACCGGAGGCTGGGATCTGTACGCCGATCCCGACAAAGAGACCGAGATGGTTCTTTTCAAAGACCAGGGACTGATTCACAACGTTGTTTCGTCGGTAAGCTACGTCGGCAACATCGTGTGGGTGGCAACCTACTTTGGCGACAGCCGCTACGACGGCCGCTACTGGCACAACTTTCTAACCAAAGACAGCGGGCTGCCCTCGAACTTCACCAACTACGTCAAGGGCGTAGACGCGAATCACGCGTGGTTCTGCACCGACAAGGGACTAGCCTACTACGACGGCGCAAACTGGGCTGTTTACCGGCCGTCGCTGACCACACGCAAGCCGGAGATGCTGGTGCGCGACGCGCAGGGCCATCAATCGAGCGTCGCAGTCGAGACCGCGCCGGCGCACAACTACATTCTGGGAATCGATTTTCAGGGAGACGACATTTGGGTTGCCACTGCCAAGGGATTGAGCCACGGGATTCAAGAGCGACCCGATCATGCAGCAATTCATAAGGAGTCACAACAATGAGCGCATTTGCAGACATACTCGAAACTATTGCCTCCGCGCCGGTGAAAAAGCGCGCGGTAACCAACCTGGGCGTGCTGAACGAAGCCTACGCCTACGCCAAACCGAGTTCATTTTCGCGCGGGATGCGCATCGACCTGAATGGGCTCACCATCCTGCTCGTCTCGGGCACGGCGTCGATCGATGAGAACGGCAAGAGCGTTCACATCGGCGACTTCCGCGCGCAGATGCGGCGCACCCTGGCCAACATCACGGGACTGCTTGAGAGCGAAGGCTGCACCTGGCACGACATCGTGCGCACCACCTGCTACCTGCGCGACATTGAGCGCGACTACGAGGCGTTCAACGAAGAGCGCACGGCTTTCTACAAGGAACAGGGACTCGATCCGCTGCCCGCGTCCACGGGAATCCAGGCCATTCTTTGCCGGCCCGAGTTGCTCATCGAGATCGAAGCCATCGCGATGTTCCGCACCGAGAAGACAAGCTGACGCAGACTCGGACAAAGAAGGACTCGTCATGCGCAAACTGTTGTTGATTTCCGCGTGTTTATTGGCTATGGGCGGCACCCGGGGCGGAGCGCAATCCACAGCGGCGGGGGCCGGACAACCTGCACATGTGTGCGAGTGCGGGGCGCATCCGCCGGGACCCCCGCGCGACCGCACGGTTGTGCCCTATGCCGGTGAGCCGCAGGACATGAGTCCTTACTCGAAGTTCACCGCCCCTTACGACCTGAACTACATTCGCCCGAATATCTACACTGGGGCGGGCCGCGATATTCCCGAACCGAAAGACATCACCGAGGTGCGCATCGGGTTCTTCGGGCCGATTGAACAGAGTCCCGAACAGAAGTATGGACTTCGCATGCTGCGCGGCGCGCAGATGGCCATCGACGAGTGGAATGCGCGCGGAGGCTACGGCGGCAAACCTTTCAAGCTGATGCTGCATAACGACTACAACAACTGGCAGGCGACGGCTGTCTACGGTGACGACCGTTCGACCGATCCCGGCATCTGGGGGTCGGCCGGCGATGAAGCAGTGAAGATGATTTATGACGACGAGGATTGGGCCATCTTCGGCTCGCTCAACTCGGAATCGACGCACATCATGCTGCGGCTCGCGCTGAAGGCCGAAATTCCCATAGTCAACTCAGAGTCGACCGATTTCACCATCCCCGAAACCTACGTTCCGTGGTACTTCACCGATATTCAGGACGATCGCGTACAGGCTTTCACGCTGGCGCGGCGCATCTATACCGAGCTTGGTCTTAAGCGGGTTGCAATTCTGCGGGTGAACAACCGCTACGGCCGTTTCGGTGTGCCCAAGTTCCGCGATGCCTCGCGGCGGCTAGGTCACCCGGTCGTAATTGAGCAGAAGTTTTTGCCGGGCGACACCGATTTCTCGCGGCAACTGCAGGCAATCAAAGATATGCGCGCTGACGGCGTCGTGCTGTGGGCAGACGAAGACACGGCCGGCCGAATTCTCAAGCAGATGCGCTCGATGGGCATGAAGCAGCGCGTCTTCGGATCGCATCGGACTCTCGGTTCTACGATGCTTGCCGAAGCGGGGGATGCGGCGGAAGGATTTGAGGCCGTCTATCCGTACGATCCCACGCGCAACGATCCGCGCTGGCTCCAGTTCAATCGCGGCTACGAGGCGCGCTACAACGAAAAGGCCGATCATTTCTCCGCGCTTGCCTACGATGCGATGAACGCATTGCTTGACTCGATTTGCAAGGCCGGCTTGAACCGCGCGCGTATACACGACGCTCTTGCCGATATCGAGGAATACGACGGCGTCACCGGGCCCATGATCTTCGACCCTAATCAAAAGAACGTCGCTCCCATGTACCTGGGCACGGTGCATAACGGCGTCATCACTTACCGGCTCGCGACGATGGAGAAGGAACCCGCAAAACCCGCCGCTGACACCGGCCCCGTTCCTGCGCAACAGCCAGGAGGATCAGCGATCGAGACCCCCTATGCGCGCGTCGGCGAGGATGGAGTAGGGCTGGCCGGTCCGCGCCCGCCAGAGACTCAGGCGGGTGAAGCGAAGGTAATTCTTTTCGGTCCGGGAGCGATTGCAATTGCGCAGTCGGAAGAGATGAAGGCCGCGCTGGAAGCAGGTTCCGGCCGCGCACAAACGTGGACCCTCCTGCCTGTCGAGAGCAATCAGAACTGGGGCGCGGCTTCAACACAGCTCGTCCGCGCGCTCATGGATGGGCACGCTCTAGCGATCGTTGCACTCGATCGTGACAGCGCCCACCTTTCAGAACAGCTCGCGCTCAAGAGTTTCGTTCCGGTGGTGGCGATCAGTGACGACCGCACGCTTACATCGTCAGATATTCCTTGGATCTTCCGCCTGCCCGCTACTACTCGTCCGGCGATGGCCATGCGCATTGTGATGGCCGCGGCTACGCGTTCCGGCGCTTCTCCAAGCCGACTCAGAGACACGCTCGCGTCAGGGAAATCGATTCTGGGCGCTGCCTTCCAACCGAATGGCGAGCCTCGTTCCCTCATGTTCACCGCAAAGCAATAACTCGCGTTCCCTGCCAAAGCCGTGCCTTCATGTTTCCGCAGGACTCGGATACGCGTGTGCGTGTACACTTGCTAAACCCGGGGCCATCTGTGAGCGGCGGGTAAGGTCACTGCACTCTGCGACCGGTCCCCAGGAGCAGACAACATCATGCCTGAACGCTTGCCGAACTTTATCAACGGCGCGTGGCGAGCTTCTACAGCCAGCGAGACAGTCAACGTGATCAATCCGGCCTCGGCAGCAGTGCTGGCTGAAGTGCCGCTTTCACCGGCTTCAGACGTCAACCTGGCCGTCGAGATCGCCGAGCGCGCATTTATTGTCTGGCGGCGCACGCCCGTCGTCGATCGGGTGCAGCCGCTCTTCAAGCTCAAGGCGCTTCTCGAACAGCATCGCGACGATCTCGCGCTATCCATCACTGAGGAGTGCGGCAAGACGCTCACCGAGAGTAAAGCAGAGATGCAGCGGGCGATTGAGAATGTCGAGACAGCCTGCGGCATGCCCATGCTCATCCAAGGAACTAATTGCGAAGACATTGCCGCTGGCATCGACGAGCACATGATCCGCCAGCCGCTCGGCGTGGTTGCTGCAATTACTCCCTTCAACTTTCCCGGCATGATTCCTTTCTGGTTTATGCCCTACGCGGTGGCCGCAGGCAACTGCTTCCTGCTCAAACCATCGGAGCGCGTGCCCATCACGTCGCAAAAGACCTTCGCGTTAATGCAGCAGGCGGGCTTTCCGCATGGGGTGGTGCAACTGGTGAACGGCGGGCGCGACACGGTGAACGGCATTCTCGACCACCCCGGCATTCGCGCCGTCAGTTTTGTAGGTTCCACTGCAACGGCGCGCTACATCTACAGCCGCGCCGCGGCGAGCGGCAAGCGCGCGCAATGCCAGGGCGGGGCGAAGAACCCGGTGGTGGTGATGCCCGATGCCGATATGGAGATGACCACGCGGATCCTTGCCGACTCGGCATTTGGCTGCGCCGGCCAGCGGTGTCTCGCGGCGTCGGTGGCGATTACCGTGGGCGATGCGAGGCCCAGCTTTACGGAACAGATTGCAGCCACGGCTGCCAGCCGCAAAGTTGGTTATGGAGCGGCGCCCGGAATTGAAATGGGCCCGGTGATCTCGGCTGAAAGCAAGGCGCGAATTGAGAGACTGATTGCCAACGGCGTAAATGACGGAGCGCGAGTGCTTGTGGATGGCCGAAATGCAAAGGTCCGGGATTATGAAGACGGTTATTTTGTGTTCCCGACCGTTCTCGACGATGTACCACCGGATGCCGAAGCTGCTCGCACCGAGATCTTCGGACCGGTGCTGACCCTGATGCACGCCGCTACGATTGAAGAAGCCATCGCGCTGGTTAATGGCCGCAGCTATGGCAACATGGCCTGCATCTTTACCACCGATGGCGCCAACGCGCGGCGCTTCCGCTACGAAGTGAATGCCGGCAACGTGGGCATCAACGTCGGAGTCGCCGCGCCTATGTCCACCTTCCCGTTCAGCGGCTGGGGCGAGAGTTTCTTCGGCGACCTGCATGCGCAGGCACAGCACTCGGTGGAGTTCTTTACCCAGACCAAGATTGTTGTGGAGCGCTGGCCGCGCGAATGGAGCCGCAAATTCTAGCCAGTAGCCGCTAGAAAAGAAGTCAATAGCCAGTAGGCAGTAGTTGGATGTGATTGGGCTGGCGGCCTTGCACCGGCCTCATTCGCTATGATTTTTGTGACCTTTTAACACCGCTGCTATATCTTCTTAATCTTCAGCATCGGCACTGATCCGCTGACAGTCAGAGGCTGGTAGCTAGAAGCTGTCTTCGAGGGGATGATGAGCAAGAAGCTTCGTTTTGGAATTCTGGGCGCGGGCCGCATAGGACCAGTTCACGCGGAAACGTTGGCGTACCGGGCGCCACAGGCCGAAGCAGTCGTGGTTGCCGACATCAATCTCGCAGCCGCCGAGCGCATGGCAGCGAGGTACAACATTCCGAAGGTCGTTGACTCGGCCGCAGCCGTCATTGACGACCCCGGAATCGACGCAATCGTTCTTTGCACGCCCACCAACACCCATGCCGATTTGATTGCGCAGGCGGCGCAGGCCGGCAAACATATCTTTTGCGAGAAGCCGGTTTCGCTCAGCCTCAAGAAAATCGACGAGTCGATCGCGGCGATCGAGGCCGCGGGCGTCAAAATGCAGGTGGGCTTCAACCGGCGATTCGATTCGAACTTCATGCGCGTCCGCAGGGCAGTGGAGAGCGACGAAATCGGCACGCCCAACATCTTCCATATCGTCAGCCGCGATCCTTTTCCGCCGCCGCTCAGTTATCTGCGGCCTTCCGGCGGAATCTTTCTGGACATGATGATTCACGACTTCGACATGGCACGCTTTCTCATGGGCGAAGTGGAAGAGGTCTTTGCATCGGGCGCGGTACTGGTCGACCCGGGCTTCGCGGCCGAAGACGACTTCGATACTGCCATCGCGCTGCTCAAGTTCAAGAGCGGCGCCATCGGCACCATCGACAACAGCCGCAAATCCACCTTTGGTTACGACCAGCGAGTGGAGATTCTGGGCAGCAAAGGAAAGATCGAGAGCGGCAATCGCCACTCCAACGAGGTCGTAGTCAGCGGCGAAAAATGTGTTTACACTGATCTGCCGCACAACTTTTTCATGCAGCGGTACCCTGAAAGCTTCGCGCTGGAGTTGCAGATGTTCATCGAAGCTGTGCTCGAAGACAAGCCCGTGCCGGTGACCGGCGCCGACAGCCGCGCGCCCGTAGTGATGGCGCTGGCAGCGCGCAAGTCGGTTGACGAACGCAGGCCGGTGCGGCTTGACGAGGTAGCGCATTGAAGCGTTCAAGCCGTATATTCACTGTTCTCGCCATTGCCACTGACGTGCATTTCTGGGTCCCTGTCGTGGTGCTGATTTTCGGTGTTGTTCTGCTCATGTCTCTCCAGGTGATGCGTTGACTCCAAGCACTGCTACCGCGCGCTCCACTATCTCTCTGCACAGACTCGGGGTCTTCTGCGGGCTTGCGGCGGCGGTGTGGCTGGGCAGCGCCGAAGCGCCGACCAAACTCGTCACCGAGGGATACTCGCCTTTCATCATCTCGATGGGAATGGTGATGGGCGCGTTTGTAGCACGCTGGTCGCTGCCCACCGTCATCAAGGGCACGCGGTTCCTCTTCGCTGACTTGCGCGACAAACCGCATCTGATCGTGTGGGCGCTGCTGGGCGGAATGTTGTGGGCCGTTGGCAACACGCTCACCATCTTTGCCGTACGCGACGTGGGGCTGGCCATCGCCTTTCCTCTCTGGAATACAAACTCGCTGGTCGGTCTGCTGTGGGGCTGCCTGCTCTTTAAAGAACTGCGCGGTTCGCGGGCACGCGACTGGGCCCAGGTGCTGGGCGGCACGGCGGGCATCGTCTTCGGCGCCGCTGTGCTGGCGGTTGCAACGGCCGAGCGGTCAGACGGCACACCGCATCGAGCAATTGTGGGCATCGTGGCCGCGCTGGGCGCGGGCGTAATGTTCGGCACCATGTATATCCCCTACCGCAAGGCATACATCAGCGGCATGAATCCGCTCTCGCTGGTGACTGTGTTCACCTTCGGCGAAGTCGTCACCATCACCTTGCTCGGCCTGGTTTTCTACGGCAGCGTGGGCAAGCTAGCGGCGGAGCTCGGCCGTGCGCGGCCCATGCTCTTTTGGCCATTCGTCGGCGGATTCTGCTGGGTGATCGGCGATCTGTTTCAGCAGTACGCGGCCAAATACATCGGCATCGGGCGCGGCATTCCGCTGTCGAATACGAATCAGCTCTGGGGCCTGGCGTGGGGGGCGCTGGTGTTCGCAGAATTCGATGGGCTATCGCCCTGGGGGCGCACGCTCATCGTTGCCGGCTCGGTGATCATGATTGCCGGAGCCATTTCCATCAGCACGGCTGCGCCGCCGGTCTCGGAGCTTGAGAACTGGGATGCGGCGATGCATCGCGAGTGCGATCGTTACGGGCTCAACAGAGAGAGCGTTACGGCTGTTGTGCGCGGCGACGATCCGCACGCCGATCATCAGCATGAGCGGCGCTGGTGGGAAGTGCTGATTATGCTTGCGGCCTTCGGCGTGTTTGCGTGGCTGGCGGTGGGCACGCGCGCCCAACACATTGCGGCGAGCGTGCCGTGGATGATTGTGCTGACGATTGGCACGTTCATTCCGCTGGTTGTGGTGGGAACGATGCTGCACCGAAGAACGAGATTTTCGTAAAGAACGGTGGACGGTGGTCGGTGAGCGGCGAACACCGTAACCCGTATGGCGTACCCCCGTACCTTTGCATTTGGGGTATCCCCCTCCCCCTTCCCCCCCGCCCCTGCCCAAAGACTCAAAGTCTTATGTTTTCAAAGAGATAGAGGGTAGATCTCTGAGCTAAGTTGTTTCTTTCCATTGACTTAGGATCGGTTGGTCGTGAAAAAACAGGCTCGCGGGCAGCGATGGATCAGGGTGCAGCTCGATACGGAGTGAAAAATGCATTGCAAGATCAGGGTAGAACGATGTGGGGGAATTAACTGCAAAACAGGGAAAAGAAATGCTAATCGTGATTCAGTTCGCGGACATAGACATAAGTTTCGAGCTTGTGCCGCGGACATTGATTGGTTCAGCATTGCGAAAGGCAACTGCAAGTCGCCGTTCGACTCCGATCGCTGCTCAGTATGCGCTCAGGGCAGGCTTTCGACTCATCCCTGCGACTCGCTCACGATGACCACGGCAATGCGAGAGTTGTGGCTTTCCACCCTAAACGCAAAAAGCGCGTTTAGATGGGGCACCCGGCTATAGCGTTTTCGGTTCAAGTCTTTACACAGTCGACGCGGCCAAGTGGCTCTTTCCTTAAGAAAGAGCCACTTGGCGTGATGACCGCGTGTCAACACATGAACAGAAAACGCCGAAGAAGCTGGAAGCTGCCTGCTCAGTCAGCATGTAGCGCAGTGTCGAACAACAGCAGGCTCACAGTCGTGAAGATGATGTCGTAGCCGACCAGCATCTTGATCCAGAGGATGGGGTCGCTTTCGCCGGTGAAGATGGAGGTGGTGGCCTGCACCATGGCCAGGAGAGCCGGAATAAAGATTGGGAAGAGGATGATGGAGAGCAGGAGTTCGCGGTTACGGGTGCTCATGGAGAGCGCGGCAAAGAAGACTCCGTTGCCGACCAGCGCCCACGTGCCCAGCGGCAGCACCAGAACCAGCAGCCATCCCTGGCCGGCGATGTGCAGGTTGTAAAAGATGAAGAAAAAGGGCGCCAGGATGACCTGCACGATGGTGACGAAGAGGAAGTTGACGATGACTTTGGCCAGGTAAAGCTCAGCGGCCGGCGAAGGCACCATGCGCTGCGCGTCCATTACCTGGTGGCGGATTTCTCGCGACCACGCCTGGTTGAGCGCGCTCACCGATGCGAACATGGTGGCCACACAGAGCACTCCGCCTGAGATTTGCTGCGCGAACTCGCCATGGGGATCGAAGGCGATGGAAAAGAGCACCACCACCAGGCCCGAGAAGAAGAGCATGGAGATGATGGCGTCGAGCGAGCGCCACTCGATACGGAGGTCTTTGACCAGGTGAGTCCAGAGGGCGCGAGTCATTTGTGGTCCTCCGTCAGGTGGACCGCATCTTTGGTCAGATCGACGAGTTCGACGGGCACTGCGAGCGCTTTGGCGGCGCGCACATAATCGTCGGGGTTGAGGATAAGCTGGGTGCCGCGGGTGCCGGCCGAGACGCTGATCTTATCGAAGAGGATCGCGGTCTCGTCGATGTAGACCGGGTAGGCCTTTTTCGCGCCGAAGATGGTGACGCCGCCGCGAATGTAGCCGGTGAGCGGCTGCACGTCTTTGAGCGGAGCCATCTCGAGTTTGCGAAGGCCTGAGGCGCGGGCGAGCTTTTTGAAGTCGAGTTCGGCGTCGCCGGGGACCACGGCAAACAGATATTCCTTGTGGCCATCGGTGATGAGCAGCGTCTTGAACACCTGCTCGGCGGGCATGCCGATCTTTTTAGCTACGGTGATGGCCGTGAGGTCGTTGGGGTCGACCTGGTACTCGCGCAGCTCGAAGGCGATGCCGAGGGATTCAAGGTAGCGCGCGCCGTTGGTCTTCATAGGCGCGGTTCCCCCAGTTCAAGCGATGCAACGCGGCCGGCGCGAAGGGTGAGTACCCAGTCGGCGATGGGCGCGGCGAGTTCGCGCTGGTGGGTGGTGAGGACGATGGTGCGGTTTGATTGCCGGAATTTGGCGAGCAGCTCAACCATCTGGCGGGCGCTTTCAACGTCCATGTTTGAGAAAGGCTCGTCGAGCAGGAGGAGCTCGGGAACGGGCAGAAGCACGCGGGCGAGCGAGGTGCGCTGGCGCATGCCCTGCGAATACTGGCCGAGGTAGCGCGGCAGGTCGGGATCGAGGCCCACCTGGCGCAGCACTTCAGCCGGCGAAAGGCAGGGGCGGCCGGGATAGAGGCGGGCGAAGTAGCTCAGGTTTTCCTGCGCGGTGAGCTCGTCGTAGAGCATGGGCGCGTGGCTCATGTAGCCGATGCGGTCGCGGGCTTCGAGCGGTTCGAATTCGCCAAAGAGCTTGACCTTGCCGAAGCTGGGGCGGAGCAGGCCGGCGAGTACCCGCAGCAGAGTTGATTTGCCGGCGCCGTTCTCGCCGAGGAGGACGTAACAGCGGCCGGGCTCGAAGTCGACTGAGACCTGGCGCAGGGCGGCGAAGGTGCCGAAGAGCTTGGAAACACCTTCGACGTGGGCGCAGAGTGGGGGCGCGGCCGCGGTTGAGGCGGGTGTGGTTGGTGGGCTAGCTGGCATTGTGGGGGGTGGGCCGAAAGTCGGTCTTGGGCTTCTTGCGACTCATGTAAAACGCGACCGGAAATGATGAGGCGAATAGCAGCCAAAATAGGTACATTGACCAATCAATCGCCAAGTCAAGCGTCGCAATTCCGCGTAGCCTTGCAACGCTGAGTAGAACGAGCGCCGCAGCAAGCCAAGATATGGCACAATTTCTCAATATTCGGCGTAGCGTCTGGTGGCCCCCGCGATCCAACTCGTCAAAGCCGGTGATACCAAAGCCAAGCGCGATAGCTCCAATTGCAACCTTGATGAAAGGCTGAGAGCCGAAGTGCTTATTCCAGAGAAACATCACGAACGATGTTAATAACACGACCGAGATCGCAAGAATAATTACTAGCATTCTCTTCCTATACATCGCGGCTCCGTTCGGGTGCAGAGTTCGCAGCCAGTGGCAAAAAGCAAAGTCGCCAAAAACATCCCGCAGGGGCTAAAGCCCCGAACTCATTTTATTGGCCTCATCGGCACGGCTGAAGCCGTGCCCTACAAAGAAACTCACGACCTCACTCTACTCGATGCGCTTCGCCCGTTTCATCCATTGCGGGTCGGCGAAGCCGGTGGTGCCCTTTCAAAACATCGGGAATAAGCGAGTTTTTCCGCAGCTTGTGAGGCCCACAGTGATTATGAACCATTTACGGCGCGGTTAAAGCCGTGCCCCTTCAAAACTCGACTTTTCCGGCGGGCTGTTAACTGGTCGGCTTGGCTGGGGCTGCGTTGGCGGCGGTTTTGGTGGCCGGGGATACTGGAGCTGCGCCGGGCTGATTGGGGCCGGCCGGCGCGTACTTGCTCGCGCACTTGGCCTGCAGCGTATTCGCGTGGAAGACCCCGTCGCGGCCGTAGGTTCCCTCGGCGAGGGCCTGGGCATCGTCTTTGAAAGTGTCGGGAGGCGGCTCGGTTCCCTTGTAGGAGACAGTGAGTACACGGCCGGTGGCGGCCTTGGGCGAATGGCTCTCAAACTCGTCGAGCACAAAAGTGACGTGGGTGCCGTCCTGCGCGATCGAACCTGGCTTGACGAAGCCCTCAACGCGCAAGTTGCTGGTGTAGGCCTTGTTGCCCATGTTGCCCAGCTCGGCGATGGTGACGTAGTAGCTCTTGTTGGCTCCATAGCCGGAGTAGGCGAGCCAGCCAATGGTGCCGAGGATGATGGCCGTCGCGATACCGATTTGCAGCGATTTCTGCGATTTTTTCATATCTCTACCCTTTTAACGATACGAGCCTGCATGTCTATGGTCAACCGAGGGGAGGGGGTGGAGATGTGATTTAGCTCACTCTGGAGAGACGGGGAGTGGGCGGTGAGGGCAGGATTTCGCGTTGAGGCAGGATTCGGCGATACGGAGGCGTTCGATGGGGCGGCCGGCGATGAGGTGCTCGGAGACGATTTCATCGGCATCTTCAGGCTTGACGCGGCCGTACCAGACGGCATCGGGGTAGACGACAACGGTGGGGCCGTGTTCGCACTGGTCGAGGCAGCCGGATTTGTTGATGCGGACACGACTGGCAAGGCCGGCCTCACGGGTGAGCTGAGAGAGGCGGGCGTGGAGAGGGCTTTGGCCGTCAGCGGTACAGGATGGACGGGGCGCATCGGCCGGGCGGACGTTATGGCAGACGAAGACGTGGCGTTCGAATAGGGGCATGGATAGAGGATAGCGGAGGAACCTCAGGGAACGAGGGAACAAGGGACCGAGAAGGCGCGGGCATTGAGTCAGCGAGTTCGCAAGTTGGCGAGTTCGCGTGCGCTGGCGCGCAGGTTGGCGCCGCTGACGCAACGGTGGCGGGTCGGGGTTCGAGGCTTCCCACCCCAGGCGCAAAACAAATGCGCGCTACCCAAAGGGTTCCCAGGTGGGGCACCTGGCGAATTCAATAAGCAGATCCTTGGGCGCAGTTTCGTTCAGGAGGGTGGGGCACGGAAGGGCCGGGCGGTTGCACCGGGGGTGGTGCGGACACAACAAACTTGACCGGTGGGGAGGGTGCATCTGCGAAAATGAGTGCTTGACGGTATGAGCACAGACAACCTTCTCTCGCTCAAAGACGACATGGTGGCCTTCATAGAGGGGCACGGGCTCAGGCGGCTGCCGGGATACGTGACCGAGGACATTCCTTCGATCCTTTGGGAGGATCGGGGCAATCCCGACTCGTGGAAAGACTTTGTGGAGATGGCCAAGCACGTGGGCGCCCCATTTGTGACCTTCAGCGAGATGACGCTGGAGCGCGAGGAACTGGAGACGCTGATTGAAGATGCGGGAGAGATGAACTTTCCCGACGAAGAGTCCACGGAGCTGGTTGAAGCGCAGTGGCTGCGCAAGTACTCAGGGATGCTGGGCTACATCCAGCTCGGGTTCGTATACCAGGGGCTGGTGTTTCTGCACGAGACCACGACGGAGTGGTACGAGCGATTCCAATCGCTGCTTGAGGATATTGAGAGCTTCCAGGACATCGTGATCGACGATGCCCACACCGACGACGAGGAAGAGTGAGCGCCATTGAGCGCGACCGGGAGCGAAGCGCAGGCAACTCGCGCGCCGCGGCGCCCGCGCTGGGTGATGGCTGCGCAGCACGGCGAGTCCGCGGCCTGGTTGGCGCGCGAGGCGCGGATTCCTGTTGTACTGGCTGAATTGCTGCTGGCACGCGGGGTGACCAACGCCGCCGAAGCACACCGATACCTCACTCCCGAATACGATCATCTGCACAACCCGAAGCTGATGCTGGGCATGAGCGCCGCGGTGGATCGTCTGGAGCGCGCCATTGAAGCGCGCGAGCCAGTGCTGCTCTACGGCGACTACGATGTGGACGGCACGAGCGCGGTGGTGCTGCTGAAGACGGCGATCGAGATGCTGGGCGGGAGGGTGAGCTTTCATGTTCCACACCGGCTGCGCGAAGGTTACGGGATGCAGTCGAGCGTGCTTGAAGCTGCATACGCCGAGGGCGTGAGGCTGGTGGTGACCGTCGATACCGGGATGCGGGCGGTTGCCGAGGCGGGGACGGCGAAGCGGCTGGGACTGGATCTGATCATCACCGACCATCATTTGCCCGACGCGGGAGATGCGATTCCCGAGGCCCGGGCGATTCTGAATCCGAACCAAAGAGGGTGCACGTATCCCGAGAAGGGGCTGTGCGGAGCGGCGATTGCGATGAAGCTGGCACAGGCGGTGCTGGAACGGCGCGACCCGGTGCGGATGCGGGAGAAACTGCTGCCGAGTTTTTTGAAGATTGCGGCAATTGCAACGATTGCCGACGCGGTGCCGTTGCGTGGAGAGAACCGGACGATTGCGGCGCTGGGACTGCGCGAACTGAGAAGACCGGCGGGAGCGGGGTTGAGGGCGCTATTCGCGGTTGCCGGGATCGATCCGGCGGCGAAGGAGCTGACCGGGTACGATGTGGGGTTCAGACTGGCTCCGCGGATCAATGCGGCGGGGCGGATGGATGTAGCGTCGGAGGTGATTGAGCTGTTCTCGACGCGCGATCCAGCACGGGCGACGGAACTGGCGAATAAATTGGAGAAGCTGAATCGCGAGCGGCGGGATACAGAGGCGGCGGCATTGACGGCGATCGACGCGCGGCTGGAGACGGATGATGAATTGAAATCGGACCGGCTGCTGGTGGTGGACGGAGCCGGATGGCACCGGGGAGTGATTGGGATTCTAGCATCGCGCGTGGTGGAGAGAACCGCGAAGCCGGCGATCGTGGTGAGCGTGGAAGATGGCGTGGCGCACGGGTCAGGGCGATCGGTGGATGGGTTCATGCTGCTGAATGCAATTGAAAGCTGCGGGGAGCTGTTCACGCGGTTTGGAGGACATGCGTTTGCGGTGGGATTTGCGTTGCCGGCGGAGCGACTTGAGAGCTTGAAGAAGAGGCTGCGGGAGTACGCCGACGTGCACCTGGCCTCGCGTGAGCCGGAACGGGTGGTGAAGATTCAAGCCGAGTTGCCACTGGATAGAATCACACCGGTTCTTGCGGGATGGATGAAGAAACTGGAGCCGGTGGGGCATGGGAATCCCGAGCCGATTTTTGCGGCACGAAGAGCACGACTGCTGGCGGCGCCGCGAATTATGAAGGAACGGCATCTGAGATTGGAGCTTGCACAGGAACCAGAGGCGGGCAGCAATGGGACGGAGCGGGCGACAGCTGTGCAGCCGGGCTCGAGTGGAGCGGTGCGCGCGGTGGGATGGGGTCTGGCGGAGCGAGCGATGGAATTGCGATTGGAGCGGGGGAGCCTGATCGATGTTGCGTACCGGATAAGGGAGAACGATCACCCGGACTTTGGCGGGCTGGAAATTGAGATGGCGGACGTGAGGAAGGCAGGGAATAGGCAATAGGGACTAGGGAGAAGTGAAACAGTTGGGCGTCGAGGCTGTGAAGAAGCGAATGAGTTAAACGGCGAGCTGAAGGTGAAAAGAGCGAGAGCCCACGGATTTCCGTGGGCTCTGCTTGTTTGAGACTGAAGAGTTGGTGTCAGCGGCCCTTTTCGTGTCCCTCAGATTTCTGGTGCTCCTGGGGCTGAGAATGCGGCGCGGGATGCGACTGCGGCGCCGGATGACTGTTGTTCTGCGGCGGATGATAGCTGCTGTTGGTCCCCGGGCGGGCGTTGTTGCTCGGGGCGGGGCGATAGTTATTGGTATTTTCCCCAGGTATGGTCCCAGGCCGGTTGTAGCTATTGTTCGATTTAGGCCGGTTGTTGCTGTTGACGCTGGACGGACGGGCTGCAGGAGCGGGGTGGTTCTCAGCCTGCAGCGGCCGTGCAGCGACCACGTTAGCGGGACGCCCATGGTTGTTGTTGAAATAGGCAGTGCGGTCAGAGCGCGCCGACTGCTCGTGCTGGGCCTGGAACGAAGTTGCCGCGACGTGCGGTTCGTTGGTGTAGGCACGTTCCTGAGCGGTCATGGGGTGGTTGATGCCGCCGGGGCCACCGCTATAGGCGACATGGTTGTTATTGATGATGGTGGTGTTGTGCACAATTGTGGTGTCGCGATACACGCGTTCGCCGCCCCACCCGCCGCCAACGCCCACACGCATAACCGCGGAGTTATAGGCAAAGACTCCGCCGCGCCACATGCCTCCTGCGAAGCCGATGCCCATATAGCCGAAGCCGTAGTTGACGCCGCCGTAGTAGCCGACATGGGCGCCCCAATAACCGGGATGCCAGACGTAAAGGCCGCCGCCCCAGCCCCAGTAACCGGGAGTCCAGAGGGCGCCGACGTAGGGAGCGGGCACCCAGGCACCAGGAACCCAGTAGTAGCCGTCAGGGCCGTAGGCCCAGTATCCGGGGGTCCACATGAGGCCAGGCTCAGGGCAGACGGGCTGAACATATACGGGCAGCACCGGAGGGCCGAAGTTGACGCTGATGAAGACGCCTGCGTAGGAAGATGCCGGGATCAGAGAGATTGCAAAAGCCAACACCATGAGCCGCATTGAGCGAAGGAAACGCATAGTAAGAACCTCCTCTTTCAAATTCATCCATTTCAATTTTCAGCGGGCGAATACCGCGTGTCATTCAAGTAGAACCCTTCACGGAGAAGGAAGTTGCAAGAATGGCTATGGCTTTTGCCTGTGTGAAGTATGGACGGTTGATTGGTTGCCGCGCAAGGGCAAAGGGTTGTTTCGAGAGGGGAAAAATGCGCGGAAACCAGCGCCTTTCTCCCCAAATTGAGCTGCCGAACACTGGGCAGGATTAGGGCCTGTTAACACTACTGGGGCGGTTGGCGTTGCGAGCGAAAATCGGGCCAGACTAGGCCGAGCCCGAAGGCTTTGGTGGTTCCAAGGTCGAGGGCGAGAACGACGTATGGCACGATTTCCACCCCAGCGACCAAGACCTGTCGCTGGGGACCCCGGATTTGCGCCGCAACCCTTCGGGCCGGGGCCAGTTTTCCTCATTTCATCGTCCCTCGTCGCTAGCAGACACCCGGTATGCGTCACTCCTCATTCCTCGAACTGAGAAAAACTGGCTCCCGGCGCCAGCCACCCCAGTAGTGTTAACAGGCCCTAGTAGCGATAGCTCAATCCCATGCCAAAAACCTTGCGAGCCTGAAGATTGACCGGTGCGGGGACGATTGGAGGCCCGACACTGGGATAGTAGGGATTTGGAACCCAGATGGAACCGATGTTTCCTGCAACCTGGCCGATACCGATGTCGAAAGCGAAGTGAGGCCTGTCTCGCTGGGTGACGCGCACGGCATAGTCGAGCGTTGTGGGCAGATGGGCGCTCATGGGAGCAAACTGAGTGGCCGCGGGCGGATCGACCGCGACAAGCTGCGCGAGCGCTGCATTGAGCAGATTATTAAGGTTGACCGAAGTTCGGGGTTCCTGGGTGAATCCGGCTGCAGGTACGGCCACAATTCCATGGCCGAGAGGCAGGGGGATACCGAGGCCACCGAAGAACCGTCCGCCAAAGCGGGTACTCTGACCGCCGATGCCGAAGATGGTGGCATTTGTGGCCTTCCAACCGAGATTCAATAGAAACGGCACAGGAGGCTTGGCCCAGGTCTTGGTGAGGGCAACGTAAACGTCGCCATTGGTGTAGGACTTATCTGTACCGGTAAGAATCTTGTTGGCCGCACCTGAAACAAAGTGGTCATTGGTGCGGACCAGGCCGCCGACCGCAATTCCAGGCGTCCATGGGCCGAACTGTCCATCCTTGATAGCTACGACCTTGCCATGGAAGATGTTCATGCCGGAGTAATTCCAGAGGTTGCTGAGGTCGAGCCCGGTGGTCTCGTTCCCCTGTTGATGAACACTGCGCGAGTAGCCGACCTCGGCACGGTTGGCAAAGCCTTCGGTGATGTTGAAGGTTTCAATGTAGCCAATCACGGACGAAGCATCGACGAAGTGGAAGCCGACAGCGGGGTGCGATAAGAAGTGGCCTTTGTCGGTATAGACCACGTAGGCAGTTGGAGTGATGAATCCGCCGGTCTGGCCCTCGAGGGTGAGGTTTTGAGCATGGACTGCGAGAGCTGCGAGAGAGGCTATAGATAGGTAAGCGCAGGCCAGGAGCCTGCCGATCGGTCTTGCGTTCACGGGCGATCTCCGAATGAAGGCGAGTTGCCACCTTGGGGGATTATTTAAAGTCCAATCTCTTGTAACACAACTGCAACACGATCGTCTTCTGGAATCGTGAAATAACGGGGATGCGTATGCGAGTCGCCCTGACTGGACGAGAGGCGCTGAGATTGTATGCAACCGGGGCAGTGTTGGCCAGATTTGGAGCGATTACGGAGTCGATTGCCTGGGTGGTATCCTTTGCCCATGCCGCGCGGATTTTTTATTACCCTGGAGGGCCTGGACGGCTCAGGAAAGACTACGCAGATCAAGCGGCTCTCGGCGTGGCTGACGAATCGCGGCCATGCGGTAACCATGATCCGGCAGCCGGGCGGAACGGAGACGGGAGACCGGATACGGGCCGTCATCCTGGATGCGAGGTCAGGGCCGCTGGCGCCGATGACGGAGATAGCGCTGATGTTTGCGGACCGGGCGGAGGCGATTGCCGAGGTGATCGAGCCCGCGCTGGCGGCCGGGGAGACGGTACTGTGCGACCGATTCACCGACTCGACCGAGGCATATCAGGGCGGCGGGAGGGAGATCGGATCAGGAGTGGTGCTGGAGTTACATCGACTGATTTGTGGAGGACTGCAGCCTGACTTGACTCTGCTGCTATTGCCAAGTTTTGAAGCATCGCTGCGACGTGCGAGGAGACGGAACGATCGCATAGAAGCGCAGACAGGGATGAACGAGGGCCGCTTTGAACAGGAGCAGAACGATTTTTACCGGCGCGTGTGGCAGAAGTACCGGGAGATTGCGGCGCGAGAGCCAGATCGCGTGGTGCTGATTGAAGGAGACCTAACGATTGACGAAGTGCACGAGCAGATTGTTGAGGCGGTTGCGGAGCGGCTGATGACTCACAAGCGGAGTGAATAAGAGGATGGGGGATGATGCACGGGGGTACGGTGTCAAAGACGACAGGCAGCTCGTGAGGGCGCAAATCATTGAAAACAGGATGCGAGCGAGGCAGTGAGAGGTTTGCAGGGAATTTACTGAGTTTTCGATAAGCTTAAGACATTCGCGGCATTGATGATGACGCGCCAGAGAAATGCAGGTCAATTGAAGAGTTGAGGCCGGAAGAGCGCAGCAGAAACAACAAGGATGCAGACGAGGCGTGGCCGAATGGCTGTGCCTTTTTGTTTTTTGCGAGCTGAAAAGGATTGGCGGAACAAGGAAGGTGCGCGTGAGGGTTGGAGAGCAGTTGAAGGAGATCTGGCGGCAGGCCAGGAGAAGCGGCGCGGC
>Ga0335074_10001671_pt1 | contig 30014 bp, 22 predicted proteins | sample Lox_Sample_23_FD_206715 | JGI IMG/M metagenome (GOLD analysis project Ga0335074, IMG submission 206715) | Soil microbial communities from Loxahatchee National Wildlife Refuge, Florida, United States - Lox_Sample_2.3 | ecosystem: Environmental > Terrestrial > Soil > Wetlands | place: USA... | reverse complement strand
GCGAGCGCGTGGCGTGGATCCGTCACGGCGGAGGACGACGCGATCCGCAACGCGACGCCCGAGGCGCTGCGCGCCTATCTCAATGTCGAGGAGTACTTCCGGCGCTGAACGGGCATGCCGCGAACACCTCCGCGCCCACTCAAGCTACGATCGAGAACGACCGCGATGAACGACCCTGCACTCTCGAGTCTGCCCGGCCGCATCCTCATCGATGAGATCGTTCCGGCGCGCGCGCCCTGGGATCACCTCGTGCGCCGGGGCGAGACGCTGCGCATCATCGACCTCGAGGGCAACCAGTCGGCGGATTTTCTGCTCTACGCACTCGGCGACGATGCCGAGCGCTACAGTGCGCAGGACACTATCGCCGCGCAGGCGGGCATCTATCTGCGCGCCGGCTCGATGCTCTACTCGAACGAGGGGCGACCCATGGCGCGCGTCATCGCGACGCCGGTCGCCCGTCACGACACGATTGGCGGTGCCTGCAGCTGCGAGAGCAACACGCTGCGCTACGGGCATCACACCAAGTCCCATCACGCCTGCGTGGAGAATTTCCTCCATGCGAATTCGCGCCACGGCCGCGGCAAGCGCGACATGGTGTCGAATATCAACTGGTTCATGAACGTTCCGGTCGAGGCGGATGGCACGCTCGGCATCGTCGATGGGATCTCCGCCCCCGGGCTCTACGTCGACCTGCTCGCCGAGATGGATCTCACCGCGGTGATCTCCAACTGCCCGCAGATCAACAATCCCTGCAACGCGTTCAATCCGACGCCGCTTCGAGTCATCATCGCGTGTTCACCCGGGTCCTGATCGCCAACCGGGGCGCGATCGCGCGACGAATCGCCCGCACGCTCAAGCGGCTCGGCATCGGCTCGGTCGCCGTGTACTCCGAGGCGGACGCCGGTTCGCTCCATGTGCGCGACGCCGACGAGGCCGTGTGCATCGGGGAGGGAGCCGCCGCAGCCAGCTACCTCGATGCGGCGGCCATCATCGCCGCGGCGCGTGCGACCGGAGCGCAGGCGATCCACCCCGGCTACGGCTTCCTGAGCGAGAACGCTCAGTTCGCCGAGCGCTGCGCCGCGGCAGGCATCGCCTTCATCGGCCCCACCGCCGCGCAGATTCACGCGTTCGGTCTCAAGCACACGGCACGCGAGCTCGCGCGCAGCGCCGGGGTACCGCTCCTGCCCGGAACGGGCATCCTCGCCGACCTGCCGGCGGCGCTCGCCGCGGCCGCGCGCTTGGGCTTCCCGCTCATGCTCAAGGCGACCGCGGGCGGCGGCGGGATCGGCCTGCGCGTCTGCGGCGACGGCGCGCAGCTCGAGGAGTCGTTTCCGCTGGTGGCGCGCCTCGCGGCGAGCCATTTCGCCGAGTCGGGCGTGTATCTCGAGCGGTTCATCGCGTGCGCGCGCCACATCGAGGTGCAGATCTTCGGCGACGGCTCGGGGCGCATCGTGCCCCTGGGCGAGCGCGACTGTTCGCTGCAGCGTCGCAACCAGAAAGTGATCGAGGAGACCCCGGCGCCCGGCCTGCCCGCGAGCGCCCGCTCGCGCCTCAGCGAGTGTGCCGTGCGGCTCGCGGCCGCTGTCCGCTACCGCTCGGCGGGGACCGTGGAGTTCCTCTACGACGCCGAGCGCGATGAGTTCTTCTTTCTCGAGGTGAACACACGCCTGCAGGTCGAGCACGGCGTGACCGAGGAAGTCACGGGCATCGACCTCGTCGAGTGGATGATCCGCTGCGCGGCGGGCGAGCACGCGTTCCTCGAGCCGTGGCTCGAGCCCGGAGCGTACCTCCGCCACGCGCGCGGTGCGGCGATCCAGGCCCGTCTCTACGCCGAGGACCCCGCTCAGGACTTCCGCCCCTCGAGCGGCACGCTCACGCACGTCGAATTCCCGCCCGGCGCACGCATCGAGAGCTCGGTCGAGGACGGCTCCGAGGTGAGCACGCACTACGATCCACTCATCGCGAAGCTCATCGTCGCCGCGCCCGACCGCGCGAGCGCGGTGCGCGCGCTGCAGCGTGCACTCGGCGCGACGCAGCTCGCGGGGCTCGAGACGAATCTCCCGTGGCTGCGCGAGGTTGCCGCGAGCGAGATGTTTGTGCGCGCGGAGGTCTCGACCCAGGCGCTCGCAGCCGTGCCCTACGCACCCCCGGTGGTGCGCGTCGTGAGCGGCGGTCTCGCGACGACCGTGCAGGATTATCCGGGGCGCGAAGGTTACTGGAGCGTGGGCGTACCGCCTTCCGGCCCCATGGACAGCCTCGCATTCCGGCTCGGCAACCGGATGCTCGGCAATCCCGAGCGTGCCGCCGGGCTCGAGTGGACCGCCATCGGACCGACGCTCGAGTTCCGCCGTGCTGCGACCGTGTGTCTGACCGGAGCGCAGAGTAACGCGACCCTCGAGGACACGGCGGCCCCGCTCTATGCGCCGTTCGAGGTCGCAACCGGTCAGACGCTGCGTCTCGGGCGCGTGCAGGGCGCGGGGCTGCGCGGGTACGTGCTCTTCCGCGGCGGGCTCGACGTGCCGGCCTACCTCGGCAGCCGCGCGACCTTCACGTTGGGGGGATTCGGCGGACACGCGGGCCGGAACCTCGCCGCGGGCGATGTGCTGCACCTCGGCGCATCCGCGACGGGCGGGATCGCCCCGCCGCTTCCCGGCTCGCGGCGGCCGCCGATCGCGCGCGAGTGGACGCTGCGCGTGCTCTACGGCCCGCACGGTGCGCCGGACTTCTTCACTCAGCAGGATATCGAGACCTTCCTCGCGACAGTCTGGCGCGTGCACTACAACTCCAACCGCACCGGCGTGCGCTTGATCGGCCCCCGGCCGAAGTGGGCGCGTCGCGACGGCGGGGAGGCCGGGCTCCATCCGTCCAACATCCACGACAACGCTTACGCGGTGGGCGCCGTCGACTTCACCGGCGACATGCCGATCGTGCTCGGTCCCGACGGACCTTCCCTCGGCGGATTCGTCTGCCCGTTCGTCACGATCCGTGCCGACCTGTGGAAGCTCGGCCAGCTCGCCCCCGGGGACGCGGTGCGCTTCGAATGCGTGCAACCCGGGGCCGCGCGCGAGGCGCAGCGCGCGAACGAAGCGCTTGCGACGCGGTTGCGCTCCACCGCACGGCGCGGCCGCGCCGCTGCGCCACGCGGGCTCGCAACCGCGAGCGCGATTCTGGGCTCGATCGAGGCGCGCGGTGCCTGTCCCCGCGTGCTCTACCGCCGCCAGGGCGACTGCCATCTGCTCGTCGAGTACGGCGACCTCGTGCTCGATCTGGAGCTGCGGCTGCGGGTGCACGCGCTGATGCTCGAGCTCGAGCGCTCGGCGCTGCCCGGCGCGATCGATGTGACGCCGGGCATCCGCTCGCTGCAGGTGCACTACGACAACCGTGTCGTGAGCGAGGCGCGGGTGCTCGATCTGCTCGCGAGCGCCGAGGAGCGCTTGGGGACGCTCGAGGACTTCAGCATCGACTCGCGCATCATCCATCTGCCGCTTTCCTACCGCGACCCTGCGGTCGCGGAAACCATCGCACGCTACATGACCTCGGTGCGCGCCGATGCGCCCTGGTGCCCGGACAACATCGAGTTCATCCGGCGCGTGAACGGACTCGCCTCGGTCGCGGACGTGGAGCGCATCGTCTTCGACTCGAGATACCTCGTCATGGGGCTTGGCGATGTGTACCTCGGTGCCCCCGTTGCGATCCCGCTCGACCCACGCCACCGGCTCGTCACGACCAAGTACAACCCGGCACGCACCTGGACGCCGCCCAACGTCGTCGGCATCGGCGGTGCGTACCTCTGCATCTATGGACTCGAGGGTCCGGGCGGCTACCAGCTCTTCGGTCGCACGGTGCAGGTGTGGAACAGCTACCGGCGGACCGAGGTATTCCGCGACGGCAAGCCCTGGCTCCTCCGGTTCTTCGATCAGATTCGCTTCTTCCCGGTCACGCATGAGGAGCTCACCGCCTGGCGTCGGGAGTTCCCGAGCGGGCGTCGCGCCCTGCAGATCGAATCCGAGGTCTTCCGTCTCGATGAGTACCGGCGCTTTCTCGCCACGCACGCGAGCGGGATCGAGGCGTTCCAGCGGCGCCGGCAGGCCGCGTTCGATGCGGAGTGCGAGGCGTGGGGACAATCCAATGAGCTGCCGCCCCCAAATGGGTCATCGAGCACCACGATGGTGCGAGAGACGATCGAGATCCCCCACGGCAGCGAGATCGTCGAGGCGCCTTTGGGCGGCAATATCTGGAAGGTCTACGTGCGCCCGGGCGATCGGATCGAGAAGGGCACGGTGATTGCAGCGATCGAGGCGATGAAGACCGAGTGCAGCGTACCGAGCCCGGCTGCGGGGTTCGTGCGCGCCGTGTACATCCGCGAGCGCGAGGCCATCGCGCCCGGCGCGCCGATCGTGGCTCTCGAGCCCGCCGCGCGGCGCCAGGCAACCGGGAGCTGACCGCCATGCTCGAGCCCTCCCTCGTCCGCGCCGTCGCCGCAGTCACCTCCGGGGCAACGAGCGCGGAGACCATGGCGCGCGCCGCCCTCGCGCGCGCCGCGGACTACGATGCGGTGCAGCCGCAGGCGTGGATCTACCGCTGCCCGAGCGACGGGGTGCTCGAGCGCGCGCGGGCTGTGGATGGGCGGCTAGCGGCGGGCGAGTCGCTCCCGCTCGCCGGGGTTCCCTTCGCCGTCAAGGACAACATCGACGTCGCGGGCCTGCCGACCACCGCGGCGTGCCCGGCGTTCGCCTACGTGCCCGCGGTCTCCGCGCGGGTCGTCCAACAGCTCACCGCGGCCGGTGCGGTTCTCATCGGCAAGACCAATCTCGATCAGTTTGCGACCGGGCTCATGGGCACGCGCACCCCGCACGGTGCGACCGGATGCGTGTTCGATCGCGAATACGTGAGCGGCGGCTCGAGCTCGGGGTCGGCGGTCGTCGTGGCCGCGGGCATCGTGCCGCTCGCGCTCGGCACGGACACCGCGGGCTCCGGCCGCGTGCCGGCGGCGTTCAACAACTTGATCGGATTGAAGCCCACGCGCGGCCGCTGGAGCACGCGCGGTGTCGTACCGGCGTGCCGCAGCCTCGACTGCGTGAGCGCGTTCACGCGCACGGCCGAGGATGCCGCGCTCGTCGACTCGGTGCTCGCCGGCTTCGATGCCGCCGATGTGTATTCGCGCCACATGCCGCAGCCGGACGCATCGAGCGCCACGCCGCTGCGCTTCGGCGTCCCGCGCTCCGATCAGCTCGAGTTCTACGGCGATGCCGAGTCGGCGCAGCTGTTCGAGGCGGCGCGCCAGCGGCTCACCGATGCGGGCGAATCAGTCGTCGCGATCGATATCGCCCCGCTCCTCGCCGCCGCGGAGCTGCTCTACTCCGGCCCGTGGGTCGCGGAGCGCACGGCCGTCCTCGAGCCGCTCCTCGCCGCGCAGCCGGGCGCCATCCATCCGGTCGTGCGGGCAATCGTTCAAGCCGGCAAGGGGGTCTCGGCGGTCGAGGCGTTCCGCGGCCAGTATGCGCTCGCCGCGCACGCGCGCGCCGCCGAGGCGCTCTGGGGGGCGATCGATGTGCTGCTGCTGCCCACCACGCCGACCATCTATCGGGTGAGTGAGGCGCTCGCCGAGCCCGTCCTGCTCAACAGCCGCCTCGGCCGCTACACCAATTTCGTCAATCTCCTCGACTGCGCCGCGCTTGCGGTGCCGGCGGGGTTTCGGGCGAATGCGACCGGATTCGGCGTGAGTCTCATCGCTCCGGCGTGGTGCGATCGCCGGCTGCTCGAGCTTGCGCAGCGCCTCGAGCGGCTTGGTCCGATCCCGCAGGCGCCACCGCTCGATTTGAAGCCGCGTGCGGTAACAGTGAAGCTCGCCGTCGTCGGCGCCCACCTCTCCGGCATGCCGCTCAATCACCAGCTCCTCGCACGCGGTGCGCGCCTTGCGCGGGCCACGCGCACCGCGCCCGTCTATCGGCTCTACGCCATGGCCGATCAGACGCCCCCGAAGCCGGCGCTCGTGCACTCGGGCGCGGGCGGCGGGGCGATCCTGGTCGAGGTGTACGAGCTCGACCTCGCCTCCTTCGGCAGCTTCGTCGCGGAGGTGCCCGCACCGCTCGCGATCGGCACGGTGATTCTCGAGGACGGGTCGAGCGTGCGCGGCTTCGTCGCCGAGCCGCGCGCCCTCGCCGGCGCCGAGGACATCACCGCCTACGGGGGCTGGCGCGCGTATCTCGCGCGGCGCGGCTCGCGCGCGGCAGCCCCCGGCGGCGCGCAACCCCTCTCAACGAAGGTCGCCACATCGTGAACACGCCTGCTCGACCCCGTTCCCCGCTGCGTCTCACCGGCTCCTCAGGCGATCCGCGCCGCGGGCCTCGCCCGCCGCGCCGGCCTCGCCCGTCGCATCGCCTGCGCGGCGCGCTCGCCGCGGCGGCGCTCCTCGCCTGTGGCCTTGCTGGCCCGGCGGCGCACGCCCAGATCAAGGTCGGCGTATCCGACTGGACCGGCTGGGTCGCGTGGTACGTGGCGCAGAGCCAGGGCTACTTCAAGCGCTACGGCGCCGACGTCGAGCTCATCTGGTTTGCGAACTACAGCGACTCGATCTCCGCGCTCTCGACCGGACAGCTCGATGCGAACAGCCAGACCTGGTCGGATACGCTCGGGCCGCTCGCGAAGGGGCTACCGCTCAAGACCGTGCTGGTCAACGACAACTCCGCGGGGAACGATGCGCTCATGGTCGGAGCGGACATCCGCTCGTTTGCGGATCTGAAGGGCCGCACGATTGCGCTCGAGCAGTACAGCGTCTCGCACTTCGTGCTGTACACCGCCCTTGCGCGCAACCACATGTCCCCGCGCGACGTGACCGTGGTGAACCTCTCCGCCGGAGATGCCGCGGCGGCGTTCATGAGCGGCCGCGTCGATGCCGCGGTCGTCTGGAACCCCTGGATCAGCCAGATCGAGAGTACGGGCCGCGGCAGGCCGCTGTTCACCTCCAAGCAGATGCCCGGACTGATTCCGGATCTGCTGGTTGCGCAGTCGGAGGCGCTGCGCGACCGTGACAAGCGCCAGGACCTGGTCGGAATGATCCGCGCGTGGTTCGACACGGTCACCTTCATTCACGCCCACCCGGACCAGGCCGTCAAGATCATGGCGAAGGTGGTCGGAATGGACCCGCAGCGATACAAGGTATTCCTCCCCGGCACGCGCTTCTTCGACCAGGCGGCGAACCGCGAGGCCTTCGATCCGCATAACCCCGCGAGCCTCGTCGCCGTCGAGCCCACCATCGCGGCATTCCTGCTCGCGAACAAGCTGATCGACGGCAGCCCCAACGCCGCAAGCGGTGTCGATCCCTCGCTGCTCGAGGAGGCGCTGCGCAAATGACGGGCTCGCGAGTGACGCTCCTCTCGCGGCAGACGAGCACACCGGCCGAGACCGCCGTCGTGCCCGCCGCGCCACCCGCCGGGCCGGCTCCCGCGGCGGCCACGGCGCATCTCGAGCTGCCGGCCGTGCGGCGCAAGATCCCCTCGATGTGGGCGCTGCGCGGTTGGATGAGTCAGCGCCAGTACTGGCTCCTCGCCCTGACCGGACTCGCGCTGCCGCTCATCGCGTGGTTCGCGCTCGCCCGCCTTGGCACCGTGAGCAAGGTGTTCCTCCCCGGGCCGCTCGATGTGGTGCGGCGCGTGGGGTACTGGTTCAACAACGATGACCTGACCGGGGACATCCGCATCAGCGTCTACCGGGTCGTCGCGGGCTGGGCGCTCTCGGCGCTGATCGCGATGCCGCTCGGCCTGCTGATCGGGACCTACCGCGCCGTGCAGGCGCTGCTCGAGCCGCTCACCGACTTCGTGCGCTACATGCCCGCCGTCGCGTTCATTCCGCTCGTGATGCTCTGGATCGGCATCGACGAGGGCGCGAAGATCGCGATCATCTTCATCGGCACGTTCTTCCAGATGGTGCTGATGATGGCCGAGGACGTGCGCCGCGTCCCGATGGCGCAGATCGAGGCGGCCCAGACCATGGGTGCGACGCGCCTCGAGGTGATCGAGAAGGTAATCATCCCCTCCGCGAAGCCGGCCCTGCTCGACACGCTGCGCATCACGATGGGCTGGGCGTGGACGTACCTCGTCGTCGCCGAGCTCGTCGCCGCGAACTCGGGGCTCGGCTACGCCATCATCAAGGCGCAGCGCTTCCTGCAGACCGACAAGATCTTCGCCGGCATCATTCTCATCGGCCTGATCGGCCTCGCGTTCGATCAGTTCTTCCGGCTCATCCACCGGCTCGCCTTCCCATGGCTCTACGCGCGGAGCTGAGCGTGACGAGCGCGATCGAGTGCCGCGGGGTCTGGAAGATCTTCGAGTCTGGCTCGTCCCGCACCATCGCGCTGCAAGATCTCACGCTCGCGGTGGCCGAGGGCGAGTTCGTGACGCTCGTCGGCGCCTCGGGATGCGGCAAATCGACGCTGCTACGCACGCTCGCGGGCCTCGAGCCGCACTCGGCCGGTGAGATCGAGGCGGGCGGTGCGCCGGTGGCCGGTCCCGGCGCCGATCGCGCGATGGTGTTCCAGAACTACAGCCTCTACCCGTGGCTCACCGTCATCCAGAACATCAAGTTCACCCGCGAGCTCGCCGCGCACACCCGCGACCGCACCTCCGCCGACGTGGAGGCGGCCTCCGGCCGCGCGGACGCGCTGCTGCGGGTCATGGGGCTTGCGGCGGTTGCCGGCGCCTATCCCAACCAGCTCTCGGGCGGCATGCAGCAGCGGGTTGCCATTGCCCGCGCACTCATGAGCCGCCCCCGCATTCTGCTCATGGATGAGCCCTTCGGCGCACTCGACGCGCAGACGCGAGAGGTCATGCACGATCTCATCCTGCATGTCTCGGAGCTCGAGCACTGCACCGTGGTATTCGTGACCCACGATGTGGAGGAGGCGATCTATCTCGGGCGACGGGTCGTGCTGATGGCGCCGCGCCCCGGCCGGATCGATTCGCTCTACGATGTGCCCCTGCCCGCGCGCCGCACGCAGGACATGAAGCACACGCCCGCCTTTCTCGAGCTCCGGGCGCGGATCCTCGGCAAGATTCGGGAAACCTCGGGCCTCAAGACCGACCTCGAGCTGCTGCAGAAACTCTCGCGCCGCGCGAGCGACGCCGAGCTTCCCTCCGCATTCAATCATTGATGCACCCGGATCGCGCAGCCGCCCCCGGGGCTGCGCCGCGGTGGTGCGCGCCCGGGCCCGCATGCGGGCTGCCCCGGTGCTGTGGCACGGAGACGACGGGTGTAAGTCGCGGATTTCTGTTGAGAAGCGCAAGCCGCGCGTTGCCGGCGCCGCAGTCGGCACGGCGATTGCACCATTCGTTCCAACAATGTGCGTCTAGGGTTCCGGCCTGCGCGAGCAGGCGTCTGGTCCGAGAGAGGCAGTCCACGGTCGCCGCCGGGCATCTTGGCTCAGGCAACCGCGGATACACGGCGGGACAAAAGCCCGGGAGATCTCACGTCGAGGAGTCTTCGGCATCCTCGGGATGATCTTCCGCGTGCGCGGAAAGTCACCCAAACGAGAAAGATCTCCTCGACGGTGCGGCCATGCATCGGACCTGAGGAGACGACTCGCTGTGAAATCCAAGCACGCTCGGCGCTCTGCAAACCTCCCTTTGAGAGAAACACCCCGGATCCTTCCACCGGCCGCGCTGCGGCGCGGAGTGCGGCTCGAGCGGCTGACCCCGCTCGCGGCGGCGGTGGCCGCGGCGCTCTACGGGCTCCCTGCGCACGCGGATGCGAATTCCCCTTCGGCAAACGCGACGGGCGCGGCGACGACGGTCACCGCGGTGGCGGCGAGCGCGGCAGGCGCGACAACTTCCGCCCAGACTGCGCAGCCGACGAGCGCCCTGCAGGAGGTCATGGTCACGGCGACGCGACACGTCGCCTCCGCACAGGATCTGCCGATCAGCATCACCGCCGTGACGGGCGATCAGCTCGCGCAGGAGGGAGTCGAGAGCATCGCCGATCTCGCCGACACCCTCGCCGGCATCAACTACACCGACAAGGGTGCATTCGGCGGCGTCCAGGGCTCGACTCTCATCATCCGCGGCCTCAACAGCGAGCAGACCGCGGGCCAGCTCGCGCTCGCGACGCCGGTGGTGCCGCCCGTCGCAACCTACCTCGACGACACGCCGCTATTCTTCAATCTGCAGATCGACGATCTCGACCGCGTCGAGATCCTGCGCGGGCCGCAGGGCACCCTCTACGGGCAGGGCTCCCTCGGCGGCACGATCCGCTTCGTGACCAACCAGCCGGATCCTTCGGCATTCGACGCCCGCGCGGAGATCGGCGTGAGCGACACCGCACACACGCACGCGCCGAACGAGGAGGCCCACGGGATGCTCAACATCCCCTTGAGCGACACGTTCGCGATCCGCTTCAACGCGAGCCGCTCGTACGATGCGGGCTTCATCAACCAGCCGAACCTCTACGAGCTCAACTCCTCGGGCATCCCCATCGCCGCGCAGCCGGGGAACCTGTGGAGTCCCCCGGTCAAGTACTCCGAGGACGGCACCAATTCGGATGATTACGGCGCGGCTCACTTCGCGGCGCTGTGGAAGCCGAATGATCAGTTTCGCGGCGAGCTCTCCTACTACTACCAGCTCGCCTCGGCGGAAGGCTTCCCGTACGTCGCCACCCAGACCTCCGCCTACAACGATTGGATCAGTCCGGCGACCCAGCCCACCGGCACGTTCACGAACCCGCCGCTTGCGACCCAGCTCTACAACTCCCCGGTGCCTGCGGGGGTTGACGCGCTCTCCAATGCCGACAACTCCCTCGAGGCCGCCAAGGATCGCGTGAGCCTGGTCGCGCTCACGCTCGATTACGACTTCGGATTCGCGACGCTCACCTCGGCGAGCTCGTGGGCCAATCACGTCAATGCCTCCTCGAGCGACCTCACGGCGCTCTATACCAGTTTCTCGTTCTATCAAAGCCTCTACGGCCAGAACCCGCGCTCCTTCGTCCAGGGGCGCGATGGGCTGCACGATCAGCCCTGGGCGGAGGAGCTGCGCCTCGCCTCGAAGACGGGCGGAGTGCTCGATTGGGTGGCGGGACTGTTCTACCGCAACGAAACGTTCGACATCCAGGAGCACGAGTTCTATCCCGGCTACCTCGACTTCTACAACGCCTGCGAGCCGATCTACGGCCAGAGCATTGGCGATGGGGTCACGCCTTCCTATTGCGGTGTGGGCGAGACGGCCTACACCCCCGGCATGAGCACCTACGTCGACGGCATTCCAATCGTCAAGGACCAGGCTTACATCGGCGACTTCGAGACGAAGTTCCGCGACATGGCGGCCTTCGGCGAGCTCACCTGGCACTTGACGCACGACTGGAGCGTGACCGGCGGCACGCGGCTGTTCAAGCAAACCGTGGACCAGGCGCAGCAGACGGGGCTCCTGTTCGACGGCGGGCCGTTCTTTGGCTCCGTGCCACCGATCGCCAACAGCTCCTTGAGCGCTAGCTGGAGCCGCGCGCTCTGGAAGCTCAACACCTCCTATCAGCTGAGCAAGCACAATCTCGTCTACGCGACCTGGTCGCAGGGATTCCGGCGCGGGGGCGTCAATGCGCTGCCGACGGCAGAGCCGGGCGAGGACTACGTGACCCCGCCCGCGCTCACGAAACTCGCGCCGGACACCGCGAACAATTACGAGGTCGGCTTCAAGGGAACGGTTGCCGGGCGTCTGCAGTACTCGGCGGATGTGTTCGACATCCAGTGGCACAACGTTCAAGAGGGTGTGCAGCTCACCCCGCTCGTTCTGCCCGCCTCGCTCAACATCGGGGATGCCGTGAGCCGCGGCTTCGAGGGCGAGAGCAATCTGCTCATCACCGATCACATCGCCGCACAGCTCGACTACACCTACGATCAGACGAAGATCACACAGCTCAATCCGCTCTTCGTCTATCCGAACGTCTCCGCTCCGCCCCCGGCCATCGGCAGCCCTCTCCCCGGGACGCCGAAGAGCAGTGCTGCAGTGACGCTCGCCTACCAGAACGTCCACTTCGCCGGCGGTGATTGGCGCTGGGCCTGGAGCGCGCATTACACGAGCGCGATCCTTCCGGCGCTCTCGGCGACGGTGCCGACCGCGGCGGGGTTCACGATGATCGACACGCGACTGTCCTACGCGCACACGAACTGGGTTGGAACCCTGTACGTCGACAACGTGACCAACATACTCGGCATCACCTCGTACTCCGACCCGGCGCTCTACGGCAACCGCTGGCAGGGAATCGTGTCGACTCCGCGGACGGTCGGCATCACCCTCACCTACTCGCTCAATCCCCGCTAGGGAAATGGAGAGCGCGGAGATCCTCGAGCACCTGGTCGCATTCCCGACCGTGAGCCGGGATTCGAACCTTGCGCTCATCGAGTACGTGCGCGGCTTTCTCGCACAACGGGGCATCCCGGCGCGGCTGTACCCGGATGCCACGGCGCCCAAGGCCAATCTGTACGCGCGCATCGGTCCGGCCGAGCGCGCCGGGGTGCTGCTCTCCGGCCACACCGATGTGGTGCCGGTGCAGGGCCAGGCGTGGTCGACGGACCCGTTCCGCTTGACCGAGCGGGGAGGACGGCTCTACGCACGCGGCGCCGCCGATATGAAGGGATTCATCGCGTGCGCGCTGCGTGCGGCCGAGCGCGCCGCCGCCCGGCCGCTGCGCGAGCCGCTCGAGCTCGCCTTCTCCTACGACGAGGAAGTGGGGTGCGTGGGCGTGCGCTCACTCATCGCGGATATGCAGCACTGGGAGCGGCGGCCGCGGTTGTGCATCGTCGGGGAGCCGACGCGCCTCGCGACGGCCATCGCGCACAAGGGCAAGACCTCCTTGCGGGCCGTGTGCCGCGGCCGCGCAGCGCATTCCTCGATTCCCGATCGCGGCATCAACGCGATCTACTTGGCGAGCGCGTTCATCGGCAAGGTCCGCGAGCGCCAGGAGGAGCTCGTGCGCTTCGGGCCGCGGGACCCGGGGTACGAGGATCCTCACACGACCCTGCACGTGGGCACGATTCTCGGCGGCAGCGCGCTCAACGTCGTGCCGGCGCACTGCGAGCTCGAGCTCGAGGTTCGTAACCTCCCGGCGCAGGAGCCGGGGCTGCTCGTGGGCGCGCTGCGTGCCGATGCGGCCGCCGTCGCGGCCGCATCGGCACGCCCCGCCGAGGCGAGCATCGCGCTCGAGATCACCCACGAGTACCCGGCGCTCGAGACCCCGCACGATGCGCCGGTCGTCGAGCTCGTCGCGGCACTCACCGGTCATCGCGAGCCGATCAAGGTGGGGTTCGGAAGCGAGGCGGGGCTGTACTCGAGCTGCGTCGGCGTGCCGAGCGTGGTGTGCGGTCCCGGGTCGATCGATCAGGCGCACCGGGCGGATGAGTTCATCGAGGCGGACCAGCTGCGCCGCTGCGATGCGATGCTCGATGCACTCCTGGAGCGGCTGTCGTGATCCGCACCGGGGAGCAGTATCGCGACTCGATCCGCGACTCCCGCGAGGTGTACGTGAACGGGGAGCGCGTGCGCGACCTCGTGCGCCACCCGATGTTCAAGCCGCTGATCGACGTTCGCGCGCGCATCTACGACATGCAGCACGAGGCACCGACGCGCGCGCTCCTCGCCTACGAGCACGAAGGCGAGTGGTGTCCCGTGGCGCACAAGCTTCCCCGCAGCGAGCGGGACTGGTGGGACAAGCGCCGCGCCACCGACACCGTTCTCGAGGCGATCGGCGGTGTGGTGACGCGCGTCGGGGACGAGACGGTCGGGGAGATGTGGTCGCTCTACGACGGGGAGGCCATCCTCAATGAGGCCGATCCGCGCTTCGCCGCCAACATCCGCCGCCACATCGAGTCGCTCGAGCGCGGCGATCCGTTCCACGTTTCCGCGAACACGGATCCCAAGGGCGACCGCTCCAAGCTCCCGCAAGATCAGGATCCGGACATGCTGCTGCACGTGGTCAAGGAGACCGACGCCGGCATCATCGTGCGCGGGGCAAAGTACGAGACCGCCGCCGCGTACGCCAACCAGGCGTTCACCAAGCCCACCATCGCCAACTGGGGCAACCAGGCGCTCTCGGACTACGCCGTGGGCTTCATCTGCGACCTGGCCGCACCCAATCTCAAATTCATCTGCCGCACGGGTTTCGCCGGGCGCGCTCCCGCGGCCGACTATCCGCTCGCCAATCGCTTCGATGAGGTCGATGCGCTGGTCGTGTTCGATAACGTGCTCGTGCCGTGGGAGAACGTGCTCTTCTACCGGCACACGCGCGCCGCCACGTTCATTCGCGCGACGTTGCACCGCTACTCGGCGTTTGCCTTCGTGCAGCGGAACCTGAAGCTCGCCGACATGGTGATTGGGGCGGCGCTCTGCAACGTGCGCCAGACCGGTCTCGACAAGCAGCAGGCCGTGCAGGAGAAGCTCGCGCAGCTCGCCGTCTACCGCGAGGGCATCAACGCGCACCTCACTGCCGCCATCACGCTCGCCGAGCGCAGCCCCGCCGGGCTCACGATGCCGAACCAGTCCCTGCTCTATGCGGGCCGCGTGCTCGCCTGCAGTCAGCTCCACCAGTTCCTGCACCTTGCGCGCGAGCTCTGCGGCGGCCAGATCTGCGTGACACCGGACAAGGCGTCGTTCGACTCGCCCGACACCCGCGGCTGGCTCGAGAAGTACTACACGGTGAACGAACGCTGGGTCGCCGAGGACCGCCGCAAGCTCTTGGCCCTCGCCCGCGACCTGCTCAACTCCGATTACGCCGGACACCGGCTCACCTTCCAGCTGTTCGCGCAGGCCCCGCCGTTCGCGCACCTCGCCGCCGTCTACCACAGCTTCGACTGGGATGGGCCGCTCGACTTCGTGCGTCGCGCCGCGGATCTCTCCGAGCGGGTGCTCGAGCGCCCCGCGCGCGTCGCTGGGGATGAGGCGGTGCGCAGGTGGTTCGCGCGGCAGCGGTAGAATGCGCTCGTGCACACGCGCATCCGCCCCTTCAACACCCGCGACACCTATCCCGAGCAGCAGCTCGACAACGATCTGTGCCAGGTCGTGGTCGCCCGTGGGCGCATGGTCTTCGTGCGCGGGCAAGTGGGGCAGGATCTTGCGACCGGCGCGAGCGTCGCGGTGGGCGATGCGGCGGCGCAGGCCGACCAGGCGATGCGCAATCTGGTCGAGCTGCTCGCGGAGGCGGGGGCCGCGCGCGAGCACATCTGCAAGATCACCATTTATCTCACCGATCCGCGCTGGCGGGAGCCGGTGTACCGCACGGTCGGGCGCTGGCTGAGGGGCGTGCATCCGGTCTCCACTGGAGTTGTCGTCGCGGGGCTCGCGCGGCCGGAATGGCTGGTCGAGATCGACGTGATCGCCGTGATTCCCGAGGAGCCCGGGAGCTGACGGGGATGACGTTCTCGATCGTCGCCCGCTCGAGCGACGCGCACGTGTTCGGCGTCGCGCTCGCCTCGTCCTCACCGGCGGTCGCTGCGCGCTGCGCGCACGCGCGCGGCGGGATCGGCGCGGTCGCGACGCAAAGCCTGACCGACCCCGCGCTCGGCACGCTCATGCTCGATGCGCTCGGGCGGGGCGCGGGCGCCGGAGCCGCCCTCGATCTGGCGCTGCGGGCGACGCCCTTCGCCGCCTATCGCCAGCTGATCGCGATCGGCCGCGACGGCCCTCCCGCCGCGCACACCGGAGCGCTCGCCCCCGGAACCCGCGCCACCGCGTTGGGGTCGCACGCGGCCGCCGCAGGTAATCTGCTCGCGAACCCCGGCGTGCCCGCCGCGATGACCGCGGCGTTCGAGCGTGCGGGCGCACCGCGCGCGAGCGAGTCGCAGACCCGCGCCTTCGGCGAGCGCCTCATCGCCGCGCTGCACGCGGGAGCCGCCGCCGGCGGCGAGGCCGGTCCGGTTCACTCCGCCGGTCTGCTCATCGCGCGCGAGCTCAGTTGGCCGATCGTCGACCTGCGCATCGACTGGAGCGAGGAGGCGCCACTGCAGCAGCTCTCGGCGCTGTGGGAGCGCTATGCGCCGCAGATCGAGGATTACGTGCGCCGCGCGATCGATCCAGGCAGTGCACCGCGTTTCGGCGTGCCGGGCGACTGCGGCCCCGGGTGAGCGGGCGAGCCGCCCTGATGAGCGACTCGATCGAGACTCCGCGCCCGCCTGCCGAGGCCCTGGCGCGCGCCGAGGAGGCACTCGCCCGCGCCCCGACGGATGCGCGGCTGTTGCTCGCGCGCGCTCAGTGTCTGCTCGTGCTGGGGCGCCTGCCCGAGGCCGGTACGGCCGCCGCAGCCGTTGAGCGCCACGCCCCGGCCGATCCGGTGCTCTGGGATGCCCTCGGCACCCTCTTCAGCCGCGCGAACGATCAGCGAGGAGCCCTGCGGGCGTACGACGAGGCGGTGCGGCTCGCCCCGCGGGAGCCGCAGTTCCTCTTCAATCGCGCCGCCGTGCGGCGCTTCCTGGGCGCGCTCGAGGATGCGGAGGCCGACTACGATCGCGCGCTTGCGCTCAATCCCACCGACTACGAGGCGTACCGCAACCGCGCGGATCTGCGTACCCAGACGGCGGCGCGCAATCACGTGGCCGAGCTCGAGCGCGCCCTCGCCGCCGGCCGGCCCGACTGGCACGGTGAGGTTCAGCTGCGCTACGCGCTCGCCAAGGAGCTCGAGGATCTCGGCGAGCACGAGCGCTCGTTCGCGCACCTGGCGCGCGGCGCGCGGCTGCGGCGCGAGCACATGCGCTACGACCCGGTGGGCGATCTCGCGACGGTGGACTGGATCATCGAGGCATTCCCCGACGCAGGACCCGGACCCGCTGCCGATGCGAGCGAGGAGTCCCCGATCTTCATCGTCGGTCTTCCGCGCAGCGGCAGCACGCTCCTCGAGCGTATCCTCGACAGCCACTCGGCTGTCACGGCCGCAGGGGAGCTGCCCTGCTTCGCGCACGCCGTGGTCGATGCCGTGCGGCGCGACGGCGGGCCGGCGCCGCGGTCGCGGCGCGAGCTCATCGCGCGGTCCGCACGGCTCGATTTTGCGGCGCTCGGCCGGGACTACCTCGCTCGCGCACGCGCCGCCGGCGCCACCGGCGCGCGCTTCACGGACAAGATGCCCCTCAACCATCTCTACTGCGCACTGATCGAGCGCGCGCTGCCGCGCGCGCGGATCGTGCACGTGCGCCGAGCGCCGATGGCGGCGTGCTACGCGATCTACAAGAGCCTGTTCGAGGACGGCTACCCGTACTCCTACGATCTCACGGAGCTCGCGCGGTACTACGTCGCCTACGAGCGGCTGATGCGGCACTGGGCGAGCCTCTTCCCGGGCGCCATTCACGAGGTGCGCTATGAGCGGCTGGTCGCCGATCAGGTGACCGAGACGCAAAGATTGCTGCAGTTCTGCGGGCTCCCCTGGGAGGATGCCTGTGTCGAGTTCCATCGCAACCCGGCGGCGAGCACGACCGCGAGCGCCGCCCAGGTGCGCCGCCCGCTCTACCGCACCGCCCTCGAGCAGTGGCGCCGCTATGAGCGGCAGCTCGCGCCCGTGCAGCGCATCCTCGCGGAGGCGGGCATCACCGACGCCGGCTGAGGCGTGCCGACATGGTGCAACGGGCTGCCCCATTGATGGAATTCTGCACCATGTGCGTGCAACTGATTGAATGCCCGAGCGCCGCCCCGCATAGTCGATCGCGAAGGACTTCCGTTCGACACTCGGGTAACTCATGGCGCGTGGTCCGTCGTTGCTGCTCTGGCTGCTCGCCGCTCCGGCGCTCGCGAGCGCCGCTCCGCAGGTCAACGTCGGCGTCGTCAACTGGATCGGGTATGGGCCGCTCTACTGTGCGGCCGCGAACGGCTACTTCCGGCGCTACGGTCCGGACGTGCGGCTCGTCACTTTCAGCGACAACTCCCTCATGTCCGGAGCGCTCGAGGGCGGGGAGCTCGATGCGACGACGCTCACCTACGATCAGGTGCTGATCGCCGATGCGCGCGGCTGGCGCCTGAAGGTGGTGATGCCGGTCGACTACTCCGTGGGGGGCGATGCGATTCTCGCGAGCGCAGCGGTGCACACGGTGAAGGATCTGCAGGGCCGCAAGGTCGCCTTCCAGCCGCTTTCTCCTTCGGATTTCCTGCTCGGCTACGCCCTGCAGAAGGCGGGCCTCTCCGAGCGCGACATCCAGGCCGTGAACGCGACGCCCGAAGGGGTGGCGGGCATCATGGCAGCCGGCGCGGTGGACGCCGGGGTGACCTACCAGCCGAACGTGGCGACGATCCTCAAGTTGGGCGGGGGCAAGCGCTATCACGTGCTGCTCTCCTCGCGCGATGCGCGCGGCATGATCACCGACGTGCTCGTCGTGCGCGCGAGCACCATCGCGCACGACCCGGCGCTGGTGCTCGGGCTGATCCGCGGCACGATGGACGGGCTTGCCTTCATGCAGGCCCAGCCCGCACAGGCGGCCGCGATCATCGCGCGCACGCTCGGAATATCCTCCGATGAGGTTCGCGCGCAGCTCTCGAACATCGAGAATCCGCCGCTCGCCGAGCTCGGGGAAGTCTTCCGCAACACCGATGCCTTGCCCTCTTTCTTCGCAAGCGGGAAGATCATCGGGGCACTCCTCATCAAGGAAGGCCAGATCGAGAGTATTCCGCCGATCGATGAGACCTTCGATGCGCACTTCGTCAACGAGATCATGCAGGCGAGCGTAGGGGAGTTGCGGTGAGCCGGATGTTCCGCTACGCCGATGGCGTGGGGCCGCAGCTGCTCATCGTGAGCTACACGCTTGCGGGCTGGGCGCTCGGCGTGTGGATGCTCACCCGGCCCGAGTGGCTCGTGAACGCGGCGGGCGTGCTCATCACGGCGCACGCGCTCGTTTGCTCGGCGTATCTGCTGCACGACTGCGCGCATCACGCAGTACTCGCGACCGGTGCTGCGAACGACCGGCTCGGCGTGCTCATGAGCTGGATCAACGGAGCCTGCCTCGCGAGCTACGCGCGGCTGAAGAAGAAGCATCTGCGCCACCACGCCGATCGTCTCGATGTGGTCACCTTCGATTATCGTGCGGCGCTGCGGGCCGCCCCTGCTTGGGTGCGCGGCGCCGTGCTCGCGCTCGAATGGGCCTACGTGCCGGCGGTCGAGCTCCTGATGCGCGTGATGATCGTGGCCGCCCCGTTCCGCCACGGAACGCGCGCCGAGCGCATCCGAGTGGTATCGCTGCTCGCGGTGCGCATCGCGCTCCTCGCGGCGCTCGCGCTCGTGAGCGTGAAGGCCGTCATCCTCTATGCGCTCGCCTTCCTCCTCTTCCTCACCGTGCTGCGGTTCATGGATGCGTTCCAGCACACCTACGAGGTGTTCGCGTCGCATTCGCTCGCACCCGCTCCGGTCGATCCGCGACGCGACCGGCGCTACGAGTACGAGCACACCTTCTCCAATCTGGTCTCGGCGCGCTGGCCCAAGTTGAACCTGCTGGTGCTCAACTTTCCCTATCACAATGCGCACCACGTGCGCCCCGGCGAGCCCTGGTATCGCCTGCCGGCGCTGCACGGCTCGCTCTACCAGCCCTCCGAGCGCCAGGTGATCACCTGCCGCCAGCTGCTCGCGAGCTTCCACCGCCACCGCGTCGCGCGCGTGCTCGCCCAGGACTACGGTGCGGTCGCCGCGAGCGGCGAGCGGGCGAGCGGCTTCATCGGCGCGGTCGGCGTCTCGTTTCTCACCGCGGTGTGAGGGGCGCTCCGTGATCGCCGCCGCGGCGGCGCTGCTCGTGATCGACATGCAGCGCGACTTTCTCGATCCGCGCGGCTACATCGCGCGCAGCGGCATCGACGTGGAACCGCTCCGCGCGGCGATCCCTGCGGTCCGGCGTCTGCTCGCCGCCGCGCGCACGACGGGCTTGCGCATCGTGCACACCCGCGAGGGCCACCGCCCGGATCTCTCCGACCTCACGGATTTCAAGCGGCGCCGCGCCGAGCGCTCCGGCGCGCCGATCGGCAGCGTGGGCCCGCTCGGACGCCTGCTGGTGCGCGGCGAGCCGGGTCACGAGATCATCGAGGAGCTCGCGCCGCTGCCGGGAGAGCCGGTCATCGACAAGCCGGGGTTCGGCGCTTTCTACGCGACCGATCTCGAGCTCCTGCTGCGCAGCGCCGGCGTCACTTCCCTCGTTCTCGCCGGCGTCACGACCGACATCTGCGTCCACTCGACGCTGCGCGAGGCGATCGACCGCGGCTTCGACTGCGTGACCGTGGCGGACGCCTGCGCCGCCGGCGACCCCGCAGTCCACACCGCCATGCTGGCATGCATCGCCGGTGAAGGCGGAATCCTCGGGCGCGTGGTGACGAGCGAGCAGATCGTGACTGAGTGGCGCCCGAGGCACTCGGGGCTGCCGATGCCTCGAACGCTCAGCCGCGCGTGAGGGGCCGGCGCTCGCGCGCCGACCACGTGCCCTGGGCGAGACAGCGCTTGACGTGCGTGGCGATCTCGCGCATCGGGGCGAACCAGACGCCGCCCTTCGCGAGCATCCGGCCGATCATCCGGTGCGTGTGCCGCCAGCGCGCGAGCCGGCCGGAGAGAAAGGGATGCCACACCGGGATCCACAGTCCGCCGCACTCCCACGCCGCCTCGAACTCCTCCCACCAGACCTCCCAGGCGCGCGCTGCGGATTGAATCGGCATCTGAAAATCGAGCTCGACGCTGTGCATGAACGGCGGCCAGTCGTCCATGGCCCAGTGCGAGGGTAGCTCGAGCAGCGGTCCGCGCGCCGTCTCGATGAGGTAGGGCACATCATCTCCCATGAGCGAGGCATCGTAGGCGATGCCGGACTCGATGAGCAGCTCCGCGGAGCGATGCGAGAAGTTGTAGAGCGGCGCGCGCCAGCCGACCGGGGTCTCAGCGGTCACGGCGCGGATCGCGGCGAGACTCTGAGCGAGGCAGCGCCTCTCCTCCTCGTCCGAGAGCTCGTTCGGATGCTCATGGAGGTAGCCGTGCGCGGCGACCTCGTGTCCGTCGCGCACGATCGCCTCGACGGCGCGCGGATAGCGCTCCGCACACCATCCGGGAATGAAGAACGTCTGGCGAATGGCGTAGTGCCGGTAGGTCTCCAGGATGCGCGGCACGGCCACTTCCGGACCGTAGCGCAACATCGAGGCGGCGCAGACCATGCCGTGCGCCCGCTCTGGATGGGCGAGGTGAAGGAGACTCTCGGCATCCATGTCGAGCGTGAAGGAGACGGCGCAACGCGCGCCATCGGGCCAGGGCACGGGGTTTGCGATCATCTCAGCAGGCCGTCTTGCCGCCGTCGAGCACCCAGGCCGCCCCGCTCACGAACGCCGCTGCGTCGCTCGCGAGGAACGCGACGGCTGCGGCCACCTCCGCGGGTGCACCGAGCCGCCGCAGTGGCACCGACTCGATCTCGCGGCGGCGCGCCGCCTGCGGATCGGCGAGCGTCGCGAATTCCCCCTGAAGCATCGGCGTATCGATCGGACCGGGGCAGAGCGCGTTCACGCGCACGCCGCGCGGAGCGAGCTCGACCGCGAGCGCGCGGCTCCAGGCAAGCAGCGCTCCCTTGGTCGCCGTGTAGGCGCTGTAGCCGGCCTGGCCGATGAGTGCGAGCTCGGAGGCGATATTGATGACCACGGCGCCGCCGCTCGCCTGAAGGAGCGGCAAGAGCCCCCGTGTGAGGTGAAACGGCGCGTGTACGTTGACGGCGAGCAGCTCATCGAGCAGCTCGCCGTCGCTCGCCTCGAATGCGCGCACGCGGCACAGGCCCGCGTTGTTGACGAGCGCGTCGCAGCGCCCGGCCAAGTGCTGCGCGAGCTCGGCGAGCACCCGCTCGCGCTCGCTCGCGCGCGCGAGATCCACGGTGTAGGGGCGGAATCTGCCTGTGTGCGCAAGCTCCGCGGCGAGCTGCGCTTGGCGGGCAGCGTCGCGATCGAGTCCGTGCACGCGCTTGCCCTGCCCGATGAGCTCGCGGACGATGGCGCTGCCGATGCCGCCCGCGGAACCGGTGACCACCGCCTCCTGCATGCCTCCCATCGGTGTGCGGCTCGCCGCCTCAGACGACCGTGAGGAAGGAAACGCCGTGCGCGCCCACGAAACCGTCGGCGCGCGTGGCAGCGCGCCCGTCGGCCGGAATGCCGTAATCCGCGGAGCACACGCGGCGCACGCGATTGCGGTGCCAGGTGCGCAGCAGCTCGCTCAGCGTGAGCACACCGCCGTGAGACTCCCCGTAGAGCTCGCGGTGCAGGGCGGGCAGGCGGAACCAGGGAAGCGAGGGGCGCTCATGATGAGCATTGTGATAGCCGAAATTGAGCACCAGGAGGTTGAGCCACGGATGGCGCCGCGAGATGAGGTTGGTGTAGGTGTGGCGCTGCTCGTAGCGCCGGTCGCGGCCTGCCATCGGCACCGGCTCCTGCGGTGCCACGAAGTACTGCTCGAAGCTGTGGTGGAAGGCGTCGAAGAAGTTGAGCACGTGCAGCTCGATCAGCGCCGCGAGCGCATAGAGCAGCAGCGCCTTGAGCGACCACAGCCCGAGCAGCACGAGCAACGCCGAGCGTACGGCGAGCATCGCCGCGGCGCGCGGCAAGTAGCGGCGCTGCGCCCGCAGGAGAAACGGCCGCCACACTACCTGCAGGTGCATCAGGATCTCGAGCGCCGGCAGGTATGCCCACTCGAGCGCCTGGATGAGCGCGCGGAGCCGCGCGCGACGCTCGAGCAACGCCTTGAAGTCGAAGCAGGCGAGGTCCGCCCGGTCCAAGTGGTGGCGGATGTGCATGTGGCGGATCCGCTCGAACGAGGCATAGGAGGACCCGGCGATGAAGCTCATGGCCTCCCCGGCACACGCGTTGGCGGCTCGGGTGGCGAAGAGCGTCTGGTGGGCTGCCTCGTGGATGAGATAGGCTGCGAGCACCATCGACTGCGCGCAGAGGAGCACGCCCACCCCATCGAGCGGCACCGAGCGCGCGCTCATGAGCGCGAAGGAGCCGAGCCAGCCCAGGCTCGCCGCGCCGAGCGCGAGCGTGTTGGCGAGGGCGGCACGGGAGTCGCGGAAGAGCTCGATGCGCGCCGAGGGCATGGCGTCCATGCCACCAATATATATTTTTACGTACATTTTTACAGGTATTTTTCTATGATTGGCGGATGGAGCCCGGAGATGCCGACTTGCCCGCGCGCGTGAGCGATCGCGCGCGGCGGGAGCTGCGCATCCGCTTCCTCGTCGCGCTGCGGGAGCTCGACGAGGCCTGGGTCGTCGCGTTTCACGGCGCCGGCTTGGGCGATGTGTACTTCTCGCGGCTGTTCACCGAGCTGTGGCTGCGTCAGGGCACCCCGATCGCCAAGACCGACGCCTACGCGCTCGTGAAGGGTGTCGGACCGCAGACGGCGATGAAGTACGTCTCCAAGGCGATCGCCGAGGGCTATCTCGAGGAAGTGGACAATCCCGCCGACGGGCGCTCGCGTCTGCTGCGAATGGCGCCGGCGCTGCGCGAGCGCTTCACCCAGGTGATCGACCGGGCGAGCGAGGCCTTCGCGAGCGTCTACGGCCCCGAGAGGCCGCGCCGGGCCGGCACGTGAAGTCGCGCGCGGCGGCCCTGCGCCTGGAGGTGAAGACGATCCAGCCGATCGCGCACGAGGAGCGTCACGGCCGGGGCCTCGACCTCTTCACCGTCTGGTTCGGCTCCAACATCATGCTGCTCACGATCGTCACCGGCGCGCTCGGGGTGACGGTGTTCCACCTGCCCTTCCTGGGCGCGGTCGCCGCACTCACCGCCGGCAATCTGGTGGGCGCAGTCTTCATGGCACTGCACGCGGCGCAGGGTCCGCTGCTCGGCGTGCCGCAGATGGTGCAAACGCGCGGACAATTCGGCTCCCACGGGGCGCTCCTCGTGGTGGGGCTCGTCATCGTCATGTACGTGGGCTTCTTCGCCTCGAATCTGGTGCTCGGCGGTGAGGCGCTCGCGACGGTCGCGCCGCGGTTCGACGCGGTTGAGGGAATCGTCCTCATGGCGGTCTTGAGCGCCGTGGTGGCAATCCTCGGGTACGACTTGATCCACGCCTACGCGCGCGTGATGACCTTTGTGTCCGGTGTGGTGCTCGCGCTCGACTTCGCGTGGATCGCGCTCGTTCACGGACTGCCCGTGGGGTTCTGGACGACCGGCACCTCGAGCGCAGCGGGTCTCCTCGGCACCGCCTCGGTCGGGGCGCTCTGGCAGATCGCCTATGCGCCCTACGTCTCCGACTACACGCGCTACATGCCCGCCGCGACGGGCGTTCGGCCCGCCTTCTGGGCGACTTACTGGGGCTGCTCGCTCGGGTCGGTCCTGCCGATGGTGCTCGGGGCCGTGGTCGGGGTGTGCGTGAAGGGCGATGATGTGATCGGCGGGCTCGCCGCGCTCAGCGGCCGGTTGGGACCCGTCGTGCTCGTGGTGTTCTCGGTGGCCATGGTCGCGACCAACGCGATGAATCTCTACTGCGGCGCGCTCTCCACGCTCACCTTCGGCCAGACGCTCACGCCACGCTGGTCGCCGCGCGCGGCGGCGCGCGCGGTCGTCTCGACAGTGCTGCTCGCGGCCGCGGTCGCGCTCGCAGTGTGGGGCCGCAACTCCTTCCTCGTGAACTACACGAGCTTCATCCTGCTGCTGCTCTACGTGCTCGTGCCGTGGACGGCGGTCAATCTCGTCGATTTCTACCTGGTGCGCCGCGGCCGCTACGACGTGGACTCGTTCCTGCAGGCCGACGGAGGCATCTACGGCCGCGTCAATCGCGCGGCCGTCGGCAGCTACCTGCTCGGCATCCTGGTGCAGATCCCGTTCATGTCCACGCCGCTGTTCACGGGCCTGATCGCACACCGCCTGCACGATGCGGACATCTCCTGGATCGTGGGGCTCCTGGTGACGGCACCGGTGTACTACTGGCTCGCTGCGTGAACTACCGATGCAACTTCGGGCCTCGGCACGGTAGGGTCGGGCGGCACGAGAGGGCTCCATGATCGGACCAGGACGCAACGCTCACAGAAGAACGGACGCGATGACGGGCAAGCTCGTGCTCTGCGCAGTGCTCGCTCTGGCGGGCGCCGCACGGCATGCCGCCGCCGCGCTCGCCGGCGCCGCAGCCGGCGGCAGCTCGGCGAGTCCCGCTCCACCGCTCGATCTCGGTCAGATCGAGCGCAAGGTGCCGAACCCCGCGCGTGGCCGCGCGCTCTATGCGGTGTGCGCGGACTGCCACGGCCGCCAGGGCGTGGGCACCGTCGATGGAACGGTTCCGGCGATCGCCGGGCAACTGGTACGCGTGATCCGCAAGCAGCTCGTCGACTTCCGCAGCGACCGGCGCTGGGACATCCGCATGCAGGCGGTCGCGGGACGCCACGGACTCGCAACCGCTCAGGACGTGGCGGATGTCTCCGCTTACGTAGCGAACATGCGCCGGCCGGCGATCACCTCGGTCGGAGACGGGCAGTTCGTGCGCTTGGGCGAGCGGCTCTATGGAGCGCGCTGCGCGCGCTGTCATGGTCCGGGCGGCGCCGGCAGCAATGCGCGCATGATCCCGCGCGTCGCGGGCCAGCAATACCAGTACCTGCTGCGCCAGCTCCATGACGCGCTCGAGGGGCGCAGGCCCAACATGGCTGCCGCGCACGCCCGGCCGCTCGCGCAGCTCGAGGTGAGCGGGCTCGATGGGCTCGCCGACTACATCTCGCGCTTGGCGGTACGCGTGACGCACTCGACGCAGCCCACCTCCCTCGAGACCGTCGCCCCCTGACGGGCGACTCCGCTAAGATCCCCCGGATCCACTCTCTTGGGGGAGAGCCGTCATGCGCCGTTTCTTCGCCGTGGTCGTCGGATGCGGATTTGCGGTCGTCTGCTGGGCCGTCGTGGGCGATGCCGCCGCGCAGCGGGCCGCGCAGGCCGAGGTAGCGGTGCACTGCGGACACCTGGTCGATACGCTCGCGGGACGGATGCTCGGTGCGACAACGGTGCTGATCGCCGGCGAACGCATCCTGAGCGTCGTGCCCGGGGATGCACCGGTCGCGGGCGCGCGGGACATCGATCTGTCCACCGCGACGTGTCTGCCCGGGCTCATCGACAGTCACACCCATCTGACCGATCAGACGAGCCCCACTCAATACAGCGATCAGTTTCGCTGGAATCTAGCCGACTACGTCGTGCGCTCGACGGTGTATGCGCGGCGCACGCTGCTCGCCGGATTCACGACGGTTCGCAACGTCGGGGACCACGAGAACGAATCGGTGGCGCTGCGCAATGCGATCAACGCGGGCGTGATCGTCGGTCCGCGTATCTTCACCGCCGGTGTGCCCATCGGCTCTACCGGCGGTCACGCCGATCCGACGGACGGGTACCGGCAAGATCTCGCCGGCGACCCCGGGGTCATGCAGAGCATCATCAACAGCCCCGAGGAGGCCGCGAAGGCGGTTCGGCTCCACTACAAGCTCGGGGACGATCTCATCAAGATCATGCCCTCGGGAGGCGTGCTCGATGAGAGCGCAAGCGGCGATAACCCACAGCTCACGCTCGAGGAGATCAAGGCGGTCGTCGCGACCGCGCACGACTACGGGTTCACGGTCGCCGCGCATGCGCACGGCGCCGAAGCGATCCGGCGCGCGGTGCTGGGCGGAGTGGATTCGATCGAGCACGGCACCTTCATGAACGCGGAGGACATGCGCCTGATGAAGGAGCACGGGACCTGGTACGTGCCGACGATCATCGCGGGCGAGTTCGTCGCGGAGAAGGCGCGGGTCCCGGGCTACTACCCGCCCCAGGTGGCTGCCAAGGCGCTCACGATCGGCTCGCAGATCCTCGCCACCGCGGGCCGCGCGTATCGCGCCGGCGTGAAGATCGCCTTCGGCACCGACGCCGCCGTCTACCCGCACGGGGAAAACGCCCACGAGCTCGAGCTCATGGTGAAGGCGGGCATGCCGCCGTTGTTCGCGCTCGAGGCCGCGACGATCCACGGCGCCCAGCTCCTCAAGAGGGACCAGGACCTGGGAAGCGTGACGGCCGGCAAGCTCGCCGATCTGGTGGCCGTCGATGGCGACCCGCTCGAGAACATCGGCATCATGAGGCACGTCGCCTTCGTGATGAAGGCCGGGGTCGTCTACAAGCGCGGCGGCAATGCCATCGATCTCGATCCCGGTCCCTGGTGAGCGCGGCACCGCGCCCGCGCGTCCGGGGCGCGCGCGGGACCGCTAGCGCTCGCCGCTCACCCGACGGATGAACTCGAGCACCGGAGCGGACAGCGACTCATCCGGCGTGCCGACCGCATAGGTCTCCGAGAGGTGCGAGTGGTTCGGCAGGAAGACGCGCTCGACCGGCCGCCCCTCCTTCGCGCGCGCCGCAGTGAGCTCATCGGTCTGCTCGCGCATCATCGGCGGATCGAGCTCGGCGTCGGTGACGAGAAGCGGTGTCGGGGTCTTGAGCAGCCCGGGGAGCGATGAGCGCTCGGGATACTTGGACACGTCCGTGCCGTAATAGTCCTTCCAGATGGAGACCTGATTGCCGAGGTCGTAGAAGCCCGAGGTGAGGATCGCGCCCGCGACGGCCGGCCGGGCCGCGGTCGTCGCGACATGCGCGAGGTAATCGGCCACATGCGCCGCACCGGCCGAGTGCCCCCACAGGAAGATCTCGTGCGGATCGCCGCCGTAGGCGGCGATGTGTCGGTGCAGGAAGCGCACGGCCGCCGTCACGTCCTCGATGCCGGAGGGAAACTGAAACTGCGGGGCAAGGCGATAGTTCATCGTCACGCCCACGAGCCCGTGCGCCGCCGCCCACAGGCCGATGTTGTCGTAGAAGGGCGTGCCGGCGGTGTGCTTCGAGCCGCGGCTGAAGCCGCCGCCGTGGATGAACACCAGCACCGGCTCCGCGTGGCCCTTCGCGGGCGCGGTGAAGATGTCGAGGACATTGCGCTCGTGCGGTCCGTAGTGCACATCGCGCGTGAGCGCGACGTTTGGATACGGCTCGTGCGGAAAGAGCGGCGCATAGAGCTGCGCCGTGCGTGGGTCGATGCGCGCGCCCATCTCCCTGAGCGCACTCGCGATGTTCGGCGCCATGCCGGACGGCGCACGGAGTGCGGGGGCTTGCGAGGCCGGCGGGTCCGCGGCGGCGGTCACCGGGGCCTCCCCGCTCGCTCCGATGAGTGGCACGGCCGTGCGGCCCGTGACGGGATTGGCGTAGTGGAAGGGAATGTCGTAGACGACGGGAAACATCGCGACCTTGCCGGTCGGCGGGGCATCGGGAGGGTACTCCTTGCTCTCGCCCGGCACGCCCGGGTGCGCACCGCGCACCCATCCGCCCTCGTAGCTCGCCCCGAGCGTGTTGTAGGTGTGGTCGGTCTGCAGTCTCCAGATGCCGTCCTGTTTGATGGCGACGTTCTCGTAGATCGCAGCGCCCACCGAGGCGCGCGAGCCGAAGGCCATCTGCTGGAACATGCGGATGCGGATCTTGGCGCTCAAGCCATCGGGGGCCACGTCGATCACCGGCTGCAGCTGCATGTGGTTGCCCAGCATGCCCGCGACGGGACCCTCGTGGCCGCGCCCGAGCACTTTGAATAGGAACGTGCGGATGTGCTCGCGGGTCTCGTAGACCCCGCGTTGCGCGAGCTCCATCGTGCCGTCCGCGGAGAACAGATCGGCGAGGCCGTTCCACAGATCCTTATCGAGATAGTAACCGTAGGCGCTCTCGAGATTCTCGATCTCGTCGTAGTCCTTCACGCGCTCGATGGTGCGCTCGGCGGCAGCGACGAGCGCCGCGGCGCTCCTCACCCGCGGTGCACTCCAAGGCCGCCCGAGCGGCGCGAGCATCGCCGCAGCAGCCGCGCTGCTCGGCGCACCGACCGGCGGGTAGTGCGGCGGCTCGCCGGTTGCGGGATTGCGATAATGGAACGGCGGCACGAACGCCTTCGGATAGATCTGGTAGACCTCGCTCGGCGGACGATCCGGCGGGAGTGCCTCGCTCGCAGCCGGTGCGGGCTCGGCATCCTTCGCCCAACCCTTGTCGTAGTCGGTGATGAACGTCGGGTAATAGTGAAGCGAAGCGATCTTCCACACGCCGTTTCGCTTCACGTACGTATTCTCGTAGGTCCCTTCGCTCCACTTCCCCCACGTCTGGTACACGCCCGTCATGTCGAGCTCGCGGCTGCGCGAGCGGGCATGCAGGCCGTCCGCGGACACATCGACGATCGGCTGCAGCTGGATGTGATCGTTCAGCCAGCCGTAGACGAGGCCGTGGTGTCCGAGCAGACCGAGAAACTCGCGGATGCGAGCCTTGCCGACGTAGACCCCGCGCTGCGCGAGCTCGATCGTGCCGTCCTCCGCAAAGAGGTCGGCGACCTGGTCCCAGTCCGCTCGATCGAGGTAGTAGCCGTAGATGCGCTGCAGATTCTCGATCTGCTGCGCATCACTCAGGAGCTCGGCCCGGTGCGCGAGTTGGGCGGCGCGCCGCCCAAGATTCTCATCACCGCGGTGGCGCGCGGCAACGGCCGCCACGTCCCGAGCAGAGACGCTCCAGACTGCGGCCCCCGCGGCCGTCGTGCCCGGATTCGAGTAGTCGAACGGTGCGAGGCACGCCTTCGGAAACCCGCCGCAGGACACGCGCGGCCGATCGGGCGGATGCGCGAGATGGCGGAATGCGCGACGCACGGCTGCGAGCGGTGCGCCGCCCGGTCCGGCAGTGCCGCGCCCGCCAACCCCGCGCGGTGCGGCCGGCGCCGCCCAGCCCGTTTGATACGGGGCGCCGAAGCCGTCGTAGTAGTCGAGCTTGCGGATCTTCCACACACCGTCGACTTTCGCGTAGCCGATCTCGTAGACACCCTCCGCCCACACGGCACCACCGCCGAAGTTGCCGAACATGGCGAACGCACGCCAGCGCCCGCGTGCTGTCTTGCCACCCGGATCGAGATGAACGACCGGCTGAATGTTCATGTGGTCGTAGAGCCGCCCGTCGCCCAAGCCGAGCTCGCCCATCTTCTTCCCACCGACGTTCATGTAGAGATGCTCGCGGATGCTCTTCCAGCCGATGAAGACGCCGGCCGGATAGTTCGCGACCGCATCC
>Ga0335074_10001670_pt1 | contig 30016 bp, 24 predicted proteins | sample Lox_Sample_23_FD_206715 | JGI IMG/M metagenome (GOLD analysis project Ga0335074, IMG submission 206715) | Soil microbial communities from Loxahatchee National Wildlife Refuge, Florida, United States - Lox_Sample_2.3 | ecosystem: Environmental > Terrestrial > Soil > Wetlands | place: USA... | reverse complement strand
GGTAAGTCACCGAAGAGGACTTTGCCCGCTTCGGGCTCTTGCAGCCCGGCGATGACCTCGAGGAGCGTTGACTTCCCGCAGCCGCTCGGCCCGATTACGGAGACAAACTCGCCCGGCTGCGCGACCAGGTCCACGCCGTCCAAGACCCGCACCACCTTCTCAGCACTGTTGTACGACTTGGTGACGGCGTGCACTTCCAACCCCGCCGGTGCGACAAGTACCTGTTCAAGGTCACGATCGCGAGCTCGCGAAGGCCCTGGCCGTGCCGACAGCAGCGCTGGAAGCGGCCCCAAGCCTGGCTGTCCCACAGGGGCACGTTACCCGAAGTGCTCTCGGTGGTGTAGCCTGTCGTCTAAGTGACGCAGGGTGCCCGATAAAACCCTCGGGCTGAGAGCACACCTGTCGAACCTGATCTAGCTCGCACTAGCGGAGGGACAGTCACATGTTGAGGGGTTCTCGCGCCACTGAGCGGCGCTTTATGCCGGTGTTGGCAGTTAGCTTTGTCGCGGCGTTAGTCGTTGCCTCGCCCCCCCTCGCCGGGGTTGCCAGCGCCCGCTCGCCCCATACCCAGTCGTCCCACACCTCCCTGGTAAACGTCACTCTCGCCCTCGATTGGACGCCAAACACGGACCACACGGGCTTTTACGTGGCTAGTTCCTTGGGTTATTACCGCAAGGCCGGCATCCGGCTGAAGATCATCCCCTACACGACGACCCTCCCAGACGAGCTCGTCGCTGGCGGGAAAGCAGACTTTGGCATCTCTTTCGAATCAGAGGTCGCCATCGACGAAGTGCAGGGCCTCCCCGTCACCTCTGTCATGGCGATCCTCCAGCACATGGCGAGCGTCGTGGGGTACCGCCCAGGTTCGGGTATCAGCAGGCCTCGGGACCTCGTCGGCAAGACCTTCGCCTGGGACGGCGGTACCGATGAGATTGCCTCCATCGAGTACCTGATCGACAAGGACGGCGGCAAGGGCACGCTCCCCAATGGCAAGCCAAATTTTAAGGTCGTCGACCTCAACACCTCAGCCTACGCAGCCGTTTATGACGGCGAGGCTGACTTTGACTTCCCGCTCGTCACATGGGAGGTGATCCAAGCGCGCCTGGCAGGGGAGCCGATGGACTACTTCGATCTCCAGCGTTGGGGTTTCCCTGACCGTTACGAAGTCGTCCTGATATCGAGCCGCTCGTTCTTGCGCGACAACTCTCTTCTCGCGGCTCGTTTCGTCGAAGCGTCGGCTGAAGGGTTCACGTACGCGGCACAGCACCCGGCGGCTGCGGCCAAGATCCTCATCGACGACAACCCCGGTGTCTTTACCACCCCAAGCCTTGTCTATGACAGCGCGGCTGTTATGGCAAAATCGTTTTGGCTCGACCCTCAGGGTCGCTTTGGCTACCAGGATTACGCCAAGTGGTACGGGTACACCCGCTTTGCCGTGCAAGCGGGTGTCCTCCGTAACTCGGCTGGGGATCTCGTGACTAAGGTCCCGGCCAACATTGCGAGCTGGTTTACCAATGCCTATCTGTCCCCGGCACGTTAGGGTGCGATGAACCTCCCCGTTACGAGCGAGACAGTGACCGCAGCCGACCTGCCGTCCTATGACCTGGCGCACTTGCACTTGCGTGCACTGCCTGGTTTGGGGAGGCCCAGCGGAGCAAGACGCGGGCTGAGCTTCGTTCTCCCACCAGCGGTGGTCGCTCTGGTGGGGCTTGGCCTCTGGCAAGTTGTTGGCACGATCACACATGTGCGCCCGCAGATCTTCCCCACACCCTGGCGGGTCATCAGCCAAGGTTGGGACTGGCGTTCGGCTATCTGGTCGAACACCGTGCCCACGCTCGAGGAAACCTTTATGGGTTTTGGGCTCTCGCTCGTGTGCGCCTTCCTCCTCGCGATAGGGATGGAGCTGTCGGTCACCTGCCGGCGCGCCCTTTACCCGTTCCTGATCGTCTCCCAGGCCCTGCCTCTCATCGCGATTGCCCCGATAGTCGACCTCTGGCTCGGCTTCGGCCTTCTGCCCAAGCTGGTTGTAGTTGCGATCGTTACTTTTTTCCCTGTCACTGTCGGGTTGACCGAAGGTTTCGCATCAGCCGAGCTGGACGCGGTCAAACTTTTGCGCTCGATGGGAGCCAAACACGCCGGCGTGTTTTGGCGGTTGAAGCTGCCTGGCGCTATGCCGTACTTCTTTGCCGGGCTTCGCATCGCGATCACCTATGCCGTAGTCGGGGCCATATTTGCTGAATATGTGGGCGCATCTTCCGGGCTTGGGATATTCATGTCGGAGCAGTACGAGCAGCTTCGCACCGACCTCGTCTATGCGGCAGTCGCGGTGACCGCTCTGGTAAGCATGAGCCTTTTTGCCCTCACCTACCTGCTACAACGAGCAACCATCCCCTGGTACCGGCTGTCGCGCCAGAGCGCGAGCAGCTGAAGTACGCCGTGAGCTCGAAGGTCTTGCCTGGTGCGAGGACAGGCAGTACGAACGCAGTGGCGCTTCCACGGCCATCCGCAACCCCATCGCGAGCGGTGCACGGGTTGGCAGGAGAGCTCGTCGAACCAGACTGGCCCGAGCTCACAGAAGAGGAACTGACCGAGGTTTTCGCGCGGTACCCGCTCCTCTCAAAGGTAAGCCGCACCTTGGAGCTCATTTGGCGTAGCCCAAGGCCGATGTCCAGCGCCGCCCTCGTCACCGTCGGCGCACGAACGGTCTTCGTGAAGCGCCATGACACCCGTGTGCGCTCCTCGAGCCAGCTCGAAGAGGAGCATGCCTTCGCCAGCTTCCTGCATGGCGCGGGTGTAGCCGTCCCGAACGCCCTGCGGACTGGGACGGGTGCCAGCGTCGTCTCGCTCGGCAATTGCATCTACGAGATCCACGAACTCGCCGGGGGCGTTGACCTTTACCGCGACGCGATGTCGTGGGAGCCGTACTCGTGCCTCGGCCACGCTCGCTCGGCGGGCTCGGCGCTCGCTCGCTTTCACGAGGCCGCCCACTTCTACCGCGGGAGGCGAAGACCGCCGGGCGTGCTCATGAGCTCGTGTGAAATTGTTGCCGCGAAGGCCCCTTTCGAGCAATTGGAACACCTCATCGAGCAGCGCCCCGGCCTCGCCAGGTACCTGGACCGCCGCAACTGGCGAGAAGACTTCGAGCGCTACCATCTCTTTCCGCTGCACAGAGCAGCGCCCCTCGTACGCAACTTGCGCCCGCAATGGAGCCACGGGGACTGGCACCCCTCCAACCTGACATGGACGTCGGCAGGGCACTCCGCGCAAGTGGCAGGCATTTTCGACCTCGGGCTTTCCAACCGGACATTTGCCGTGCACGACATCGCGGTCGCAATAGAGCGGGCCGCCGTCGGGTGGCTCAGCCCGGCCGGCATGGCGACGACCGAAGCCGACCTCGGCATAGCCGGTGCTCTTCTCGATGGCTACGAGCACGAGCACCCGTTGAACCGCGGCCAGCTCCGCGCGCTCGCCGCTCTGTTGCCGGTCGTGCACATCGAGTACGCGTTGTCAGAGGTCGAGTACTTCGCCGATGTGCTCGGCAACGAGCCAAATGCCGACATCGCTTATTACGCCTATTTGATCGGTCACACGAAGTGGTTCTCCAGCGCCGAAGGGGCCCGGCTGACCGACTACATTTGCAAGAGGTCCGGGTCGCGGTCGTGATGGCCCTTAGTCATCCTGAGAACTGACCAACCAGCGCCCAGCGGAAGGTCGACCTCGGCGGCGAGGCCTTCACGGTGCCCTACGACGCGGAACCCGAGCGGCTCAAAACGGCCCCCGTCACGCCCTAAAACGGCTGCCGCGGCCTGCCAAGATCCGGGTTCGTCAAGTAGCACGCGTACGCGAACGGCACGGCACCGGCCCTGTTGGGTGGGCTCTGACCACGACCCATTGGCGTTCCCGCTCAAGTCGACCACTGCGATAGCCACCCACCCGGGGTCGCGCGAAACTCGCGCAAGTACACCCCCTCCCAATGGCTCCGCTGACACGGCCCCGTCCCATTGCACTTCTACGGCGCCGTTTTCGTCCCCGATATCGTACCAGCTGGTGTCCTCGCCCTCCAGGAAGAGGTCGCGGCAGCGGAGCGCAAATCTGTGCCATTCGAGGACGGTCTCTGCCTCGGCAGCCAAAAGTCTTTGGTGCTTTGGGTAGTACGGGTCACAAAGCGCAGCCACGCGGTCCCCGTACAGGAGGGCCGCAGCACCCAGGCAAGTTGCTATCGCCTCGGTGAGGACAACCGTGCGGAGCGATGCTGCCCGCGCGGCACCCCGAGCGGCACTTGTGCCGTCCGCCTCGCCGTCAGGCGCCCCCCAGACGGCTGGGTAGCAGGCGATCGTCCCGCGCAGCGGCTGACGCCCCAAAACCGCCCCAAGCCTCCCGGCCACCCCGGCACTGCGGTCCAAGAGTGCCTCGAGGTGGCGCCAGCGGTCGTTGGGGGGCCACACCTCGCAATAACGGAACACCGGCTCCTGCGGGAGGGTAAGAGCCGAGGGGACGCCGTTGACTTGGTTAAAGCTGAGAAGGTCCGAAGGCCGCGCCGCCCTGAACGCCCGTAGGAAGGATTGGTAAGCCGCTCGCATGTCGACCGCTGTCCCGTCTGAACCGCGCGCCGAGCGAGGGTAGCCATAAGTGTCCAAGTGGAACCCGTTGAAACCGATCTCGTCTGCAGCGGCCCCATAGGCCGCACTGAAGTGCCGTTGCCACTCGGGGTTTGATGGGTCCGCCAGTTGGATGTTCTCGAAAAATCGCTGTGGTCCTCCGTCTCCTCTGTACATGACCAGGAAAGGGTTCTTGGCCGCAAAGGGGATGTCAGCGGCATAAACGGGGGAATAGGCATGCGCCACTCCGCCCTCGCCTCTGATGCCCGCCACGAGCGAGCGGAGAGCTTCGTACGACACCGGGCGGCCCGATGGGTCTTTCCACCCTTGAGGTGGGCCAAGTGGAGCCGCGTACCTCTCCATCCAGTCGTAGATCTGTACGACAGTGCACCGCAGTGCGCGTATCCACTCGAGCGTGGCCGGCACACTAGCCGTGTCAAAGGACGTCGCAAACCCGTGCACCGGCCGCTCGCCCGGGTGCGAGCCGACGGAGGTGAACTCCTCCGCTAGCAGCAGCCCGCCAGCGCCCAGGGCCTCAACCGAGTGCGTACCGTGCGGCAGCTCACCAAAATGGGCGCTCGCACCGGCAGCATCTTTCCCTTCCTCCCTGAGGCGACCCTCGGTCAACTTGCCGGTCGCCTGGCGCACCACCACTCTCCGCGTGCCGGCAGGCAGTTCGCTCACCGAAACTTGCTCGTCGGGCCGGTAAAACGCGCGAAGGCCAGCAAGGTGACCACGGCCGTTCACGATGCTCACCGTTTTAGCGGAGCCCGCCGAGCGAAACGCCGCTGCGCGCCCAGCGCTGGGTTATCAGGAACACGACGACGACGGGGACCGTTGCGATCACCGACGCTGCAAAGAACGGTCCCCACGCGATCGTGTGCTCACCTATGAAGTCTGCCAAGCCGATCGGCAGGGTGAAGTTGGTGGGCGTATTGAGGATGGTTAGCGCGATTGGGAACTCGTCAAATGCCGCGCTGAACGTGAACATCGCCACCAGAGCGATCGCCGGCAGGGAAAGAGGCGCGATGAGACGCGAGAGCACCTTTAGGGTGCTGGCTCCGTCAAGGCGGAAGGCTTCTTCGTACTCTCGCGGTATGGACGAAAAGAAACCCCTCAGGAAAAAAATCATGAAAGGCAGGTTGCTGCTTACGTACAAGCAGACCAGACCTTCGAGGGAGTCAAGGAGGTGGAGCCTGTCCATCAGCAGGTACTGGGGGATGAGCAGCAATATGTTGGGGATCGCCAGGCTCGCGAGGAAGAAATAAAAGAACACCTCCCGGAGGGGGAACTTGTAGCGGGCAAACGCAAAGGCCGCGAGCGAAGCGAGCACCACTACGATCAGTACCGTCGCGGCGGACACCAGGATGCTGTTGAGGAAATAGTGGCCAAAGCTGTTCTCGCTCCAGGCCTGGGCGTAGTTGCTCGTTGTCGGGTGGTCCGGGATTATGGCCGTGTTGCCGAGGATGTAGTTGTTGTTTTGAAATGAGAGCGACAACATATAAAGGAGCGGGCCGAGCGAGACGAAGGCAAGGAGCACCGCAATGACCAACCGGAGATGGTTCCGAGGGCGCGTGCCCCACAGCCCCGGCTGGTAACTCCCCCGCCCCCGCGGCTCCCGCGCCCTTAGTTGCACCCCTGTAGACGCCACTTTACATCAGACCTCCTGCTGGCGCAGGACGCGGATCTCAGCCCAGCTAAAACCGAACAAGACAAGCGCGAGGAGCGACGCCAACGCCGCCGCGTAGCCGAAGTTAAAGAACGAGAACGCCTGCTGGTACATGTAGGTCATGAAATTTTGAGTTGAGTTGTAAGGCCCGCCCAAGCCCTTGGTGATCTCCCAAAACTGCGTGAAGGCCTGCATCGCGCCGATCACGAGCAGGACCAGGACAAAGGTAATGGCCGCCCGCATCGATGGGATGACCACGTGGCGCCACACCCGCGGTTCGGAGGCCCCGTCCATGCGCGCGGACTCCATGAGGTCCCGGGGGACGCTATCGAGCGCAGCGAGAAAGATGATGAACGACCACCCGACCCCCTTCCAGACCGTTAGCATCCAGATCACCCCCATGGCCGTCCAGGTCTGCGCCGTCCACGCGATATTGACCGTGTGCCCTGCGAAAAAACTCACCACTGCGTTGCCGATGCCGCCTTGGCTGCTGAAGATGTAGGAAAACACCCAGCTAACGACGACATAAGAAGTCACCACCGGGATGTACACAGCTGCCCGCCAAAACGTCGACCCCGGGAGGCGGTCGGTGAGCACGGCGGCTGCAAAAAGGCCGATCGCCATCTGCGCCGGCACGGTGAGCACCACATAGAGCAGCACATTGCGCGCGGCCGTTTCGACGATAGGGTCGTGAAAAATCTTGGTGTAATTAGACCAGCCCACAAAGGGGTTGGACGCCCCCGGAAAGATGTGCCAGTTGAAAAAACTGATCTCGAACTGGCGGAACACTGGGTAAACCGTGAAGAGGCAGTACACGAGGAGCGCCGGCACGAGCAGTAAGTACGGGGTGGCGACGGCACGCGCGCGAGCCCGGCGCCTCCCGCGCACCTGACGCGAGGCGGCGCCCAGCGTGACAGCCGCTGGGCGCCTCTCGACTAGCGTGCCACTAAGGCTCAAGCCCCGGCCGCCAGGGCGGCGTTGGACTCCTGAGCCGCGGTGTTCATAGCGTCAGGAACCGACAGCCGGCCTGCGAGCACTTCTTGTAACTCGGCCTGGAAGTCGGCATCGAGCTCAGAATAACCCGGGGCTACGGGCCTTGCCTTCGCAGTCAGCAGCTGCTGAGCAAAGACACCGAAATAAGGGTTGCTCTGGACCTCGGCGGCAGCATCGGTCTTGTACCCCGCCATGTCCCCCTGGTCGGCCATTTGCGTCTGTGCAAATGAGCCTGCGAGGAACTCAGCGAGCTTGACCGAGTCCTGCAGGTGCGGAGCGTCGCGAGCGATCACGAGGTCCTCGCCGCCTACTGTCGAGACCGAGCCGGCAGGGCCCTTGGGGAAGAGCGTAATGCCGTACCCAGTGAACTTCTCTTGCTGATAGGTGGGCACTGCCCAGGGGCCATCGATGTACATCGCGTAGTCGCCCTTGGGGAATGCGGTCTCGCCCGAGACCGCCCCCGACCCACCGACGAAGTCCGAGCCGATGTCACCCGCCTTGTCGAGGTTGACGAGCTCTTGGACCGCGGCCTCCGTCGCAGTGCTGTTCATGTACCCAGTGGCGGTTGTGAGGCCGGGGTTCGTGAACGACCCTCCATCGCTCCAAATATAGGGCGCAACGTTCCATATGTCGGTGCCATCAACGCCGAGCCCATATTGGCCCTTGGACTTATTGGTCAACTTGGAGGCGTCTGCAAAGAGCTGGGCAAGAGTACTGGGCGGGCCGGAGAGCCCTGCTGCTGCGAAGTCGGCTTTGTTCCAAAACAGCGACTGGGTGTTGGTGTCGTCGGGGATACCGTAGTAGCTCCCCTGGTAGTAGTTTGTGGACAGCGGGCCGGGAAGGGCTGCTTTCAAGATCGGCTGGGCCCAGGCTTGGTGCGTAAGGTTGAGCAGGATGCCCTCGGCCGCAAAAGACGGGACCCAAGCAATATCTGACCGTAACAGTGCTGGAGGGTTACCGGCCGCTGCGGCGGCGATGAACTTCTCCTCTAGCTGAGCGTACGGGAAGTCCACAGCCACAGCCTTGAGCCCCGGGTTCTCCTCGTTGAACTTCTTCAGGATGACGTTTTGCATCGTGCTGAACTCTTTGTCGGTTGTGTTGTAGGTGTTCCAAAATTGGAGCGTTACCGTCGGTGCTTGAGCTGAAGCCGCGACCGGCCCAAGGCCCATGAAAGCTGCGGTCGCAGCGAGGACTGCACAGGCACCCCCCGGCAGGGCCGAGTACCTCCGTCCCTGCTTCCTCTCTGTCTGCAAGGTGGCCTCCCTTATCATTTCTTTCCTTTCCTAGGCTCTCATTGAACGTTGGAGCTGCATTGTCAGGAGCCGATCGGCTCGGTTGTGGTGGTTACATTTGCGGCCGCGCGAACCTCGTCGAGCCGGCAGGCGAGCGCCACGTACATGGCATGCGACCAGACGAGGTCCGCTGCTGGAGGGCCCCAGTGGTCCACCCACTCTCGGTAGTGCACCGGGTCCCGCCGCTCGCCCCAAAACTGCTCTGCCAGGCGCCCGGCTTTGTCCACCCGGTGCCCCACCCACTCGAGCCGGGCGCCCGCGGCGTCGACGTCTCCCGCCGCCACCTGGCAAAGGCCTAACGACGCCGTCAGCACTGGCCATGCCCCGCCGCCGTAGTAGGTATCTTCTGGGTAGCGCCGCAGGCCGCCCTCGAAGTCGAGCTCTCTGAGGATTTCCCGCACGGTCTCGGCAAAGGGCCCCTCGGCGGGGCCGACCAGGCCGAAGGGTTCACAAAGCCACAGCGAGGAGGCGTCCACTGACGTGTTGTCATTGGACTTCCTGAAGCGCCCATTATTGCGGGCCTCATCGAGCAACCTGGCGCGCAGTGCCTCCGCCTGTTCGCTGAACGATGGCGTCCCGAGCATTGCGGCAGCGGACCGGAGCCCCGCGCAAACACAACCGAGGGTCGTCGTATGTACCGAGCCGCCGTACTCTTCCCAAACGTCGTAGCACGGCGACGTCCCCAGTTCCGAGATGTACCTGGCAACCCACTCGACGGCAGGGGCCAGGTTGCCGGGGGCATCTGAGCCGGTCCTGCGGAGGTGGTCCTCAAGCGACCAAAGCCAAGTCCCGTAACCGTCTATTTGGAAATTTGGCCACTCGTCAGCGACCACGTCGCCGTCCAAACTGAAGCGGGCCGGTGGCATGGAGGACGCTTCCACGGGTTCTCCGGCACGCCGGCGACGGAGCGCCGCCAGGATCGCCGGGGCGACCCCACTGATGGCTTGGGCGCACCACTGGTGGAAGCGCTCAGCTGCCTCGTGCTCACCCACCAGGTCAAGGGCGTGAGCAACGAAGGAACCGTCCCTCAGCCAGCAGTAGTGGTACTGGGCAAAGTCCGGCGATGCCACGAACGCGCCGCTCGGGTGTTGGCTGCGCAAGATGGCAGCGACCGAGCGGGCCACGTCTGGGGCCCGGGAGCCGCCAGGCCCTCCAGGCTCAGCTTCCTTCATTAGGTATATAAAGTAGGTCGGAAGACGAGCGGCGTCAAATCGCCCCGAGAGCTTTTTACGCTGTGAAGACAGGAGGCCGTCGAAGGACATTGAACCAGCCTTCCTATTGTGACTAATCTAAGGCAGCAGTGGATGATGAGATCGGCGGCGGCGACCTGACACGTATGGCCGTGCTGGCCCTGTTGGGCAGGGACGGCCCCGCCTCGCGGGCCGCCATCGCGAGGGAGCTCGATCTCAGCCCGGCGACCGTCAGCCAAGTGGCCAGGCGGCTGATCCGCCAAGGCATAGTCGAACCCCTCTATTTTGTGCCATCGGAGGGCGGGCGCCCCGGGCAGCTCATCGGCCTCGTGGGCGATGCCGGGCGTGCCCTCGGCGTCAAGCTCGCCGCCGACCACATCATCCTTGTTGAGGTGCGCTTGGACGGGCAGGTTCTCGCCACAAGGGCCGAGGAGTTCGACGCTTTGGCGCCCGACGCGATCGACAAGTTGCTCGCGATCGTGAGCGACTTTGCGCCCGATCGCAAGGCGCGGCTGCTGGGTATCGGAGTTTGTGTACCCGGTGTAGTAAGTCGCCCTGACGTCGGGAATGTCGACGCAGACGTCCTCGGCTGGAAGGCAATGCCTCTCGGCAGCCGCCTCCGCGAGAGTACGCAGGTGCCTGTCTTGATCGAAAACGACGTAAAAGCACTCGCGGTGGCCCAAAGCCTTTTCGGCGCCGGGCGAGGGCGGCGAAATTTTGTCGTTGTGACCGTCGGGCGCGGCGTGGGTTTCGCGGCAGTGAGCAACGGCGTATTGCAAAGGGGCGCAGACGGGGGCGCCGGCGAAGTCGCTCACGTCATCATCTCCGGCAATGGGCCCCAATGTGCGTGCGGCCAGCGAGGCTGCCTGGAGTCGTACGTAGGCGCAGAGGGGCTCGTCACTGCCGCTCGCGCGAGCGGGGTGTTGAAGGCGCGCCAAACTTTCGAGGACCTGGCGGCGCTGGCAGACAAAGGTGAACCACGAGCAAGAGAAGTCTTTGCACAAGCGGGTCAGCGTCTCGCGCAAGCCCTCGCGCCTGCCATCGCAGCCATCAACCCTGAGCTCTTACTTATCGCGGGCGAAGGGACCAAGTTGTGGCAATACTGGGATAGGGCTTTCCGCACAGCCCTTGCCAAGCGCCTCCCGCAATGGATGCGTACGACGCATATAGAGGTTGACAAGTGGGACGAGTCGAGCTGGGCAAGAGGAGCCGCTGCGATCGTGCTCGCGACACCGTTTGACCGGAATGCCGTAGCCGGCGAGCAGCGTTCTGAGGTACTGGAGCGCCTTCACGGCGGCGATCGGGTGCCAGCTCGCAGGGCTCGCTGGTAGCCGTAGCTCGCTTGCTGGGCGGGCGTCGCCGTTGGGCGCAGAGGACCACACTCTCGGGTCGCTCGAGTAATCGATACCTCAGAGGTGTAGCATCGGGCTGTCATGAGCAAGGTCGTTACGCTTGGTGAGATCCTTGTCGAGCTCATGGCCAAGGAGCAAGGAGAAGGCTTTCGCCAGGCTGTGCCGCTCGTTGGCCCCTTCCCAAGCGGGGCACCGGCGATCTTCATAGACCAGGTGGCTCGGCTTGGCCACCCGTGCGGGATCATCGGCTGTGTCGGCGACGACGACTTCGGTTGGGTCAACCTGGACCGGCTACAACGTGATGGCGTGGACGTGAGCGCTGTGGAGGTGCTCGCGGGCCAGGCCACGGGGAGTGCCTTTGTGCGCTACCGGCCAAACGGCGAGAGGGATTTTGTCTACAACATAAGGAACAGCGCTTCAGGGCAGATCCGCATGACACAGAACGCCCTAAGGCTCCTGGGGGAGTGCTCTCATTTGCACATCTCCGGCGCCTCGCTGTTCTCGGGCCAAGTGACACAAACTGCCTTCAAGGCGATCGAGGCCGTCAAGTCAAACGGGGGCTCGGTTTCGTTTGACCCAAACGTGCGGAAGGAAGTTACCAAAGACCCCGGGGCGCTTTCAGCTCTGCGACAGATGCTGGCCGCCTGCGACTTGTTCCTGCCGAGCGGTGACGAACTGACATTGTTAACGGAGGCCTCCGACCCCGAAAGCGCGGTGGAAGAGATCCTGGGGCTCGGAGCCTCGGCCGTGGTCGTAAAGCGCGGCTCGATGGGGGCCACTTATTACGGCCGCGACGGCCAAGTGGCCTCGCCGGCTTACCGCGTCCAGGAGGTGGACCCAACGGGCGCCGGCGACTGTTTCGGCGCTACGTACATAACCTGCAGGTTGCTCGGGCGAAGCGTCGCAGACAGCCTCCGTTACGCGAACGCGGCCGGGGCTCGAGCTGTCACGGTGCGGGGCCCGATGGAGGGCACTTCCGATTTCGCTCAGCTCGAGGAGATCCGTTCAGGAGAGAAGGATCGAGGCCGGGGCAAACGGCGTTTTGTAGGCTGGCTGGGCGGCGTCTCGCGAGGTAAAGCTATCTCCGGGATCACTTCGGTATGTTCCGCGCACCCCATGGTGCTCGAAGCCGCCATGCAAGAAGCTGCGTCCACTGGCTCGCCGGTACTTATCGAAGCTACTTGCAACCAGGTCAACCATCAAGGCGGCTACACAGGCTTGACTCCTGCGGCGTTCGGCCACCTTGTCAACAGGATCGCCCAAAAGGTCGGGCTCCCCCGTGAACGCATAATCCTCGGCGGCGACCACCTGGGGCCGAGCCCGTGGCGGGATTTACCGGCCGAAAAGGCCTACGAACAAGCTGAATTGATGGTTGCCGCGTACGTTGAGGCCGGCTTTACCAAGATCCATTTGGACACGAGCATGGGTTGCCGAAGCGAACCTCGGTATGTGGCGCCTCAGTTGGTCGCCACACGCGCAGCCCGGTTAGCCACGATCTCCGAGAAGTCACGTCTGGCCACTGCCTCTCAGCTTCTTTACGTGATCGGTACCGAGGTCCCCACGCCGGGCGGCGCCACCGAGGAAATCGAGGGGCTCCATGTCACTCGTCCGGAAACCGTGCTCGAGACGCTGGAACTTCACAGCGAGGCGTTCACCTCAGCGGGGGTACGTGCAGCCTACGAAAATGTGATAGCGATCGTGGCCCAGCCGGGTGTCGAGTTCGACGACCAAAAGGTCGTACTTTACGACCCTGGTCCCGCCTTCGAGCTGTGTGCCTTCCTCTCCAAGGTGCCGGGCCTCGCTTTTGAAGCTCATTCCACTGACTACCAACCGGGCGACAGGCTTTCTCAGCTTGTCCGGGACGGCTTTGGCATCCTGAAGGTAGGCCCGGGACTAACCTTTGCCCTCAGGCAAGCTCTGTACGGCCTCGACCGCGTTGCTTCGGCGCTCCGTTCTGACTGGCATGAGCAGTCCCTGACCGCGGCGATGGAAAACGAAATGGTCGCCAACCCGAAGTACTGGCAGCCTTATTACCACGGGAGCGTGCAACAGCAACACTGGTTGCGGCATTTCAGCTATAGCGACCGCATCCGCTATTACTGGGCGTCCAAGGCAGCCGAAGACGCGGTCGAGAAGCTTTTCGCTCACCTGGGCGACAAGGCGCTCCCCGAACCCCTCTTGAGCGAGTTCTTACCGACCCTGTCCGGCCGCGCCATCAGCGGGACAATCAGCGCTCAACCGAGGGGGCTCGCGCTCCAAGCCGTCCGGGACGTCCTCAGGGTGTACGCGGCGGCTTGCGAGACGGCCGGTCCCGCCTGAGAGCAGCACTGGCCTGAGAGCGCGGCCCGGCCTGAGAGCGCGGCCCGGCCTGAGAGCGGCGAACTGGGCGCGTTCGGGGAACCCGCGTTACCAAACACGCGCTCTACGACCGTTTGGTCACGCGGTTCCAGGAAAGTGACGCGAAAGGGCAGGTTCGCCCCTGCCCCGGTCATGCCTCGGTCTGACGGGCCCCTCGCTGGCCTCCTGACATCGCTGTCATCCTCGGGATGATCGTCACTCGGGACTATGTTCCCTGTGCCACGACTACTGCGCACGACGGGCGACCTTTGGCATCACCAAGTGGGGCGCCCTTCGCTACCCTCCTGTGACCGCGAGGTCAACTTTCAGCGAGGAGTTGCGGATGGTCCTGCCAGGCCGGCATTTTCACCATATAAGCCCGTGTTGCTGCTTCAGCTTCTGGACGCGACAACTCCGGGTCACGCCGCAGCTGCCAGCCGACCATGCGCGAAAAGCGCTCGTCGAAGGACTGCAGCTGCCCTTTGTCATCGGTGCAATACGAGCAATAGCGCCCACTTTCAATGGGCATCCCGCAGCTCTCACAGCTTGGTGCTTCAGTCATTCACCCCTCCTTTCCCTTTGGCTGGCCGCCTTGCTGGGCGCCTCTCTGGGCCGACTTGGCCGACTGGGGCCGACTGGGCGCCTTGCTGGGCGCGAGTGCAGCCTCTCGCCGGTCATCCATGGTCCTTACTGTGCAACAGCACCGGCCCATCGTCAAGCCCGGGACGTTTCAGCCCGGGCGTACCAGCCCAGCGCCTCTCGGTCGCTGCTCCTAGCCCTTGGTAGGTAGAGATCGGGCGTAAGCGACCCCGATCTTGGCCCACTTGGCGAGCTCGCTCCTGGAGGCCACGTGCTCGCCGCTCACCCGCAACCATCCGGGTATAAGGCGGCCTTGCATGGCGGCGACGGTGGCATTGGTCGAGGCCACCAGCTTGGCCGAACTGCCGGGGCCGACGCGTACCAGGAGCCCGCCTTGCGCGCTCGCAGCAATAGCCATGTTGCCACCGACGAGAAACGCTAGACCCCCAAACATCTTTTTCTCGCTGACCCCTGCCTCGCCGGCAACCAGCTCGCGGATGCGATCGGCGAGGCCTTTGTCGTAAGCCACGGTGGCATCGTAGCCGAGCCTATGTGCGTGGCACCGTTGCTCGGGGAGCGCTAAAAAGGCACGCGTGCATAAACGTTTTATTACCCTCGGCGCGTACCATCCTGCTCCCCCAACATCGCTCAACGACTCCGGCCCGGGCATGATGGCCCCAGGCGCCGACTGCTGGAGGTGAAATAAGAGATGAACAGTGGCTCTTTTACCGGTCTCAAAGCCCTCGTCACGGGTGGTGCCTTTGGCATCGGCTTGGCGACGGCGCGTCAGCTCCGGGCCCTCGGCGCGGCAGTGGCCGTGCTGGACGTCCTCGTCAACAACGCCGGGACCGGTGCCCGCGGCACGGTCGAGGACAACAGCGACGAGGAGTGGCACAGGCTTTTCGACGTCAACGTCGTTGGCGTGGTGCGTGTCACCCGCACTGCGCTCCCCTACCTTCGCCGCTCCGAGGACGCCGCGATCGTCGGCACGTGACGATGGCAACGAACGCAGCGGCTATCTACCACCTCGAGTGGGCGGGGAGCTGACAGCCTCGAGCGTCGCCGCCCCCAGCCTCACAGCAGGGCTCGTTCCCGGCTTGGGCTCGCGCCTCACTCCGGGTACGTAGAGAAATGCGATCGTCACGACCGCACCTAGGATCCCCGCGGCGAGGAGGGTGTGGCGTGCCCCGAGCAGGCGTGCCATGGGAGCAGTGAGCGCGTAGCTGAGCGGCAAGGAGGCCGTCGATATGCCCCAGTCAATGCTCGAGACCCTCCCGAGCATCTCATTGGGGACTCGCCGTTGCTTGAGGGTCGACCAGACCACGGCACCCGCTGCTTCTGCTCCGTTTACAACAACGGCCGCTGCCGCCAACCCGGTTGCATTGCTAGCCAAGCCGTAGCCTGCGACGGCGAGTGTAGCAAGGGCCCAGCAGGTGTACACCCAGGTCATACCACGGCGCTGGCTGCGACGTTGACTGGCTAGAAGGGCGCCGCAAAGTGCGCCTAAACCTCCGGATGCCACGACAACGCCGTACATGGAGGCGCTCTGATGGAGCACGTAGCGGACTATGTAGGGCAAGAGGACCTGGGTCGGGCCGATAAAGAGCAGGTACGTAAGAGTTGCCGAGATGAAGGTGGCCCAAAGCCACGAGTGGCTTCGAACGTAGCGGAGCCCCTCATAAAGGTCTTGACGGAACGTGGATGGGGCTTTGGTAACAGGGAGGCGGGCGATCAGAGCGGTGCACGCTCCCGAAAAGGCGAAAGAGGTGGCGTCAAGTGCAAAGCACCCACTTGGGCGTAAAACCGCCACGGCGACGCCTCCGATCGCAGGGCCCGCCAACTGGAGCGCACTTGGGCGCACGAACTGGTCGATCGCGTTCGCGCCGATCAGCTCCTCACGGCTTACGAGCTGGGGCACGAGGGCATCGAAGGCCGGCGAGGCAAATGCCGTCGCGGTCCCGACGACGGCCCCAGTGGCGCATAGCTCATAAAGGCCGGTCCTGCCCCCGGCCGAGATGAGGGCAAGGCAGGCGAGCGCTGCGGCCCGCACAAGGTCCGCAAGGAGCAGGACCGAGCGCCGCGAGATGCGGTCAGAAGTCGTACCCCCGAGGAAAAGGAAGGCGACCTGGGGCCCCGACGTGGCAAGTCCAACGTAGGCGAGGTCAGCAGGGGACCTCGAAATGTTGTAGACCTGCCAGGCAACAGCGACCATGAAAATCCCATCGCCGAGAAGCGAAACGGACATGCCAGCCCAGAGGAGGCGGAAATCCCTCCGGCGTAGCGGTGCGAGCACTGGGGTGTTCAGGCCACTTGCGCCGAGCGCTGCATTTCGAAGCGTTCGGCTAGCTCGGCCAAAACATCGTTCAGGTGCTCGACCTGTTCGTCATCGTTCGCGGCGGTCACCTGGATCCTGAAGCCGACCTGGGCCCTCGGGACAAGGGGGTAGGGGGCGAGAGTCACATAAATGCCTCGCTCAAATAGGAACCGTCCGACAGCGTCAATGTCGTCGGCATGGCCGAGAGGGAGCTCGATCACGGGGAACCCAGAGGTGTTCAGGGTCCGCAGGCCCAACCTTGCGATCTGATCGAGCACGGCCCGTGCTTTGTGCCGGAGCGAGGCCCTTATCGCGTCGCCCTCGGCCTCGTTGACCTCAAAGCCTGCCAGTACCGTTGCCAGGGAGGCGACCGGGGACGGCCCCGAGTACAGGTACGGGGGCGCCGCTACCTTCAAGTAGTTCTTGAGCGCGGACGGAAGGGCGAGGAAGGCTGCAAGAGACGAGTAGGACTTGGAAAACCCGGCTACCAGAACGATGTTCTGGTAGCTTTCGTCATAGAAGCGCACGATACTGTTGCCTCGGCGCCCCCACGGCTCCTCCGGGGACGGGTGCTCACCGATCACGCCGAAGCCATGCGCGTCATCGACATAGAGGAGCGCCCCATAGTCACGGCAAAGCCTGGCGTAGTGCCCGAGGTCTGGCGTATTGCCCGTCATGCTGTTGACGCCGTCGATGCAGAACACCTTCATAACTCGAGCAGGGAAAGCGCGCAGCACTTGCTCGAGGTGCTCGGGGTCGTTGGCGCGGATGCGGTGCAGCGTCGCCCCCGCGCCCTTCGCGATAGCTGCGCCGTCATATATCGTTTTGTGCGCCTGCGCGTCCACGAGGACCGCACCCTGGCCGGCCAGCAAGGGGATCACGGATGTGTGGATGATGCTTATCGTAGGCAATACGAGCGAGTCCGGTGCACCGAGCATCTCCGTGAGGCGCTCTTCGATTTCCACGTAGGGGCGGGGGTTCCCGAGCAACCGGGACCAGCTCGGGTGCGTGCCCCATTTCCTGAGCGCAGGTGCGACCGCTTCGATTATCCGCGGGTGCAGGTCAAAGCCCAGGTAGTTGCACGAAGCGAAGTCGAAAAGCCACTGCTCTCCAACCCTGATGCGACGGCCGTCAACTTCTTCGATCACGGCGTCCATCATCGGGTGAGAGCTGCGAAGGCGCTCGAGGTCGGCCCAACGGCCGTCCAGGCGAGCCTTCTCGGAGAGCGGCCCGTCGCTACTTAGGGGGAGGGGCAACCTCGCGGGCAGTGCGGTCATCCCGCCTCCTAGCCCTTTTCCTTCGCTCGCACAAGTTCGCCCGAGGCGATCAGGGGGAGCATCTCAGCTATTTGCTCGGGCGCCCCGGGGCGTGCGAAGAGGAAGCCTTGGCCGTAATTGCACCCGAGCTCACGGAGCCCTTCTGCTTGGCGCGGTTGCTCTATGCCTTCGGCCACCGTGTCCAAGTTGAGCGAGCGCCCTAACTGCACGATTGCATCGGCGAGCGCCAGTGCTTTTTCGGAATCACCCACGTCGTCCACAAAAGACTTGTCGACTTTTAGAATGTCGATTGGGAAGCGCTTCAGGTAGCTGAGCGAGGAGTAACCCGTGCCGAAGTCGTCGACGGCAAAACCGATACCCAACGCCTTGAGCTGGTCCATGCGGGCAATCACTGCTTGGGCGTCGTGGACGAGGAGGGTCTCGGTTATTTCCAGCACCAAGCAGGAGGGGTCCAGCTGTGAGATCGCAAGAGCGCGCGAAACGTCGTCGATCAGGCCGCCGTGCTGGAAGTGACGCGCGGAAATGTTGACTGTCACCTTGAGCCGCCGCCCGAGGTCAAAGCGGTCCTGCCATTGTTTCACCTGCGGGCACGCCTGCCCGAGGACCCAGTTGCCCATCGGGATGATGAGGCCGGTCTCCTCAGCCAGTTGGATAAAGTCTGCGGGCTGGATGAGGCCTTTCTCAGGGTGGGCCCAACGAATGAGAGCCTCTAGGAAGATCGTCTCGCCTCCATCGAGGCTCACGATTGGCTGGTAGTGAAGGATGAACTGCCCTTCGTCGACCGCCCGTTGGAGCTCGGCCGTGCGCTCCAGGCGGGTGCTGACAGCGGCTTGTAGCGCCGGCTCGTACAGCTGGAAACAGTTCTTGCCATGTCCCTTTGCCGCGTACATTGCGACGTCTGCGGCTTGCAGCAGCTCGGCAGGGTCCTCGTGGCCCAGTTTGCTGTAAGCAATACCTATGCTCGCGTGCACAGTGACAGGGCGGTCTTTTACCTGGACCGGCGGCCGGAGCTCGTTCAGGATGCGTTCTGCGGCAAGGCAGGCGTCCTCGGGCCCGACGGTTTCCTCGAGGAGGACAGCAAATTCGTCGCCCCCGAAGCGGGCCGCCGTGTCCCCTGTCCGCAAGGAGCCCATGAGCCGCCTGGCAACTTCGACGAGCAGGTCGTCCCCGGCAGCATGGCCAAGGCTGTCGTTCACGAGCTTGAAGTCGTCGATGTCGAGGAAGAGCACGGCCAGTGAATTGAGCGACCGAGCGGACCGCGCGAGCGCGTGTTCCAGGCGGTCCCGGAAGAGCGCACGGTTGGCGAGCCCGGTCAGGGCGTCGTGGAAGGCTTGGTGCTTGAGCTCGTTCTCTAGGTTCTTTTGCTCCGAAACGTCCCGCAGCGTAAGGACGATCCCCTCCACTGTCGGCTCGCTGAGCAGGTTATTGGCAACGACCTCCATGTGCTTCCAAGAACCGTCGCTGTGCCGCACGCGCCACTCGGCAGTGGTCGACATACCCAAGCGGCTCGCGACGCCCACGTAGGCCGTGATCGCCTTTTCCATGTCACCCGAGTGGAGAAGGGACGTAAAGGCCGTGCCTTCGAGCGAACCGGGCGCGTACCCGAGGATCCGTTGCGACGAAGGTGTTTGGTACGTGATGGTCGTGTCGGGCCGCGTGATCAGTATCACGTCAGATGCGTTTTGGACCAGGGTACGAAAACGGGCTTCGCTGCGGCGGGCATGCGAGGCCTCGGAGAGCTCTTCCCTGTCGAGCGCGAGGCCGACTTGGGCGGCCAAGGTTTCGAGCACGTTGGTGACATCCGAGCCAAGCTCGTCCCCGCTGCGGACCTCGATAACGCCCTTCATGTTGCTGCCAGTGCCAATGGGGCAGGCAAAGCAATAACATCCTCGTCCCGGGGGTACTGCACTGGCGATGTCAGGCAACAGGCACCGCACCGGCTGGCCTGCCTCGAGACGAGATCTGACGTCAGTCGGGTACGCGGATAAGTCGAGGCGACCGCTCGCAGGAACGCCAGGCGACGCCGATACTATCGCCAGCTCACTGGATCTGCGGGTAACCGCAAGGCGGGCCAAGACGTCAGCGCGCCCTCCCACAAGCTCGCTTACCGCCCGAGTGACAGCCTCGTAAATTGCTGCCCGGTTGGGCGCGCCGACGAGCTGCGCGGCTTCGCGGCGCAAGACTTGTTCGCGCATGACGGCTTGGCCATGGGCTTTCACCACGAGCGACATGCGGGCGACCACTAGCAAGAACATGAGCGCCGAGGCGGCAGCAATCGCGCCCGCGTCACGAGGAGTCCCGCCAACGGCCTCGGAGAGCAGAGCCACAGGTCCCACAAGGGAGATCGCTCCGAGGACGACCAAGCGCGAGCGGGTGGTCCGGGGCGCCTGGACCGGGCGGGGCTCGGATAGCTCGCGCATCGAAGGGTGCAGGGCTGCTGCTCCCCAACAGCTGTAGAAGAAGATCCAACCGAGGTCGAAGGGGTTCCCGTCGTGCCAGTTGAAGCTCGGGTGGAGGCCCGCCAGGCCGTAAACGGTGTCAGCCACAAGAGTGCCTACGGTGCCGATCGTGAGCAGCCTGCCGGCGGCATTGCGGAGCCCTCCGGCGCTCCAAAGGTGGGCGAGCATCGCGAGCAAGAGGATGTCGCCAAGGGGGTAAGCCGCAGAAGTGAGGCGCACGAGCATTCCTCCGGGGGCCCGCACGTTGGGGCCGATGAGGAATATCCACGAGATGAGGCCCAACCCGAGCGTCACCATGAGAGCGTCGAGCAGGCTCGCCTGGTCGCCGCCTGGCACCCGCGCACGGGCAAGAAGTACCAGGCCTATCGCCAGCACCGGGTACATCGTGATGTAGATCGCGTCTATGAAGGATGGGAAGGGGATGTTTTGTTGGCCCATTAGTTGGTGCCAGGACTTGTAGATGGTGTCCCCTGTTATGAAGAGGGTCACGCCGGCGCCTATGAACCACCAGGCGACCGGCATGCGAGGCCGGTAACGGTAGGCGCCGTAGGCAATAGCGGCGACCGATGAGAGCCCGAGGAGAGCCCAAGCGGGGACTTGGCCTGACCATTCCATCCAAGGGATCATGCCGAGGAGCCGGCCTTTGCCAGCAGGGATGCCGAAGGGGAAGTAGATGAGCGCGAGCAGGGCCTCCCATATGAGAAAGCGCGCCCAAGCGGCCTTTGGCAGCATTGTTACAAGCGCCTCACGAACGCCCTTAGCCGGCCCGCGATGAGGGAGCTGACCTGCCTCGTAGCTGTCGCGCGCTATGACCTGGTGGCCCACCTAATTGTCATCGTCGGGATGGCGTCAGAGCTGAACTGCGTCGTCTCACTTGGCGCCCTCCGTTGCAAGGACAAGGACCAGGGGTTCCTATTACATGACGATTTTTCGGGTTTTTCCCAAGTCCTGCGACCATGTGACGAAGCCTCGGATCCTCATTGGGGAGAAGGACCGAGCCGTTCCACCAACAGTTCCATGAGCTGGCCGAGGTCCTCGAGCTGCAAGTCGCTGGGGGCTCCCTTCAACGTAGCCACCGCCGCTCCTGCGGCTGCCCCGGCTTGGGCGCCGGGCAATGCGTCCTCGACCACCAGGCACCGAGCCGGGCCGACGCCAAGCAATTTTGCCGCCAATAAGTAGCCTTCCGGGTCAGGCTTGCCGCGGACGACGTCCTCGGACGTCACCAGGGCCCCGGGGGGAGGGATCTTGGCCGCCGCGAGACGAGCTCCCGCGAGCCTCCTGTCTGCGCTCGTGACCACCGCCCAAGGCAGGCCATGAGCGTCGAGCACCACCAAGAGCTCGAGCGCCCCGGCGACTGCGACAACGTCCGACAGGTCGTCGTACTCGAGCGCCAATTGCCGGGCGGCTGCTTTCGCGACGCCGTCGTTGCCGAGGTCGGGGCGCAGGTCACGCACTGTCGAAGCGGCCGGGCGCCCCCGAGCGATCGAGAGGACCACTTCGGGGTCGACGCCGTACTCACCCGACCACGTTCGCCAGGCGCGCTCGACAGCGGCGTCGGAGGCGACCAAAGTACCGTCCATATCAAAAAGGACAGCCTGAAGCTTGGCGAAGTCGATCAGCTGCCTGCTCACGTCCGGCAACGCTTGCCTCACCTCCTGCCAGGCAAAGGTTAGGGGATGGTGGGCCGATAGCTCATTCCCGCACGTCGTAGAGGTGGTGGACGGGGTCGTGGACCATGTAACGCCCGAGCGTCTCGACGGTAAAACGCGCCCCGTCGCTGCGCTGCCCGCTCCGTTGCCATTGACCTGGTTGGACGGCGGCAAACCGCGCTGCGAGCGCCAAGGCCGCGCCCTGCAACTGGGCCGAAACTTCTGCCGGTACTTGCTCGTTGTAACGCTCCGCAACAGCCGTTGCATCCTGGTCCCAGTTGAGGAACTGGGGGCCCTCCTCGGACAGCATCAGCGCCAATCGTTGGTCGAACTTGACGAACACGTCGCGCACGTGGCACGCGTACTCGAGTGTGGACCAGCGGCTCGGGGACGGCCGGAGGGCGAGCCGGGTCGGCTCGGCGGCCAAGATCTTCCCCCATTCGGCGGCGTTTTCGCGCAAGACCCGCGGGACTTCTTCCTTGGTGACCTGCCGCGTGTCAAAACCGCACTCAGGACAAGCCCTCTGCAGGACCCAGGTCCAGTCCTTGGTGTCAGGGACAATGCTCACGCGGCCGTCCCACCCACGAGGGCAGCGATGGCACCCGTCCTGGTAGCGTGCTCCCGCACGGCAGTGGCGAAGGCGACGATAAGAGGATGAGCCCAGTCCGGCCCAGAGGAAAGCTCGGGCTGGAACAGCGAACCCAGGTAAAACGGGTGCCCGGGCAGCTCCACGACCCGCGGGTCGCCGAGCTCGTCGCAGGCACTGAAGACCAGTCCGGCCGAGCGAAGAGCCTGCGCGTACTGCGAGTTCAAGCCGTACCGGCAAAAAAACCTTTCCGTGCCGGCACCAGCTCCCATTATCTCAGCGGCTTTGGTCCCGGGCTCGACCACGATCGCTGCTTCCTCGCCAAGAAGTGAGCAGTGCAGCGGGACAATCAGCTGTTCGGTTGCGCTGGGGTCGACCTCTGCGTGAGCAACATTGCCAAGCCCGCAAACGTTGCGCGCAAACTCGACCAAGATGTGCTGAAATCCTCCGCACGTGCCAAAGAGCGGCGTCTGTGAAGTGCGGGCCGCCTCGATCGCGTAGAGGGCTCCCTCCATGCTCTGGTAGGGGCTGCCGGGGATAACCCAGACGCCATCGAAGCCAGCGACGTCCTCAGGGCTCGTGATGCTCGCCGAACCCAACCAGTAGATCTCGATGGGATCCCTGGCACCAGCATTGACAAAATCGATGATCGCTGGGATACGGTCGTGGGCCTGCACCTCGGGCGAGCGATCTCCGACGAGGGCTACCCGGGGTGGCTGGGAAACAGAAATAGCGGGCTGCGATGTGCTCATACAGTTATGCTGCCCTGCCTACGAGAGAAGATCCAACGATAATTCAGCATGTCCACATCAGTTAGGCTTATGAAGTGGAGGTAAGGGACCTTCGCGCCTTGCTCGCCGTGGTCAGGTGCGGTTCGTTCACGGTGGCGGCGAGACAGCTGGGCTTTACCCAGTCCGCTGTCTCTCAGCAGGTTGCGTCCCTGGAAGCAGAGCTTGGCCAGCTCCTCGTCGAGCGTCGCCCGGTGCGACCGACAGCCGCCGGGCGCCGCCTTGCCGAGCACGCCGCTCAGGTCCTGCTCCGCTTGGACGTGGCATCTAGCGAGCTCGCCCGCTTCCGCCAGCGCCCCGGGGCAGTGAAGGTGGCGCTTTCGCCCCTCGCCAGCCCGCAGCTCTTAGCGGTCGCCCTGCGCTCGGTGCGGTCCCAGTCCCCCGACCTCAAGGTGTCCGTCAAATCGGTGGTCGCCACCGAGGCGATCAACTTGCTGGCAAGCGGCGCCGTCGACGCAGCCCTGGTGGACGGCATCACGGGCCCGAGCGAACCCCTGCACCTCTCCGGCACTGGCCTTTTGACTTCGAGGTGGGTCGCGCAGGCGCCACTGGTCGTGGCGCTCCAGCGGGGCCACCCCCTCGCCGCCCGCCCCGAAATCTCCCTGGAAGTGCTGGCCGATGCGCCATGGCTTGTGGCCCCGGCGTTGTTAGAGGGCGGTGCTACGCGCCGCCACCAGGGGGCCTCGTGGAAAGAGCCGGTCCTCTACGAGGGCGCTGACCTTGGCACGCTCCTCAAGCTGGTGGGCGCAGGGCTCGGGGCGGCGCTCTTGCCCGACTGGGCGGTCGAGGGCGACGACAGTGTGACCGGGGCCCCGCTCTCTGGCGCCCGCCTGGTGCACCGCACTGAGCTCCTCACGCTGCGCACAGACGGGGCAGGACAAAACCCCGTGATCGAAGCGGTCCTGGCGCTCTCCCGCCGCGTCTAGTTGCCTTGAGTTCAACCGACCATGAATTCTTGCCACAGGAGGTCGCACCCTGGCGTCCCAGGCTGCGCCCGCAGTAGAGGTTGTGTGCCTCCCAATTGGTCGGCCCCGCAGTGACCCGCTACATCCTGAAGCTCGAACCGCTCGCGAGCGCACCGGGAGGGACAGTTGTCGCGAGGATAGCCCCCCTCTCGAGCGGTACTTGTTTGGGGGGATCGGAGAGCTGGAAGTCAAGGAGGCACGCTCACAGGTCATCAGCGGTGTCGACGTCCCTCGGGTCACCTTCGCAGGGGATTTCCTCGACCAACTCTGGGCGCTCACGTACCAGGGCTCGCGCGCCTTGGTCACCCGAGAGAGGCAGCTCGTCCCAAACGGTGCTCGCCAAGCGCACCGGGTTGCGCCGCGCCCCGGAATAAGTGGCCACGGCAATAGGAAAACGTGAGGCGCCGACTGCCTTCCAGGCAGACGCAGGCACGAGCGGCTGGTCGCCGAGCCCGACCACAATTGCGTCGAGACCGCGCTCGCGCGCGGCAGCGACGCCACATTGCAACGAAGTGGCGATCCCCGCGTCCCACCTCGGGTTTTGGACAACGACGTAGCCCGCTGGCACCATGCCCGAAAGGTCGACCGCGCCCGCCACCGCTATTGCCGGCCCGAGCGCGGCTTCGAGCGCGCTCTCCAGCGCCCAACTGACGAGCGGCCGGCCGCGGAACAAAGCGAGCAACTTGTGGCGGCCGTCTGGGCTCGCGTAGCGGCTCCCGGCCCCGGCGCAGAGCACGACCGCCCCCGTCCTGCCGCAGGAACTCTTCCTAGGAGCGGTCGTGGCTGTGCACGCTCGGTACGTCGGCTGAGCTCGCGGCCAGGGGCCCTGCGCCGCCGAGAGCCTCCACCACCGGGTGAATAGGTGCTTGCGAGCTCGCCAGGGAGCCGCCTCCGCGTCCGTGCCGGAGAGCAATTATCTCTCCCACGATCGAAACGGCCGTCTCTTCCGAAGAGCTAGCGCCGAGGTCCAAACCGACGGGTCCGCGCAGGCGCGCAAGCTCGGCTTGTGTCGCGCCCGCCTCCAGCAGGCGCTTGCGGCGGTCTTCTTGCGTACGCCGCGACCCCATCACCCCGATGTAGCCCACCTCGGTCCGCAGCGCCGCAAGGATCGCCGTCACGTCGAACTTCGGGTCGTGGGTGAGCACGCAGAGGGCGTCGCGCGGCCCAAGGCGAGCCCCTGTCCTTTGCAGGTACCGGTCCGGCCACTCGGCTACGACCTCGTCGGCGAGGGGGAAGCGGCCGGGAGTTGCGAACACAGGCCGCGCGTCGCACACGACCACGTGGTAGCCGAGGAGCTTGGCCTGCCCAGTCAATGCGGCGGTGAAACTCGCTGCGCCGACAATGACCATCTCAGGGGGCGCGGGAAAAGTATCGACAAACACCGTCACTTCGACCTCCCCACGCTCACCCCGGAGGTGGTAAGTATGGGCGGCGCTGCGTTCAGCTGCGAGATCAGCCACGGCGTCCCGCGCCACCTGGGTGGGGAACTGTCGGTCAGCTCCGGCAAAATCGACCGTCGCGTGGCTGCCAAGGCCGATGAGCGCGTCCGCAGGCACTATCCCTTTCCAGCCGAGGAGTTGTGGGGGGCCATCGATCACCTCTACCAACGCCACACCTTTACCTTCGTTGATCATTGCGAGGAGCCGGTCGAGCCAGGGCATCTCATCAGTCGACGGCGTATCGAAGCGCTCGATGAGCACGCGCACGAGCCCTCCGCATGTCAGCCCGACATCGAATGCCTCGTCGTCGCTACAACCGAAGGTGCGCAAACGCGCCTTGCCTTCGTCAGCGAGAGCAGCGCGCGCCTCTTCAACGAGAGCTCCTTCGACGCACCCGCCCGACGCTGAGCCGATCACTTCAGAGCCAGTAACGGCGATCGCCGCACCGGCAGGGCGCACTCCCGACCCGACGACTTCGACCACGCGCGCAAGGGCGACGGGCTCGCCTCTTGCCAACCACTCCTGCACCTCTTGAAAGACACCTTTCATGAAGCCACCTCCCCGATAATGTCTTCCGGGCGCACCGGTACGCGCGTGAGGTCCCGACCGGTTGCAGCCCGGACTGCAGCAACAATGGCGGGAGTTGAAGAAATCGTGGGCGCTTCGCCAACTCCCCTCAGCCCGTAGGGAGCAAATGGGTCGCCAAGCTCGAGGACGTCGACACGCATGGGCGGCATGTCCAAAATGGTTGGGATGAGGTAGTCGGTAAATGACGCGTTCTTCACTCGGCCACCTTCGACTTGGATCTCTTCCATGAGCGCCAGACCGAGGCCCTGTGCCGTCCCCCCATGGATCTGGCCAAGGACTGCCGAGGGATTGATCGCTTTGCCCACATCCTGTGCAGTGACTATCTCGACGACCTTGACCAACCCGAGCTCGACGTCGACGTCCACGACTGCCCGGTGCGCGGCAAAACAGTACTGGACGTGGGCATTTCCCTGCCCTGTCTCCGGGTCGACGGGCTGCGTCGGGCGGTGGCGCCATTGAACCGTACGCTCCACAGGGCCATCGGCGACCAACTCGACCAAGGGCACTGCCCTGTCTGCCCCAAAGCCTCCTCCCTCGCGAACAACAACTGCTTCGTCCGCAATGACCAGATCCGCCGGCAGGCACCCGAGCAGCTGGGCGGCGCGCTCGAAGAGGACTTCCCGCACCTCGGCGCACGCCGCTTTCACGGCGCCGCCGGTGACGTAGGTTTGCCTGGAAGCCGAAGAGGAACCAGCGCTCCCAACCTGCGTATCGGCTGTCTCCACCACTACCTGCTCGGTCCCGAGCTCGGTGCGAGCGATCTGAGCCTGCACAGTCACGAGGCCTTGCCCCACTTCGGCCGCTGCTGTATGGACGGTCGCGATCGGGCGCCCACCTGCCCTCGCGAGAGACACACGAGCCGTCGAATAGTCATCAAACCCTTCTGAAAAGCCGACGTTCTTGAAACCTAGGGCGTAACCGACCCCCCGCGCGACCCCTTCCCCGTGGGTCGTGTTCGCTGCTCCACCAGGCAGCGATGTTGCAGCGGCCGCCGCCCCCAGAGCGGGCGGCAGCGGCGCTGAGTGCACCCGGCGGAGGAGCTCGGCGACGGGCGCGGGGCCCTCCACGACCTGGCCGGTAGGCATCACAGAGCCCTCCGCCATCGCATTGCGCGCGCGAAGCTCGACGGGGCCAACTCCAAGGGCTGCGGCGAGCCTGTCCATCTGGGACTCGTAGGCGAAACACGCCTGCACAGCACCGAACCCGCGCATGGCACCGCAGGGGGGGTTGTTGGTGTACACGCCGTACGCGTCCATGGACACGTTGGGGACTTCGTAGGGCCCTATGCCGAGCGTGCCGGCGTTGGCGACCACTGCCCTCGAGCTCGACATGTACGCGCCCCCGTCGAGCAATATTTCCGCCTTGACATAGACGAGCTTGCCGTCCCTATTGGCGCCGTGGGTGTAGCGGAGGCGGGCGGGGTGGCGGTGCACGTGCCCGAAGAACGATTCTTCCCTCGAGTACACCATTTTGACCGGCCGCCCTGTGCGGAGCGCGAGCATGCAAAGGTGGACCTGGAGGGAAAGGTCTTCGCGGGCGCCGAAGGCCCCGCCTACGCCCGAGAGCGAGAGGCGCACTTTGCCAGCCGGCAGCCCGAGGCTCGCGGCCACTTGGTCTTGGTCCACGTGCAGCCATTGAGTTGCTACGTAAAGGTCGACGCCGCCGTCCTCGGCAGGTACCGCCAACCCTGATTCGGGCCCCAAGAAAGCCTGGTCCTGCATGCGAACTTCATACTCCCCGCTGACGACGATGTCCGCGGTCGCGTCCGGGTCACCGCGCCGGACCTTTAGGTGACGCACGATATTGCCGGTCGGGTGCACCTTGTCGGAGCTCGTGCGAAGCGCTTCTTCGGGATCTACAACAGGTTCGAGGACGTTGTAACCGACGTAGACCGCTGCCGCAGCTCGCCTAGCCGTTTCTGGGTCGTCCGCGGCGACGATGGCAATGGGTTCGCCTTGGTAGCGTACCTCGTCAATAGCGAGCACGGGCTGGTCGGCCACTTCCAGGCCGTAGGTCTTCCGGCCCGGCACATCCTCCTGCGTGAGGACGCAGCGCACACCAGGGAGGCGCAAGGCCTCCGATACATCTATGCCAGCAATGAGGGCACGGGGATGAGGGCTGCGCGCAGTCGCCCCCCAGATCATCCCCTCCGCCCATAGGTCCGACGAAAAAGCAAAACGACCCTTGACTTTGAGGATCCCGTCGGGCCTTGGCGCATCGCTGCCGACGCCACCACGAAGGCCGAGGCGTTCCCGCTCGCCTGCCCAGGGCTGGCTGAGGACCGTGCTCACAGGGGGCCTCCTTCGAGGCCCGCCGCGGCCAGCCGCACCGCGTCAAGGATCTTTTCATAACCGGTGCAACGACAAAGGTTACCGGCCAGCGCCTCGCGAACCTGCGCGTCCGTCGGCGCCGGGTTCTGGCGCAAGAGCTCATGGCTGGCGACGATGAGGCCAGGGGTGCAAAACCCACATTGGACCGCACCCGCTTCCAGGAACGCTCGCTGTACCGGACCGAGGTCGTCGGGGCTGCGCCCTGGGGTCAGGCCCTCCACGGTGAGGATCTCACTGTGCTGCGCTTGGCCCGCGGCAACGAGGCAGGCACATACGAGCACGCCGTCCAACACGACGCTGCAGGAGCCGCATTCGCCTTGTTCGCAGGCATTTTTCGCACCCCAGAACCCGAGGCGTTCGCGAAGCACGTAGAGCAGGCTCTCACCTTCCCAGACGCCCTCGGCTTGGTAAGGTCGCGAGTTGACAGTTAGCGAAAGCCGCACGATCAGCTCCTCTGGTACTCGTCCCAGGCCCAGCAAAGCGCTCTGCGAGCCATGACGCCAAGTGCGTGCTTGCGGTAGGCCGCAGTGCCGCGCACGTCGTCGATAGGTGAGGCTGCCAAAACGACGAGCTCCGAGAAACGGTTCACCACTTGTGGCCCGAGCGCGCGCGGCATGCCCCACAAGTCGTCCTCGGCGAGCTCGTCCTCCAAGAAGGCTTCTGCTTCTTTGGCTCGGCGAGGGGTGGGAGCGGCAGAACCGATCCCGGTACCCACACGCCGTTCTGCGGGGTCGAGAGCGAGCGAGAACGACGCCACTGCGATCACCATCGCATTGCGGGTACCAACCTTGCAAAATTGCTCCGGCCCCGCCGCTGGCCGGCTCCGGAAAGCGAGCACCAGCTCGTCGGGAGCAAGCACGTTGCGTTTCGGCCCGATGAAAAACTCCTCGACCGGCACGGTCCTTCGGCCTCGGGCCGACGCCACCTCGACCTCAGCCCCGGCTGCGAGAAGAGGCGGGTGAGCATCACCCGCCGGGGAGGCCGAACCCAAATTACCTCCAACGGTCCCCCTGTTGCGGATCTGGGGTGAGCCGACCGTCCGGGAGGCAATCGCCAGGCCGGGGAGCAACCTACCGAGCTCTTCGATCACCCGCGTATAGGTGACCCCCGCACCGACGCGCAGAACGCCGTCATCGCGGCCCCACTCGGCAAGTTCGGGCACCTTGGTGAGGTCCAGCAAAGCGGCCGGCCGCCGGCGGCCAAAGTTGACCTCGACCATCACGTCAGTCCCGCCCATGATCGGCAAGGCCTCTGGGCGCTCAGCTTTTGCCTCGAGCGCCTCCGCCAAGGTCGTCGGAGAAAGGAAGTCCATCTAGACGACCTCGACACCAAGACTTCGTTGCCACTGAACAGGGTCAGTCGGTCCCTCGGTGCAGATGAGCAATGCCGAGGTGGTGCTCGAAAGGACCGTGCCTTCGCCATGAAGGGCACGCAAGCCCGCCATGGCGGCCGCCCCGGTTTCTCCTGCCTGTATGGCAATGGAAGCAAAGTCTCGGACCGCCCTGCGGGCCAGGTCGTCGCCGACCGCTACCAAGGTGCTCACCCCGGCAGAAACAAGCGGCCAAGCCACTGGCGAGGGCGTCCCGCAATTGAGCCCTGCCATGACCGAGC
>Ga0335074_10001669_pt1 | contig 30037 bp, 27 predicted proteins | sample Lox_Sample_23_FD_206715 | JGI IMG/M metagenome (GOLD analysis project Ga0335074, IMG submission 206715) | Soil microbial communities from Loxahatchee National Wildlife Refuge, Florida, United States - Lox_Sample_2.3 | ecosystem: Environmental > Terrestrial > Soil > Wetlands | place: USA... | reverse complement strand
GTTCCCCTGGTCCGCGCCCACCAGGCGCGGAACGACTCCCGCGGCGGGGCCGGGGCGTCGCGCGTGTCCGTCCAGGCGCTCAGCGGCCGCGGGAGCCTGCGGATCCGGCCCGACCTGGCCACCAGGCGGCCGCCCAGCCACGCTCCCCGCTGCGCGCCAGACAGGAGCCGGGGCGAGGCGAGCACGCGGCCGGAGACCCCGAACACCGCTCGTTCGGGAGAAATGATCTTCTCCCGCTTCGCGTCGACGACCTTGGCGCGGAGATGGACGAGCGCTTCGGGGATGTTGATGGCGACCGGGCACACCTGGTAGCACGCGCCGCACAGGGTCGACGCGAAGGGCAGCGACGCGTCGGCCGGGGAACCGACCCCGCGCAGCTGCGGGGAGATGATCGCGCCGATCGGGCCGGGGTAGGGCGAGGAGTAGGCGTGACCGCCCGTCCGCTCGTAGACCGGGCACACGTTCAGGCAGGCCGAACACCTGATGCAGCGCAGCGCCTGCCGGCCGGTCCGGTCCGCCAGCGCCGACGTGCGACCGTTATCCACCAGCACCAGGTGGAATTCGGCCGGCCCGTCGCCCGGCGTCACCCCGGTCCAGATCGAGGTGTAGGGGTTCATCCGCTCGGCCGTGGACGACCGGGGCAGCAGGGCGAGGAAGACCTCCAGGTCCCGCCACGACGGCAGGACCTTCTCGATGCCGACCACCGAGATGAGCGTCTCGGGCAGCGTGACGCACATCCGGCCGTTGCCCTCCGACTCCACCACGACCAGCGATCCGGTCTCGGCGATGGCGAAGTTCGCGCCCGAGATGCCGACCGTCGCGGACAGGAACGCCTGGCGCAGGTGCGCGCGCGCCGCCGCGGCCAGCGCCCGCGGGTCGTCGGTCAGGCCCTCGGGCACGTCCGGCATCTCGCGCAGGAAGATCTCCCTGATCTCGGCCCGGTTCTTGTGAATGGCCGGGACCAGGATGTGGCTGGGCAGGTCGTGCCCGAGCTGGACGATGAGCTCGGCCAGGTCGGTCTCCAGCGCCGTGATGCCCGCGGCGGCCAGGGCCTCGTTCAGGCCGATCTCCTGGGTGGTCATCGACTTCACCTTGACCACGCGGTCCGCGCCCGCCGCCCGGACGAGACCGGCCACGATCGCGTTCGCCCCGGCGGCGTCCTGCGCCCAGTGCACGTGACCGCCGGCCCCGGTGACGTTCTCCTCGAGCCTGACCAGGTAGTGGTCCAGGTGGGCCAGGGTGTGGTCCTTGATCGCCTGCCCGGCCGCGCGCAGCTCCTCCCAGTCGGCCAGCTCGGCGACCGCCCGCCCGCGCTTGACGCGGATCGCCCGCGTGGCGTGCGCGAGGTTGGCGCGCAGCTGGGAGTCGGCCACCGCGGCGGCCGCCGCCGCCGGGAAGGCCGGCATGCCCAGGTAGGTCGGCATGGCGGGGTGCGGCCCCCCGGCCGACCCGCTCACCGGGGCTCCTCGGTCCGGGCCAGGATCTCGGCCAGGTGCATGGTGGCGACGCCGGACCGCTGCCGCGTCAGCGCGCCCCCGATGTGCATCAGGCACGAATTGTCGGCCGCGCACACCACCTGCGCCCCGGTCTGCCTGATCGCCGCTACCTTGTCGGCGCAGATCGCGGCGGAGACGTCGGGGTTCTTCACCGCGAACGTGCCGCCGAACCCGCAGCACGACTCGGCGTCGGGCAGGTCGGCCAGGTCCAGGCCGCGCACCGCGCGCAGCAGGCGCAGCGGGGCGTCCCCGACCCCGAGCATCCGCAGCGAGTGGCAGCTCGGGTGGTACGTCACCCGGTGCGGGAAGTAGGCGCCGACGTCGGTGACCCCGAGCACGCCGGTCAGGTACTCCGACACCTCCCAGGTCCGCGGCGCGATCTCGGCCACGGCCCGGGCCAGCGCGGCGTCCCCCGCCTCGTCGGCCAGCGCCGGGTAGTACTCGCGGACCATGGCCGTGCACGAGGCCGACGGGCTGACCACGGCGTCGTAGCCCGCGAACGCCGCCACCATCCGCCGCGCCATGGGCACGGCCTCCCGGCGGTACCCGGTGTTGAAGTGCATCTGGCCGCAGCACGCCTGGGCCGCGGGGAAGCCGACCTGGTGCCCGAGCCGCTCAAGCACGGTCACCACCGCCCGGCCGGTGTCGGGGAACAGCGTGTCGGTCAGGCAGGTCACCAGCAGGCCGATCCGCATCAGGCCTCCTGGGCCCCGCGGGCCCGCCGGGCGAGGAGCGCCGAGCCGTCGGCGGCCTGCGCCGCCTGGCAGCGCCCGAGGACGGCGAGCGCGGCGACGTACCCGGGGCCGGCGTCCAGGTCGAGCAGGGACACGGTCTGCGGCGCCTGCGGGTACGGCCAGGACGTGACGCGCGGCGGACCGGCGGAATCCGGCCCGGCGGCGACGACGATCTGGCTGAAGGGAACGCGCAGGCCGTCGCCGGTGGCCTTGGCCACCGCCTCCTTCCGCGCCCAGGCCACCAGGAAGGCCCGCGCCCGCGCGCGCGGGTCGGCCTCGGCCAGGGCGGCCCGCTCGGGTTCGGCGAGCACGAGGCGGGCGAGGGCCTCCGGATCGCCGCCGTCCCCCAGCGGGCGCGCGCGCCCGTCAAGCTGTTCGACGTCCACCCCCACCGGATCCCGGGCCACCGCCACCGCGATCAGGTCGCCGGAGTGGGCGACGGAAAACTCCGGACCGCCGGCCACGGCGGGCTTGCCGTGCGGCCGGCCGCACCGGCGGCAGGTGCGGTCGAAGCCGATCGTTTCCGGGCGGCTCCCGGTGCAGGCCGCGATCACCGTCTTGGCCAGGGCGCACCCGACGAGGAAGCGGTCCCGGTCGGCGGCGCGCCGGTACCCGGCCAGGCGCGCGCGTTCGGCCTCGTCCAGGAGCGCCACCTGGTCGCCGGACGCGTCCCCGGCGCGCGCCCACCACAGCAGAGCGGTCCCCTCCGCCAGTGGGGGCGTGCGGGGCGTCAGGCTCGCCGGTGCAGCCACCCTGCCAGCCTATGGGCTGTGCCGTCGGATGGTATGCAGGTATACCTGGTAATCCCGACCCGCCGCCTGAACACGGGCCACCGCCCGCCGGGAGAAGATTTCTTCATCCCGAACGAGCGGTGGCAGGAGCCCCGGGCGTGCGCTGCCGCGCACGGCCTAGGCGTTCTGCGGGGCGAGGGCGGCCGGAACGGGCAGGCGGGAGGCGCGGACGCCGAGCCCGAGGGTCCGCACGAGCACCATGGCCACGGCCATGAAGATCAGCCCGTCGGTGATGGCGGCGACGCTGACCTGGTTCGCGATGGCCCAGCTGACCACGGGGTGCTGGAACCAGTGCACGGAGCCGTAGGAGAAGGCCGCCCGGGCGGCGACGACAACCGTCCACAAGATCGCGTACGGTGCGCCGGCCCGGCTGACCGGCCGGCCGGTCTCCGGGCTGCGGTAGACGCGCATGAGCGCCGCGGCGGCCAGCCCGACCAGCAGGCCGGCCACGGTGCCGGCGATTTCCACCGTCAGGCCGGTCCCGTGCGTGACCGGGCTCTGGATGAACAGCGGGATGATCACGGCCGCGGCGATCACCGGGCGCAGCAGCCGCATCCGGCCGATCGTGCGCGCGGGGCCCAGGTCGGTGGCCAGCACCGTGGTGAGCACGACGCCGTTGACGATCATGGCCTCGGTTAGTTCGGAAAACATGGTGTGCTCCTCGTGGTGGGGCGTTTTGCTGATGGATCCACCATCGCCGTCTTCGCCGGTTTGCGGATCGGAGCGCGGGCTGGTCCTGGGCATGAGCCGCGGCGGCGTCCTGGTACCGGCCGGTACCAGGACGGGCCGGCCGGTTCCACCCGGCGCCGGCCCGCGGGTGGACGCGGCGTAGCGGGCGTGCCGGCCGATACTGGAGGCATGCTGCGCACGGTCAACTGGGTGGCCAGGACCCTGGGCTTCGCCTGGGTCGGCGTGCTGGCGTTCGCGCTGGCTCCGTCGCACGGGTCCCTGAGCCTGCCGGTCGAGATCGCGGGGTACGCCCTGGCCGGCGCGGGCCAGCTGGCGTGGGCGCTGCTGGACTTCTACCCGGACGCGATGCCGGACCGGGCCCGGGCCCTCCCGGTGGCCCTCGGGGGCATGGCCGTGGGCACGGGCCTGGCGGCTACCGCGGGGAACGGCAGCATCGCGAACGTGGCCTTCGGGTTCGTGGCCACGATGGTCGCGGGGAGTGAGCTCAGCCTGGAGGCCGCCCTGGCCGTGACCGCGGCGGGCAGCCTGGCCATCGAGGTCAGCGGGCTGGTCCTCGGCAACAGCTACGGCGGTCTGCTCGGGCTGCCCGCGATCCTGCTGGCCGGGCTGGTGGTCGGCCGCAACCGGGGCGCCTACCGGATCCGGGCTGAGCAGGCCGCGGCGCTGCTCGCGCAGCACGAGCGCCTGCAGGCCGAGCAGCGCCGGGCCGACCTGCTCGAGGAGCGCACGCGCATCGCCCGCGAGATCCACGACGTGCTGGCTCACTCGCTCGGCGCGCTCGGGATCCAGATCCAGGCGGCCCGGGCCGTGCTGACCGACTACGGTGACACCGGCCGGGCCGGCGAGATCCTCGCCGGCGCCCAGCGGATGGCTGCCGAGGGCCTAGTCGAGACGCGCCGGGCGGTGCACGCCCTGCGCTCCGGTACCCTGCCGCTCGGCGAGGAACTCGCCCTGGTCAGCGACACTCACGCGCAGCGTTATCACGTCGCGGTGAGCTTTGCCACCGGCGGCGATCCCGCGCCCCTGCCGCCCGACGCGACGCTCGCGCTGCTCCGCGTCGCGCAGGAGGCCCTGGTCAACGCGGCCAAGCACGCGGCGGGCCAGGGCGTGGCGGTCCGCCTGGACTACGGGGACGCCGACGTCAGGCTCACCGTCCGCAACGACCTGGAGCGGGGTGCCGCCGACGCCGGGCCCCCGGCCGGGCTGAGCACGGTCAACGGCGGCTACGGGCTGACCGGCATGCGGGAACGCCTCCGGCTGCTGAACGGGACGCTCGAGGCGGGCCGGCGCGACGATCAGTGGGTCGTGACCGCCGGACTGCCGCGCCCCCGGCCTGAGAGCATGTCCCCATGACCGCCACGCCCGGCGAGGCGCCCCGGCCGCTGCGCGTCGTCATCGCCGACGACCAGGCCAGCGTCCGCGAGGGCCTCGTCCTGCTGCTCGGCGGGCTGCCCGACATCGAGGTGGTCGGTGCCGCCGCGGACGGGCAGCAGGCGCTGGAGCTGGTGGCCTCGCGCGAGCCCGACGCCATCCTGCTCGACCTGCACATGCCCGTCCTCGACGGACTGGGCGCCACCCGCCGGCTGGCCGCCGAGCATCCGGGCGTCGCCGTCGTCGTGCTCACCACCTACGCCGACGACAGTTCCGTCCTGGACGCGCTGCACGCCGGGGCGCGCAGTTACCTCACCAAGGATGCCGACCGGGCCGACATCGCCCGCGCGCTGCAGGCGGCGGCGGGCGGGCTGACCGTCCTTGACCCCCGCGTGCACGACCTGCTCCTGCAGGCCGCGAGCGCCCCCGCCAGGCCCGCCGCCGAGGAGGCTCCCGGGCCGCCCCCCGACGGCCTGACCCAGCGCGAGGTTGAGATCCTCAGCCTGATCGCCCGGGGGCTGACCAACCCGGAGATCGCCGCGCAGCTGTTCCTGAGCAACCACACGATCAAGACCCACATCAACCGGATCTTCGCCAAGACCGGCTCACGGGACCGCGCCGCGGCCATCGGCTACGCCCACCGCCACCACCTCGGCTGACCGGCCCCGGCGGGGCGGGATGGTGTGATACATCCGACCTATGACGGAGCAGTCGACTGAATTCGCCGGGCGGGCGGCGCTGGTGACCGGGGGGGCCTCGGGGATCGGGCTGGCCACCGCCCGGCTCCTCGCGGCGCGCGGGGCGCGGGTGGCGGTGCTGGACCGGGTGGGGCCACCGGAGGATCCCCCGGCCCGCGAGGGCGGCCTGTACCCCGTCCTGGCGGACGTGACCGACGACGCCGCGGTCCGGGCCGCGGTCGCCGAGGCGGGCCGGGCGCTCGGCGGGCTGGACGTCCTGGTCAACAACGCGGGCATCGGCGCGGCCGGGACGGTCGAGGACAACGACGACGAGGAATGGCACCGGGTCCTCGACGTGAACGTGCTGGGCATCGTCCGGACCACCAGGGCCGCCCTGCCGCTGCTGCGCCGCGCGGTGCGCGAGCGCGGCCAGGCGGCGATCGTCAACACCTGCTCGATCGCCGGGACCGCGGGCCTGCCGCAGCGCGCGCTGTACGGCGCGAGCAAGGGCGCGGTCTACGCGCTCACGCTGGCCATGGCGGCCGACCACGTGGCCGAGGGGATCAGGGTCAACTGCGTGAACCCGGGGACCGTCGACACCCCGTGGGTGGGGCGGCTGCTCGATGCCGCGCCCGACCCGGCGGCCGAGCGCGCCGCGCTGACCGCGCGCCAGCCCATGAGCCGGCTGGTCACCGCCGGCGAGGTCGCCGCGGCCATCGCCTACCTGGCCAGCCCGCTCGCGGGCGCCACCACGGGCACCGCGCTCGCGGTCGACGGCGGGATGAGCGGGCTGCGTACCCGGCCCCGGACGGCCTGACCCCGAGCGCCAGGCGGGGCGCTGGTTGGCGGGGTCTAGCTCATGAAGTCCGGAATGCGGTATACAGTCGGCTATGTACGCCCGCGCGGCGTGCCCCTCCCCCCCAGGCCGTCGCGCCCGGCGCGGAGTCGGCAGCCGGGTCCTAAAGCGGCCCGGCTGCCGATGACCGTCCGGCGAGGACCGAGGCGCGCTCCGCCTGACCTGCTCCCGCCCCGCCTCCGGGCGGTGCGCGCTACGCCGGGCCTGAGCCGGCCTGGACGCCGCGCTCGATCGTGACGGCGGCCGTGTAGCCTCCGTCGGCGATGGGCTTGAGCACCTCGAGCCGGAGCCACGCGACCGGATGGTCCGCCAGCAGCCGCTCGGCGACCCGTTCGGCGGCGGTCTCGATGAGCCGGAACCGGCCCTCGCGCACCACCGAGGAGATCGTCCTGGCCACCGCGGAGTAGTCGAGCGCGTCCGCCAGGTCGTCGGTCGCCGCGGCCTTCGCGACGTCAGCGGCCATCTCCACGTTGAAGGTCAGCGTCTGGGTCACCTCGCGTTCCCAGTCGCGCACGCCGATGACCGCGGTGACCCGCAGGTCCCTGACGGATACCCGAGCCACGTGGTCCACGGCGGGCCGCTAGGCGACGTAGGGCTCGGCGCCGTTCTCGCTGATCATGGGGCGGCCCGCGACGGCCCACCCCGTCATCCCGTCGCTCACGTTGACGGCGTTCAGCCCGATCCCGGCCAGCGCCTGCGCCGCGTACGCCGACCGGTTGCCGCTGCGGCAGATCACGTAGACCTCGCGGTCACCGGGCAGCTCGTCCACGTGCGCGGCCAGCTCGCGGAGCCGCACGTGGACCGCACCGGGGGCGTGCCCGGCCGTCCACTCGTCGTCTTCGCGCACGTCGAGCAGGAACGCTCCGGCGGGCAGGTCCGCCGACATCACTTCCGGCAGGACGTCGGGCTGGTTCATGTCGGTCTCCTCCGGCTGGCAGTGGGCCCGGCACCAGGTTACTGGCCGCGGGCCGCCGGCACCGGGACGGTCCCCTTCGCCGCCGCGGGCCCGTCGTCACGCTCGGCGATGCCGTGCCCGGCGTACAGCCGGCGCCCCCGGTACATAGCGCGGCCCCATGCCTCGAACATCTCGCCTCCTGAGCCTTGTTGTATATGTTGATAACTCAAGTAAACGATGTAAACTGATTACAGCGCTAACTTCGCATACGGCGTTCATCGTTGTCAAGCGAGCTAGCATCGGGCCACGCCGGCGGCTTGGGTCTCGCCAGCGGACGGGCTGCGGAGGTAATACTTGGTGCAGGAGGCAGTTGTGGCGCAGGCGGTGGAGGTGGCCGGGAACGCAGGGCCCGGCGGCGGCGTGGCTGGCCCGGTCGGCCAGCCGACCCGGCGCGACCGCCTGCGCGCGGCGACCACCGAGGAGATCATCCAGACGGCGCGGGAACTGCTGGTGGCCAGCGGGCCGGAGGCGGTATCGCTGCGCGCCATCGCCCGCGAGATGGGCATGACCGCCCCGGGTCTTTACCGGTACTTCGGCAGCCACACCGAACTCGTCAGGCACGTGTGCGCCAGCATCTTCACCGAGCTGGGCGAGGACATCCACCGGGCCATCATGGCGGCGGACGCGGGCGGCCACTCCGACCCCGCCCGTAAGACCGAACACCTGACCGTCAAGATGGTCGCGGCCTGCCGCGAGTTCCGCCGCTGGGCGCTGGACCACAAGGCCGAGTTCGCGCTGCTGTTCGGGGTGCCGCTGCCCGGTCTGGACGACGGGCGGTACGACACCGCCGACGAGTGCGCCCTGGCGTTCGCCGGCGTCTTCTTCACGATGTTCCTCGAGCTGTGGGCCGTGGTGCAGTTCCCGGTGCCCGCCGCCGAGGAGATCGACCCTGGCCTGCGCGACGAGCTCCTGCGCTACCGCGACGCGCTGGGCGCCGACATCCCGGTCGGTGCCGTGCTCACCTTCCTGCGCTGCTGGACCGTGCTCTACGGGGCGGTGGCCCTGGAGGTGTTCGGGCACATCCGCTTCGCGCTGGAGGACGCGGCCCCGATGTTCGAGATCACCCTCGGCGACCTGGCGTCCCTGGTCGGCCTGCGCTACCCGCTGCGGTCGTAGCCGCCTCATTATCCCGGACGGCCCGGCGGGCACTGCTGGTAGCGTTTCCGTTGCGGGGGGCTGGCAGGCAACGGAATCTGGACGAGAGCTGACGCGTACTCATGCTGGATAAGCGATTTATCAGGGAGAATCCGGACGCGGTGAGGGCGGCCGTCCGGGTCAAGGGCATTGGCCTGGACGTGGACGAGCTGCTCCACCTCGACCAGGCCAGCCGCAAGCTCCAGCATGAACTGGACCAGGCGCAGGCGCGCAGGAAGAGCTCCGCGAAGGAGTACGCCCAGGCCGATGAGGCCCGCCGGGCGGCGCTCAAGGCCGAGCACGACGAGCTCGAGGCGCACCTGAAGTCGCTGCGGGACCAGCTCGCCGAGACGAACGAGAAGCTGCAGGAGCTGCTCCTGCTCACCCCCACCATCCCGTGGGCGGGCTCGCCCGTCGGCCCCGACGAGTCGGCCAACGTGACGATCAGGACCTGGGGCACCGTGCCCGAGTTCGATTTCGTCCCGCTGGACCACGTCGACCTGCTGGAGAAGCGCGGCTGGGCCGACTTCGCGCGCGCTCGCAAGGTGGCTGGCGAACGCGCCTACGCGCTGACCTCCGAGCTGGTCCTGCTCGAGCGGGCGGTCCACGCCTACGCCATCGACCTGCTCCGCGCCAAGGACTTCACGATCGTCAGCGTCCCGTCGCTGGTCCGGCAGGACGCGCTGATCGGTACCGGCATGTTCCCCGCGCACCGCGAGGAGACCTACGCGATCCCGGCCGACGACCTCTACCTCGCGGGGACGGCCGAGGTCGCCCTGGTCGGGTTCCATGGCGATGAGATCCTCGACCACAAGCGGCTGCCCATCAGGTACGCCGGCATCTCGCCGTGCTTCCGGCGCGAGGCGGGGAGCGCCGGCCGCGACGTGCGCGGGCTGCTCCGCGTCCACCAGTTCGAGAAGGTGGAGCAGTTCGTCATCTGCGCGGCCGACGACGAGGAATCTGACCGCTGGCACGCCGAGCTACTCGGTACCGCGGAGCAGCTGCTGCAGGCGTTCGGGCTGGCGTACGAGGTGGTGGAGTGCGCCACCGGCGACATGGGCGCGGGCAAGTACCGGATGAACGACATCAACACCTGGATGCCCTCCCTCGGCGCGTACCGCGAGACGCACAGCTGCTCGTCGCTGCACGACTGGCAGGCCAGGCGGGCCAACGTGCGGTACCGCGACAGCGAGGGCGCGGTGCGGTTCGCCTACACGCTGAACAACACCGCGGTCGCCACGCCGCGGATCCTCGCCGCCCTCGTCGAGAACTTCCAGACTCACGACGCGAGGGTCCGGGTGCCCGCCGTGCTCCGGCCCTACCTCGGGGGCGCGGAACTACTCTGAGCCGCAGGCCTGAGCCGCCGACCTCGGCGGCCGGCCTCGGCGGCCGACCTCGGCGGAGCGGACAACCGGCAGCCGGGAGCGTACGCTGCGAGGCGTGACCCTCGACGCTGATCGTGTGGCTGACCTGGCCGCCCGGCCGCTTAACGCACTGACCAGGCGCGACGTCGCGCTGGCCCTGCTCACGGTGCCCGCGCCCGAGGCCCTGGCCTGTATGCCAGGCCTCAGGCGGGGGCTGCTCGCGGCCGGAAACCCGCTGTCCGCCGTGTTCTGGTCGTCGGCGGAGGTCGTCCTGCTCAAGATCGATAACGGCGACGCCACGGTCGGCGACGTCAGGATGTGGCTGGAAGCCACGGGCACCGAGCCCAACGGGATCATCGGCCTGCACATGTGGGACGAGCAGTCCGAGCGCAGCCAGCTGGCCGCGGAGATGCACACCAGGCTGGTCACCCACCTGGAGGACCGGCTCGCCGCGGGCGAGATCGATCCCGACCTGCTGGCCGCCGGGGACCCGGCGGCCTGCCGGGCGCACATCGCCTTGCAGGAGCGGTGGATGACCTCGGCGCTGCCCGACGGCCGGGTCCCGATGGACGTGCTGCTCGACGAGAAGGACGAGGAGTTCCGCGCCGAGTGGGACGCCGCGGACGCCGAGGCACTGCGCACGATCGAGGCCGTGCTGGCCAGGGTCGGCGACCGGCCGGTACCCTTCGCCGAGCTCCGGGCGGCCAGCGAGCGGCTCCGCGAGCACCTCGGCAGGCCGGGGTGGCCGGGTCAGCTGCTGATCGAGTGCGGCGGGATGCGCCGCGAGGACCTGCCCGCCGACGATATCGAGCTGTGGCTCGGCCTGGCCGCCGGCGTGGCGGATCCCCAGGGGCCCGAAGACTGGGAGGAGCCCGGCGGCGGGAGCGAGGACCTGGGCGAGGTCGACAGTGCCGTGGCCGCGATCTGCGCCATCGACCATTTCGACTGGCTGGCGGTGATCACGGCGCTCGCGGAGGGCGGGCCCGGCACGTCCGCGTCGGCCGCCGACCTGGCCGCGTACGTCCGCGACTACGACCCCGAGTACCCCGAGCCGGGGGAGGAGGACGGCCGGGATGGCGACGAGGATGAACTGGGCGATGAGTTCGACGAACCGGACGGTCAGGTCGAGGAGTTCGACGAGCTCAGCATGGAGGGCCTGTTCCTGCCGGTCACGACGCTATGGCACGTCCTGGGCGCCATCGACGACGACGACTGCCTGACCCCGCTGGGGTGGTGGGGGCTGCCCGAGGCCATGCGCCGCGTCTGGGCGCCCTCCGCCGGGACCTGATCCCAGAACGGGCCGCCGGACCCGGTATCAGCACCTCACGCTCGGCGCTCTTCTGCACGCGGGGCCCGCCACAGATCAAAGTCAGGAACTCGACGAGGACCGCAGTGGCCGGTTCTGGCCACACCGGCACTTTAACGACATCCGCTTCGTTTACATCACCATGATCGCTAGGCGGGTTTCGGGATGACGGTGGTGAGAGAAGGCCTGCTTGGTCCGAGCTACCTCTATCACCGTCGTCTGATTGAGCAGTCCAAGCACTGGTCGCCCAGCGAGGTCCGCGAGTACTCCGAGGCGCGGTTCCGCCGGCTGACGCGCAGATACGACGGTGAGGTCACCCAGAAAGAGGACTACCGCCGGGACCTGCGCCGGTACACCCGCTGGGACGTGCCGCTGCTCACCCGCCAGGTCCGGACCGGCGGGACATCGGGAACGGCGCTTTCCTTCCGGGCCGACAGGTTCGCCCGGCGGCAAAAGGAGCGCGCCTACCTGTTTGATATCTGGTCCCAGGCGGGATACGCGCCGCATGACCTCAGGGTCGTCTACCGCGGTAACGCCAGCCACGGTCGCCTCATCGGCTTCGACCGGCTGGAGAACGCGTGGGTCATCTCGCAGGCGGCGACCGTAGGGCAGGAGCTGAGCCGATTGCGGCAGTGGGTGCAGACGCTGCCGCCGTTCTTCCTGCACGTGTACCCGAGTTCCCTGCTGACGTTCATCGACCTGGTGGGCGAGGATATGTTCCGGCGTCTTCCGGTGCGGGGCGTGCTAGCTGGCTCGGAGGCGTTTCCCGCTGGTGAGCTGGCCCGGTTTGAGCAGGAATTCGGCATCCGGGTCGCGCACTGGTACGGGCATAGCGAGTACGCGGTCCTGGCGTACCGCTGCCGGGAGTGTCATGACTTCCATTTCTACCCGACCTACGGTTACGTGGAGCTGCTGCCCTCCGAAACCGAGGACGGGTGTCGTATCGTGGCGACGTCGTTCAACAGGATCGGTACTCAGTTCGTCCGCTACGACACCGGCGACCTGGCTGTCCCCCCGGCCGGGAGTTGCGCGGCCGATAACTTCCGGCGTGCCGGTGCCATCGTGGGCCGGGCGCAAGAGACCTTCATCGATAACGCGGGACAGAGGAGATCGCTGCTCCGCTATGCGTTCGGTGATCACGGACCGTTCTGGGATCAGATACGGGATGCTCAGTTTGTCCAGGAGAGGGCGGGCTGCCTGCGGGTTCGCCTTGTCGTGATCCCGGGAGCAGATCGGGATCTGGTTCAGCGGACTTTTGCACAGCGCCTGCCCATGGCGAGTCTTGAGTTCGAGTATGTCACGGTCATCGAGCGAAGCCCGAACGGCAAGCGAAGGTATCTCGTGACCAGCGCGCCGGTGGTTGCTCCGGAGCCGCCAGGGCAGCCGCGACTCTAGCTTCCCGAACTTCCGGATGAGGCGTCGGTGCTCGTAAGTCAGGGCCCGCGGTCCTACGGATCAGAGCGCACGTGCCCTGGTTCAGGCCATGTGGCGAGCTCGCGGTATACGGGAGTCAGCACCTCGGCCAGGTCTTCCCCCCTGACCTGGACCGGCGGCGGGGGGAACATCCGCAGCAGCAGGCCGGGTGCGGCCGGATCGGGAGCCGTAACCAGCGCGCGGAGCCTGGCCTGGCTGAGCCCGGGTGACCAGAACGACTCCAGGCACGCGGCCAGCGGCGTGGCCGGCCCGTCGAGGTTCAGCTGTCCGGCCCGGCGGGCGGTCCCCGATGCCGATCCTGCCGGGCCGACGGGGTCACCGCGTGACGCGGATGCCCCGGGCCCTGGGACCTGGATCTGGCGTAGCGCCGCGAGCAGCTCGTCCCGGCCACGGCCCCGCCAGGCCAGCATGGCGAATGGGTCGCGGTCGAACGCCTCGGCCAGCACGTAGCACACCGCGGCGAGGTGCTTGCACGGCACCTCCCAGTCCGGGCAGCTGCACCGCATGTCCAGGTCGCCGGGCGAGTGCGGGAACAGCGGCGTGCCGCAGTCCGCGAACACCGCCTCGATCTCGCGCGGCATCTGCCCCGCGAGCAGCTTGGCGCGGAACAGCGCCTGGCTGGCCAGCCTGCCCTCCACCGTCCGCCACTGCGCCGTCGTCAGGGGCAGGACCCCGATGCGGACCTGATACGGCCGGATCCGGGACCCCTGCACCCGGGCGGTGACCTTGCCCTGGGACAGCTCGAAGTCGAGCACCTGCCCGGCCCGGGCGTAGCTACGGCCCCGGGCCAGCCTGCCGCTCATGCCGTACGACTCGAGCACGGCGATGAATCGCCGGGACCACCACTGCTCGCCGATCGCCCCGCGCTTGCTCCGCGCCTTGATCCCGCCCTCGACGCGGCGCGGGCGGGAGGGGGGCGGCCAGTCCGCCCAGCGCCCGCTCACGCGCTCACCGCGTCGGGCGACAGGGCGAGCACGGCCCGCAGGTCCTCGACCGACAGCTCGGTCAGCCAGGACTCGCCGGTGCCCACGATCCGGTCCGCGAGCTGCTTCTTCTCCTCGATCATGGCGTCGATCCGCTCCTCCAGGGTGCCGACGCAGACGAACTTGCGGACCTGGACGTTCCTGCGCTGGCCGATGCGGAACGCGCGGTCGGTCGCCTGGTCTTCCACGGCCGGGTTCCACCACCGGTCGACGTGGATCACGTGGCTGGCGGCGGTCAGGTTGAGCCCGGTGCCGCCGGCCTTGAGCGAGAGCAGGAACAGCGCGGGTTCATCGAGCGCAGCGAACGTCTCGACCATGGCATCTCGCTGCTTCTTCGGCGTCCCCCCGTGCAGGAAGAGCACCGGGCAGCCCAGCCTGGCCGCCAGGTGCGGCTGGAGCATCCGGCCGAACTCGGCGTACTGCGTGAAGCACAATGCCTTGTCCCCCTCGGCCACGATCTCCTCGCCGATCTCCTCGAGCCTGGCCAGCTTGCCGGACCGGCCCGGCAGCCGGGAGCCGTCGCCGAGCAGGTGCGCGGGATGGTTGCACACCTGCTTGAGCTTGGCCATCGTGGCCAGCACCAGGCCGCGGCGGCTGATATCGTCGGCCGCCTCCTCGATCCGGCTGAGCATGTCCGCGACCGTCGCGGCGTAGAGGCTGGCCTGCTCGACGGTCAGGTTGCACCAGACCTTCATCTCCTGCTTGTCCGGCAGGTCGGAGATGATCGACCGGTCGGTCTTCAGCCGGCGCAGGACGAACGGCTGGGTCACGCGGACCAGGGCCTGCGCGGCGTCCTCGGAGCCGTGCCGCTCGATCGGGATCGCGTAGCTCTCGCGGAACTTCTCGGCCGGGCCGAGCAGGCCGGGGTTGGTGAACTCCATGATGGCCCACAGGTCGGACAGCCGGTTCTCCACCGGCGTCCCGGTCAGCGCGATCCGGGTCCCGGCGGGCAGGGCCCGGACCGCCCTGGCCTGCTTGGTGGCGTGGTTCTTGATGTTCTGCGCCTCGTCGCAGACCACCCGGGCCCAGGTGATCGCGCTCAGCGCGGCCTGGTCCCTGGTGGCCACGCCGTAGCTGGTGATCACCAGGTCCGCGCCGGCCACTGCGGAAGTCAGCGAATCGCCGTCCAGCCGGTCCGCGCCGTGATGCACGTGGACTCGCAGGTCGGGGGTGAACCGGGCCGCCTCCCGCTGCCAGTTGCCGACCAGCGACATCGGGCACACGAGCAGGGTCGGCGCAGATTCGGGCGGCTGCGCGGCGATCAGCGACAGGAGCTGGATGGTCTTGCCCAGGCCCATGTCGTCGGCCAGGATGCCGCCGAGGCCGAGATCGCCGAGGAAGGCCAGCCAGGACAGGCCGCGTTCCTGGTAGGGCCGCAGCGTGCCCGCGAACCCGGCCGGAGCCGACCTCGCCTCCAGCCGCCGGTCGGCCTGCCCGGACAGCAGGTCGCCCAGCCAGCCGTCGGCGTCCACCTCCGCCAGCGGGACGGCGCCGTCCGGGCCGCGCAGCCCGGCGGCGAGGGCCTCGCCGGCGGTCATCGTCCCCGGCGGGTTCCGCTCGAGGAACCTCAGCGCGGCCTTCAGGTGGGCCTCATCCAGCTCGACCCACTGGCCGCGGAGCCGGACCAGCGGGACCTTCAGCCGGGCCAGTTCGGCCAGTTGCGCGGCGTCGAGCGCCTGATCGCCGACGGCCGCCTCGTACCGGAAGTTCACCAGGTCGCCCAGGCCGAACTTCGGCGCTGTGACCGAGGCGGCCGCCGGGCTGACCGACCGGGTGGTCAGCTTCAGCCCGAGCCGGGCCTTACGCACCCAATCGGGCAGCAGCACGCCGAATCCGGCGCCGGACAGCAGCGGCCCGGTTTCCTTCAGGAAGCGGAACGCACCCGGCGTGTCCAGGTCCACCGCGGTGGGCGCCGGCTCGCGCAGCGCCTCCTCGACCTCGCCGAACAGCCTGGCCGCGGCGCCCAGCCCGGCCAGCAGTTCCTCGACCGGATCGGCACCGCCCCCGGTATCCAGGAACGCCGAGCCCTCGCCCGCCCACAGGTCGGCGGCGGAGACCATCAGGCTCGGGTCTTCGGCGGACTGCAGCGCGAACTCCACCCGCCAGGGATCACCGTCCGGGTCCGCTGGCTCGGCGAGCCGGAAGCAGGTCCGGACCGGGCCGGCCGGTATCCGGGCGCCGTCCAGCCACGCCTCAAGGTCCGCCGCGAGCGCGGCGGCCTCGGTTTCGTCTTGGGGCGTGGTCGCCTCGAGACGCGCGTCGGTCGTGGTCAGCGCCATCACGAACCGTTCGGGCCAGGGAACGCGCGCCGGGGTGCGGCCCCGCCTGGTGCTCAGCAGCGGTCCGGGCAGCCGGGTTCGCGCCGCCGCATCGGCGAGGCCGTCGAGCGCGGCAGCCAGCAGTGACCCCGGCGACTCAGGGCCCGCTGCCCGGCACGACGGGGGCATCGCCGCCGCCAGGTCACGCGCGCGCTGGGCGTCGGCGCCGTCCAGCACCGGACGCCAGCGAGCCGCGTACCCCCCGTCCTCGGCGACCAGGACCGGCAGCACCCGCCCGCGGGCGACCAGGCCGTCGGCGAAGCGGGCCAGGGCCGCCAGGTAGGGCAGCGACCCGCCCGCGATGGCCGCGACGTCGCCGAGGCTGGCGACCGAGCCCAGCAGGTCCAGCGCGGCGGCCGGGGCGAAGGCAAGGACGGACACACGCCAGCGGGCCAGCGACACCCGGCCCCGGGATCCCGGCCTGGCCGGGTCACCGTCTGGCCTGATCAGTTCCGGCGAGGCCAGCGGCCCGTCGCCGGCCGACGGCAGGTGCAGGATGAGCTCGTCGTCGACCGCCTTGCGGGCCGCCGCGCCGGCCGGACCGGGCAGCGCGGCCAGCAGGTCGGCCACCTCGCCCGCCTGCGCCGCGAACGGATGCGGCACCGGAGCCCGCGACGGCCGCCCCGCGCCGGGCGGACCGGCCGCGACCTGCGGGAGGCGCGGGTCCTCGGCCCACAGGCAGAGCTCACCGTTCGCCCATATCCCGTGGATGACCCGCATGTCGCCTGCTACCCCTGGTTCTGCCTACCCCCAGAACGCTAACAGCGCTCCGCGCCCCGGCGCGGCGACACACCGGGAAACGCGGCGCTACTCGGCCGGGGGCTGAGCGGCGGTGAACTCGTGATCGTCGGCGGCGCCGGGGGCCGCCGGATCCGGAGTGACCTTGCGGAGGTGCTTGTTCATCGAGCGGAGCAGGAAGACCAGCGCGACGCCCAGCGCGGCGACGACCAGGAAGCCGAGGACGCCCGGCTCGATGTCGTTAATGGAGGAGGAGGACGCGGCGGCTGCGGCGAGGACGCCGAGGGTCAAAGGCTCACGCTTTCCCGGACGCCGGAGAACAGGTCATCTTCCGGCAGTTCGCTATCGACGACAGACCTAGCCAGATGATAGTCCTCGGTCGGCCACACGGCGCGCTGGACTTCGATCGGGCAGCGGAACCAGAAGCCCTCCGGGTCCACCTGGGTGGCGTGCGCCTTCAGGGCCTCGTCCCTGACCTCGAAGAAGTCACCGCACGGCACCCGGGTGGTGATCTCCAGCTCGCGCCGGTCGTCGCCGCGCTTCTTCGCGCGTTCCTCCCGCTCCTCGAAGATCTTGGCGTAGGGCGACTCCAGGCCGCGGCGGAGCATTTCCTCGTGGAACGCGACGAACTTCGCGCCGTGGAACGACACGAAGTAGTAGAGCTTGAGGGGCTGCCAGGGCTCACCGGAATCCGGGTACGCGTCCGGGTCGGCCGCGGCCTCGAACGCCGCCACGCTGACCCGGTGGGTCATGACGTGATCCGGGTGCGGGTAGCCGCCGTTCTCGTCGTAAGTCAGCATCACGTGCGGCCGGAACTCGCGGATCGCGCGGACCAGCGGCTCGGTCGCCTCCTCCAGCGGGGTCAGCGCGAAGCAGCCTTCAGGCAGCGGAGGCTTCGGGTCGCCTTCCGGCAGCCCCGAGTCGACAAATCCGAGGAAGCGGTGCTCCACCCCGAGAATGTCCCGGGCCCGCGCCATCTCCTCCCGCCTGACCCTGGCCATGTCGGCCTTGATCTCGGGACGGTCCAGGGCGGGGTTGAGGATGTCGCCGCGTTCGCCGCCGGTCAGCGTGCAGACCAGCACCTGCACGCCCTCACTGGCGTACCGCGCCATCGTGGCGGCGCCCTTGCTCGACTCGTCGTCCGGGTGCGCGTGCACGGCCATCAACCGAAGCTGGCTTCCCAACAGGCTCTCCCTCGTTTGACTGTGCCGGCCCCGGGGAAGAACCCGGGAACCCCCCGCGAAGCGGTGCGCATCCGACTACGCCGCCTAGTCCCGCAACACCCGGTTACCAGTCGGGCATTCCCACTGCTGGGCGGTTGGTAAGATTCCGCATTTGACTAGTTCGCTCTAGTCACCGACGCTTGTTAGCCTCAGCAGATTACGCCCGAGGACCAAGGTGGTCCCGCGGACTACCGAAGTCCCGCGCAGTACCAAGGAGTATCCGTGACCGAGACTCGCGAAGACACTGTGACCTGGCTGACCCAGGAGGCGTATGACCGGCTCAAGTCCGAGCTCGATTACCTCTCAGGACCCGGGCGCATTGACATCGCGAAGAAGATCGAGGCGGCCCGGGACGAGGGCGACCTGCGCGAGAACGGCGGGTACCACGCGGCCAAGGACGAGCAGGGCCAGATGGAGGCCCGGATCATCACGCTGCAGCACATCCTGGAGAACGCCCGCGTCGGCGGCCCGCCGCGCACCGACGGGGTGGTCGGCCCGGGCATGACGGTCACGGTCCGGTTCGTCAAGGACGACGACGAGGTGACGTTCCTGCTCGCCTCCCGCGAGGAGAGCGGCTCGCCGATCGACGTCTACTCGCCCCGCTCGCCGCTGGGCGCCGCGATCATGGGCAAGAAGGTCGGCGAGAAGGCCACCTACTCCCTTCCGAACGGCCGTGCCAGCACCGTCGAGATCCTGGAAGCCGTCCCGTACGCCGGGTCCTGACGATCCCTTTATGCCGAACGGGCGGTGGTACCACTGACCGCCCGTTCGGCGTTCCGGGTGCCTGCTCCCGCGTTATGACACGAGTTCGGGCTCCTGGCTGGCCTTCTGCTCGGGGCTTGGGGGCGTCGCCCGCCCGCGCAGCGGGACCTCCTTGATGAACAAGGCCAGCACGAAGATGAGCACCGCGGCCGGCAGCGCCCAGATGAAGACCGACTGGACGGCGTGCGCGATCGCGAAGAACACGTCGTGCTTGATCGCCGCGGGCAGCGAGTTGACGGTGGCCGGGTCGATCGCCGCGCCGCTGAGGTGGATGTGCGCGCTACTGCCCGCCGCGGCGGCCAGGGACTCGGTGAGCTTGCGGGCGAAGATGGCGCCGAACGCCGCCACCCCGAGCGAGCCGCCGATCTGCTGGAAGAACATCCGCGCGCTGCTGGCCACGCCCATGTCCTTCTGCTCCACGCTGTTCTGCGCGATCAGCGAGACCATCTGCATCAGGAAGCCCATGCCGAGGCCGAGGATCACGTAGTAGATCGCCGATGTGGTCCGCGTGGTGTCGACGCCCAGGTGGGTGAGCAGGTACATGGCCCCGCCCATGATGCCCCCGCCCAGGACGGGGAAGATCTTGTACCGGCCGGTCCTGGTCGTCACCTGCCCGGCCAGGATCGAGGTGATCGTCACCCCGATCATCATGGGGGTCAGCGCCAGCCCGCTGATGGTCGGCGACTCGCCCTGCACGGTCTGCTGGTACAGCGGCAGGAACGTCAGCGCGCCGAACATGGCCAGTCCGGTGAGGAAGGTCAGCACCATCGTGACCGAGAAGTTCCTGTTCCTGAATACGTGCAGCGGCAGGATCGGCTCGGCCACCCGCATCTCGACCACGCAGAACCCGGCGGCGGCCGCCAAGGCGAGCAGACCGAGGCCGATGATCTGCCCTGAGCCCCAGGGGTACTCGGTCCCGCCCCAGGTGGCCAGCAGGACGAGCGCGGTGGCGGCCACGCCGAGCAGGCTGCCGCCAAGATAGTCGACCCTGTGGCTGACCCGCTTAGCGGGCAGGTGCAGGGTGGTGATGATGTAGACCAGCGCCGCCCCGCCCACCGGCAGGTTGATGTAGAAGATCCAGCGCCAGGAGAAGTCGGTGGTGATGAACCCGCCGATCAGCGGGCCGCCGATGGTGGCGAGCATCATCACGACCATCATGTAGCTCATGTACCGGCCGCGTTCGCGCGGCGAAACGATGTCGCCGAGCGTGGCCATCGCGCCGACCATCAGCCCGCCGGCGCCCAGGCCCTGGATGGCGCGGAACGCGATCAGCTCGGCCATCGAATGCGACTGGCCGGCCAGCGCCGACCCGGCCAGGAAGATCACGATCGCGACGATGAAGAACCTCTTCCGCCCGTACATGTCGCCGAGTTTCCCGTAGAACGGCGTGACGATCAGGGACGCGAGGATGTAGGCGGTCACCACCCAGGACAGGTGCGCCACCCCGCCGAGGTCACCGACGATCCGCGGCAGCGCGGTGCTCACGATGAGGTTGTCCAGCATGGCCAGCAGGATGGCGAGCAGGAGCCCGGGCAGGACGATCATCACCTCGCGCGGCGCAAGAAACTGCCCGCCCCCGCCCGGCAGCGCTTGCCCGTTCGGGCCGGCTGCGGCCGCCCCAGAGCCGCCCTTCCCGTTCCCGCCAGGCCCCGTTACCTCCGCCACCTGCCCGCTCCCTTCCCGTCCGCGCCGACACCGGCTACACTACTTACCGGCCGGCAAGTTATTATGCTAAGGTCTAGCTAACCGGCCGTCAAGTAAATTACGGCCCAGCTCCACGAGGGAGTGCGAGAGCAGATGCACGACGCGGGACTTACGCCCGCGGCCAACGACCGCGGCGGCAAGCGCGGCACGCTCGCGGCCGAACGCCCGGCCGGGGGCTTCGGCGCGCCCCGCACCGATACCCGGTCCCGGGTGCAGAAGGTCGCGCTGGAGCTGTTCGCCGAGCAGGGCTACGAGAAGACCTCGCTGCGCGAGATCGCCGAGCGCCTCGGCGTCACCAAGGCTGCCCTTTACTACCACTTCAAGTCCAAGGAAGACATCGTCCACAGCTTCACCGACGACTACTTCGCCGCGATCGACGGCCTCGTGGACTGGGCCAGGGACCAGCCGCAGACCGAGGCGACCCGCCGCGAGATCCTCCACCGCTACGTGGGGATCGTGCTGGGCGGCAGCGAGGTGTTCCGCTTCCTGCACCAGAACCAGGCCTCGGTACAGGCCATGGAGGGGGGCAAGGACCGGTTCGCGCGCTTCCGCGGCCGCCTGGACGCGCTCGTCGACGTGATCGCCGCCCCCGACGCCCCGCTGCGCGACCGCGTCCGCGCCACCGCCGCCGTGCTGTCTGTCGGCGCGACCTACATGTTCTACCTGCAGCAGGTCGACGACCCGGACAAGCTAGGGGCGATCATCCTGGAACTCGCCACCGACCTGATCCGCTAGTTCGCCCCTAGCCTGCCGCCCGGTCAGCCGGTTGAACTACCGTGTGAGGTCATGGACGCGCGCTCGCGGTGGCTGACTCGGGTAGCGCAGGCGGTCAAGCTGGCCAGGTGGGGCAGCATCCGGGCCCATCCCGGGGCAGCGACCGCAGCTGCGGCCGTGACGCTGTGGGCGCTGGCGGCGGCGATCGTCACGGCCGTCACCTTCGCCCATCCCCACTCCGCCAGCACCGCGGCCGTCCGGCCGAGCCTCAGCGCCCCCGCGAGTAGCTCGGCCGCCACCACGATACCGCCGACGCCCGCCCGGACGTCCGCCCCCGCGCGGCCGTCCCCCACCCCCACCCCCACCTCCGTAACGCCGTCGGCCGTACCGCCGCCGGTCGAGCCGGCCGCCGCGCCGACCCCGAGCCCCCCGCCCTCACCGTCGCCTTCGGCCAAGCCGTCCAAGTCACCCAAGCCGTCGAAGTCGCCCTCGCCGTCGGCGTCGCCCTCGCCGTCGGCCTCCTCCTCACCGTCGCCCTCCCCGTCACCGTCGCCCTCCCCGTCACCGTCGGCAGCGCCGACACCATCGCCCACGCCCTAAGGAACGTGACGCGGCGGCCGCGCGGACCAGCGGGAGGACCCGGTATCGGACCTGGGTGGCCAGGGAGATCAGGGTGGAAGAGCGGACCACGCCCTCCGTTGAGACGATCGCGTCGAGCACCCGCTGCAGGTCGGCGTTGGAGCGGGCGACCACCCGGCAGAGCATGTCGCCCGCCCCGGTGATGGTGTGCACCTCCAGGACCTCGGGGATCGCGGCGAGCCGTTCCGCCACGGGGTCATGGCCGCCGGCCTGCCGTATCTCCAGCGTGATGAACGCGGTAACCGCGTAGCCGAGCGCCGCGGGATCTACCTCGGGTCCGTATCCCGTGATGACGCCGCGCTGCCGCATCCGGTCCAGGCGCGCCTGCACGGTGCCCCGGGCGACCGCCAGCCGCCGGGAGGCCTCGAGCACGCCCACCCGCGGCTCGGTGGCGAGCATTTCGATGAGCGCGGCGTCCAGCCGGTCGATCAGCCCAGGATCCACGGTAGTCATGGTGTACAGAGATACCACCGGTCGTCCAAGATAGATAGTCAATATGACTAGGATATTTGGGCTTGGTTGCACACTTTGAGGTCCTGTCCGCATGCTATCGGCATGACCACGCCATCGCAGGACAGCTTTCCCATCGTCGGTATGGACGCCGTGGTATTCGCAGTCGGGAACGCGAAGCAGGCGGCGCACTTCTACTCGACCGCGTTCGGCATGCGGCGAACCGCCTATCGCGGCCCGGAGACCGGATACCCGCACGAGGCGGCGCACGTCCTGGAGTCTGGCAGCGCGCGGTTCGTGTTCCGCGGCCCGGCCAGGGCCGGGACCCGGCTGGGCCGGGGAGTCGCCGCGCACGGCGACGGGGTGACCGACCTGGCGCTCGAGGTCACCTCGGCCGAGGATGCCTACGACTATGCGGTCGCCCACGGCGCGACCGGCCTCGAGGCGCCGCACATCTGCGAGGACGAGGCCGGCAAGGTCGTCGTGGCGGCCATCGCGACCTACGGCGATACCAGGCACACGCTGGTGGAGCGGTCCGGGTACTCGGGTGCGTACCTGCCCGGGTACGTGCCCGCGCCGCCGGTCGTCGCTCCCGGTCCGCGCGCATTCTTCACCGAGATCGACCACTGCGTCGGCAACGTCGAGCTGGGCAAGATGGACGAGTGGGTGGATTTTTACCACCGGGTCATGGGCTTCACCAACATGAAGGAGTTCGTCGGCGACGACATCGCCACCGAGTACTCCGCGCTGATGAGCAAGGTCGTCGCGGACGGGACCCGCAAGGTGAAGTTCCCGCTCAACGAGCCCGCGGCCGGAAAGCGCAAGTCGCAGATCGACGAGTACCTGGAGTTCTACGGCGGTCCCGGGGTGCAGCACATCGCGCTGGCCACCGACGACATCGTGGCCAGCGTCCGGGCCATGGCCGCGGCGGGCGTGGAATTCCTGGCCACGCCGGGCAGCTACTATGACGAGCTCGGCTCGTGGGTCGGCGAGACCCGGGTTCCCCTCGGCGAGCTGCGCGAGCTGGGCATCCTGGCCGACAGGGACGAGGACGGGTACCTGCTGCAGATCTTCACCCAGCCCGTGCAGGACCGGCCGACCGTGTTCTTCGAGCTGATCGAGCGGCACGGGTCGCAGGGCTTCGGCAAGGGCAACTTCAAGGCGCTGTTCGAGGCGATCGAACGGGAGCAGGCCAGGCGCGGCAACCTGTAATCCCCTGTCCGCCGCCGCGAGCCCGAGCGCCGGGTCCGGATCACCTGCGGAGCGCTGCGCCCAGGCGGATACTCGATTCATGCGCTACCTGGACATTGGCACGGCCAAGAAGATTTCCAGAATCGGGCTGGGCACGTGGCAATTCGGGTCTCGCGAGTGGGGCTATGGCGAAGCCTACGCCGACCGTGGCGCATATCAGATTGTGCGCCGGGCGCTGGAACTCGGAGTTACCCTCTTCGATACCGCCGAGATATACGGTGCCGGGCGCAGCGAGCAGATCCTGGGCCGCGCCCTCGGCGAACACGGGGAATCGGTCTTCATCGCCGATAAAGTATTCCCGCTGGCGCCGGGTGGGCCACGGCTGAAGCAGCGGGCCAAGGCCAGCGCGAGCAGGCTCTCGGTTCCGCGCCTGGATCTTTACCAGGTGCACTATCCGAATCCGCTCGCTGGCGACCGCATGATTATGCGCGGCATGCGCTCGCTGCAGCGGGCCGGCCTCGTAGGTGAGGTGGGTGTCAGCAACTACTCAGTAGCGCGCTGGCGGACCGCCGAGAATAGATTGCGCACCCGGGTTCTCAGCAATCAGGTCGAATACAGTCTGGTGAACCGGTCGCCAGAGCTTGACCTGCTGCCGTTCGCCGAGGCACACGACCGCATCATCATCGCCTTCAGCCCGCTCGCGCAGGGGTTGCTTTCGGGCCATTATCACGGGAGGAGCGCGCCCGCGGACGGTCTCAGGAGAGCGAGCTCGCACTTTAGTCCCGAGAACATGGAGCGCACGAAACCCCTCATCGGTGTCTTGCGCGAGGTGGCGCAAGCGCACGCTGCGACTCCCGCGCAGATCGCACTCGCCTGGGCCCTCCGGCGTCCGGTGGTAGCCGTCATCCCGGGCGCATCAAGTGTCGAGCAGCTTGAGCACAACGTCGCCGCCGCCGAGATCCAGCTCGCCGACGACGAATATCAGGCTCTGCAGACCGCGTCAGCCTGGGCCCGTGACCCCGCCCCGGCGCATGCACCCCTTCGGGGTACGCTGCGGGACCTGAAGCACTGCGCTGGCATAGGGCTTTACTGGATCACGCACTATCGCATGATCACAGGTTGACGCGTGAGGGCCTGGCTACCCTCCGGACCCAGTTCAGGATGGCCCGCAGATCACCGTCGTCCAGGAGATAGGCCACCGCGCCGAACGCGATGACGGCGCAACCGGCCGCGGGCACGGCCAGGGCGAAAGCCTCCAGCTTGTGATGGACGGGCACCGCGACGCTGACGGCCAGGCCCGCCGCGGCGCCCGCCGCGCACGCGGCCAGCCCGGCCAGCGCCGCGTGGCTGACACCCTGCACGGCGGCCTGGCCGCAGATCCGCCGGGTAAGGATCACCAGCGGGATGGCCACCACGGTCTGACCGAGGGTGATCCCGAGGGTGAGCGCGGCCACCACCAGGCGGGCCGGAACCAGCTGGACCAGCACCACGTCGGCCACGGTGGCCAGCAGCCAGCTTCCGGCCAGCGCCGCCGCGGCGATCTTGAGCCGCCCGATGACTAGCATCACCCGCGACAGGTTCGCGATCACGGCCGTGCCCGCGATGCCGGGAGCCAGCAGGAGGAAGCCACCGATCAGCTCCGGTACCTGATCAGGCTGCTTGGCCAGGACGTGGGCGGCGGGAACCGCGATCGCCGCGATCAGGGCCGTGCCGAGCCAGGAGGCGAGCAAGACCGCCCGCGTCGACCCGGCACTGGTCCGTTCGAAGGCCGGCCCTTCCCGCGCGGACAGCACGGGGAACGCGCTGACCACGATGGACAGGGCCAGGATCGCGGAGATGGAGGTGAACACCTGCGAGGCGTAGTTGAACAGGACGATCGCGCCCGTCTGCCCGCGCCCGTTGGCCAGCTCGATGGCCACGACGTTGGCCAGGTCGACGGCGACGAGCTCGACGACGCCGACGAGTGCCAGGCCGCCCGCCCGGCGAGCCACCCCGGGCGGGAAGCGCAGGACGGGCCGCAGCCGCAGGTGCAGGCGCCAGGTCGGCGGTATCGCCACGACGACCAGGGCGGCGATGCCCAGCGTGGTCCCCACCGACAGGACGAGCTCGGCCGTGATGGGCAGGTGAGCGAGCGTGCGCCCCCTGTCCAGGGGCACGAAGGCGAGATAGCAGGAAATCAGGACCAGGCTGGAGAGGCCGGCGCCGATGGACGGCGCGACGAACCTGCGGTACGACTGCAGCAGGCCGTAGAGAACGACCGAGAGCCCGTACAGCAGGGCCTGGGGTGCGAACACCCGCAGCATGTTCCCGGTGACGGCGACCATGTCGGCCCGGACGCAGTGCGCGTTCGGGTTGCTGGGGTTGAGCAGCGAGGCGATAGGCCCGGCGGCGGCCACGATGACCAGGACCAGGGGCACGATGATAACAACGGACCAGGTCAGCAGCGCAGAGGTGATATCGCCGACCCGTGCCCTCTCCGCCGGGTCGCGGGCGGCCCGCTCGGCGGAGCGGGCCAGGATCGGGACCATCGCGCTGGTCAGCGCGCCGCCCAGGATCAGCTCGTAGAGCAGGTTGGGAATCTGGTTCGCGGTGACGTAAGCCGTGCCCAGGCAGGTCGCGCCAACGGCCTGCGAGAACACGAGCGTGCGGGCGAGGCCCAGCACCCGGGACAGTATCGTGAGGCTGGCGACCACGGCGGCGCCGCGGGCGATGCCTGCACCGAGCCGCTGCCCCGGACCAGGGTTCGCATGCTCCGCTAGGACAGTACGATCGCTCTCTACGGGCTGCACACGCAACTCCTGACCCAGTGCCGCAGGCCTGTGCCCACCCAAGTGGACGCCGCCATGTGCATATAGGAGAACGCGGCCGCCCGGGAAAGATACGCGTGATCCACGGCACCTGGCGGAAATTTTCGGCTGACCCTGGCCACCGCAGCTGGCCTGGCCGCCACGCGGGCTGGCGGCCCGGCTCGAGCGGGGCCATGTGCGAAGGCGCGCGATGACGACATACTGTCGAATGGTGCAGCAACCTAACCAGCATCCTGCCGCGGCCACCCTGGGCGAGTTGCGCGCGGGCGGCCACGTCCACCGCGGCGTCAAGGAAGAAGTAAGGGACAACCTGCTCGCCATGCTGCGAGCGGGACGGGACCCGTTTCCCGGCATCGTCGGGTTCGGCCAGACCGTCCTGCCTCACCTCGAGCGCGCCCTGATCGCGGGGCACGACATCATCCTGCTCGGGGAACGCGGTCAGGGTAAGACCCGGCTGATCCGCACGCTGGCCGGGCTGCTCGACGAGTGGACCCCCGCCGTGCAGGGCTGCGAGATCAACGACCACCCGTACTCACCGGCCTGCGCTCGGTGCCGCAGGCTCGCCGCCGAGCTCGGTGATGAGCTTCCCGTCACCTGGAGGCACGCCAGCGAGAGGTACGGCGAGAAGCTCGCCACCCCGGACACCAGCGTCGGTGACCTGATCGGTGACATCGATCCGGTCAAGGTCGCCGAGGGCCGTACGCTCGGCGACCCCGAGACCATTCATTTCGGGCTGGTGCCGCGGACCAACCGGGGCATCTTCTCGCTGAACGAGCTGCCCGACCTGGCCGAGCGGATCCAGGTGTCCCTGCTCAACGTCCTGGAGGAGCGGGACATCGGCATCCGCGGCTACGCGCTGCGGCTCCCCCTGGACGTGCTCCTGGTGGCCAGCGCCAACCCCGAGGACTACACGAACAGGGGACGGATCATCACGCCGCTGAAGGACAGGTTCGGCGCGGAAATCCGGACCCACTATCCCCTGTCCCTGGCCGACGAGCTCACCCTGATCGGGCAGGAAGCCGACCTGTCGGCCGGCGCCGAGCTGCCGGAGCACCTGGTCGAGGTCATCGCGCGGTTCACCAGGAGCGTCCGCGAGTCGCCCGCCGTGGACGGTCGGTCCGGCGTCTCCGCGCGGTTCGCCATCGCCGCGGCGGAAAGCATCACGGCGTCGGCGGTACGCCGGGCCGCGCTCGCCGGGCCGGCTGCGGAACCGCCGGTGGCCCGGGTGTGCGACCTGTACCCCGTGGTCAGCACGCTGCGCGGGAAGGTCGAGTTCGAGGTCAGCGAGGAAGGCCGGGAGGACGAGGTGCTCGGCGCGCTGCTGCGCCGGGCGATCGCGGACACGTTCCGGTCGCATCTGGGCAGCGTCGACCTGTCCGGCCTGCTCGCCAGGTTCGACGACGGCGGAACGGTGGAAGCCGGGGAACTGGTCCCTGCCACCGAGCTACTGCGCCGGATCGGCGACGTTCCCGGGCTGGCCAGGATCATGTCCCGGCTCGGCATGGACGGCGGCGATGAATCCTTCGGGCACGCGGCGGCGGCCCTCGAGTTCACCCTGGAAGGCCTGTACCTGATGCGCCGGCTATCCAAGGACAGCGCCGACGGCACGAGCCTGTACCGGACCTGACCATGGCGACCTACCGGTACGGCCGGTACACCGACGGCCCTGACCCGCTCGCGCTCCCCTACGACGTGCGGGGTGCCGTGGACGAGATGGGCGATGCGGTGCTCGCGGGGACCTCCCCCGCCGAAGCCCTGCGGGACCTGCTCAGGAAGGGGCTGTCGGGTCGGGAGGCCCGGCGCGGCCTTGATGACCTGCTCCGCAGGGTCCGCGACCGGCAGCGGGACATCCGCGGGCGCGGACGCCTTGACGGCCTACTCGAGCAGGCCCGCGCGCTGCTCGACACCGCCATCGGGCAGGAGCGGGCGGAGCTGTTTCCCGATCCGGGCGACGAGGCCAGGCTGCGGGAGGCGGATCTGGACGCCCTGCCGGCCGATACCGCCCAGGCGATCAGGCGGCTGTCCGACTACGACTGGCGCTCGCCGGCCGCCCGCCAGACCTTCGAGCGGCTCAGGGACCTGCTGCGCAGCGAGGTGCTCGACACCCAGTTCCGCGGGATGCGCCAGGCCCTGACCAGCCCCGACCCGCAGGCCATGCAGCGGATCAAGGACATGCTCGCCGACCTGAACGCGATGCTGGCGGCCGACGCGCGCGGTGAGCACACCCAGGCCGACTTCGACCAGTTCATGGAACGCTACGGCGACCTGTTTCCCGACCAGCCGCGCAACCTCGAGGAACTGGTCGACTCCCTGGTCAGCCGGATGGCCGCGGCCGAAAGACTGCTCCGCTCGCTGACCCCGGAGCAGCGGGAGGAACTGGCCGGGCTGATGGCCAGTGCGCTTGACGACACGGGGCTCGCCGCCGAGATGGCGGCCCTGGCTGACGCGCTGCGCGCCAGGCGCCCGGACCTGGACCGCGCGGGCATGATGGGCGGCGTCCAGATGTACGGTGAGGAACCGCTCGGGCTCAGCGACGCCACCTCGGCCCTGGCCGAGGTGGCCGACCTCGCCGAGCTTGAGACCGCGCTCGGCCAGGATTACCCCGGCGCGAGCCTGGACGACATCGATGAGGACGCGGTCCGGCGGGCGCTCGGCCGGCAGGCGGTGGACGACATCGAGGCTCTCCGCCGCCTTGAGCGCGAGCTCGAACGCCAGGGTTACCTGACCCGCAACGGCGGGCGCCTGGAGCTCACCCCCAAGGCCGTGCGCAGGCTCGGTGATACCGCGCTGCGCCGGATCTTCGCCGGCATGGACTTCGGCCGCCGGTCCGGCGACCATGACCAGCGGGACGCCGGGCAGGCCGGCGAGCTCACCGGGACCACCCGGCCCTGGGAGTTCGGCGACGAGCAGCCGCTCGACGTCCCGGTCACCGTGCGGAACGCCCTCGTGCGGCGCGCTCCCGCTCCCGGCGGCCGGGTGAAACTCTCCGCGCGTGACTTCGAGGTCGCGGAGACCGAGCGGCGTACCGCGGCCGTGGTCTCGCTGCTCGTCGACCTGTCCTACTCGATGCACCTGCGCGGGACCTGGGCGGTGGCCAAGCAGACCGCGCTGGCGCTGCACGCGCTGCTGCGCAGCAGGTTCCCGCAGGACGCCATCCAGGTCGTGGGCTTTTCCAACTACGCGCGCGAACTGCGCGAGACCGATCTCGCCGCGCTCGGCTGGGACATGGTCCAGGGCACGAACCTGCATCACGCGCTGCTGCTGTCCGGGCGCCATATCGACCGGCACCCCGAGCACGAGCCGGTCGTGCTGATCGTGACCGACGGCGAGCCCACCGCTCACCTGCAGCGTGACGGGCGGTCCTGGTTCGACTGGCCGCCCTCGCCGGAGACGCTCGAGCTCACGCTGGCGGAGGTGGATAAGATGACCCGCCGGCACGCCGCGCTGAATATATTCATGCTTGCGGACGATGCACGGCTCAGCGCGTTCGTTGACAACGTGGCGAGAAGAAACGGCGGTCGGGTCCTGCAAGCGGCGCCCGAACGTCTCGGTGAGTACGTCATCCGGGACTTTCTCCGCACCCGCAGCGCCCGCGGACGGTAGATTCTCTTAGTCGGCTGAGGTCCTGACCCGTCGCAGCCGGCCCGTACCGTGGCGGCCGCGACCGGCGGCGCTAACACAGCTTTACCGCATTGCCTGC
>Ga0335074_10001668_pt1 | contig 30049 bp, 26 predicted proteins | sample Lox_Sample_23_FD_206715 | JGI IMG/M metagenome (GOLD analysis project Ga0335074, IMG submission 206715) | Soil microbial communities from Loxahatchee National Wildlife Refuge, Florida, United States - Lox_Sample_2.3 | ecosystem: Environmental > Terrestrial > Soil > Wetlands | place: USA... | reverse complement strand
CGGGTGTACTGGATGTGCCCAGGCGTGTCGGCGATGATGAACTTGCGCCGCGGCGTAGCGAAATAGCGATACGCGACATCGATCGTGATGCCCTGCTCGCGCTCCGCGCGCAGGCCGTCGGTCAGCAGCGCGAGGTTCGTGTAGTCCTCGCCGCGCTCCTTGCTGGTCCGCTCCACCGCGGCCAGTTGGTCCTCGAAGATCGCCTTGGAGTCATACAGCAGGCGCCCGATGAGGGTGCTCTTGCCGTCATCCACCGAGCCGGCTGTGGCCAGGCGCAGGATGTCCATGTGCCGGGCGGCATCCGCCGGGTTAGCCGGGTCAAAGTGCGTGCCCGTCATCAGAAATAACCCTCCCGCTTGCGGTCTTCCATCGCAGATTCGCTGGCCCGGTCGTCGGCACGAGTCTGGCCGCGCTCGGTGATTCTGGTCGCGGAGATCTCCGCGATCACCGCCTCGACCGTGACGGCCGTGGACTCCACCGCCCCGGTGCAGGTCATGTCGCCGACGGTCCGGTACCTGACCCGCGATTCGAACAGCGGCTCATCCTCACCCCTGGTCACGAACTCGCCCGCGGCCAGCAGGATTCCGTCGCGCTCGAAGACCTGGCGGGTGTGCGCGAAGTAGATCGACGGGATTTCCAGCTGCTCCTTCTCGATGTAGTGCCAGATGTCCAGCTCGGTCCAGTTCGATAGCGGGAAGACCCTGATGTGCTCGCCCCGGCGGATGCGCGTGTTGTAGACGTTCCACAGTTCGGGGCGCTGGTTCTTCGGGTCCCACTGGCCGAACTCGTCCCTGAACGAGAAGACCCGCTCCTTGGCCCTGGCCCGCTCCTCGTCCCGGCGGGCCCCGCCGAACACGGCGTCGAACCGGTTGTCGGCAATCGCGTCGAGCAGCGTCGTGGTCTGCAGCCGGTTACGGCTGGCGAACCGGCCGGTCTCCTCGACGACCCGGCCGGCGTCGATCGACTCCTGGACCGAAGCGACGACCAGCCTGGCTCCGAGCTCGGCGACCCGGTGATCCCGGTATTCCAGCACCTCGGAAAAGTTATGGCCGGTGTCGACGTGCATGAGCGGGAACGGGATCCTGGCCGGCCAGAAGGCTCGCTCGGCCAGCGCCAGCATCACGATGGAATCCTTGCCGCCCGAGAACAGCAAGACGGGTCGCTCGAATTCGGCTGCCACTTCACGGAAGATGTGAATCGACTCGGCCTCCAGCACGTCAAGCTGAGACATCAGGTAGTCGGTGCGGCTCGGTGCCATCAAAGAGCTCCGGATTCCTGGGAGGACAAAACTATTTTATCGCTAGGTTTAGTTAGTCGACGGCCGCGCGGACCTACGGCGGTCCGCCGGGCCCGGCGCCCTGCGCCGCCGTGCCCCGAACTGCCCGGAGCAGTTCCGTGGCACACTCTGGCGGACAAATGAGGATATCAGGCAGGGAAGGGTCGGGTTGGTTGTAGCGCAGCTCCGAGCCGTCGAGCCGGGAGGCGTGCAACCCGGCGGACAGGGCAACGGCCACCGGCGCGGCCGAGTCCCACTCATACTGCCCGCCTGCATGTACATAGGCATCGGCCTCGCCGGTGATCACCGCAGCCGCCTTCGCGCCCGCTGACCCCATTTCGATCAGCTCAGCTCCCAGCTCGCGGGCCATGCTGAGCACGAAATCTGGTGCTCGCGAGCGGCTGACGACCAGCCTCAGCGCTGTGCCTGCGGCCGGGGGCTCCCGCCGCGGCGGCGCCGCGGTGCTGAGCACGGTGCCCCGTGCGGGCAAGGCCACGGCGCCGGCCGTCAGCCGTCCTCGCTCCCAGAGCGCCACGTGAACCGCCCAGTCGCTCCGGCCGGGCTCACCGAACTCCCTCGTGCCGTCGAGCGGATCGATGATCCACACCCGGTCGGCCGAGAGCCTGGCCGGGTTGTCCACGGCCTCCTCCGAGAGCACCGAATCCCCGGGCCGAAGCTCGCCGAGCCGGGACTCGAGGAAGAGGTGCGACTGGAGATCGCCCTGGCGGCGCAGCTCAACTGCGGCGTCCGCCGATAGCGCCGCCTGGGCGGACACGGCGCCCGCCGCCTCCCTGAGGCTCATGAGCAATTCGCCGGCGGCGCCAGCCAAGTCGCGGGCCACCAGGTCATCGCTGAGCAAGACCACGCACGCTCCATCCGGGGAGACGACCTGAGCCGGCCGACACAGTGGTGTGCGCCGGTCGCCTTTCCTGCCTGGCAGAGCCGTGATCCCGCGGCGGCCGGGCGCCAGGTCATCATACCGGGCCGCCCTGACCGCTCGCCGGGCCCGATTGACAGCTGGCCGGGGCCTGACCAGCCGCGAACGGCCTGCTTACCCGGCCAGCGGCTGTAAACCCAGCGCTTGCGTCAAGCGTCCAAATACAGCGGCAGAGCAGCATATGAAGCTGTAAAATTTTTTAGCCAATAACTTAAGGTAAAACAGATTCAAACCATACGCTTTAGTCATTGCTCGGCCGCTTTCAATTGTTTTCGATAGTGTCCTGGTTATCGCGTAAAGGAATATGTATGGCCCATGCGGATACCGCCGACGGCCTCGGCCGCCGGACCCCGGCCGCTGCGGTCCTTCCTGCGGGGGGTCGTCCCCCCGAGCCAGTACCGGGGGGTGCGGGGGGTCGTCCCCCCGAGCCAGTACCGGGGGGTGCGGGGGGTCGTCCCCCCGAGCCAGTACCGCCTGGCATCGGCGAGACTTCAGATCGGCTCCGCCGCGCACGCGTGGCCGACTCCGCCGCGGCGGCGCTCGCTGACCGGCTGCTTGGCGTCGCCGCCAGCGCGCTGCCGCAGATGTATTCCGACGGGATCTTCGCATTCAGGATCGACGGCACCCGCGCTCCCGACGGCGCGTGGCGGCTCACGGCCGAGGGCACCAGCGCGCGTTACACGGCAATCGCCGCGCTTGGTCTTAACCGGCTGGCGGCCGCCGAACAGCGGCTGCTGCTGGCCGGCGATACGTGCGACGACCTGATCGCCGGCCTTGCCAGCCGCGCTGGCCAGTTGACCAGTCTCGGCGACGCGGCGGTGTCGTGCTGGGCCGCCGCGGACTGCAAGCACGCGGCCTTGCCGCAGCTGCTTGGCCGCCTGGCCGAACTCGCGGCCTCGCCCGAGCCCCGCTACGCCGTCGACGCGGCCTGGCTCGTGTGCGCCCTCGTGGCCGCTCGTCCGTACGCCGACGTGGAGGAGGCACTGGCCGCTGCGCGCGATCGCCTGCTCGGGGCGCGCGGCAGGCACCTGTACCCCCACGTCACCAGCGGGTCGCCCTGGTACCGGGCCCACGTCGGATCGTTTGCCGACCAGATCTATCCCCTGCAGGCACTGGCCCGGCTGCACCGTAGCTCCGCCGACCCGGAAGCGCTCAGGGTCGCGACTGAGATCGCGGCCGCCCTGTGCGCCGCGCAGGGCGAGTCCGGCCAGTGGTGGTGGCACTACGACGCCCGTACCGGCGGCGTCGTCGAGGGCTATCCCGTCTACGCCGTGCACCAGCACGCAATGGCTCCCATGGCGCTGCTTGACCTGGCGGAGGCGAACGGGCCGGACAACATGGATGCGATCTGCCGCGGGCTTCGCTGGCTGGCGAAGCCGACCGAGGCCGAGGAACCCCTCGTTCCCGACGATGTTCAGATCACGTGGCGGAAGGTCGCCAGGAACGACCGCGGCAAGCTCGTGCGCGGTTTGCGCGCCGCGGGCACGCGCGTGTCGCCCTCGGCCCGCCTGGGGACGCTTGACCGGCGCTTCCCGCCCGGCACTGTTGATCACGAATGCCGGCCCTACGAACTCGGCTGGCTTCTGGCGGCGTGGCTGACATGACGACCGCCACCTCCGACCGCAGCAACGCCGAAGGCGCGCGCACGTGTCAGATGCTCGGGTTCCGGTTCGACGCGCTCACGATGGCCCAGGCGGTGCAGCGCTGCATGCTCGCACTTGATCAGCAGACCTACTTGCAGATCGGGGTCATCAACGCGGCCAAAGTCGTGGCGATGCGGCGCAACGAGGACCTGCGGGAAGCCGTCACCGAGTGCGGGATGATCCTCGCGGACGGCCAGGCCGTGGTGTGGGCCAGCAAGATGCTCGGGACACCGCTGCCCGAGCGCGTGGCCGGGATCGACCTGTTCACCGAGTTGCTGGCCGAAGCGGAGCGCCTTCGGCAGAGCGTCTATTTCCTCGGAGCCCGGCCCGAGATCCTCGGCCGGATGCTGACCGAGATCCGCTCGAGGTTCCCCGACCTTCGCATCGCCGGAGCCAGGGATGGCTACTTCGGGCCGGGCGAGGAGGCCGATGTGGCTGCCGACATCCGGGCCTCCGGCGCCTCCCTGCTGTTCCTCGGCATGCCGTCACCGAAGAAGGAACTGTTCCTGAGCCGGCAGGGCGCCGCTACCGGCGCGCTCGTCGTCCACGGCGTCGGCGGATCATTCGACGTGCTCGCCGGCCTGACCAAGCGAGCGCCGATCTGGTACCAGCAGCACGGGCTCGAGTGGTTCTACCGCGCCCGTCAGGAGCCGTTGCGGCTCGGCCGGCGATACCTGAAGACCAATCTCGCCTTCATGCTCCTGGTGGCGCGCGAGGTGCTCGCGACGCGCCTGCATAGCCAACCAGAGCAGCCAGGCGCCCAGCCAGATCATTCGGGATCGGGCGGGAACCAACCGCCGGAGGTAAGCACGTGATCACGGTCGTTGTCGGCCTCGGCTATGTGGGCCTGCCGCTCGCGATGCGCGCCGCAGAAGCGGGGCACGAGGTAGTCGGATACGACACCGACGCCGCCAGGGTCGGCCGCCTGGCCGCGGGCGACTCCTACATCGAAGACGTGCCCGCTGAGCAACTGGCGAAGACACTGGCGTCAGGCAGCTTCCGGCCCACCACCGACGCCGACGCATGCGCGGGATTCAACGTCGCGGTGATCGCCACGCCGACGCCGCTGCGGGACGGCCTGCCCGACCTCAGCTACATCGACGCCGCGGCCAAGACCGTGGCCGGGTACCTGCGCCCGGGCGCCACCGTCATCCTGGAGTCCACGTCCTACCCTGGGACCACGCAGGAGTACGTCCAGCCGATGCTCGAGCAAGGATCAGGCCTGACCGCGGGCCGGGATTTCTACCTGGGCTACAGCCCCGAGCGCATCGACCCCGGCAACGCGACCTGGACGCTTACGACCACGCCGAAGGTTGTCTCGGGCATCGACGAAGGCTCGCTCGCGGCGGTCAGGAACTTCTACGACACGATCGTCGACCAGACCGTCCCCGTGGCCTCGCCCCGCGAGGCGGAACTGGCCAAGCTCATCGAGAACACGTTCCGCCATGTGAACATCGCGCTCGTCAACGAGCTGGCGATGTTCGCTCACGATCTCGGGATCGACATCTGGGAGGCCATTCGGGCCGCCTCGACCAAGCCGTTCGGCTTCATGCCTTTCACCCCGGGACCCGGCGTGGGTGGTCACTGCCTGCCGATCGACCCGTCCTACCTTTCGTGGCGGGTCGAGCGCGCGCTCGGGAAGACGTTCAGGTTCGTGGAGCTGGCTGACGACATCAACAGCCACATGCCGGACTATGTCGTGAACCGGCTGATGATGGCGTTCAATGCCCGTGGGCAGGCCATCCGGGGCACTCGCATACTGCTTCTCGGCCTCGCGTACAAGAAGAACACAGGGGACGCGCGCGAGTCCCCGGCGGTCCGCGTCGCCGAGTTGCTCTCGGCGCTGGGCGCAGAGGTTGTCGCGGCCGATCCGCACGTCGTGGAGCCGACCCCGGTTGACAACCTGATCACGAGGGTCGAGCTGACAGACGATGAGGTCGCGGCCGCCGACGCGGTCATCATGCTTGCCGACCACGATGCCTTCGACGTCGAAGCAGTGGCAAAGAACGCGCGCTACCTGTTCGACTGCCGTCACAGCCTGACCGGCGACAACGTCGAGTCGCTGTAGAGCCCGATGCGCATCGTCTGCGTGGCCGGCGCCCGGCCGAACTACATGAAGGTCAAGCCGGTCATGGACGCGCTCGAGGAGCGCGGCGTCGAGGTCGTACTCGTGCACACCGGTCAGCACTACGACGCCGCGATGAACGACGTGTTCTTCGCCGAACTCGGTATCCGAGCGCCTGACCATTACCTGCGGGCCGGCTCGGGCACCCACGCCACTCAGACGTCCGCGGTCATGACCGCGTTCGAGCCGCTCGTGGAGCAGCTCAGGCCCGACGTCGTCGTGGTCGTCGGCGACGTTAACTCCACGATGGCGTGCTCCCTGGTGACGGCCAAGAGCGAGTCGCTGCTCGCTCACGTCGAGGCGGGCTTGCGGAGCCGGGACTGGTCGATGCCAGAAGAAGTAAACCGGGTGGTGACCGACCGGGTGAGCGACTACTTGCTCGCTCCCTCGCCCGACGCCGTGGACAACCTGCTGGCCGAGGGCCACGGCGCCGACCAGGTCTGGCTCGTCGGCAACGTCATGGTCGACACGTTGCTGGCCAATCTCGACCGGGCGCTGGCTCGCGACTCCCTCGCCAACCTCGGGCTCACGAAGGGACAGTACGGCCTGGTCACGCTCCACCGGCCGGCGAACGTCGACGACCCGGCGACGTTCACCGAGCTGCTGACAGGCCTCGACAAGATCGCCCAGTTGTGCCCGCTGGTGCTGCCGGCTCACCCGCGCGCCGAGCCTCAGTTGCGCGCGGCCGGCCTCACCTCCAGGGTCACGATCATTCCACCGGCGGGCTACCTCGACTTTGTGGCGCTCCAGGCCGGTGCGGCGCTCGTGCTGACCGACTCCGGCGGCGTGCAAGAGGAGACGACGATCCTCGGCATCCCTTGCCTGACCCTGCGCGACAACACCGAGCGCCCGATCACGATCACCGAAGGCACGAACCGCCTGGTCGGCCGTGATCCGGCGAAGATGCTCGCCGAGGCGATCAGCGTGCTTGAGTCGCCGCCCGCGCGCCGGGCGCCCGCGCTGTGGGACGGCAAGGCCGCCGTGCGCATTGCCGATGCCATCATGGCCGGGAACGCCGCCAGGAGCTGAGCCTGGTTACGGCTTGACCGCTCGTCCAACCTTGGATCCGGTGACAAAGACGTTGTCCGCCCACTTATTTCCTCTGCCACTGTGCCAGTAGCTGCGGGATACCGGACCGTAGATACCGCTGCCCCGCCAGTAGACCGTCGAGAACACGTTGTCCTCGACGACGATCCCGCGGCTCCCTGACGGACCGCCCGGGTAGATCGCGTACGCACCGCCCGCGAGAAAGTTGTCCTCGACCACGTCGTCAGATGGTGACCCGTCGTCGGCGTAGAGCCCCACGCTGGCCGAGGCCCCCCGGTCGGCCGGCAGCTGATTCAGCAGCGTGTTGTGCTTGACCGTCAGCCCCGACCCGCCATCAGAAATTATGTCGTCGGTGTGCTCGTAGTCTTTCGCGCCTTGGGGCTTGAAGGCCTGCAGGTTGTGCACATAACTGTCGTGAACAAAGCCGGAATCCATGGAAATGCCCTCGCCGACCTCGGAGATGTTCGTCCACCCGATGTCGACCGTTCCGCCCGACGAGGAGACGCCGTAGTCCTCGCCGCCGTGATCGATGCCCTTGCCCGGCACGCCGATGATGGTGTCGTGCAGGAGCTTGAGGCCGGTGTAGCCGTGCCGAAGGTTGATGCCCCACCAGTTCCTGGTGGTGATTCGCGAGTTCTCGATCGTGACGTCGTTGGCCCAGACATCGAAGCTGCCGGTCAGGTTCACGCCATTGATGACCGTGCCCTTCTTGGTGATCTCGGTGACGTAACGGTCGCCCTTGCCGGTCGGACCCGGCGATGTGATGGACCTGAGTGCGGTCTTGGCCGGAACGCCGGTGTTGGCGCAGTCGGGCCAGCTTCGGCGGCCTGCGGCGAAGCCCGATCCGGCGCAGGCCACGGCTGCAGCCCCGGGCGGGTCGGACCCTGATGCGGAGGAACGGCCGGCCCCGCCGGGCGTGCCTGCCTTCTCGGCTATCACGACCGCACCGACCGCCACGACGACGACGGCGCCGCCGGCAAGCACAGCCACCAGCCGCCTGGTGCCCAGGCTCCGCGCCCGATCGGTGATCCTATGCATGCTGACCTGCCGCAGTCCGCTCACGCCGTGACCAGGCCCTTGCCGACAGACCGAGCGCGAACGCAGGCACGGCTACAGACTGATCTTTCGCCCGAACAGTGATCCGCCCGCCCAGGTGTTGTCCGACCAGATGTTGCCTCCGCCCGTGTCCCAGTAGCTACCGGGAACGGGCCCGTATATGCCGCTGCCCGACCAGTACATGGTCGAGAAGACGTTGTCCTCGACAACTATCCCGTGAGTCCCTGACGGCCCGCCAGGGTAGATCGCGTACGAACCACCCGCAATGAAGTTGTCTTCGACGATGTCGTCGGATGGCGGCCCGGTGTCGGCGTACAGCCCGACGCTGGCCGAGGCGCCGAGATCGGCGGGCAACTGATTCAGCAGCGTGTTGTGCTCAACCGTGAGCCCTGAACCGCCATCGGAGATCACGTCGTCGGTGTGCTCATAATCCGAGGCGCCCTGCGGCACGAACGCCTGAAGATCGTGTACGTAATTGTCGTGGATGTACCCGGTGTCCATCGACAGTCCTTCGCCGACCTCGGATATATTCGTCCACCCGACTTCGACGCTTCCGCCTGACGAGGAGACGCCGTAGTCCTCGCCACCGTTGTCGATGCCCTTTCCCGGCACGCCGACGATCGTGTCGTGCAGGACCTTGAGCCCGGTGAAGCCCTGCCGGAGGTTGATACCCCACCAGTTCGTGGTCGTGATCCGCGAGTTCTCGATCGTGACGTCGTTGGCCCAGACATCGAAGCTGCCGGTCAGGTTCACGCCATCGATGACGGTGCCGTTCTTCGTGATCTGGGTGACGTAGCTGTCGCCGTTGCGGGTCGGTGCGGGCGAGGTAATCGGCTTGAGCGTGACCCCGGCGGGCACGCCGGTGTCGGCGCAGTCGGGCCAGCTCTGGCTGCCAACGGTGAACGCCGAGCCGCCGCAAGCCGCCGCCGCGCTCGCCGGTGACGTGGCTGTGGTCGACGGCTGCTGCCGGCCTGGCCGCGAGCTATGCCTCGCCGATCCCCGCGATCCGGAGGTCGCGCTGGCGGTGCCCCCGGACGGTGCCGTGACCGAATGGCCAGCCGGGCGGCCGGCGTCGGGCGTTCCTCCCGCTCTTTCCGCGATCACGGCCGCGGCGATGGCCAGGCCAAGGACTGCACCGATGGCCACCACGACCACGAGCCGTCTGGCGCTCGTGGCCCTCGCCCGCTCGGTGATCCTATGCATGCTGGCCTGCCGCTGCCAGTCCGCCCGCTGTGGGCCGCCGGCCCGTCATGACGGCAGCAGACTGGTCGAGCAACCGAGTTCCGCGGGCCTGCGCGCAGGCCGCAGCAAGCAGACGACCGCATGCCACGACTCGGCGTGCCCGCGCGCGACCCAGCTGAGCTCGCTCGCCACGGACAACCAGAAATAACACAGGCCAAGCACGAAATGATGACGGCGGCGGTAGACGCGCACGCGGTTGAGCACCATCATCGAATGAATGACCTTGCTGGTCCCCGACTCGCCGCCCAGGTGGGTGACGACGGCCTCGGGCACATAGCGAGTTCGCCAGCCTCGGCTGCGAGCCTCCAGGCACAGCTGCGTCTCCTCGGAGTAGAGGAAGAAGCTCTCGTCCCAGCCACCCAACGCCTCGTGACACTCGCGGGATACCAGCAGCACCGCCCCCGTTGCCCAGGCGGCGTCGCATCCGGCCGAGTATGCGGAGGGATCCGTGACCTTCTCGGTCAGCAAGGGGATGCCGGTCCAGTTCAGCCCGGCCGCGCGAAGCAGTGTGGGCTCGCGCCGCAGCGAATAGAACAGCGAGCCGTCCGCCGACCGCATCTGCGGAGCCGCGATGCCCACCCCTGGGAGGCGCAGCGCGGCCAGCAACGCCGGGACCGACCCTGGACCGAGCACGACATCCGGGTTGAGGACCAAGATCGAATCAGCTGGCTCGGCGTTCCGCACGCCGATGTTGATCCCGCCGGCGTAGCCAACGTTGTCCGAGGCGATGACCTTGCGCTCGCCCCGCGACGCCAGCAGGGCCAGCGTCTCATCCGTTGAACCGCTGTCCACGATCACAACGTCGGCGCTCAGCCCGGCCAGCGCGGCCGGGATCGAGTCGAGCAATGAGCCGACAACGTGCGCGCTGTTGTGCGTAACCACGACCACGGCCACGTCGCATTTGGTGGCTCCACCGCCACGGGGCCGGACCTCTGCGTTTGGCCCGGTCAGCGCAGCTTCGCGCGCGCTGCCGTCCGCCACGCCTCCCCCTCTCGCTCTCCGCCTAGCGGCTCAGCCGTAACCAGGTCGACGGCATATCACCGGATCGCCGCCAGTTCGACAGTCGGCGGCTCATCTGCGTAGCCGTCGGCGAGTGCGGGTGCGCGCGCTTGGGCCGACATCATTCCGAAATACGCCCCGGCGCAACCCAAGATGATGAAGAACAACCCGCTGAAGTCAGGGAACGTCAGTGAGTCGAACGTCGCGCTGACTACGGTCGACGCCGCGATCGACGCGAACAGGGCCTGGCCCATTTCCCGCTGCGGCTCGACGCGTGTCAGCTTCCGGCCGGCCCTGGCGCAGTACATCCCGGACAGGAACAAGATGATCATGGCGGCCAGGCCGACGAGTCCGATCTCGACCAGCGCCAGCAGGTACATGTTGTCGGTCCAGCGGTACACGGTCGGGATGAACGTCCAGAACCCGCGGCCGAAGATGGGGCGTTGCTCGATGTACTGGCTGACCCCGGCGTAGTCGGCCGTACGATCCTGAACGTTCTGGTCCTGGCCGGTAATGACGCCCAGGAACGATCTGTACAGCGTCGAGACTAGGCCACTGGCTACGAAGTGCATCGCGCCAACGCCGATAACGAGGAACACGAGCGCGACGCGCTGCCGGCGCGGGCTCCAGGTGAAGAACAGGCACAGCACGGCCACGAACGCCCCGAGCACGCCCGACCTGGTAACGGTGAGGGGCAGCGCGACGGACAATATCGCCACCGGAAGCCACTTGCGGATCGCTCCCGTGCGCTCCGGGTTCAGGGCCTGCTGAATGGCAAAGGGCAGCAGCATGCACAGCACCACGCTGAACTCGATGGGCTGGCTCGTCGTGCTCCAAGGTCGCGTGAATCCGCCGCGGACGAGGGTGTTGGTGACGGCGGCCGAGTTGACTGACAGACCTGGGATGACCATGTACTTCGTGACGTCGAACCCGAAGAACTGCCCGATCCCGATCATCGCCACCGCGCAGCCGAGGATCACCAGCCGCCGGAGAAGCGTATCCATGCGGCGGTAGTCGGTGATGGACTGCGACGCCACGAGGAACAGCCCGATGGACGTCGCGAGCCAGATCAGCCCGCTGTCAGCCGCAAGCGTCTCCTCCTGCGAGATGTCTCTCGTCATGGCGGCAACGAAGCTGAGGAGGATCGCGACCGAGAAAATGACCATCGCGATCCTGATGGCCCGCCCGGCACCAGACGGAGTCGCGCTGCCGGAAACCCACGAGGCCAGGAACCACACGAGCAGCATCGCCGCGGCGGCGATGGCCGGCGTCCCCACCTGCCCCAGCGGGGCGAATACAAGAGTCGCCGGTATCAGCAGCAGCACTATCGCGTAACCGGTCAGCAGGGTTACGGCGTCAATCTTCCAGCGTCGCCCGGCCGGCTCGTCGACGAGGTCGAGCGCAGGCGGCGCTGGAGCCGCGCTGAGGACGGGCGTGCTCGTCACTTGGTCTTAGCCGCCGACGCTACGCGGGCCGTGTCCTTGTCGCCATCAGCCGCCTGATCGCCCGCGTCGGCCGCCGCCTTCACCACCGAGTTCGCCGCCTTCACCGGCGTCGCGGCCTGCGACACCGGTTCGATCACTTCCTCCCGCTCGGGCGGCTCGCTCGGCCCGGCCGGCCAGTCGTCGTCGGAGAAGGCCGGGAAGACGTCGGTCGGATCCTCACGGAACGTGCGGGGGCGTGGCGTGACCCGCGTGACGACCCTGGTACGCCGGCGACGCACCGCGTCGACCGCGGCCGCCAGCAGCAGCGTGCAGACGAGCCCGAGGAAGAGCGTGGCCCCGACGAGCTCGAACTTCTGCTTCTTGGCCAGCGTTGGCGCGCCAGGGGGAGCGATCAGCTTCAGCGCGACGATGCTGTCAGCCGGCGCATTCGCCTGCTGCTGCAGCTGGAGCCAGCTCTGCTCGGAGAACGTGATGAGGGTGTTCATCGAGCTGGCAGCCTCGGCCTTGGTCTTGCCGGTCACCAAGAGCTCCATGAAGGGCCCGGTGGCGTTGGGCGCGATCTCGGCCGTAACGCTGCCAGTCACGCCGAGAGTCTTGAGTTCGGCCAGCGCCTCAGGAGACATCAAGTTGCGGGTGAGCAAATCGACGTCGATGGACAGGGTCTGGTTGTAGCCAAGATAGGGGTTGCCGTCGATGCCCACGGTGGCGTTGATCTTCGGCCCGTTCAGCATGGTCATCTGCACGGTCGACTGGTACTCGGTCGGCCCGTCCTTAACCATCACATAGGTGCCAGCCAGCGTCAGCAGCAATCCCAGCACAAGCGCAATCCACTGCCTGCGCAGCACCTGAAACAACGCCCCGAAGTCCACGATTAACCCTCCCGTACCGCCAAACCCACCTATCGCAGTCCGCCGCGTGCGGCCGCCCGATGGCATGCACCGTCTACCATAACCGTTTGGCGAGCCATCTGCTGCTTATCTGTTATAACGGCTTGGACATGGTGCACGACATGATGAGATGATCTGGGATTACCACCAGGCAAAAGGGGCTGCCATGACTGTTCCGGGGTTCTTCGCGGCGCTGCGTCGCCGTTGGCTTGTCGTGGCGCTCGGCCTGATGTGCACGGCGCTGGCCCTGGCGCTTGTCCACAAGCGGCCCATCGATTACCAGGACTGCGCGAGCGTGGCACTGATTGCTCCAAAAACAGGAGATTTTCCGAACGGATATGACAACCCTCAGGAAACCCTTGTCGCCACGACGGGCCTCGTAACCGAGAAAGTCATGTCGCCGGCGATGCAACAGCAGCTCGCCGCGGAGGGCATGACGGCTTCTTATGACGCCGAAGTGCTGAATACCGGCTCCGATGTTTCCCCGACATTTACCGAGCCGCTAACAACCGTCTGCGCGACATCTTATAACCCCACAGTTGCCCTGAACACGACGAATGGCGTTGTGGCCAGCATGGGGACGATACTGTACGCGATTCAGTCCGATGCCAAAGTGCCGCCGCAGTATTTCATTACGGACAAGATCATCGTCCCCTCGGCCGCGTTGCCGATCCTTGGGCATCCCTCGCAGGCCCTCATCGGTGTCGCGCTCATCGGCCTGACCCTGACCATCTCGCTGGCGCTGTGGACCGACACCTTCATGCAGCGCAGGTCACGACGGTTCCAGGCCCTGCTGGCCCAGGCCGCGCCCCGACTGGGACGAGTCGACCGGCCGAGTTGGGACGAGGTCACCCCAGCCAGCGCCAACGGGTCATCAGATTTGCGTCACTAGGTGTAATCGCCGTGACCCGCTCGCGCGTCTACCTTACTGGGAGATCGCTGACGGATCGTGACAAGAGATTAGCGAGGTGTGATGAGTTCGGTCAGCGTGGTGATTCCCTCTTATAACTATGGCCATTTTCTTGAAGAATGCGTCAACAGCATCCTGCACGGCCAGGAAGGCATCGACGTTCAGGTTGTGATCGTCGATGATGCCTCAACAGATAACAGCCTGGAAGTCGCCAGGCGCATTGCTGCTTCCGATGATCGCGTCGAAGTCATCGCACATCCGGAGAATCGCGGGGTCAGCGCGACGAACAACGACGGGCTTGACCGGGCCGGCGGCGACTACTGCATGGTCCTGAACGCCGACGACAGGCTGACCCCCGGCGCGCTGCGCCGAGCCGCCGATCTCCTCGATGCCAAGCCAAACGTCGGCTTTGCCTACGGCCACCCCATTCATTTCCGTGAGGGTTCGCCTATTCCGGAGCCCCGGACCACGGTGCGCGGATGGTCGGTATATCCCGGCCGCGTCTGGCTCGAGCGCAGATTCCGGGAAGCCAAGGGATGCATTACCAGTCCAGAGGTGGTAGTGCGCACATCAGTACAGAAACAGGTCGGTGGCTATGACGAGCGAATATCTCATGCCCTCGATATCGAAATGTGGATGCGCCTTGCCGCGAACGCGGACGTTGGATATCTGCGGGGGGTGGATCAGGCTTTCTACCGTATTCACGGCAACAACATGTCAAGCCGGCGGCCTAAACCGGTTGACCTCATCCAGCGCAAGCAGGCCTACGACGCGATCCTGAAGCGCTACGCGAGCACCTGGCCCGACGCGGGGCAGCTGGCCGATGCCGTGAACCGCAAGCTGGCCTGGGAGGCACTGTGGTTCGCCGCGCGGGCATATGACCGCGGTCGCGTCCGCGAGACGCCGGTGGACGACCTCGTGGCGTTCGCGCTCGATTGCTGGCCGACCGCTGAGGCGATGGCTGTCTATCGTGGCCTGCGCGTTCGCCAGCGCATCGGGCCTGAGGCCATGCCCTACCTTCAGCCGCTGATCCTCACCGCCGTCGCCCGCTGGGCGCAGGACTGGTGGTGGTGGCGATCGTGGGAGCGTCGTGGATGGTGATGCCCGCGGGCGGCGCAGTATTCAGGCGCCAGCGCGCGTACCGAGGCGGCGACCTGGGGCAACGCTCATCGCCAAACCACTTTCTCCCTGTTATCTTGATGTTCCCATCCCGCACAGATTGATCCAGTCAGGCCTAATGCACAATGCTGGCTGACCTTGCCGTCGGGCTCGGCTGCTGCGGCTCGGCGACGTGATGGATCCCGAGCATCCTCCCGCCACCAGGGCCGATGACGCGCGCCCTGATGCCGATCCGGGGGCCGACGACCTTTCTCGCGTGATCGAACGGGCGCATGCGGCCGCGCGGCGGCGGGCTATCGCCCTGGCCGGGCTACCCGACCTGACCGGCGCCCGCGGCGATCCGGCCGCAGGACCTCCGCCAGATACAAGGCGGGCTGACCGCGGCGGGGCCGGATTCCCGGCCGCGCGAGCCGCCGGACGGGCGGCACGCCTCGTCGTCTCGGCCCTGTTCGCGAACCGGTCCGGGTCGCTGGTCATCTGCCTGGTCCTGGCCGCGATGATGAGCCCCCACCAGTTCGCCGCGGCCGCCGTCGCTCTCGTCGCGCTGTATGCGATCAGGAGCCTCGATCAGTACGGAGTCGGCCGAACGATTGCGCTCTGGCGGGGCGACGTCGGCGCGATCCTGCCGACAGCCACCGTGGTTTCTGCCGCCATCAACGCAGTGGTCTACGCCGGGATCTTCGCCGGCGCCCACGCGTTCGCCTCGGCGATGGGCGCACCGGACGCGTCCAGGATCATCCGCCTGCTCGCGCTGAATGTCCTTGTCAGCGGGGTCCTAGCCGCTCCGGTCGCAGCCCTTCGGCGCAAGTCGCCGACCAAGGCGGCAGTCGTTGAGCAGGCTGACACGTGGATCGGGGTCGCCTTCACTATCGGCTACGCGGCTCTCGGCCACGGGCTTGCAAGTATCGCGGCCGGCCGGCTGGCGGGGTGCTTCGTCGCCGCCGTCCTGCTGGTAGCGCTGGACCCCTGGTCGCTGCGGGTTGGATTCAAGCCGCGTTATGCGCGTGAGTTGCTCGCGGCCGGGCTCCCCCTGGCCAGCTCTGGCTTCCTGATGTATGCCGTTACGAACGTCGATCAGATCGTCGTCGGCGTCCTGCTGCACGCCACCGACCTTGGGTTCTACCTGCTTGCACTGGCCATTGCGAGCTGGCCGCTGGCAGTCCTCACCCAGCCCTTGCGGGCGATAGCACCGGCAGCCCTGGCGCGGTTCAGGACGGCGCCGCGCGTGCTCGGCTCCACGTACGTGTCGCTGACCAACCTTCTGCTGTGCATAACGCTGCCGTTGGGCTTCCTGATCAGCGGCACAGCCAGGAACCTGGTCGGCTTCGCCTTCGGACCCCAGTGGGTAGCCGCCGAGCAGGCCCTCCGGTGGATCGCCATCGTCGCCGCCCTGCGCATCCTGTTCGAGCTGGCCTGCAGCTATGCCACGATTCGCTTCTCGATCCGCATGGTCCTGTTCCTCGAGGCGATCCTGCTCGTGATGCTGGTGCCGGCCCTGCTGCTGGGCGCCAGGGCGCACGGCATCAGCGGAGCGGGCTTCGCTCAGATACTGGCCCTGGTCGCGGTCGTTGGCCCCTTCTACTTGTGGGAGGTAGCACGGGCCGGGCTTCGAGCTAGAAGCGTGCTGAGCCGCCTGGCCGGCTGGGCCATGGTCGCGGCCGCCGTCCTGTGGGTCGCCATCTCCGTGCACAGGGAAATGGTGGAGACCGAGACGGTGCACCTCGCGGCCGCCGCGGTCGCAGCCGTGGGCGCGATGTCACTGCTCGTGTTCCGCATGCGTGCCAGTGTCTCCGCCTTCCGGCGCGTCGGAAGCGGTCTGCCGGCGCGCTCGGCCTCGTGGGCCGATGCCCAGGTCCCCTGGACGCCAGCGTTCTTCGAGACGGCAGCGCACCCGGTGATATCGCCGATGCTGGCTCCCCCGCGCTCTGACCTGACCATGCCACTGCCCCAAGTGGTACTCCCGCAGGTGCCGGTACCCGAGCAGGCTGAGCCCGCTGAGCAGGCGCCGGCTCAGCCGGACGGGCTTGCGCGCAAGGTCAGCGTCGGCGCCCGCTGGAGCATGATCAACACCGCCGTGCTCAGGATCGCGAACTTCGGGACCGGGGTCGTCCTCGCGCGGTTTGTATTCGGACCGAAGGCATTCGGCCTCTATGCGGTGTCGCAGGTCGTCTTGCTGGTCTTCCTGAGCGCGAACGAACTCGGCGTCAGCCTGGCCATCGTCCGGTGGCAGGAAGACGTGCGGACGTTCGGCCGCACGGTCGTCACGATGAGCGTCGCCTCCAGCTCGGTGCTCTACGTGGTGCTCTACGTGGCGGCGCCTTACATAGCCAGGACCCTCGGCTCGCCGGGCGCCACCTCCATGGTCAGGCTGATGTGCGTCTGCGTCATCATCGACGGCCTGGCCTGCGTCCCGCTGGCCCTCCTGAACCGGGAATTCCTCCAGGGGCGCCGCATGCTGGCCGATTCCCTCAACTTCGTCGTGAGTACCGGGGTGACACTCTGGCTCGCGTTTGGCGGCACGGGCGCCATCAGCTTCGCCTGGGGCGCCACTATCGGCAACACCGTCGAACTCGTTGCGGCGACCCTGCTGGCGCCCGTGATCATCCTGCCGGGCTGGAACCGCGCGTACGCTCGCGGCCTGCTCAAGTTCGGCCTACCCCTGGCCGGGGCGAGCCTGCTGTTGCTCGGCGTGTTTAACGTCGACTCGGCCATCGTCGGCGCCACTCTCGGGCCGGCTGCCCTCGGCGTCTACCAGGTCGCCTTCAACGTCTCGAGCTGGCCGGTGAACAGCATCCTCCAGGCTGCTCAGCGGGTGTCGTTTGCCACTTTCTCGCGCGTCGCCGACTCAAAGGAACTGCTGTCCGAGGCATTCGCCAGGGCCATAGGCCTCGTCATGACGCTCACCGTCCCGGCCTGCGTGCTTCTGTCGACGCTCGCCGCCCCGCTGATAGGCGCCATTTACGGGCACAAGTGGCTCTCGGCTGCGCCGGCGCTGACTCTGCTGGCCATCGTCGCTCTCCTGAGAGTCGGGTACGGCATCGTCTATGACTGCCTGGCTGCGGGGGGAAAACGCCCGGCGCTGCTCGCCGTCCAGGGCCTGTGGCTCGCCGCCCTCGTCCCCGTGCTGCTGGTCGGCGCCAAGCTGCACGGGATCGCCGGGGTCGCCGCCGGCCACCTAGTCGTGGCCGTCTTCGTGGTCGGCCCGGCCTTTCTCTGGGTACTTACCCGCGGGGTCACGACAATTCGCTCTATCATCTTGGCCTGCTGGCGGCCGGTACTGGGAGGGGCACTCATGGCCGGAGTTTGCGAACTTTCCGTTCGTTACCTGGGCGGAGGATGGCTGGCCATCGGCGTGGCCGCAGCAGCTGGATCGGCGGTCTACCTGCCGCTCGTCTATCCCATGCGAAGACTGCTGCCCAGATCGGCCGGATCGGTCGTCGCGATGAACCAGGCGGATGCGGCATGAGCGGGCCTGAGGACACCCAGTCGGCGGCCAGGCGACTAGTTGCCAAGACGCTCGGCCCGTGGCGCCTGCAGCTCAGGAACTACTACAACAAGGCCACGTACGGCCCCGGCACCGCAAGGCTGCGCCGCTTCGAGGACGCCGAGGTGGCCAGGCTCATCGCCGCTAGCCGGCCACCAGAGGCGCATGTCGCGACGATCGTAGTTACCTACCGGCGGCCGAAGGCGGTCTTGCGCGCGATCGAGTCGGCTCTGACGCAGTCGTTCAAGGACCAGGTCGTGCTCGTGATGGACGACGGCGGTGGCCTGCCGGAACTGCCCGCCGACCCGCGCGTGCTTGGTTACTCGCTGTCGGCCAACTCACGACGGCCGAGCGTGGTTCGCAACATCGGCGTACGCCTGAGCCGTTCGGCTTATGTCGCGTTCCTCGACGACGACAACGAATGGGAACCCAACCACCTGGGTGCGGCGCTGGCCGCGCTCGAGCGGCCAACCGCGGACCAGCGTCCCGACCTTGTGTATACGGCACTGAACCGAGTTTTCCCCGACGGGACTCCGCTCGACATCCTGTCGGTGCCCTTCGACCGCCGGTTGCTCGCCCGCCGCGGCTACATCGACACGAACTCCATCGTCGTCCGCCGGTGTCCGCACCTGATATTCAGCCGCATGCCGCTTGGCGACCTGAAGCCGCCAAGCGACTGGGAACTCATCTGGCGCATGAGCCGTCGTCACACGGTCATGCATGTGGACACGCCTACCGTCCGCTACCTCGTAAACCCTGACAGCTACTTTTCAGACTGGCAGGGAGACGGTGTGGTGCAGACGGAGGCGAGTACCACCCAAGCGAGCCATCCGCGGACCTGATCAATCACCTGGTCCCTGGTCGGAGGCACACCTGAACCCGATGCTGATGCTGGAGTACGCAGGATCAGAGGCAAAGCGCTCGCTGGTGCGCATCTGATACCTGAAGTTCATCCAGGAACCGCCGCGCAGGACCTTGAACCGCCCGGCCGCCATCTCGTAGGTCGGGTGATACCGGCGCGCCGGGTCATAGAGCACATACGTTGAGCCGGTCCATTCGGATACGTTCCCCGCCATGTCTGACACTCCGAGAGGCGAGTCGCCCAGCGCCGAGAAGCTGCCCACGGCGGTCGTCGCCGGGATGCCCCCGTTGGCCGCGCGGTGGCGCGCCCACCAGGTGTGCCAGGCCTTGAAGTCACTGATCGGCTCCCCATACCAGTACTCGGCCGAGTTCGCGTTGGCCGGAAGCCACTCATCTCCCCACGGCCAGCAGAGCCAGTCGGGCCCGTGCGCTGCGTATTCCCATTCCGCCTCGGTGGGCAGTCGCTTCCCGGCCCAGGCGGCGTAGGCGGCGGCGTCCGCGTACGCGATGTGCACCGCCGGGTGATCCGGTCGGTCGCTGGCCGAGTCGTCCAGGCCGCCTGGATGGCGCCAGCTGACACCGTCGACCTCGTCCCAGTAAGTGGCGCCATAGAGCAACCCGAAACCGCGAACCTCGGCTTCAGTCCGGTAGCCGGTAGCGGCGCAGAACTCGGCGTACTGCGCGTTCGTCACCGGATAACGGTCGATCCAGAAGCTCTGCACTATGGCGCGGTGCTGCGGAGACTCGTCCTCGAACCACTCCCGTTTGTAATGCTGGCTTGCCGCCACGTCATCCAGGTGCTGCTCAGAAGAGCCGAGCTGCACCGCGGCCGCGGGCAGCTGGATCATCGGGCTACGGCCGGCCATGCTCAGCCGCCGGCGACGGCCTGGATGACCGTCAGCATCGCCGGGCCCTCAATCGGGGTGTCGAGGCCGCCTAGGGTCCTGATGTCGTCTTCCCCGAGGTAGACGTTCACCCAGGACGCGAGCCTGCCGTTGCTGAACAGCCGCACTGAGAACTGCGGGTAGTCGGCGACCAGCCAGTCCAGCGCCGCCCGGACCGTCGATGCCTGACACTCGAGCTTCGGCAGTTCGGTCGGTACGAGTGCGCTCCAGTTGGACGGAACTGATATCTGGACAGGGGTTTCGACGCTCATTTCGCTGCCACCTCAAGTGCCCTCATCGCCTCGATCGAGGCAGTGATTCCTTCCCTGACCGAAGTCTTCGGCCGCCAGCCGAGGACTTCGGCCGCCTTGCTGTTATCCGGGCAACGCGCCACCGAGTCGCCGGGGGCGGCCGGAACGACAGTGATAGAGCCGGAGCCGGCAATCTCGACCACAAGCTCGGCAAGCTCGCGGATCGTGAGCACCTCGCTTGACCCGAGGTTAATGGGACCTGGGTCATCGGACTCGAGCATGGCCTGGACGCCCTCGACGAAATCGCCGACAAAGCACAGGCTTCGGGATTGGTTGCCGCCGTTCAGAATGAGCTCTTCCCCGGCCAGCGCCCTGGAGATGAAGTTCGGTACCGCGCGCCTTGTCCTGTACACGTCTGGCCCGTAGATGTTGAACGGCCGGACGATGCCGGTGTTGACCCCGTGCACCTGGCGATAAGCCGTGGCTGCGGCTTCGAGGAAGCGCCGGGCCTCCTCATACGCCGACCGCGGGCCGGTGGGGTCGACATTTCCCCTGTAATCCTCGCGCTGCGGATACTCGGTCGCCTCGCCGTAAATGTCGGCCGACGACGCGAGGACGATCCGGGCCGCGTGCTCCTTGGCGAGTTCGAGGCAGTTGAAGGTCCCGATCGAAGACGCGCGGAGACCTTCGAGCGGGTTTGCTGGTCCGATCTGCCCGGCCAGATGCACAATTCCGGCTATCGGCGTAGGAATACTGAACGGAACGATGACGTCGTGTTCCATCAGCGTGAAGCCGTCGTTATCCATGAGGTCGCTGGCCACGGGCAACTGGGCGGCGGACATGTCATCTAGCGCGATGACCTGCCGTCCGTCGCGAAGCAAGGCCCGGCACAGGTGCGTGCCGATGAAACCGACCCCCCCTGTGACGAGCACGCACCCGTCTTTCCTCATCGTCATTCGGTCGTCCTCTCCTGAGATCGCGCTTCACCCGCGGCGCGCCGCCGCGGACCCTCGAAGTTATCCATATTCCGGGGCGATTCCGGCACCTTTACGCGCAACGCCCCACCCCAAGCGACTCCAGCAGGAGTCTGCATTCGCCTTCCCCTCCAATTAGGTGCTCAGAATACATGTCGGCGACCGGCCATCCTATGCTGATGAAACAGCTCGTAAGTATGTATGACAGATAAAGGCCACCACTGTGTCAAACATCCCGTATCGCCCACCAACTGATGGCCGGCGGCGCCGGACAGATATCTGGGATCGGGAGCGGCAAGTGCGGTGCACGGGCCGCGCGAGGCAGAAATAATCTTCCGATGTGACCAGCATTGTTATCCCGGCGCACAACGAGGGCGCGGTTGTCGGCCGTCTGCTAAAGCAGCTCATATCCGATGCGAATCCGGATGAATTCGACGTCATCGTGATCGCGAACGGATGCACAGACGACACGGCAGAGCAAGCCGCGTCCGCCGGACCAGGGGTCCGCGTCGTGTCCATACCAGTCGCCTCCAAGCGCGCGGCGCTAGATGCCGGCGACCAGGCCGCGCAGTCGTCGTTCCCGCGTATCTACGTCGATGCCGACGTGGAGATTGGCAGCAGTGACGTCAGGGCGCTCCGCGATGCACTCGGGCTCCCCGGCGTACTGGCCGCTGCTCCGCAGCGGGAACTCGTACTGGCGGACCGGCCGCTTCTAGTCCGCTGCTATTACGACGTCTGGACCCGCCTTCCGGTGGTCCGGAATGGTCTGTTCGGTCGCGGCGTAGTTGCCGTCAGCGCGGCGGGACATGACCGAATTCGCGAACTACCCCCGGCGATGGGCGATGACCTGGCCGTATCGCTGGAGTTCGAGCCCGCGGAGCGGACCATCGTGGAGGGGGCCAGGGTCCTGGTACACCCGCCCCGGACGACGGCCGACCTGCTCAGGCGGCGAGTGCGGGCGGCCGTCTCGGTCGCTCAGCTGGAGGACGGCTCCCATGGGGATGCATCCGCGCGGACGCAGCCCGCAGACCTTGTGCAGATAGTCAGGGCGGACAAGCGCATGCTGCCCCGAGTGGCGGTCTTCCTCGGCATAACCGTGGTCGCCAGGCTGCGAGCCCGGCGCGCGATCAAACGCCAGGACTTCTCAACCTGGCTGCGCGACGAGAGCAGCCGCCAGTAGTCAGGCGTCCGCTCGTCGGCGGCTCACCGGCCGGATGGGTGGAACTCGTTTTGCGCGGCCGCGAGCCCGCTGGTCAGCAGCGTCTCGGCGGCGTCGGCCGACCGGCTGAGGATATCGGGCAATTCCTTGCGCTCGGCCGGGGAGAAGTTCCGCAGCACGAAGTCGGCCGGATCCATACGGCCCGGCGGCCGGCCAATCCCGATCCTGAGCCGGTGGTAGTCGCGGGTGCCGAGGGCGGCCGTCACGGACCGCAGGCCGTTATGGCCGTTGTCCCCGCCGCCCAGCTTGAGCCGGATGGAGCCGAAAGGGAGGTCAAGCTCGTCGTGCATGACCAGGATCTGCTCGGCAGGCAGCTTGTAGAACGCGCGCAACGAGGCCACGGCGCCGCCAGACAGGTTCATGAAGCTCAGCGGCTTCGCCAGCGTCACCGGGACGCCCCTGAGCCGGCCGTTCGCCGCCATCGCCCTGGATCGATCTCGCTTGAACGTAATACCGATCTGTTCGGCCAGCGCGTCGGCGCACATGAAACCGACGTTGTGGCGGTTTCCCGCGTACTCAGGACCTGGGTTACCCAGCCCTACTACGAGCCAGCGATCGTCGGCCATGGCCTGCTCGCCGCCAGAACCCTGCGGATGCGGCCGCAGCCAGCCGCGAGTGAGGTCAGCTAGCGTCCGCGGCCGTGTCACCGTTAGCCTGGCCGGCACTCTCGCCACCGCCAGCCTCCGCCGGCGGAGCGGCGCCCTCGGCGACGGCGCCAGGCTCAGCGGCCTCGGCGGCCTCGGGCTCAGCCTCACCGAGCTCGGCCTCGATCTGCTCGGCTGTCGGCGCCGCGATCACGTGCAGCACCAGCGCGTCCGCTTCCTCGTCCAAGGTCACGCCGGCGGGCAGGTTCAGGTCGCTCGCGTGCACCGAGTCGCCGACGTCCATGCCGTCGACGTTGATCTCGATGCCAGGCGGGATGTTGGTGGCCTCGGCGTCAACGGAGATCTGGATGAGCTGCTGGTCGAGCAGGCCACCGGGGACGATCTCGCCCACGATCGTGACCGGGACATCGACGGTGACCTTCTCGCCGCGCCTGACCACCAGCAGGTCGACGTGCTCAACCCAGCCCTGGATCGCGTGTCGCTGGATGGCCTTAGGCAGCGCCAGCTGGGCACCGCCGGGCAGTCCCTCGAGCCGGATCAGCACGTTAGGCGTCCTGAGCGCCATCAGCACCTCATGACCAGGCAGGATCAGGTGCTTGGGCTCGCTGTGATGCCCGTAGAGGACGGCGGGAACCTTGCCGTCGCGCCGGACCCGCCGGGAGGGGCCCTTGCCGAACTCCGTGCGCGGCGTGGCGTCGATACGTACCTCGGGCACTGTGGGACTCCTTGAGATGACAGAAAAATCCTTGCGAAGTCTACCCACCCTCGGGGGGCTCCGCCCCCCGAGTACCCCCCGAGCCCCAAAAACCGCCCCCCGAGTACCCCCCGAGCCCCAAAAACCGCCCCCCGAGCGCCAAAAACACCCCACAAACCCGATGCCGAGAACCGGAAACCGGGCTCACGGCGGCTGCGCCCCTCGTGAGTTAGCTCTGGCCGTCGAACAGGCTGGTAACCGAGCCGTCGCTGAAGACCTCGTTGATCGCCCTGGCGATCAACGGCGCGATCGACAGCACGGTGAGCTTGTCGAAGCGCTTCTCGTTCGAGATCGGCAGCGTGTTGGTGACGATGACCTCGCTGACCCGCGAGTTCTTCAGCAGGTCGACCGCAGGCCCGGACAAGACGGCGTGCGTTGCGGTCACTATGACCTGGGCCGCGCCCTCCTCGAACAGCGTCTCTGCCGCCTTCACGATCGTCTGGCCGGTGTCGATCATGTCGTCCACGACGATGCAGGTCCGCCCCTCGACCATCCCGACGACCTCGAGCACCTTGGCCTCGTTGGCGATGTCCGGGTCGCGACGCTTGTGGATGATCGCCAGCGGGCAACCAAGCCTGTCGGTCCACCGCTCACAGACCCGCACCCGGCCTGCGTCGGGCGCGACGACGGTCACGCGTGAGACGTCGAGCTTGTCCTCCAGGTAGCTGGCCAGGATCGGCAGCGCGAACAGGTGGTCCACCGGCCCGTCGAAGAACCCCTGGATCTGGGCGGTGTGCAGGTCAACGGCCATCAGCCGGTGCGCGCCTGCGGTAAGGAACAGGTCGGCCATCAGGCGGGCCGAGATCGGCTCGCGACCCCGACTCTTCTTGTCCTGCCTGGCATAGCCGAAGAACGGTGCGACCACGGTGATCCGCTTGGCCGACGCCCGCTTCAGGGCGTCCACCATGATCAGCTGTTCCATGATCCACTGATTGATCGGCGCGGTGTGGCTCTGCAGCACAAACGCGTCGGATCCGCGCACCGACTCGAGGAACCGCACGAAGATCTCGCCGTTCGCAAAGTCGTACGCCCTGGCGGGGGTGACCTCGATGCCCAGGCAGCCCGCGATCTCCTGGCCGAGTTCCGGATAACCGCGGCCGGAGAACAGCATCAGCTTCCGCTCGCTGGTCGCGGTCTTGCCCGTCACTTCAAATCTCCTCGCCCTGCTGGGCCGTCACCTGGGCCGTGAGGTGCGCGAACGGCCCAACCGTCGCATCAGGCATGATCTCCGCCGATTCACAAACCGACTGAATGACCGTCGCGCCCGCGCCGACGGTCGTGTCGCGCAGCAGGGCGCCCGGCCCGATGCGGGCTCCGGCTCTGATGACGGTGCGACCTTCTAGTTGCGTGCTCGGGCCAATCCGGGCGCCGGGCTCGATCTTCACGTCAACATCAATCCAGGTGGTGTTCGGATCGACGATCGTCACGCCGGCCGCCATCCAGTCACCGACCAGCCGCTCGTTGAGCACACGCCGGGTCCTGGCCAGCTGCGCCTGGTTGTTGACCCCCTGCACCTCGTCGAAGTCCTCGCAGCGCGCGGACCCGACCGGATGACCATCGGCGCGCAGGATCGCGGGGACGGCCGTCAGGTACTCCTCTCCGGCCGCGTTGGCCGCCGGCACGCGCTTGATCGCGTCCGCGAGCAGGTCGCCGTCGAAGGCGAATATGCCCGAGCTGATCTCACCGACCGCATGCTGCTCCGGGGTGGCATCCCTGTCCTCGACGATGTCGACGACCCGACCCGCCTGATCGCGGATGATCCGTCCGTAACCGGCCGGATCGGGTGCGACAGCCGTCAGCACCGTCACCGCCGACTCCGAGGCCTCGTGCTCGGCCGCCAGCGTGGCCAGCGTCCGGCCGCGCAGGAGCGGGGTGTCGGAGAAGACGACAAGAACTGTCCCTGGTATCGCGCCGACTGACTCGATCACGGTCCTGACGGCGTGGCCCGTGCCCCACGAGCCGTTACGCTCCTGGACGACCAGCGTCGCCTCGGGGCAGTGCTCCGCCGCGTACCGCGCCACCTGACCGTCCAGGTCGCTCACGACCAGGACGACCTGGCCGACGTTCAGCTCACGGACCGCAGCAAACACGTGGCCGAGCATCGCCCGCCCGCATACCTCGTTCAGCATCTTCGGGGTTGCTGTCCGCATCCTGGTGCCCTCGCCGGCAGCCAGGATGATCACGGCAGCAGGACCGCTCGAATTCACTCGACTCGGCTCCTCGATGTCGCTGCGGCAGCAGGGGACGTAGTCAAGATGTCACGCTCCCGACGTGCGCAGGATACCGTCCGGTTACTCATCTTCGCCCGGCCTCGGCAGCCGTTGACCGCCGGTGCCTCACTTGCCCTTGATGGTGACATGCGCCGGGATGCGCCGTCGGCCCGGACAACAGCAGCAGCCCAAGTCTGCTCGGCAGCATGCCCTCGGGCGCCCCGGTATCCGGCGTACCTCCATTTTTACCCCTTGGGCTCGCGCCGCGCCGGCTGGGCCACGGAGATACACCCTCCGGGGTTAGCGTTCTTGCGATGGGAACGACGACGGCTCCGCGTCTCAGTCCTCCGCTCCCGCGCGGTGTCCTCGGCGATGCCGAGCCCCCTGCGCACACCTGCTGACCTCGGTCGATCCCCTGATCGACGCCATCTACTCCACACGCTTCATGAACCCCAGCCGCACCCGAGGCCGGCCGCGAATCGGGTTCAGCCCGGCTGACCGGATCCCGGTAGGCTGTGCGAGACGCAGTCGCGTTCCCGGGTGGTCTAAGTGGCTAAGACGCGGTCCTTTGGAGTCCGAGATTGAAGGTTCGAATCCTTCCCCGGGAGCTAGATTTTCTCGCTCAAGGCTCCCTCGGCCGAATTATTTCTCGTCCTGCGCCATGGCGGCTGCCGCCAGTCCTTCTACTCTTCGGTAAAGTTCACTACTTCGCCGGACGTCGATGACCAGGCAGCCGCGATAGTTCTCGCCGGTGTTCTTCCTCACCGTCCTCGGGTTGTGATGCTTCAGTACCGGCCTGCGGAACTGATCGGCTGGTAGCTCCGTCAGCGCCTGCCAGAAGGCCTGGGCCCCGTTAACGTCCGCGCTCTCGTGAATGTAGACGCGGCAAATCAGGCGGTCCGAAGTTACGCCAGCGACTGCAAGGAAGCGCAAGAAGAACAAGATCAAATTTGGGTCGCTGTTGATGAAGGTGACCCGATCCGCTGGCCGATGCTGCTTACTCTTCGCTCCCTCGCACCAGTAGGCAACGGCGCCAGCGATCAGGACTTCCCTGTCGCTCAGCGCACCGACCTCCGCGATGGCCCGCTGGCGGGCGGCGTGTCTGCGGGCTTCTCGGATAGTGCGCAGCTCCGCCCAGTGCTGTGAGACGGCTTCCGCATTCCTCTGCCTGTAGGCGTCGTAACTGAGTCGTCCCTCCCTTGGCATGTCGCGCACCCAGAGCGACACGGAACCCTTCGACACTCCGAGCTGTCCCGCGATTTCTGTGTAGGTCATGCCCTGGCCGCGCAATTCTCGGGCCTTAGCGTGCAGGTCATCTTTCGCCCTGGGTCGGCGCGTCCACGTCGGAGGCGGAACACCGTGGAGAGCTTTGTCGAGTGTCTGGTTGCGGTAGACGCCGAGGATCTCTTTGATCTCGCGACGGGACTTGCCTGCGAGGCGGAGGGCGATCGCGCGCTCTCTTAACTCGGGAAATGCAATCTTCTGGGTCATACTCGAATGTTAGTGCGAGGCTCTGACAATCCGCGGGCGAGCATCGCCAACTTAATCCACCAGCGGGTCAAGCCGGCTGCCGCGAGACCGTGCGCATGTGCCAAGTTGCCACGGGTAGGGAAGCAAGAACTGACCGTTCGTCAGTGCGAGAGCGCTGGCCGCTTGCCGTAGTGTCACGAGGTCGCCGCGAAATGTTCGCCTAGACGTTGTACAACCTACGGTCACGTAGGTTACGGTTACGTAAGCGTATTCTGCATGAGCCCCTGCCCATGGTCGTGCGGACCGTCACCCATCAGTCAACTCAGCACTGAGTGCGAGGCGAGGATCCGATGACCACAACTGTTGACACCCCGACCGGGCCGGGGCCCGAAGTCACGAGGGGCAGAGCGCCCCTGAGCGACCTCAGCGACGAACCGAAGGGCACCTGGGAAAAGGTGCTGGTGGCCACGTTCGTCGCGATCCCGATGCTCGCCCTGCTCGCTGCCATCCCGCTGGCGTGGGGCTGGGGCCTGGGGTGGCACGACGTGATCATCGCGATCGCCTTCTACTACTTCACCGGTCTTGGCATCAGTGTCGGATTCCATCGCTACTTCACCCACCGGTCGTTCAAGGCCAAGCAGGGCCTTCGCATCCTGCTCGCGATCGCCGGATCAATGGCGATCGAGGGTCCGGTCCTGACCTGGGTGGCTGACCACCGGCGGCATCACAAGTACAGCGACCGGGACGGTGACCCGCACTCGCCGTGGCGATTCGGCGACGACTGGCGCGCGCTGCTGAAGGGCCTCGCCTGGGCGCACATCGGGTGGATGTTCGACGGTAACCACACCTCCAGGGAGAAGTTCTGCCCTGACCTGGTCGCGGATCGCAAGATCTCCTGGATCTCGAGGTATTTTCCGCTGCTGGTGGTGACTTCCCTGCTGGCTCCGGCGCTCATCGGGGGGCTCTGGGCTTGGTCCTGGCAGGGCGCGGTGACCGCGTTCTTCTGGGCCACGCTCGTGCGCGTGGCGTTCCTGCATCACGTGACCTGGTCGATCAACTCGATTTGCCACACTTTCGGCAAGGAGGAGTTCGAGGTCCGGGACAAGTCACGAAATGTCAATTGGCTGGCAATTCTTTCGTTCGGCGAATCCTGGCACAATCTCCATCACGCTGACCCAACGTGCGCCAGGCATGGCGCGCTGCGCGGGCAGATTGACACCGCGGCCCGGCTGATCTGGCTGTTCGAAAAGGCCGGATGGGCCTATGACGTCCGCTGGCCCGAGGAGGCCAAGCTGAGCGGCAAGCAGACCCGCACGCGTCGGCTTGGGGCGATGACCCGCCGGGCCCAACTCCAGCCGATTGGCCGACCAGAAGTCTGACGGACAGAATGGAGCAGTGACAAGTCAGCCGTCAGCTAGCAGCCGCAAGAGGATGACGGGTAAGGAGCGCCGCGCACAACTTCTGGATGTCGGACGGCGGCTGTTCGCCGAACGCGGCCTTGACGGCACTTCGATTGAGGAGATCGCCGCCAGGGCCGGCGTGTCAAAGCCGGTTGTGTATGAGCATTTTGGCGGCAAGGAAGGGCTATACGCCGTCGTCGTCGATCGTGAGGTTGAGCGGTTCCTGAACCTGGCGACCACCCTGCTGGACGGGGAGGACACCATGGCCAAGTTCGAGATCGCCGCGGTCGAACTGCTCAAGTACATCCAGGAGAACTCTGACGGCTTCCGGATTCTCGTCCGCGACTCCAACCCGACCTCCGGGTCGGGCACGTTCGCCAGCCTCATGGGCGACATCGCCAGCCAGGTCGAGCACATACTCGCTGACGTACTCAAGACCAGGGGATACGACCCGAAACTCGCGCCCATCTACGCGCAGATGCTGGTCGGGATGGTCGCCTCGGCCGGACAGTGGTGGCTGGATGAGCGCAAGCCGAAACTCGAAGAGATGGCTGCGCACCTGGTCAACCTGGCGTGGAACGGCCTGTCTCAGCTCGACCCGAAGCCGCGGCTGTCGTCCGAGGCCGTGCACGAACTGCGCAATGGCAAGTAGCGCAGCCCACCCGCGGCCAGCGGTCACTCCTCACGCCTTGCGGGCGACCACGAATACCCGCCGGAACGGGAAGACCGTACCGTAGGAGGCGGCCAGATACGCGGCCCGCACGCGCGCGCCGTACTCGGCGAGGAACTCGGCCGCGTCATCTTCACCGAGCACGCTCAGCACCGGCCGCAGCCCGGTGCCCTTGTACCACTCGGTCACCGGGTCGGGCCCGGTCAGCACGTGCAGGTACGTCGTCTCCCAGGCATCGACCCGCAACCCAAGCCCGGCCAGGACGTCGAGGTAGTCCGCCGGGTCGCCTGCCTGCCGGTTGAGCTGCGCTCCGGCCACCTTCTCGCGCCACCTGGGCGTGGCGGCCAGTTCGCGCAAGACCGCGTGACTCGGCTGGTCAAAGTTGCCAGGCAACTGGAACGCGAGCCATCCGCCCTCGGCCAGGTCCGCGGCCCAGCGCGGCAGCAGTTCCATATGGCCGGGAACCCACTGGAGCACCGCGTTGGAGACGATCACGTCGACGGGCCGGTCCGGCTTCCAGTCCACGACGTCGCCGACCCTGAACGCGAGCCGGCCTCCGCGCGTACCGGGCGCGGAGGAGT
>Ga0335074_10001667_pt1 | contig 30054 bp, 28 predicted proteins | sample Lox_Sample_23_FD_206715 | JGI IMG/M metagenome (GOLD analysis project Ga0335074, IMG submission 206715) | Soil microbial communities from Loxahatchee National Wildlife Refuge, Florida, United States - Lox_Sample_2.3 | ecosystem: Environmental > Terrestrial > Soil > Wetlands | place: USA... | reverse complement strand
GCTGCAGTGGTTCCTGTCCCGATCGTCCTATGGCCGGCTGGTCCGGGCCGTCGCTGACGACCAGGAGGCCGCGCAACTATCGGGTGCCGATTACCGGCACGTCTTTGGCATCGCGGCTGCGTTGGCGCTGGGCACCGTCGCGCTTGGTGGCATGGCCTACAGCATGTACTCCACTCTCGATCCCACGGCAGGCACCGACACGATCCTGCTGTTCGCCTTCGTCGCCGTGGTAATCGGCGGGCTCGGCTCGCTGTGGGGCACCCTGCTCGGTGGCATCGTGCTCGGCATTGCCCAGCAGATCGGCGCACAGATCAACATCTCAGACGAGCTTCTGGCGGGTTACCTAGTGTTCTTGCTGGTGCTCGTGCTGCGGCCGCAGGGCCTCGTCTCCAGAAGGGCGCAGTCGTGAGCATGGTCACCAAGGCCGGCCCGCGCGCGGCCGAGAGCTTCCGGGTCACGCGATCGCAGCGAAACGTGGTCTGGACCGGGGTCGGCGCGGTGGTCGTTGTGGTCGTGCTCGCCCTGTTCCCCTACCTGGTCTACTCCGGCACGACCAGCCTCATGGTTCAGGGGTTCATCGTGCTCACGCTCGCGAGCATGTGGAACCTGCTGGCCGGCTACGCCGGACTGGTATCGGTCGGCCAGCAGGGGTTCGTCGGACTCGGCGCGTACTTCGTCCTGATCTTCGCCTTGCACGGGCTTTCACCGTTCGTCGCACTGCCGGTCGCGGCGATCGCCTGCGGTGTGGCGGCGCTGCCGCTGTGGTGGCTGGTCTCCCGGCTCCGCAGCGGTTACTTCGCCATCGCCACCTGGGTGCTCGCCGCGACCCTCATGCTGTTCATCGAGCGGTTCAACTCGCTCGGCGGCGGCACCGGCCTGCCGGTGCCGGGCTTCACCGGGATGAGCCCGACACTACTCACTGCCTACACCTACTGGATCGGACTCGCGGTCACAGTGGCCGCGCTACTGGCCGTCTACCTGCTGCTGCGAAGCAGAGTCGGGCTGGTGCTCACCGCCATCCGCGACGACGAGGTGGCCGCGCGGAGTTCGGGGGCGCGTGTCGGGCTGGCCAGGCTCCTGGTGTTCGTGGTGGCAGGCGTAGGCTGCGGCGCCGCCGGGGCGGTGCTGGCCATCAGCCAGCTCCAGGTACAGCCGAGCGCGGACTTCAGTGTCTCGTGGACTGCTGAGATGGCGTTCGCGACGATCATCGGCGGGCTGGGCACGATCGAAGGGCCGATCATCGGCACCGTGGTGTACATGGTGCTTCAGCAGACGCTGGCTTCGTACAACGCCTGGTACCTGATCATCCTCGGCCTCGTCGCGATCCTCGTCGCGCTGTTCGCCCGCCGCGGACTATGGGGGCTGGTCGACGAACACCTGAGAGTACGGCTGTTCCCCGTCGGGTACTGGCTGCGCCTTGCCGGAGGTAACGACCGCTCTGGACGCGGGCGCTAGCGGCGTAGCGGGCGTTCCCGGTCTGACGGTCGGGTTGCCAGTTAGCCCTCGCCCCATACCTCGTGCGCGGTCTGCACGACGAGACGCAGCTTCGCGCGCTGCTCTTCCTGGGTGAGCACGTTGCCTTCGACGGTGGAGGAGAAGCCGCACTGCGGTGACAGGCATAGCTGGTCGAGCGGCACGAACCTGGCAGCTTCGTCGATCCGGCGCTTGATGGCGTCCGGGTCTTCAAGCTGGCCGCGCTTGGTCGTGACCAGGCCGAGAACGACCATCTTGCCCTTCGGCACGAACCGTAGCGGCTCGAACCCGCCGGATCGCTCGTCGTCGTACTCGAGGAAGAAACCGTCGACGTCAAGCTCACTAAACAGCGCCTCGGCCACGAAGTCGTAGCCGCCCGCGGCCGCCCAGGACGAGCGGAAGTTGCCGCGGCACATGTGAGTGGTGACTTTCATGTCTGCCGGGCGGGCCGCGATCGCGTTGTTAACCTGCCGGATGTAGCGCAGGTGCAGGTGCTCGGCATCCTCGCCGCGTTCGGCGATCTCGGCGCGCTGCGCCGGGTCGTTCAGGTACGCCAGGCTGGTGTCGTCCAGCTGCAGGTAGGTGCAGCCGAGCCTGGCGAGGCGCTGCACCTCCTCGGCATAAGCCGCGGACAAGTCTGCCCAGAACTGCTCCATGTCCGGGTAGACGTCGTGGTCGATGGAGGCAGGACCGCCGCGGTAGTGCACCATGTTCGGGGACGGGATGGTGAGCTTTCCGGTGACACCGCTTGCGGTAGCGGCCAGGTACCGGAAGTCATCCTCGAAGATCGTGTGATTCAGGTGGATCTTGCTGCCCACGTGCAAGGCGGCGGGGGTGAACTCGATCTCGCCGCCGGAGTTACGGAAGTGAACCGCCAGGTTGCCCGGTGCCTTGCTGATTCCGCCGAGCTGGTAGATGAAGTCCATGTGCCAGGACGCGCGTCGGAACTCGCCGTCGGTGGCCGACTGCAGGCCGACGTCGGACTGCATCTTGACTGCATCCGTGATCGCCGCGTCCTCGACGGCGCGCAACTGCGCGGCGTCGATCCGGCCAGCTGCGAAGTCGTCGCGGGCGGCCAGTAGCTGAGCGGGGCGGAGCAAGCTGCCGACGTGGTCGGCGCGGAACGGCGGCGTGGTGCGCATGGGGGTCAGCATCCTCTTTCTGGTCAGGTTCAGTGCACGTGCCCGGAAGCGGATGGCTGAACCGGGAAGCCAGTGTAGTTCTCTGCCAGCGACGTGGCCGCCGCAGTCGAACTCACTACGTAACGCAACTGCGAGAGCTGCAGCTGCGCGTCCATCTCGTCGGAGCCCGGCGAGCGGTGCAGCATCGTCGTCATCCACCAGGAAAAGTGCGTGGACCGCCAGACCCGGTCCAGGCAGGTGGCCGAGTAGGCGGCGGCGGGCTTCTCGTCGCCGTGCAGCAGGGCGTCAAGGGCCGGTGCGAGAACGGCCACATCGGCGAGTGCGAGGTTGAGTCCCTTCGCGCCGGTCGGCGGCACAATGTGGGCGGCGTCGCCGGCCAGGAACATGCGGCCGAAGCGCATCGGCGCGCTGACGAAGCTGCGCATTGGAGTGATGCCCTTGTCCAGGATCGGGCCGCGGTCGAGCGTCCAGCCCGGCAGCTCGAACCGGCGGCTGAGCTCCGCCCAGATGCGATCGTCCGGCCAGTCCCTGAGGTCGGCATCCGGGGCGACTTGCAAATACAGCCGGCTGATCGACGGACTGCGCAGGCTGTGCAGGGCGAAGCCGTCACGATGGTGTGCGTAGATCAGCTCATCTGTCGACGGCGGCACGTCCGCGAGAATGCCGAGCCAGGAGTACGGGTAGTCACGCTCCCAGGTGGTCAGCAGGCCGGCCGGGATCGCCGGGCGGCAGATGCCATGGAATCCGTCGCAGCCTGCAATGGCATCGCACTCGACCTCGCGCCGGACGCCGCTGGCATCGGTGTAGCTGAGCCTCGGACTGCCGGAGTCGAGGCCGCCGACGGCGGTGTCGGTGACGCTGAACTCAATCGCGTCATCGCCGCCGTCGGCAAGCCTGCGCGCGATCAGGTCCTTGACTACCTCGGTCTGCGCGTAAACCGTGACCGTCCGGCCGCCGGTCAGCCCGCGGAAGTCGATGTGGTGACGCTCTCCGTCGAACTGCAGGTAGATCCCGCCGTGCTCGAGACCCTGACGGTCAAGCCGGGCGGCAAGGCCGGCCTCGCGCAGCAGCGCGACGCTGCCATCCTCGAGCACGCCAGCGCGTTGCCGCGCCTCGCAGTACGCCCGGCTGCGGAGCTCCACGAGGACGGAATCGATGCCGCGCAGCGCAAGCAGGTGCGAGAGCAGGAGTCCGGCAGGACCAGCACCGACGATGCCTACCTGGGTGCGAGCTCGCATCTTCGTCAGGCGCCCGGCCGAGCCGCTTAGAACGGGTAGGGCGCGATGTCGCCGCGGATGGTCACCCAGCGCGTGTCGGTGAACGCGTCGAGGTTTGCGGTTCCGCCGAACCGTGCTCCGGTGCCCGACGCGCGAATGCCGCCGAACGGGGTGTTCGGCGCGTCATCGACCGTCTGGTCGTTGATGTGCACGATCCCCGTCGGAATCTGCCGGGCTAGCTCAAGGCCGTGCATCACGTCTTTCGTCAGGATGCCAAGCGACAGGCCGTACTCAGAGTCGGCCGCAAGCTTGGCCACCTCGTCGGCTGTGCTGAAGCGGATGACGGGGGCGACCGGCCCGAACACCTCGTTCGCGTACGCGGGCATCGCGGGCGCCACGTCGGTCAGCACGGTAGGCCGGTAGAACAGGCCCTCATAACTGCCGCCCGCGGCGAGGGTAGCCCCGGCCTGGACGCTGTCGGTCACCAGGCTGTGCACCTTGTCCCGCTGTCGTTCGTCGATGATGGGGCCGACCGCGACCTGGCCGGATGCGGGGTCGCCGACCGGCAGGTGGCTGGCCTTGGCGGCGAGCCGGGCGACGTAGTCGTCGTACACCGACTCGTGCACCAGGTGCCGGCCGGTCGTCATGCAGATCTGTCCCTGATGCAGGAACGAGCCCCATGCACCGGCAGCCGCCGCCTTGTCCAGGTCGGCATCGGCGAGCACGATCAGGGCAGAGTTGCCGCCGAGTTCCAGGTGCACGCGCTTGAGCTGCTGCCCGGCGAGGGCGCCGACCCGGCGGCCTGCCGCGGTGGATCCGGTGAACGAGATGACACCCGTTCTCGGGTCGGTGATGAGCGCCTCGCCGACGTCGGGACCACCAGGAAGCACGTGCAGGAGGCCCTCAGGCAGGCCGGCCTCCTCGAAGACGCGGGCCAGAACGACTCCGCCGCACACCGCGGTACGGGGGTCGGGCTTCAGTACCACGGCGTTGCCGAGCGCGAGCGCGGGCGCGACCGACCGGATGGCCAGAATCTGCGGGAAGTTGAACGGCGAGATGACACCGACGACGCCGACCGGTACCCGCTCGGCGAAGCTCAGGTGCGGCTGCTCGCTTGGCAGCAGTTCGCCGTACGGCCGGGACGGCAGTGTGGCCGCTTCGAAAATTTCCTCGGTCGCCACGTGCGTTTCGAACTGAGCCGCAGGCGGGATCTTGCCGCCCTCCCTGACGCTCCAGTCCTCGATCTCCGCCGCACTCGCCAGCCAGATCTCTCCGGCCTTGCGCAGGATTGCGGCCCGCTGGGTGTACGGCAGCGCTGCCCAGGCAGGCTGGGCAGCGGCCGCGGCCGCAGCCGCTGCGGAGATGTCAGACACTGACGCGATCCCGACGCGGGCTAGCTCCCTGCCGGTGGCGGGCTCGATGACCGCCGCCTGGCCGCCGCCGGGTTCGTGCCAGCCGGCCGAGAAGGCCTTGCCAAACCAGATCGATTGGTCCAGCAGAGTCAACGGGACCCCCTTTGGGAGGTTCGACAGGTGGCGCGGGGCCGCCACAACAGGGATTTTCTGCCTGTGCGCTTCACGCACAACAGTTACATTCCCGAACAGTGAAAATCTTGGCGCGCCGGCCGCCGGGTGTCAACGTCGCCGCGGCCCTGGCTGGAGTACCGCAGTGGCGAGTGTCGTCAGCATCGCCTGCCGCTCCGTTCCGCTGGCGCGCCACTGCGTGCGCTGATGCATACAGCGCGGACCGCTGACGCACACCAGGTAGCCGCCGAAGCGGCACCCGAGGTACGCCAGCGGAGTCCGCGCTGTCGCTAACTGCTGTTTTGCTACTTCTTGTTGGTCCACCAGGCTCCGGCGCCGCAGACAAGGCCAATGACGATCCCGGCGATTCCGCGGAAGACGTGGCCACCGTGCTTCACGTGGCTGCCGGAGTCCAGGAATGACGGTGCCGCGCCGGCTATCCATAGGATGCCCAGGATAAGCGCGATGACGGCGATGACCGCGAGAACGATCACCAGCGTGCGCTTGGAGCCGCCGGTGGTGGACAAGCTTTCTGAAGTCACAGTTCCTCCTTGGGAGCTGGCCGCCTATGACAAGCGAAGGGCACGGCGTTACCAGCGATGATTTACGACCGGCACGGTACTACCGGTTGCCAGCCGGACGGGGCGAAATAACTACAAAGAGTGCAAAAATTTGGCATGCGAAAGTGCGTCAGGCCGATTACGGCTGCCAAACCATCAGGACAAGGATCACCAGCCAGATCAGGTTGACTACGCCGCCCATCGCGGCGATGCGGCCGCGCTCCACTGAGGCGACGTGAGCGGCCAGGACAGCTTCGCCGGCAGGCTGACTGGCGCCCGCCGGTTCGGGCCCGGTTGTTGCTGCATCCGTGGTCTCGGACACGGCGGGCGCCGCGCCGGGCGGGACACCGCTGTCGTCCGCGGATCCCTGCGCCGGCACCCCGGCGGGCGAGATCGCTTTGATGGCCCGGCGCTGATCGCGGATGACGAGCGCGAGCAGCACGATGGCAACCACGAACAACGTCATGGCAACCGTCAGCCACGGCCGCGAGAAGTCATGCTTCTGCTCGGCGAGCACGAGGCCGACGATCAGCACCAGCAGGGAGCCGAGTGTGAAGATCACAGTGATGCGGCTGAGGTAGCGCAGGACCGCGACATCACGCAGCCGGATGTAGCGGGGCGTAGAGGAAATAGCCAGCGCGACCGGACCGATCGTGAAAATGGCGAATCCGATGTGCAGCCAGAGCACAAGCCGGTCGGTGAACGACATGCAGGTGATCCTAGGCCGTGCAGAAGTTGGCAGCCGCCCTAACACACATGCCGGTCAGTGTGTTGCCGTGCGGGCGACCTGACTACCTAGCGTCCTGACTACCTCGTGTACTGGCTACCTGGCGTACTGGCGCCGTGTCCTGAGGAAGTCCGTCACCACGTACTCGCCGAGACTGTCTGGCAGTGCCCGCAGCACGCGCCCGCCGTTCCGCCTGGCTACCTCGTCGACGAACGCGGACAGCCGCTCGTCGTCCGCAAGCATGAAGATGTTCATCGAGGCTCGCCGCCTGGTCATCTTGTCGACCTCTGCCAGCGTGAGCTCCAGCGTCTCCGGCGACGGCGGCCAGTCGAACCAGAACCGGCCGTCGCGTCGCAGATGCGCGGTCGGCTCACCATCGGTGATGACCATCACGACGGGGCTGTGCTCAGGCCGGCGGTCCAGGAACCGGCCGGCCAGCACCAGTGCATGGTGCAAGTTGGTGCCTTGCACCATGTCCCAGCTCAGTCCGGCGAGCTCGGTCTCGCGGAGTTCCCTGGCGTAGTTCGAGAACCCGATGACTTGTATCGCGTCTTGCGGATACTGCGTCCGCACAAGCGCATGCAGTGCCAGCGCGGTCTGCTTCGCGGCTCCCCAGGTGCCGCGCAATGCCATCGAGTACGACAGGTCCACCAGCAGGCAGACGGCCGCCGATGCGCGCCGGTCGGTCTCGCTCACCTCGAAGTCCTCGACCGAGAGGCGGACGCGGCGTCCCCGTGGGCTCACGCCTGCGGCAGGCGTGGCGGACGTCCCCGGCGGCCGGTACGCCTGCCTGAGCAGTGCGTTCCGCACCGTCGCAGCGGCATCGATAGCCTGCTCGTCGCCGAACCGCCACGGTCGCGTGCTTCCGGTGTACTCGCCGGCCTGCCCGGCGTCGCGCTGGTCGTGATCGCCAGTTCCGCCGTCTGGTAGCTGTGCGAACACCTTCTTCAGTGCCGTCTGGCCGAGCCTGCGCACAGCTTTCGGCGTCAGCTCCAGCTTGCCGTCCGTGCGCTGCAGGTAGCCCTGCTGCTCGAGTTCCCGCTCGATTTGCCGCAGCGCCTCCATGTCGTCGACTGCCTGCCGGCCGAGCGCGCGGCGGATCGCCTCTTCATCGACGTCGTCGAGCCGCGCACCCGGATAGTCCTGGCGCAGTGCATCCTCGAGGTCAGCCAGGTCGGCGAGTTCGGCCAGCGCCGCGGTCGCGTCGCTGAGACCGAGCGGATCACTGCCGGTCATTCCCGGCTGGGGCAAGCCCTGGTCCATGTCGGGCCGCCTGGTACGCAGGGCATCGCCGAGCCGGGCCATCTCAGCCGCGAGGCCCGCGTCCTCGAGTGCCTGTGCCATCAGCTCAGACAGTTCGTCTCGCTGAGCGTCGGTCAGCGAGTCGAGCAGGCGCTGCGCCGCGGACATCCGCCGGACCAGAGCGTCGACGAGCTCTTCCAGGTTGGCCGGGGAGTCCGGGAACATGTCGCCGAACTGGCTCATGAAGTTGTCGAAGTCCTGCTGGGTATGCTCCCCGCGCGCGTCGGCGTCAAGCATCTCGTTCAGCGCGCTCATCATGTCCTTGACGCGCTGCAGCGCTTGCGGGTCAGGATTGGACAGTGCCTGCCGCAGGCCGGCGAACTGGCTGTCCAGCACCTCGCTGCGCAGCAGCGACTTCAGCTCCTCGAACGTTGCGCGCGCCGCTGCCGATTGCCACTCGTAGTCGGCAAGCTGCCTGATGGCCTGGGCAGTATCCGATGGCAGGGCGTCTAGTTCAGCCTCGCGCATCCGCGCGGAGTCGTCAGGGTTCGGGAACAGCTCGGCGCGTTCCTGGCCGATTGCGGTGTCCAGCAGCGACCGGACCTGATCGAGAATGCCGTCCAGGCGGCCGCGGCCGCGGATCTCGCGCTGCCGTTCCCGCACCCGGCGGAGCAAGTCGTCGAGCCCGCGGTGGCCGGACATGCCGCGCCGCAGCAGGTCCCGGAGGGCGCTGGCCGGATCGGTGCCGTCCAGCACCGATTCGCCCAGCGCATCGACCGCGCCGCGGACGTCATACGGAGGCTCAAGCGGATCCGGCCCACCCGTGTAGGGGCCGTAGCGGTAACCGCTCACGCCCGCTCACCTCCTTGTGCCGAGATTGGTGCGCTCAGGTCCGGTACACCGCCCCGCCGTCGACAGAGTCCTTCGACAGGCGTCGCATCAAGTACAGGCCCTCGAGCGCGAACTCCAGTGCGGCGGCGGCCTGCCCGAGCGACTCGCCGCCTTCCATCCTGAGCCGGTCCATAATCCTGGCCAGTCCCGGCACTTCGCCGATCCGGCGCAGCAAGTCCGCGGCTGGCACCAGGTCCCCGGTCTCGACCACACCGTCGTCGGCGAACCTCGCCAGCAGGCCGGAAAGGTCGGCGTTGCCGAGGAGCGCACGGAACGTGTCACTACAGGCGCGCCGCAGCAAGTGGTCAAGCACCTCCTGCTCGCGGCCCTCCTCGCTGACCTCGAACTCGACCTTCCCGCGCAGCGTGCTGATCACCGACGGCAAGTCGCATACCCGCGCCACCGGCTGATCCTCGCCGGTGATCGCTGCCCGCCGCACCGCGGAAGCGGCGACGGCTTCGGCGGCGGCGATGGCGAATCGCGCCGACACGCCGGACCGGGAATCGACAGCGGGCGAGGCCCGCACCAGCCGGGTAAACCGCGCGATCACCTGCACCAGGTGGACGGGAACGACGGCGCCCGGGTCAGCCCCGTCCCATGCGATCTGCGCTTCCTGGTCAATCAGAGCCAGTTCGGCGTCCAGCGAGATCGGGTAGTGCGTGCGGATCTCTGCCCCGAACCGGTCTTTCAGCGGCGTGATGATCCGGCCGCGGTTGGTGTAGTCCTCCGGGTTCGCGCTGGCAACGAGCACAAGGTCGAGCGGCAGCCGCAGCGCGTAGCCGCGTACCCCGATGTCGCGCTCCTCCAGCACGTTCAGCAGCGACACCTGAATCCGCTCCGCGAGGTCAGGCAGCTCGTTCAGGCAGAAGATGCCCCGGTTAGTGCGCGGCAGCAAGCCGAAGTGGATTGTCTCCGGGTCGCCGAGCGTCCTGCCCTCGGCCACTTTAACCGGGTCGATGTCACCGATGAGGTCGCCGACGCTGGTGTCCGGCGTCGCTAGTTTCTCGCCGTAGCGGTCGGTGCGCGGTCGCCAGGCGACGGCAAGGTCGTCGCCCTGCTCGGCGAGCAGTCGCTGGCACCGCGCGCAGGCCGGGGAATACGGGTGGTCATTGATCTCGCAGCCGGCCACCACGGGGGTCCAGTCATCAAGCAGGCCTGTCAGCGTCCTGATGAGCCTCGTCTTGCCTTGGCCGCGCTCGCCCAGCAGGATTACGTCGTGGCCGGCGATGATGGCTCGCTCCAGGTGCGGCAGCACTGTCTGGCCGAAGCCGATAATGCCGGGGAATGCGTCTTCGCCTGCCCGCATGTGCTCGAGCAAGTTGTGCCGCAGTTCCTGCTTGACAGTGCGAAGCTGATGCCCGCTGGCACGTAGTTCGCCAAGCGTGCTGAGCTGTGGCGGGGGCGCGGCGGGCGGCTGGGCGGATGCGGGCTGTTTGCGAGTCGTAGGCTGCACCATTCGACACTATGTCGAGACACTCCGTGCTTGCATCTTGGGAGGCGTGTATGGCGGATCCCCGCCCGGCTCTCGCCGTGGACATCGGCGGGACGAAGCTCGCGGCGGGCCTGGTCGAGCCGGCCGGCCGCGTGCTTAGCTGGTCAGTTGTCCCCACCCCATCCGGGGTGGACGCCGAGCAGTTGTGGCGCACCCTCGATGCGCTGATCACTGACGTCCTGGCCGGCCGCGACGCGGCCGACCTGGCCGGCTGCGGATGTGGCTGCGGTGGCCCGATGAAGTGGCCATCAGGCGAGGTGTCGCCGCTGAACATCCCGGCGTGGCGCGACTTCCCGCTGCGCAAAAGACTGACCGAGCGACTGCACGGCATCACGGTACGGGTGCACAACGACGCGATCTGCCTGGTGGCCGCTGAGCACTGGCGAGGCGCAGGACGGGGCCGGGACAACGTGCTCGGCGTGGTTGTGTCGACGGGCGTCGGCGGTGGCCTGGTGCTAGATGGCAGGCTCATCGAGGGCGCGTCTGGTAACGCCGGGCACATCGGCCACGTGGTCGTCGATCCTGACACCGGCCCGCTGTGCGGCTGCGGCGGGCGCGGCTGCGCGGAAGCGATCGCGCGCGGGCCCGCACTGGTGGCATGGGCTCAGGCTGAGGGCTGGCGCCCCGAGCAGGCCGACGCAACCGCGAAGGACCTGGCTACCGACGGGGCACTCGGCCATCCGGTCGGCGTGGCCGCGATGCGCCGGGCTGGCCGCGCCCTGGGCATTGCGATCGCATCCGCTACCTGCTTGTGCGACCTGGAGGTCGTCTCCGTCGGCGGCGGACTTTCGCAAGCCGGGCCGCTGCTGTTCGACCCGCTGGAGGAGGCGCTGCGTGCGCACACCAGGCTCGGGTTCGCCCGCCAGGTCACCGTGGTGCCGGCCGCGCTAGGCCAGAGCGCCGGCCTGGTCGGCGCGGCAGCGCTGATCTTCGCCGCGGACCGTTACTGGGCTGCTGACTGACCACCTGTCCAGAACCGGTCGCCGCTGCTGCGCTGGCCTGGTGCGACAATTCAGACGTGAGTTCATCGGTAACGGCTGCGCCGCACGCCGATCCGCCGGTACGGCCTGCGGACGTGGTGGCGGCGCGTGCCACCCTGCAGCCGATCATCAGGCAGACGCCGCTGCTGGAGTCGAGTGCGCTGTCCGCGCTCGTCGGCGGCCCGGTCTACCTGAAGTGCGAGAACCTGCAGCGAGGCGGGTCGTTCAAAGTTCGCGGCGCCTACCTGCGAATCGCGCGGCTGAGCGCTGCTGAGCGGGCCCGCGGTGTCGTCGCGGCGAGCGCCGGAAACCACGCCCAGGGTGTCGCGCTGGCGGCGGCCGCGCTCGGGACGCAGGCCACCGTGGTGATGCCGGCCGCCGCACCGCTGCCCAAGGTTGCCGCGACCCGGTCCTACGGCGCCGAAGTCGTGCTGCACGGCGCCAACGTCGAGGACGCGCTGGCGATGGCGCGGCAACTTGCAGACGAGACTGGGTCGATATTCATCCACCCGTTTGACCATCCTGACGTCGTCATAGGCCAGGGCACCATCGGGCTTGAGATCGCCGAGCAGTGCCCGGACGTGCGCACGATTGCGCTGCCGGTGGGCGGTGGCGGGCTCGCCTCGGGCATCGCCGTAGCCGCGAGCGAAGTGCTGCCTGGCGCCCGGGTGATCGGCGTCCAGGCTGAGGCGGTCGCTTCGATGCCTGGCTCTATCGCGGCAGGACATCCGGTCACCGTCACACCGTCGGCGACGATGGCAGACGGGATCGCGGTTGCCCGTCCAGGCGAGCTGACCGTTTCGCTACTTGCCCGCGAGCACGCGCATATCGTCACGGTGACCGAGGAAAACCTGTCCCGCGGGCTGCTGCTCTGCCTGGAGCGAGCCAAGCAGGTCGTCGAGCCCGCAGGGGCTGCCGGAATTGCGGCGATACTGCAGCACCCCGCATTGTTCGAGCCGCCAGTCGTGATCGTGCTGTCCGGCGGCAACATCGATCCGCTGCTGCTGTCCAAGGTGCTGCGGCACGGCCTGTCCGCGGCCGGCCGGTTCCTGGCCTTCCGGTGCAAGCTGCCTGACCAGCCTGGCGCGCTGGCAACCTTGCTGATGGAACTTGCCGCCCTCGGCGCCAACGTGCTGGATGTCGTGCATGAGCGGGTAACCGCTGACCTGCGGGTCAACGAGGCAGAAGTCAGCTTGCACCTGGAAACCAGGGGACCTGAGCACACCGACTCGGTGATCAGCCAGTTGCGGAAGTCCGGCTACACGCTGCTGTTCGGCTAGCCGGACTGTATTTCCCGGAGGCGCAGAACTACCAGGGGCTGCTGGCTGAGCGGGCCTGCTGGTCGAGCCAGCGCTGTCTGATCACGATCGTCCTGGCCAGCTTGTCGTGCAGGCACTGAGCTTGCGGGTCGAACAGCGGCAGACCGGTGTCGACGAGCCAGAGCAAGCCGCCAGGGATGTTGAACGGACCCGGCAGCAGCAGGCACGCGACGGGGCCGACAAGGAACGCCACGGCGCGGATCCCGGCCGCGCGGACCCCGATCGCGGAGCGGTCCGCAGCAGTGACTACCCGGGTGCCGAGCGCCCGCTTGCCGATGGTGGCTCCCCAGGCAGCGTGCTGGACCCAGTAATAAACCAGCGCAATGCCGAACATGGCGAGGAACCAGAACAGCAGCGCACGCTGGTTTGACGGATTACGGAGAATGCCGTCGACGGCGGCTTGGGCGTCGGGCGAGTTCGGATCGGTGTACTGAGTGGCGACGGCCTGCAGCTGACGCCATATCGCCAGCAGCGGGGAAATGAACGCAATAGTGGCAGCGGCGAAGATGATGATCCAGTCCAGGACCGTGGCGAGCAGCCGTTCCCATGGCGCCGCGATCGCTGGGTCGCGACGGGCCGCTGGTCCGAAAGCACCGCGTGCGCCGTATCCGGGCTGCTGGTACTTGGCCTGGCGCCCGGCCAGCTGCGGGGGACCGAATGCCGGCCGGCTAGGCGCGAGCCCCGGCTGCGGCGCTCCGTACCGCGGCTGACCTGGCTGGGGCGGCGCCAGATATGCCTGCGGCACTGACCCGCCGGTATCCAGGTACGGCGACGGAGCGGCCGGCTGATCAGCCGCCGTTCCGGTCTCGTCATGCTGCGTCATGCTGACGGTAATCCCTTGTGCGGCCGGTCAGGGAGGCCGCGCCCGGCGCGTCGGAGCGGCTGCCGAGTCCGCCGGGTCGGCTTCGCCCCGCTACCAGGCGCCTGCCTGCTGCCGCGAGAGCTGGTAATTCTTCTTGATGACAACTGTATGCGCGGCTTTATCGTGCAGGCACTGCCTGCGCGGGTCCCAGGTCAGCCAGAGCTCGTTGACCAGGGCGAACAAACTGCCCACCAGCGCACCAACGGGACCAGCGCGTAGACGGCAGCGCGGCCCGTAGCCCGGCTGCGGGTAGGTCGGGTATGCCTGGCTGGCCGGCGTGCCGTACGGCTGGGTCTGTCCGTAGGCCGGGTACGCCTGAGCCGGCGTGCCGTACGCCAGGCTCCGGGAAGCTCGGGTACGCATGGCTGGCAGCCGGATCGGGCAGCTGGCCTCCGGCCGCGCCGGAATCCTGTGGCTGATTCACCCGGTCATGATGTTCTATCGGGTAAGCCGGTGCATAGCCGTCGGCACGGGCAGCACATCACAGGTTGCCGCGGCGCTCCTGCTCGCGCTCGATCGCCTCGAACAGTGCCTTGAAGTTGCCTTTGCCGAAGCCCTGGGAACCGTGCCGCTCGATGAGCTCGAAAAAGACGGTCGGCCGGTCCTGCACGGGCTTGGTGAAGATCTGCAGCAGGTAACCGTCCTCGTCGCGGTCGGCGAGGATCTTCAGCTCGTGCAGTTCGCCGAGCGGCACCCTGGTGTCACCGACCCACTCGCCGAGCGTCTCGTAGTAGCTGTCCGGCGTGTCGAGGAACTGCACGCCTGCCGCCTTCATGCCACGGACCGCCCCGACGATGTCGTCAGTGGCCAGCGCCAGGTGCTGGACGCCGGGCCCGCCGTAGAACTCGAGGTACTCGTCGATCTGTGACTTCTTCTTCCCGGCGGCCGGCTCGTTGATGGGGAACTTGACCTTGCGGCTGCCGTCGGCGACGACCTTGCTCATGAGGGCGGAGTACTCGGTGGCGATATCGTCGCCGACGAACTCCTTCATGTTCGTGAAGCCCATCACCCGGTGGTAGAACTCCACCCACTGGTTCATCCGGCCCAGTTCAACGTTGCCAACGCAGTGGTCGATCTCGGTGAAGAACGGACCGGTCGGCTCAGCAGTCAGGGGCGAGGCGGCAACGTAGCCGGGCAGGTACGGGCCTGCGTAGTCATTCCGCTCGACGAACGTGTGCCGGGTGTCGCCATAGGTGGCAATCGCTGCCAGTACGACCTTGCCGTGCTGGTCGGAGACTATCTCGGGCTCGCGCAGGCTCCGCGCGCCATGCTCAAGCGCGTAGTGCCAGGCCGCGGTCGCGGACGGCACATTGATGGCGAGATCGATGACGCCGTCGCCGTGCGCGCCCACGTGCGCGCCTAGCTCTGTGCCAGCGCGCACCGGCCCGCGGACGACGAACCTTGCGTTGCCGGACTCCAGCACATATGCCGACTCGTCGCGGCAGCCAGTCTCAGGCCCGCGGTAAGCGACGCACCGCATGCCGAATGCCGTCGAGTAGAAGTGCGCCGCCTGGCGAGCGTTGCCAACGGCGAAGACTGCCGCATCCATCCCGTTGACGGGGAACTCATCCGCCGCCAGGTGCTGTGCGTGCTCTACCTCTGCTGTCATCGCCTTGCTCCCTCGCCAGTGGTCGACTAGCAGCCCAGGCCAGCAGCATCTGCCCGCAAGTCAGGATGCGCAACCCTGTCGATATGTGCTAGGCAATATGCTCAGCACTAGCGTGACTTCGCTGGCCTACTTGTACAGGTTGTAAGGACATTAACCGCGATGATTGATGACCTCGACGGGCGGCTGATCGGGCTCCTGAAGGCCGAGCCGCGGATCGGCGTGCTCGAGGCCAGCAGACGGCTTGGCGTGGCGCGAGGGACCGTCCAGGCGCGGCTCGACCGGATGCAGGCCCGCGGTGTCATCACTGGCTACGGCCCGGACATCGAGCCGGCCGCGATCGGCTATCAGGTAATGGCGTTCATCACTCTGGAGATCAGGCAGGCCGGCGGGCACGACCCGGTGGCTGAGCGGCTAGCAGCGATCGCCGAGGTACTGGAGGCGCACACCATTACCGGTGCGGGGGACATGCTGTGCCGGGTCGTCGCCCGCGGCAATGCAGACCTCCAGCGAGTAATCGACTCGATCGTCGGGCTCGATGGCGTTGTCAGGACCTCAACGGTCATCGTGCTGGACAGCCCGCTACCGCACCGGGTACTACCGCTCGTCCGCGCGGCGGCTAGCCACGACGAGAGCTAGCTCGTGGCGTCGGCCGGGGCCGCGTCTGCGAGCTGGAGCGCCACATCCAGCACCGCTCTCTTCAGCTCGTCCGGATCGGCAGCCCGGTCCTGGTAGTGCATGCAGCAGAAGCTGACAGACATCAGGCACGATGCGGCCCTGACCTGCTCGTGAACCGCGGCGCCTGGTTCAGTCAGCAAGTCAACGAGCATGTCTAGCCGCTCCCGGAACAACTCACCCCGTTCCTTAGCGGACGCCAGGGAGCTGACGGCGGCCTGGTTCTGGTGGAGCAGCCGGAACACCGCGGTCCCGTTAGCGATGATGTCCAGGTAGCGGCGGACGATCTCAGCCCTGGTGGCCGCTGACCGAGGCTGTTGCTTGCCCCATGCGATGAGCTCGTCGACCTCGGCCACGTAGTCCTCGACGAGGCTGCGGACGATATCTTCCTTCGACTTGAAGTAGTAGTACAGCGCCGCCTTGGTGACGCCGAGCCGCTCGGCGATTTCCCGGAGCGAGGTCTTCTCGTAGCCCTGCTCGGCGAATAGCTGCAGGGCAAGCTCGCGCAGTCGCGATCTGGTGTCCCGACCGCGATCGTGGCGGTGCTCGTCGATGCTGGCCATGTGGATGCTGGCCTCGTCGTTGCCGGAACGATCGAAGCCGGCCCCCGTGATGCTGGCACCGCGGACGTTGTCTGGCATGACCTCGCGCGTTTTTCCTTTCGCCGGCCTGGGTAATTTACTTGACGGCCGGTTAGTAGCAAGCCTAGCCTATTGCTCGACTGGATACTAGCCGGTCGGCAAGTAAGTGTGAAGCGCCGCTGACTACGGGCGTGCGCACGTTCCGAGAGCGCGGAGCAAGGAGCCCCTTTCGTGACCGACAACCAGGCTGCGCTGGCAGCAAGCGATGTGCCAACCGGCCCGCGGCGAGAGATCCTCATCGTCCTGCCCGGCCTGCTGCTGACGCTCATCATCGCGATGCTCGATCAGCTAGTCGTCTCGACGGCGCTGCCGCGCATCGTCGGCGATCTCGGTGGCTTGAACCACCTGGCCTGGGTGGTGACGGCCTACATTCTCGCCTCGACGATCACCACGCTGTTCTACGGCAAGCTCGGCGACATGTACGGCCGCAAGCGGTTCCTCATGATCGCGATCGTGCTGTTCTTGATCGGCTCGGCGCTCTCCGGCCTGGCGCACTCGATGGACCAGCTCATCGCATTCCGCGCGCTGCAGGGCCTCGGCGCCGGCGGCCTGATGGTCGGTGCCATCGCCACCATCGGTGACATGGTCTCGCCGCGGGAGCGCGGTCAGTACATGGGCTACATGATGGCCGCCATGATGCTGGCCATGATCGCGGGACCCCTGGTCGGTGGCTACATCACGCAGCACTGGTCGTGGCGGTGGATCTTCTACATCAACATGCCGATCGGCGGCGCGGCACTGGTCTACCTGTGGGCGACGCTGCACCTGCCGCGTAAGCGGGTCGAGCACAAGATCGACTATCTCGGCGCGACGGTGATCGCCATCTTCTCCACCGCTGTCGTGCTCCTGACAAGCTGGGGCGGCAGCCAGTACGCGTGGGGATCCTGGGAGATCATCATGCTCGCCGTGATCTCGGCGCTGTCGCTGGGCGCGTTCTTCCTGGTCGAGTCAAGGGCCGCTGAGCCGATGCTGCCGCTGCACGTCTTCACCAACCGCAATTTCTCGCTCGCCTCGGCGATGAGCCTGCTGCTCGGAATGGCCATGCTGGGAGCGCTGACGTTCCTGCCGCTCTACCAGCAGACAGTGCAGCACCTCTCACCCACCGGCAGTGGCCTGATGCTGATCCCGCTGATGCTCGGGTCCACTGTGACCTCGCTCATCTCCGGCCAGGTGACGAGCAAGACTGGCCGCTACAAGATCTTGCCGATCGTTGGTGCGGTGATCATGACGGCCGGCCTCTTCCTGCTGACGAACCTGAGCGTGGATACCAGCCGGCTCACAGCTGCGCTCTACTTCGTGGTACTTGGCGTCGGCATGGGCTTCCTGATGCAGATCACCTCGCTGATCGCGCAGAACAGCGTGCCGCAGCAGGACATGGGTGTCGCGAGCAGTTCGCGAAGCTTCTTCCAGCAGATCGGCGGGTCACTTGGCGTGTCGCTGTTCGGCGTGATCTTCTTCCGCCGGTTCGCTGACACGATGGTCGCGCAGTTGCACACTCATCAGAGCTTCGGCAACAGCGCGAACCTGGACCCGGCGACCATCGACAAGCTGTCGGGTCCTGTGCGGGACGCGGCATTCCATGCCATCAGCACCGCGATCTCGGGCGTCTTCTGGTGGACGATCCCGACCACGGTGGCCGTGTTCTTGCTGGCGCTCTTCGTTAAGGAGATCCCGCTGCGGGGCCGGATCGAGCCGACGACAGAACAGGCCCTGGCCGAGCCGGAACTCGTACCGGGAGCTTGACCGCGAGGAATGCTGAGACGCCGGCCTCCACCACGTGGAGGCCGGCGTTCGCGTTACTGATTGAGGCCTACGCGCCGCTATACGGGACGGCGTCGAGGATCTCGACCGTGGTAGCGCGGCCGTTCGGCAGGGTGTAGGTGGCGGTCTCGCCCACCTTCTTGCCGGAGATCGCGCTGCCGAGCGGCGACTTCGGTGAGTAAACGTCGATCGGCGAGCCGACCTCCTCACGCGAGGCGAGCAAGAATGTCACCTCGTCCTCGTCGCCCTCGAACCTGATGGTGACAGTCATGCCCGGGCTTACTACGCCCTCGGTGTGCGGTGCCTCGCCGACACGAGAGTTCTCCAGGATCTGCGTCAGTTGCCTGATCCGAGCCTCTCGCATGCCCTGTTCGTCCTTGGCGGCGTGGTAACCGCCGTTTTCTCTCAGGTCGCCCTCTTCCCGCGCGGCTTCGATCTTCTTCGCGATCTCGATCCGCCCCGGGCCCGACAGATAGTCGAGCTCAGCCTTGAGCCGGTCGTACGCCTCCTGAGTGAGCCAGGTAAAGGTGTCGTCGCGAGTCTCGGTCACGGGTACTCCTCGGATGGGTGCGGAGTTAAGGGTCCGCTGGGCCTGCCGGCCCATTGGGGGTAATCCTTCGAGGCTAACAAGGCTCTGCAAGTACGTCGTACCTGTCAATGCCTCGGGCTAAACAAGTCAGGTCGAAACTGGGCAAATAATGCGTACACTCCGCGTCCTGGCAGCGTGGATAGGCCCCGCCTGAGCGCGTTCCCTGGCAAAGTCAGATCATCGCCCGGTTGCCTCGCACCGGGCGGATTCCGGAATAGGGTCCTTTTTCGTGCGCGGGCGGCCTGGAGGTCTCGATGACCAATCATCCGGTTCTTGGTTATGTGGTGTGGGCAGTGCTGATCGGCGCCGTATTTGCCTGGGAGGGCCTCGCCCTCAGCGGCATCAGCGGTAGCGTGCCCACGCTAAGCGCGACATTCCGGGCGATAATGCGGTACCCGCCAGGCCGCTGGGCGTTGTTCGCGCTATGGCTGTGGCTTGGCTGGCACGTCTTCATCCGCGGCTGGCACTTCCTGCTGCGGGCATGACCGCGGTGCTGGCACGGGCGGGCTCGCGGCCCGCGGGGGACTGAGATGTCATCGCATCTGCTGAGGTCGGACCTGGATCCCATCCTGGGCGGCTACCTCATCCTGATGGTCGTGCTGGCGGTCGGCCTGGTGACGCAGCGCCGACGGGCGGCCGCCGGCAAGCCGAGCACGCGACGAACGGGGCGGCGGGACCGAGGCTGGCAGGCGCTGATCGTGCACGTGCTATGCGATGCGCTGGGCGGCTACCTGGTACTTGCCGCTGTCGTGGTGCTGTACTACTACGGCGTTGCCAGGGTCGGCGGCAGCTTCCTGGCCAGCGCGATTACCGGAAGCCTGCTGCTGCTCGGAATCAGCCTGCCGGTGTTCATCGCGGCATCGTGGCTGACTCAGCGGCCGGTCAAGTGGTCCTTCCGCGGTAGATCGGGGCGGGGGGACAAGGCCGGTCACTGACCCAGCCTGAGCAGGCACGTGCGCCCCGCTCATGGCCAGGATCGGGCTGAGTCCGCTGCCTGAGCCAGCGGGGGAATGCGCCGCGCAGGGGGCCGCGTTGCAGCTTGCGGGGTTCGTGGCGGCAATCCTGCTAGCGCGAGCCCCGCAGCGTGCTGGCCCGTGCCGGCTGGCCAGCACGGCACAAGCCAGCCGGGCATGTCCGGTTCCCCCGGCCAGACGATGTTGAGGTGACTTCCGCGTGCTTTCGGTTCCTGAGAAGGGTGCAGCCGACAGCAAGACATCCGCGAGCCAGGACCAGCCTGGCCGCCCGCCACTCCGGCTCATGGCAGTGCATGCGCATCCGGACGACGAGTCGAGCAAGGGTGCGGCGACGATGGCGAGATACGTCCGGGAAGGCGTCGAGGTACTCGTGTGCACGCTGACCGGCGGCGAACGCGGCGACATACTGAACCCGGCCATGGAGCGGCCGGACGTCCGGGCGAACCTGACCGAGATCCGCCGGGCCGAGATGGATAAGGCTCGCGAGATTCTCGGCGTGCAGCAGCGGTTCCTCGGTTTCATCGACTCTGGCTTGCCCGAAGGCGATCCGCTGCCGCCGCTGCCGGACGGCTGCTTCGCCCTGGTCCCGCTGGAGAAGGCCGCCCGCCCGCTCGTCGAGGCGATCCGGGAGTTCCGGCCGCACGTCATGCTCACTTATGACGAGAACGGCGGGTACCCGCACCCTGACCACATAAAGACGCATCAAGTTGCCGTGGAGGCGTTCGAGGCAGCGGCTGACCCGGACCGCTATCCGGATTGCGGCGAGCCCTGGCAGCCGCTGAAGCTCTACTACTTCCAGACCTTCCACCGGGCACGACTGACGGCGCTTCACGAAGAGATGCTTCGGGCGGGCGCGGAGTCCCCGTACGCGGACCGGATCGCCGAGTGGGCGAAGGAAGAGGAAGAGGATATTGCGGCCGCGAAGCAGCCGCCGCACGAGATCACCACCCGGATCCGGTGCGGTGAATACTTCGAGATCCGGAACCAGGCGCTGATCGCGCATGCGACCCAGGTCGACCCGAATGGCGGCTGGTTCGCGGTCCCCGCGGAGGTCCAGCGCGCCGCATGGCCGACGGAGGACTATCATCTGGCCAGGTCCTTGGTGGATGCCGGGCGGCCGGAAGACGATCTTTTCGCCGGGATCCGGGAGAGGGTGAGCCTGTGATGGAGCTAGCGGCGGCGGCAGCTAAGTCAGTCAGCGCCTGGGATCAGCCGGGCACCCTCGGATTTCTCATGGTGTTCGGGATGGCGGTCATCCTGTTCTTCGTGTTCAGGTCCCTGGCCAAGCACTTGCGCAAGATCAATGAGGCGGCTCGGCTTGAGGCCGCCCGGGCCGAGCAAGAGCAGACCGGTACTTTGCCGGCTAGTTCCGGGCCAGGTAGCGACGGTCCGATGAACTCGCCGTCCGTGAACGGCGTGCGACCGACGTTCTGAAGTCTGGTGCCGCCCGCAGCCTGGGCCGGCGGCCTCGCGGCTGCGGTTACCACAGGTCTGCGCGATGGCAGAGCACCCTGAGTTCGCGGCGTGTCGCGCGCTTATTCTTGCTAGCTTCGTGCCGATAGTCCCGGCAATTGCGGGGTGCGGGTTTCATGCTGGCGATCCACGGAATCTGGTCCGATGCCCGGCTGCACCTGTGGGCCGAGGACTCTGACAAGCCCAGGGCGGCGGCCAGCCCGCCGGGCGGGCAGGTGTCCGCGCATCCGTTCGCTGCCGCTGCTGACCTGCTGTCTGACGTCCTAGCCGAGTTTGGCGACCCGGTCAGTGATCTCGTGCGCAAGGCGACCGAGGCCGAACTGACGCTCTGGCTGCCCGCCGCCAGCTCCGGTCCGCTGGCCTCGCCCGACTGCCAGGCCGCTGATGGAGCGGGCGAGGGCGGGAACAACAGCCGTGCCAGGCAGACCCGGCCGGGCCGCGTCAGGATGCAGCCATGGCAGGTCCCGGCGGTCAGTTTCGAGCCGGCGGCAGCGCTCGCACTTCTCCCGGCGATTGCGCAGCCAGGGGCTCGGTCGGAGCGCGGCGTGCTCACGGGCAGCGTTCTGTTCGTGGCGGCACTGGCTTCGCTGGCGGGTGATCTGACCTCGCGCGGACGTGTGCTGCCGGGCCTGGATGAATCAGCCGACGGCGGCTACGTTGCCAGGTGGCGGCCGGTGCTGGCCGGGGCCGATGCATTGCGCGCCCGTGAGCTGACGCTGGGCCTGCCGCCGCTGTGCCGCGCGACTAGCGCGGACGGCGAGCCGTCGGCGACAGTCGTCGCGGACGCGCTCGGTCTGCTGACCGACGCGGCAGTTCGCGGCCGGCTTGCCGCGCAGCCGGGGTACGCGCTGCTAGCCCCGGGGCCGGCCGCGCCGCTGACCGACCGATGGGCCGCCGCGCTCACTGGTGCAGACGGTCGGCTCAGCGTGTCAAAGGCCGAGATAGCTAAGGCTGCACAGCTCGCCTTCGCGCTCTGGGCATGGCAGGACGCGGCACAAGAACCGCCGGGTCCGGCGCGGACGTGCTTCCGGCTGATCGAGCCGGATCAGCCAGCCGGGGTGGGTGCCGGCGCTGGGAGCGAGCCGGGCGACCAGCCGGAGGCCGAGGCCGGGGCACGCTGGCGGGTCGAATTCGCCCTGCAGTCCACTGATGATCCGAGCCTGCTCCTGGCGGCTGCCGATATCTGGGCTGGCGGTGCCGCCGATGGCTGGGCCGCGGCCGGCCTCAGCTACCCAGAGGATGACTTGCTGGCCGGACTCGGGCGAGCGTCGCGGCTGTTCCCCGAGCTGGACCGCGAGTTGCAGGGCGCGGCGCCGGCGGCGGTCACGCTCGACCCCAGGGCTGCGCTGGTGTTCCTGAAGGAGACCGGGCCGCTGCTGGCAGGTGCGGGATTCGGCGTGCTGCTGCCCGACTGGGTTCGCAGGTCGCGGCTCGGGCTGAAACTGACGGCGAGGTCAAGGTCAGCTGCCGCGCCGGGCTCGGCCGCCGCGCCGGCGTTCAGCCTGTCCGATCTCGTCGACTTCAGATACGAGCTGGCGATTGGCGACGAGACACTTGATCCTGCTGAGCTCGCCGAGCTGGCCCGGCTCAAGGTGCCGCTGGTGCGGCTCCGCGGCCAGTGGGTCGAGCTTGACGAGCGGCACCTGCACGCCGCGCTCCGGTTCCTGGAACGTGGCGGCTCCGGGGTCATGAACTCAGGCGATGCTCTGCTCGCCGGTCTCAGCGAGAACGCGGGAGAGCTGCCGCTGGTAGGGGTAGATGCCGACGGCTGGCTCGGCGACCTGCTGTCCGGCGAGGCAGATCGCCGGCTGGCGCCGATGAGCACGCCCGAGTCGTTCCGCGGCGAGCTGCGCCCGTACCAAGAGCGCGGGCTGGCGTGGCTGTCGTTCCTGGGAAATCTCGGCCTGGGCGCGGTTCTCGCCGACGACATGGGCCTCGGCAAGTCACCGCAGACGCTGGCGCTGCTGCAAGCCGAGCGAGACGCCGGCGCCGCTACCGGACCGACGTTGCTGATCTGCCCGATGTCGCTGGTAGGGAACTGGCAGCGGGAGGCCGCCCGGTTCACCCCGGAGCTCAGCGTGCACGTGCATCACGGTGCAGATCGCCTTGCCGGCCCCGAGCTGGCCGCTGCCGTCGCTGCCGCTGACCTCGTCATCACCACCTACGGCGTTGCCGCCAGGGACCGGGCGGCGCTCGCGCAGGTGCCGTGGACGCGGCTGGTCTGCGACGAGGCTCAGAACATCAAGAACGCGTTGACGCGGCAAGCGCAGGCGGTGCGCGCGATCCCGGCCGCAGCCCGGATCGCGCTGACTGGCACGCCGGTGGAAAACCGGCTGAGCGAGCTGTGGTCGATCATGGAGTTCACCAGCCCCGGCTTGCTCGGGCCGGCCGAAAAGTTCCGGCGCCGGTTCGCGATCCCGATAGAGCGCAATGCGGATCCCGCAGCGACCGAGCAGCTGAAGCGGATTACCGGGCCGTTCATCCTCCGCCGGCTGAAGACCGACAAGAGCGTGATCGCGGATCTGCCGGACAAGCTGGAGATGAAGGTCTGGTGCAACCTGACGTCCGAGCAGGCGTCGCTGTACCAGGCGACCGTTGACGACATGATGGAGCGGATCGAGGCCGCTGATCCAGGCATCGAGCGACGCGGGCTCGTGCTCGCCACGATGGCCAAGCTCAAGCAGGTCTGCAACCACCCGGCGCAGCTGCTGGGTGACGGTTCCCGGCTGGCTGGAAGATCGGGCAAGCTGGCCCGGCTGGAGGAGATCTGCGACGAGATCGTCGAGGCCGGCGACAAGGCGCTGTGCTTCACCCAGTACGCCGAGTTCGGCGGGATGCTGCAGCCTTACCTGGCCGCCCGGCTCAGCTGCGAGGTGCATTTCCTGCATGGCGGCACGGCCAAGAAACGGCGGGATGAGTTCGTCCGCGACTTCCAGGAAGGCACTGGTCCGGCCGTCTTCCTGCTGTCGCTCAAGGCAGGCGGCACCGGGCTGAACCTCACCGCGGCCAATCACGTCATCCACGTCGACCGGTGGTGGAATCCTGCCGTTGAAGACCAGGCCACTGACCGGGCGTTCCGGATCGGGCAACGGCGGGACGTGCAGGTTCGGAAGTTCGTCTGCGTCGGCACGGTCGAGGAGCGGATCGACCAGATGATCGAGGACAAGAAGGCGCTGGCGCAGGCAATCGTCGGCACCGGTGAAAGCTGGCTGACCGAACTCTCGGTTGCCGACTTGCGCCAGGTGATCGAACTCTCGCCTGAGGCGGTGTCGGAGTGAGGCCAGCACAGTGAGCGGCTGGGATGAGCGCTACCCGCCGTCGCGGCCGCGCAAGGCCGAGGGCGGGATCAAGGCGCGCAGCAAACGGGGTTCGATCGGTGAGCAATGGTGGTCGCGGCGCTTCATCGACGTGCTGGAGTCGCTCGGGCTGAGCAGCAGACTGAGCCGCGGGCGGAATTACGCAAGGTCCGGCCAGGTCCTCACGCTGGACATCGGCACCGGGCACGTGACTGCGCGGGTGCAGGGGTCGCGGATCAAGCCTTACCAGGTGAAACTGACCGTCGATCCGCTGACCACGCGACAGTGGCGGCGGGTCGAGGAGGCGCTTGCCGCGCGCGCCGTTTTCCGCGCCCGGCTGCTGGCCGGGGAGATGCCGGCCGAGATCGAGCAGGTTTTCGCGGGCTGCGGGACGCCGCTGTTCCCGAAGTCGCTCAACGACCTGGCGATGACCTGCAGTTGCCCGGACTGGGAGGTGCCGTGCAAGCACCTGGCCGCGGTCTGTTACGTGCTGGCGGAGGCGTTCGACGACGATCCGTTCGCGATGCTCGCGTGGCGTGGCAAGGGGCGCGCGGATCTGCTGGCCGCACTACGGCGGCTGAGCGGCGCGCGGGCCGGTACCGGACCCGGCATTAGAGGGTCCGCCGATGGCGGGAACAGCAGTGGCGGGAACAGCGGTCCGGGACGCGGGGGAGACGGCGGACGACCGGTTATCGACGTGGCTGACAAGCCGCTTGCCGAGTGCATCGACACGTTCTGGGCTTCGCCCCTCAGCGCGGCCCGGCTGCGCGCGCTGCCGCCGGCCACTCCGGCTCCGGCGGACCTGCTGCTACGTAGTCTCGAGCCGCCACTGATTACCGCAGGCGGCCTCGACCTGGTCACGCTCCTGCGCCCGGCCTACGCGCTGCTGCCCGAGGCCAGTGCGGCTGGCGGGGACGGAGACAGTGCCGCCGGCGGAGAAAGTCCGGCCGGCGGGACCGCCGAGTAGCGTGATCGTGCAGCGGCGCGCGGGAATCCGGCACCGGTGACGTAATGACGCTGAAACATGCTGTCTTTACGCTCTGGACGTGGCGGACATCTTCGACAGCTATCAGCTGGCAGCGGCGTGGGACGAGATGTTCGAGCTGCCGGGCGCGCCACGCGGTCCGTATCAGGGCCTGGTTGCTGCACTGCAGCCGCTCGATCCGGCTGAGCTGCGCTATCGGGCTGACCAGTTGGCGCGGATATTCACCGACCGGGGCGTGACGTTCGACTATGCCGGCGAGGAGCGCCCGTTCCCGCTGGACTTGATCCCGCGGATCATCGACGCGGTCGAGTGGGACCTGATCTCCCGTGGCGTGCGGCAGCGCGTGCTCGCGCTGGAGGCATTCCTGGCCGACGTGTACGGCCAGGCGCGGGTCGTCGACGACGGGGTCGTGCCCTGGCACCTGCTCGCCACGTCGAGGCAGTTCCATCGAGCTGCGCACGGCCTCACGCCGCCGAACGGGGTGCGTATTCACATCGCGGGGATCGACTTGATCCGCGATGAGCGGGGCAAATTCTGCGTGCTCGAGGACAATGTCCGGATCCCCTCCGGAGTGAGTTACGTGCTGGAAAACCGGCTGGCCATGACGCGCACGTTCCCGGCACTATTCGCCGAGCAGCACGTGCGTCAGGTCGATAGCTATCCGGCACGGTTGCTCGCTGCCTTGCGGGCAGCGGCCCCGGCCGCCAGGCGAGACCCGGTAGTAGTCGTGCTCAGCCCTGGCGTGAGCAACGCCGCCTATTTCGAGCACACATTGCTCGCCCGGCTGATGGGCGTGGAACTGGTCGAGGGCCGTGACCTGCTGGCTGCCGACAACCAGGTCTTCGTGCACACGACGGCGGGGTTGCGCCCGGTTGACGTCATCTACCGGCGAGTGGACGACGACTTCCTCGACCCGCTGCACTTCCGTCCGGACTCGGTGCTCGGCTGTCCGGGATTGCTGAACGCCGCCAGAGCTGGCCAGGTCACGATCGCCAACGCGGTCGGCAACGGGGTGGCTGACGACAAGCTGATCTACACCTACGTGCCGGACCTCATCAGGTATTACCTGTCCGAGGAACCGCTGCTCAGCAATGTGGAGACTCACCGGCTCGGTGACCCGGACGTACTGGACTGGGCGCTCGGCAGGCTAGACCAGCTCGTGCTGAAGCCGGTTGACGGTGCCGGCGGCAGCGGCATCGTGATCGGCCCGCACGCCGACGAGCAGACCCTGGCGCGACTGCGTGACCAGGTGGCATCCAGCCCGCGTAGCTGGATAGCCCAGCGTCCAGTTGCGCTGTCCACCTCGCCAGTGCTGATCGGCGAGCGGCTGGCGCCCCGCCACATCGACCTGCGGCCGTTCGCCGTGCACGACGGCTCCGACGTGTGGGTTCTGCCGGGCGGGCTCACCAGGGTGGCGTTGCCCGAGGGTGCGCTGGTAGTGAACTCCAGCCAGGGAGGCGGCTCCAAGGACACCTGGGTGCTGGCCACAGCGGGCGCTGGTACCGCCGTGGGCTACCTGCCGCCGGTCGGAGTGCCGCGGCAAGCAGAGAGCACCGGGATCGCGCGCCAGGCCGGGCCCAGTGGTGATCAGCAATGAATACCGGGCTGCTCAGCCGGATCGCCGAGACGCTGTTCTGGACAGGTCGCTACGTCGAGCGCGCCGACGACACCGCTCGGATGGTGGACGTGTACGTTCACCGCCTGCTGGAGGAGCCGCGGCCGCACGCGGACGCTGACTGCCGGGCGCTGTTGTCCGTGCTCGGGATCCCGGCGGCTGACGATGCCGTGCTGGACATCGGCTCCACTGTCTACCGGCTCGCTTATGACACCAGGAGCCCGAGTGCGATCGCTGGCGCGGTGCTGGCGGCCCGGTCATGTGCTCGCAGCGTGCGCGACGTGATCTCCAGCGAGATGTGGGAGTGCCTCAACGTCACCGGGCACGGTCTGACCGGGCAGCAGCGGTCGGCGGAGCGGCTCGGACCGCACATCTTCCTTCGGTTCATCCGCGAGCGCGCGGCGCTGTTCTTCGGCCTTGCTGACTCGACGATGAGCCATGACGACGCGTGGCGTTTCCTGGTGCTCGGCCGAAGCCTGGAGCGCGTGGACATGACAGCACGGCTGCTGCTGGCCAGGATGCCGGACACGCCGTATGAGGTGGGCTGGCCGATGCTGCTGCGGGCGTGCGGCGCCTACGAGTCGTTCATTCGCAGCCACGGCTGGGGCGGCGGCCAGGGCGAGGCGACGGAGTTCCTGATCCTGGACCGACTGTTCCCGCGATCTGTCCTGCACTCGCTCGGCACCGCAGAGGACTGCCTGGCGTCCCTGGATCCGGAAGCGGGCCGGGCTGGCATGGCCGACCCGGCGCGGCGCCCGATCGGAGCGCTGCGGACCAGGCTGGAGTACTCGCGCACCGATCTGCCGGCTGATCAGCTAGCTGCCTTGCTAGGCACGCTGCAGGAAACGTGCCTGCAGGCGAGCCATGCAATCGCGGAGCGCTATTTCAGCTACGCCGAGCCGGTCGCGTGGGCGAGCGGAGGCTAGCGGTGGGCTGGCGGATTCTCATCACGCACCGGACAGTTGTCGGTTACCACGGTCCGGCACGCGCGTCCTACAACGAAGCGCGGATGACGCCGGTCGCGCTGCCGGGTCAGAACGTACTGGAGACGAGATTGTGGACCGATGCGCAGGTGCCGGTCTGGACGTACCGCGACTACTGGGGAACGCAGGTCAGCGCGTTCGACATCCAGGCGCCGCACGAGGAACTGCAGATCACCTCGCGCGCCACGGTGGAGACGAGCGAGCCGGGCCATGCCGGGCGACCAGAGCATGGTCACTCGCTGGACTGGCCGGAGCTGACCGCACGGGCGGAGAGCGGACGGCTGCCGGAATTCATGATGCCCACGCCGCGTACTACGGTCGGCGGCGAGCTTGCAGCGTCGGCCCGGCACCGGGTCGCCGGGCTGGACCCGCGAGCCGCGGCGGCGGAGATCGCGACCTGGGTGCACCAGCATGTGACCTACATGCCGGGCACCACGGGAGTGCAAACGAGCGCGCAGGAAGCCTGGGACCAGGGTCAGGGTGTCTGCCAGGACATCGCGCACCTGACGGTGGCGCTGCTACGGACGATCGGGTTGCCGGCCAGGTATGTTTCCGGCTACCTGTTTCCGAAGCCAGAGGCTGAACCGGGCGACGAGGTCACCGGCCAGTCGCACGCCTGGGTGGAGTACTGGACAGGCGACTGGGCTGCCTGCGACCCGACCAACGACAGCGCGGTCGGCCAGCAGCACGTGCTGGTCGCGGCGGGCCGCGATTACGCCGACGTTCCGCCCCTGAAAGGCATCTATCACGGCGCACCCAGCCGGACGATGGAGGTGACGGTCAGCCTGACGAGGCTGGCCTAGGGCTCCATGCCCGGCAGTTGCTCGCCGGAGCACCTGATTAGATGGTCGAATGGTCATCAGAGACGCAGTTCGGGACGAGTTGTCCGAGATCGGGGAAATCAGGGTTAACGCCTACGTTGCGGACGGATTCTTGTCACCGGATTCGGGCTACGCACCGCGGCTCCGCGAGCTTGGCTCGGACGGTGCCGGTCCGGTACTTGTCGCCACTGATGAAGCCGTGATCATCGGCACAGTCATGCTGCAAACCTGGCCGAACGGTGGCGAACTGCTGCGCGGCCCGGAGGAGGCAGAGATCCGCGCACTGGCAGTGCGGCCGGAGGCTCGCGGCCGCGGAGTCGGCCGCGCACTGGTTGACGCGGTGATCGATCGGGCCGCCCGGCTCGGAGTCAGGCACCTGCTGTTGCTCACCCAGCAGGAGATGAAGGCAGCGCATCGCATCTACGAGGAGGCGGGTTTCGCCCGCTTGCCAGATCGCGACAGATCGCCCGAGCCGAGCGTCAGCCTGCTTGCCTATGGTCTTGACCTTGACGTTCGCTGATGGTGCGCCCGGCTCCGGGCTGTGTTGCTGAGCAGTTAGTGTTTAGCGATGGCCCGGCGGTTCGTCTGCCGGCCTGAGATCAGCAAACCAAGAGTGACCGGGATGGTGATTGCCGTGGCGGAAGCGCTACCTGAGGTGCCGGCAGCCAGCGTGCCTGCCGAGGCATGGCTGCTCGACGTCCGCGAAGACGATGAATGGGCCGCGGGTCATGCGCCGGACGCTACGCACATTCCGCTCGGCCAGCTCGGTGCGCACACCGCTGACATCCCCCGGGACCAGCAGATCTACGTGATCTGCCGCTCCGGGCACCGGTCCGCCCGAGCGACGCAGGCGCTCAACGGCGCGGGGTGGCAAGCGGTCAACGTGGCTGGCGGCATGCATGACTGGGCTGCCGCTGGCAAGCCCATGGTCAGCGACTCCGGCGCTGCGCCGTTCGTAGCCTGACCGGTTGCCCGGTTCCGGCTGCCGCGCGCTCCCGGAGGATTTCTCGCCCGGGCCGGCTCAGGCAGATCGCAGCGGCAGCGGGTAGGGCAAGCCGATGATCGGGGCCATATCCGCCAGCATTAGCTCGAACATCGGCGACGGATCCGCGAGCGCGAACCGCAAATGCCCGAATACCTCCAGGCTGACGGTCCCGTACAGCAGCACCCAGCAGCGCAGGAAGGTCTGCAGCGCGCCGAGCGGCAG